>Ga0081539_10002792_pt1 | contig 23412 bp, 17 predicted proteins | sample TabmetS4T2R2_FD_71023 | JGI IMG/M metagenome (GOLD analysis project Ga0081539, IMG submission 71023) | Tabebuia heterophylla rhizosphere microbial communities from the University of Puerto Rico - S4T2R2 | ecosystem: Host-associated > Plants > Roots > Rhizosphere ...
GTTCGCGCTGTCGCTGGGCTGGGCGCTGGCGTTCCGCTCGCTTGCCGGCGTGCTGCTGGTGGCGCTCATGATCCCGCCGGTGATCGCGCGCATCCGCTCCGAGGAAGCGCTGCTCCGAGCGCAGTTCGGCGAAGAGTACGGAGCATATTGCGCCCGCACGTGGAGACTGGTCCCCGGCCTCTACTAGCGCCGCACGATGTCGGCGCCGCACGCGGCGAGCTTCTCCGTCATGCCATCGTAGCCGCGATCGAGGTGGTCGAGGCCATCGAGCGCGGTTTCGCCTCCAGCCCCCAACCCGGCAAGGACGAGGGCCGCTGCCGCGCGAACGTCGGTGCAGGTGACGGCGGCGCCACGCAAGCGCTCGACGCCCCTGATCCGCGCCGTGCGGCCACGGACGGCGATGTCTGCGCCCATCTTTCGCAGTTCGTCGACGTGACGGAAGCGCTGCTCGAAGATGTTCTCGGTGATCGTGCTCGTCCCCGAGGCCGCGGCCAGCAGCGCCATCGTCGGGGCCTGCAGGTCAGTCGCGAAGCCGGGGTAGGGCGCGGTCGTGAGATCGATGCCGATCAGTCCGTTTCTCGCTCGGCGGGCGACGACGCCGTCTTTGGTCTCGCGCAGGTCGACACCCGCGGCATCGAACGACGCTGCGGCGGCGCCCAGCAAGTCGATCCGTCCGCGTGCCAGGAGCAATTCGCCATCGGCGAGAGCCGCCGCGCAGGCGAGCGTGCCGAACTCGATGCGGTCGGGCAGAACGCCGTGGACGGCGCCGCCCAGCTGCGCACCGCCCTCGACCGTGAGCACGTGCGTGCCGAGGCCGGCGATCCTGGCGCCCATGGCGATCAGGCAGGTGGCGAGGTCGGCGATCTCGGGCTCGCGGGCGGCATTGCGGATGGTCGTCGTGCCCGCCGCGGCAACGGCCGCCAGCAGCAGGTTCTCGGTGGCGCCGACCGACGACTGGGGCAGCAGGATGTCGGCGCCGCGCAGGCCATCGCGCGCCGTCGCGCGGATCGTGCCGTGGGCGAGCTCGACCGAGGCGCCCATGGCGCGGAGGCCCGCGATGTGGAAATCGATGCCGCGCAGGCCGATGGCATCGCCGCCCGGCATCGGCAACGCCGCCTCGCCGCAGCGCGCCAGCAAGGCGCCGAGCAGCAGCACCGAGGCGCGCATGCGGGTGACCAGCTCGGGATCGATGCGTTGTGGTTGCACGCGATCGGCCGCGATGGTCACGGCGAGACCTGAATCGCTTGTCGACCAGTGCATGTCGCAGCCGAGGCGCTGCAGCAGGGCCGCCAGCACGGCGACATCGAGATTGGCCGGCACGTTCCGCAGGGTCACCAGATGCGGCGTCAGCAGTGTCAACACCATCAGCGGCAGCACGGCGTTCTTGGCGCCGCTGATTGGATAGGTGCCGGCGAGCGGACGGCCGCCGCGGATGATCAGTCTGCTGCCGGTGTTGGGCCGCCACCAAGGCGCGGCCGTCGAGAGGGAAGGGCTCATGGACAGGACGATAACGGAGGCTGCGTTGACAGCGCCACCATCGCGGGCTTATACAACGTCCATGACCACGAACCTGCTCCAGAAGGGTTGGTACTTTACGCTGCTGAAATAGGCGGCGCGAAGGGTTGTGACCTGACGAAGCCGCCGCTTCCCGGCGGCTTCTGTGTTTCTGGAGAGGGCCTCCGGGCCGCGGCGGGACCGCAAACGGAGGACGAGATGTCGATCATGGAAGCTGAGGACAGAACGGCGCTGCCGCCGTCGATACGCGTGCGTCTCGCAGGCCCGCGCGACTGCGGGGCGCTCGCTGCGCTGCTCGACGACCCCGCGCATGCGCGCGAGCAGGTGCTGGCGTGGCTCGAGACCCCAGGCACGACCCTGCTGGTCGCGCAGAGCGAGATCGGCGTTCTGGGAGTCGCCGTGCTGCTTACCCGCATCACGCCCAAGCCGGCCGGCGGCATGCACAAGGTGGTCGAGGTCGACAATCTCGTCGTCCATCCCGACCAGCGCGGGCAGAGGATCGGACGGCGCCTGCTCGCCGCCGTCGTCGAATGGGCCCGCCAGCGCCGCGCCGCACAGGTCGAGGTGATGGTCGGCGACGCCAACCGCGACGCCCGGCGCTTCTACCAAGCCTTCGGCTTTGCCACGGAAGCCGATCGACTGGTGTTGGCGGCGTGAGCCTCCACCCGGTGCTCATTCGCAGTGCGCGCATGGGGGACTACGACGCTCTGGTTGCGCTGTTCGACGAGCTCGACGAATTCCATCGTCAGGCGCGGCCCGATGTCTTCCGGCGCTTCGAGGGACCGGCGCGCTCGCGCGAGCAGATCGAGCTGTGGTTGGCAGGACCCGGTTCGACGGTGCTGGTGGCGGAGGGCGGACAGGGTGTCGTCGGTCTCGCCGTGTTGCTGACGCGGCCACCGCCGTCTTTTCCAGGGGCCGTGCCGCACAAGGTGATCGAACTCGACAATATCGTGGTGCGTGCCGACCAGCGTAGCCAACGCATTGGCCGGCGACTGCTGGAAGCCACCGTAGCGTGGGCGCGCGGGCAGGGAGCCAGCCATGTCGCCGTTGGCGTGCATGCCTTCAACCGCGACGCCCGGCTTTTACGAGAATTTTGGTTTCCTGCCCTCGATCGACTGGCTGGTGCTGGCGGCGTGAGGTCGCTACCGTCGCGACATGCCGCATCAAGCATTGCGCACGATCCTGCCGATCGCCGGATGGTCCGGCGACCCCGCCCGGTCCGTCACCTTCACCGGCGGGACCGACCCGGTGCTGCCGACTCCCTTCCGAATCGGCGTGGCAGGAGCGGCGACCCTCGCCGCGGCCGGGCTCGCCGCCGCTGCCTTGTGGGAAATCCGTAGCGGGCGAGGTCAGTCGGTGACCGTCGATCTGCGCCAGGCCACGGCGTCGCTGCGCAGCGGGACGTACATGAAGCTCGGCGACGGCCATCTATCGCACACCCGCAACAGCATCATGGGCGTCTATCCCACCCGTGACGGACGCTGGAGCTATCTCCATTGCAATTTTCCCAACCATCGCGCGGCGGCACTCGGCGTGCTCGGCGTGGCGGAGGATCGCGCCGCGGTGACGCGTGCCGTGGCCGGCTGGAATGCCGCCGACCTCGAGGAGGCGATCATTGCCGCCAAAGGTGCCGGTGGCATGGTGCGCAGCCAGGCCGAGTGGGCCCGTCATCCGCAGGCCGCCGCCATTGCGGCCCTGCCGCTGATGGAAATCGTCCGCATCGGCGACAGCCCGCCGGAGCCGTTGCCGACAGGCGATCGTCCGCTGAGTGGCATCCGCGTGCTCGATCTCACGCGCGTGCTCGCCGGTCCGACCTGCGCACGCACGCTCGCCGAGCATGGCGCCGACGTGATGAAGATCACGGCCGCGCATTTGCCCAACCTCGGCTACCAGGAATGGGACACCGGGCACGGCAAGCTCTCCGCCCAGCTCGATCTGCGCGCACCAAGTGATCTCGAGACCCTGCGCGGCCTGGTGCGCGAGGCCGATGTATTCTCGCAAGGCTATCGTCCGGGCAGCCTTGCCGGCCGGAGTCTGTCGCCCGAGGAGCTGGCGGCGCTGCGGCCGGGACTGATCTATGTCTCCCTCTCGGCCTTCGGCCATACCGGTCCGTGGGCGCAGCGTCGTGGCTTCGACACCGTGGTGCAGACCGTGAGCGGCATGACCGCCCGCCAGGCCGAGATCGTGCCTGGCAAGACCGCGGGGCCGCAGTTCTATCCGGTGTCGGCGATCGACTATTGCACCGGCTACTTGATGGCGTTCGGCGCGATGGTCGCCCTGGCGCGCCGTGCGCGGGAAGGCGGCAGCTGGCTGGTGCGCATATCGCTGGCCCAGGTCGGCAGGTGGATGGTCGATCTCGGCGAAGTGCCGGCAGCGTCGCTGAAGGACGTGCCAGCCGAGTTCAGCGAGCAGGAACTGGAGCGTTGGTCGACGGTGAGCGAAACGCCGTCCGGCCCGCTCCGCCACCTCAAGCCCACGGTGCAGATGTCGGAGACCGCGCCGCGTTGGGCGAGGCCCTCGGTTCCGCTCGGTTATCACCGTCCGGTGTGGCCGGCGCGCGAATCGAGTTGAAACGCCTTCTACGTGATTTTTCGCACAGAACGATGCTGGAACGCCGCTAAAGTCGCGGCCGGCGGTGAGCCAGGGGATGGAAGGCGCCGAACGCAGCGACATTGGCCGAAGCCTTGCCGAGCGGCGGCGCGACGCGCACGATCTTGACCACTGCGGTTCGCTGCCGCCTTGCCCTGCTTCCCAAGACCCCGTGAAGCCAACAGCAGGTTAGATCGACATGCCTCCCGTCACGCCACTCAACTGGGTGAAATCCAAATCGGCCGGCCAAGTGTCGGAGATCGCGGTGCTGTCGCCGATCAAGCTCGGCCGCGTTCCCGGCGAGCGCCGCACCTACGAGGAGAGGCTGAGGTCGGCGATCGACAATCTCACGGCGCGGGTCCAGCAGGGGATTCCGATCGAGCTCGACAGGATCCGCACCATTCATTTCGGCCGGATGATCATCATCCGGCCCGAGCAGTATCTCGTCTATTCCGACGTCCCGGGCGTGCAGTACGACCAGACCGCCAAGGGCAAGGTCCCGAAGCCGATCGATGACTATGTCCTGCTCGACACCCCGGGCGAAAAGCCCCCGACCTTCCGCTCCTATCTCCTGACGCTCGTCGAGTTCGACGGCGACATCCGTGTCTATTTCCGCGACATCGCCCAGTTCATCGCCGACGACTTCGACGCGCTGTTCCGCAATTGCGAGGACTTCGGCACGACGCGCAACTTCGAAGGGTTCTGGTCCTGGATCAAGCGATACCAGATCGACAGCAATCTCTTCTATTCGCGCTACGGCGACCTCTCGCTGGTCCGCATCAAGCAACTGCAGGATTTCAAGCGTCGGTTCGATGAGTTCGTCGCCGAGGTGCGGCCGGGGAACGGATCGCGCGGGAAATCCGTGGACGACCTGTTCGATCAATTCCTGGCCAGGACGCAGCAATACGCCAGCGATTTTCCCTCGCCTGGCGGCATCTACAAGTCGAAGAGCTGAACGGGGGCCGTGATGGCATACGATGGCGAGACAAGCCGGTTGGCGGCTTCTTCCGGGCTCGCAACGTCCGTGCAGGCCCATCTCGGCCGAGCGTCACGCTTCGTCGACGGCAAGACGCGCAACTGGTCGCTGTTCTTCTTCTTCCGCATCCTGTCCAAGGCGCGGCTGGCGGCGAACCTGAAGCAGATCGCGCTGGCGCTCGATCCCAAGACGGTGGCCGGCTCGGCGCCGACCGTGCTCGACGACCCCCAGGCACCTGCGCAGCTCTTCCTGGATTGGCTGAAAATCCTCGTCGACGCCAAGTCGGACGACTTTTGGAAGACCCTTGCGACAGAGTGCGGCAAAAGTGGAATCCCCGTGCCGCCGCAAGTCGGTCCCGACCAGCAGGCGTATGAGTTCCTGTTCCAGGCCATCGAAGACTTCTCCAAGGGCGCCTTCGTCCGCTTGCCGGCAAGCTTCACCCCGCCGATCAAGGCCGACGTGGCGCGCGCGGCCTTTGTCACGCTGTCAAATCCCGAAAACTTCAAGGCCTTCGTGGGGAAGTTCGGCAACAGCGCCTCCGCCGCGGGACGCAAGGCGTTGTCGGGAGGCCTCCTGGGCGCATTCGCCTACGAACTGATCCGACAGTTCGCACCGGCGCAGGCGGCGCCGAAGGATGGTGTCGCCGGCGCTGGGGTGCTGCGCAGCGAGGCGGAAGAAACAAGCCTGCGCAGCCGTGACCAGGCCGAGAAGCAATGGGATCCGGTTCCGATCAACATCGCCTTTACCTTCCCCGGCCTGAAGGCCCTGCAGCTCAGCGAGCCGACACTCGCCTCGTTCCCCGAAGCTTTCAGGCAAGGCATGGCGGCGCGCGCCGAGCGACTGGGCGACATCGGACCGAGCGCGCCGGAGAACTGGGAGGGCGTGCTCGGCCTCGACTACGTGCACGGCTATTTCACCGGCGGCTATCTGGTGGACGGCGATGACGCGCCGGTCTCGGAGGATTTGCGCCGGCGGCTGCGCGACGATGTCGGCGCCTTCAACGACAGTACCGGCACCAACGGCTGGGGCGACACGCTGCGCACCATCCTGACCTTACTCTGCCTGCCGCTCGGCATCGAGATCCTGCATATCGAGCTCGGTGAGGATCCCTACGAGGTCGACAAGAACGGCCGGGTCGTTCGCCCGCCGTATCGCATGGAGCATTTCGGCTTCCGTGACGGCATAAGCCAGCCGTTCGTCGACATGAATCTCGGCGATCCGCTGCCGGGCGGCGGCACGCCGAGCCGCAACCGCACCTGGGCGCCGGTCGCCCACGGCGAGATCTTTCTCAACGAACGGGACGAGGACGGCAACGAGCATCACCTGCCCATCCATCCGTCGCTGCGCGAGGGCAGCACGTTCCTGGTCTTCCGCAAGCTCGAACAGGACGTGGCAGCATTTCGTGCGTACTTGGCGCGCCAACGGCCAAATGACCGCGCCGCCCAGGACAAGCTCGCCGCGCAGTTCGTCGGGCGCTGGCCGAACGGCACACCGCTGACCCTGGCGCCTGATGCGCCGCGCGATCTGGGAAGCGACCCAGACGGCCTGCTCAATGATTTCCGCTTCGCTGCCGATGATGCGAAGGGGCTGCGTTGTCCTCTCGGCTCCCACATCCGGCGCTCCAACCCGCGCGACATTGGCGGCACCAACGACGTGCGCCGTCACCGCATCCTGCGCCGCGGCATAGCCTATGGCGGTTCGCTGCTGCCGAAGGAGTCGCCGGGCGACGGGCGCAAGCGCGGCCTCTTGTTCATCGCCGCGAACGCGCGCCTCGACCTGCAGTTCGAGGTGATACAGGGCGATTGGATCAACAAGGGCGAGATCCTGGGACAAGCCGGCCTCGGTCGTTGTCCCCTGACCGGCGCCAACCTTGGCGGCCCGGGAGATTCCTTCCTCGAGAGCGGTGCGGTGGCGCCGGTGACCGGGCTGCCGCCTTTCGTCATCACGCGCGGCGGCGATTATTTCTTCGCGCCTGGCGTAAAAGCCATCCAGGAGATCGCGCAAGGCAAGAAGTTCAACGTCGATGCGCCCTCATTGCCCTACGAAGGCTACAGCATGGGCGACGCCATGACTCCCATGCTTTTCAGCGAGGAGCGGATCAAGGGGTACATGGCGCAAATCTTCACCGGAGCGAAAGACGTCGTGCGGGTCGGCATGCCGTCGGCGATCCCGGGCGATCCCAGCGCCGCGCCGATCGCATTCGTGGCGCGCCTCGCCCACGTCAAGCAGGCGCTGGCGATGCGGACCGATGCCAGCGGCCACATGATCACGTCGGTGCCTCACTATCAGGAGGCCATCCGGACCATCAGCACCGGCCAGGACATGATCGTCAGCACGCAGCCGGACAGTGTCACCGGCGCCAAGCGCGCGCTCATGATCAAGATCCTCGAAGCCGGTTGGGCAGCGCTGTCGACCCCCCAGGAGGCCGTCTATGTTCGCCTGGCGCGGATCACCAAGCGCAGCATCGAGGCGACGCTGCGGCGAACCGCCTCCCATGGGACGATCGACATCGTCCACGATCTCGGATCCGTCACGACGTACAACGTCGTCAGCGAGTTGTTCGGCACGCCCGGTCCCGACTGGTTGACTGAGATGGCCGTCGCCCTGAAGTTCTCTCGCCAGCATCTGACGCAGGTCGAACCGGAGTGGCTTGCCGCCATCAAGGCCTCCAAGCCCGACGACGTCGGCCTGGCGACGTGGCAGGTCTGGTCGATCCTGATGTTCCTCGACATCGTCGGCAACTACCTGCAGCAGGAGGAGCTGAAGGCGCTCGGCGTGCAGGCCGGCCGGGAGTTCCTGACGCATATCGATACGCTGATCGTCAAGGCGAGAGCGCAACGACCCGCGCCCGCGCCGAACACCAACCTCTTGGCGGCATTCGTCTCGCTCGAGAAGACATTCACGGACCCCGCCAGCCCGGCGGCCCTGCCGGTCGAGGCCTACTACGGCCTGGTCCGCATGCTGCTCCTGGAAGTCGCGAGTTCGGGCATCGTCATCGCGCCGACCCTGGGCGCGGTGGTCCACACGGCGCTGACGGGCGGCATCGATCTGTCGTCGCTCATCCAGTTGCTCATGAAGGTGACGCCTTCTCAGGCGAAGTTCGACGAAGGCGTCACGCGCGTCCTCTACGAGACCTGGCGTCTCAATCCCACCGTCAGGCTGCTGATGCGGCGCAGCGAGCAGGCCGAGCAGTATGGCAAGGACACGGTCCAGAAAGGCGACTGGATTGCCGCTCTCATCGGCGCGGCATGCTTCGATCCCAGCGCCTTTCCGCAGCCTAGGCAATTCTCGCTCGATCCCATTCTCCCCGGGCCCAAGCGCAACATGGAGGACTACCTGCTGTTCGGCGATTCGCAGGCGCCGGGACGCCTGTGCTGGGGCAGGGACAAGATCGCGCTCTATCTCCTCACCGAGTGCCTCAAGGCGGCGGGGCGGCTGAAGGGGCTGAAGAAGGTCGCGGGCGCAGGCGGCGAGCTCAAGAAGTTCGCGCAGGTGAATATCGGCCTGTCGACCCGGTTCGTCAGCGTCCTGCCGGACTGGCCGAAGAAGCCCTGAGCTGAGCGTCGGCAACCAGACCATATTGCCCGCACAGGCTTGCCTGTTCGGCGAGGTCGGCGGAAATCTGCGCTGAATCGGGTTCGATCGTGGCCAACAGGTCGGCACGGACACCGAGCCCCTGCACGATGAGGCACGGATTGCTGATGCTGCGCGCGACGTCGAGTGCGCGGTTGATCGCGGCAAGAGCATCCGATGACGATCCCAGCTGGGCCAGCGCCTCGGCATAGCCCGCATTCAGGTAGTAGAGTTCTAGCCGGCCCGTGCGGTCCTGCAGGCCGCGCGCCAGCCAGGCTTCGACGGCCCATACGGCCTTTGCCGCTTCCCCGGTTCGGGCCAGCGCGCTCGCCAAAAGCCCGACGACATGCGGCAATGCCGGATCGTAGCCGTGTTGATCGATCAGGTTGATCGCGATCTGCAGGCAATCCGCTGCATCGCGATAGCGCCCGAGCTTCAGCAGGTTGCGGCCCAGTCCCAGCCGGGCAAGCAGCTCCGAGTAGGGTTCGCCCTCCCGCGTGGCGATCTCCAGTGCGTGCTCGGCATGACCCAGCCCTTCCTCGTAGAGGCCGACCTCGACCAGGAACCATCCCAGGTAGCTGCGGATGAGCGATGCAGGAATTGCCGCTGCGCCCAGGCGTGTCGTCTCGAGCGGACCGCTGAAGGCTTCGCGCAGCTCGCGCTGCACGTCGATCGCGCGCCTGATCTCGCCCGTGCCGTAAAGGGCGCTGCCCAGCATGAACTTGGCGCTGAACTGCAGGGGAAGATTGTCGAGCGCGCTGGCGATCGTGAGCGCCCTTTCGCTCTGTTCGCGACAGTCGACGTAGTGGCCCTTGAACCAGCTTATCAGGGCCATGTGGCACAAGGCGGCGCAGACCTTGTCCGGCCGATCCTGGCGTTGGGCGAGCTCGAGCGCGCGCGGCAGGTAGGGGTTCATCTTGCTGAACTCGCCGATCTGCAAAAGTTGCGCGAACGCCATCAGCACGAAGTCGACGAATCGCCCTTCTGCCGGCTCGCCGATCCTTTCGACGCACTCCATCGCCCGCTGGAAGATGAGCAGGAGCGATCCGCTCGCCGAGCTGCGTCTGGCGCGCAGTCCGGCGCGCCAGAGATATTCCAGCGCCTGCTTGTCGTCGCGCGCACTTTCGGCGTGGAAGGCGAGGCGCTCGAGCTGCCCGCCGAGGTCGGAATAGGTCGCGGTGACGGCGGCGATCGCCGCGCGATGCAGCTCCCGGCGCCGCGGTCCCGGGACCGTTTCGGAACAGGCCTCCGCGACGATGGCATGGCGAAAACGGATCGACGTGCCGATCGAGCCCTGCACGATATCGAGCCGTTCGAGCTCGGCGCAGTCGCGCAGCAGTGTTTCGCGATCCTTGTTCAACACCCGAAGGGCAACATCGACCTCGACTTCGTTGCCGAGAACACTCAGCGCCTGAGCGCACTCCTTTGCACTGGAGGATAGACGGTTGAGGCGGGCGTGGATCACCGACTGCACGCTCTGCGGCACAAGGTTGATGCTGTCTTCGATCGACAGCACGATCTGTTCGAGCACGAAGGGCACGCCGTCCGCCCTGTCGAGAACCTTGTCGATGATGGACGGCAGCGGCGCGCCCTCCGGCCACAACTGATGGACGAGTTCGCGCATCTCGGCGCGCGGAAGGGGATCGAGCCGCAGGACCATGGTGGCGATTTCCCGAGCCTCTGCCAGCGACTCCGGTCGTCCCGTCAGCAACAGCGTACAAGGGGCGCATACCGTGTTCTCGCCCATGACGCGCAGGCAATAGATGCTTTCGAGGTCGAGGAGATGCAGATCCTCGATCACGACAAGCATCGGCGTGTCCGCCGTCAGCTTCGTCAGGGCTTCGACCAGGGCCCGGGCGACCTGGGTCTGGGTCACAAGGCCCAGCTTGCCGTGTTCGGCACTGGACTTGGCCAGCAGCACGGTACCGAGCGGGCCGTCCTCGAGATGTTCGATTCCCGCCGCCGCCAGGCCACTTGTGACCTCGTCATCCGTGGCCGCTTCGCCGAGCGCAGAGGCCGCCAGGATGAGGGAGCGCACGGCCGAGTACGGTGTGGTGCGGAGTTTTGAATCGCCCCGGAACATCAGGACAAGCTTGTTGCTTTGCTCGGCGTCCTCAATGGTCGCCGCGGCCAACCTGCTCTTGCCGATGCCCGGTTCGCCGATCACCGCGATCGTGCGGCAGCCGCGATCTTGCCGGGCCAGAGCCTGGCGGATCGAGTCGCGCTCACGCTGACGACCGACCAGCAGGGTACGATGGTTGCGCGAACTGCTGTGGCCGGCGCCCGACGCGCGCGGCGGGCCGGACAGCCTGTAGGCTTTCGCATTGATCTGTTTCAGCGACCTGACGTCTTCGAGCGGCGCGAGGTCGAGCGCCGACCGGCAGAGTTCCACGGTCTTGGAGCTCACGAAGATGCTATCCGGCGGCGCCAACTTCTGCAGTGCGGCGGCGATGTGGACGGTACCGCCGACCGGATCGAGGCGCGATCCGATCTGCATGTCCATGCGTCGCAGACCGACCAGGCCCGAATGGATGCCGACGCGGAAGCGGATGGGCCGATTGATCGCGTCGCGGATGCGATCGGACTCGGTGCCTGGATTCTGGATCAGCCACGCCGTCTCACAGGCGCGATCGGCATGGTCTTCCATCGAGGTCGGCCAGCCGAACACGGCGATGCCGCCGTCGCCCGAATAGTTCACAATCAGGCCACCAGCGCGCCTGATCGTCCCGTCGAGATGTTCGTAGATGCGGTCCAGCAACTCCTGGGCATCGTCGGGATCATCGCCGGCGATATGGCCGGTGGAATTGACGGTATCCACGGCCAGCACCGTGACGATGCTGCGCTCCGCCGTCTCCGCGAGAACCCTCATAGAACTCTTCTGCCCCTAGCCCGGCGACCGTACGGCGATACACGCCGAACCTCGTCTTGGCCGCCATGGACTTGTCAGCGACGGCCCCGAGAGCTTGCCGCGTGGCCAAGCCTAGGCCATGCAGCCCGCCGTGGGAACCGGCTTTCGCGCTGCATCATTGCTACCGAGAGGCGGAATGCCATGGCGCCGGCGATGTGCATCGACCACCGGATCTTCACCTTCGTCCCTGACAAAGAGGTCGTGCACATGCGCTGACGGTTAGGCCGGTTCCTTCTCGCGTTCGTCCCACATCTTTCTGTAGGCCGGACGGGCGCGACAGGCCTCGAACCACACTTTCACTCCGGGCGCCGCCTCGAAGAGCGCCGTGGCGCCCTCGGCGTAGCGCACGACTTCGGCCACGTTGATGTCAGCCACCGTGAAGCGACCGCCGACCAGGAAGCCCCTGCCATCGGCAAGCGCCTCGTTAAGCACGGCAAACGGCCCGCGCAGGGCGTCGAGCGCGGCGGGCGAGGGGCCGTTCTGGGCGATCGACAGCGAGTGCGGCTCGACTTCGGTCATGGCCCACAACGCCCACATGCCCATGAGCCCGTCCTCGGCGACGGTCGCCGGCGCCAGTGGGCCGCCATGCTTCTTGGCGAGGTAGAGATTGATGGCGAGCGATTCGTGCACCACCAGCCCGCCATCCTCCATCGTCGGGATGTGGCCGTTCGGGTTGACCTTCAGGAAGGACGACGACTTGGTGTGGACGATATCGGCGGGAATCGGCTCCTTGAGCCGGTAGTGCTGCACCACAGGCACCTGCTTGAACGGGATGCCGAGCTCGTAGGCCAGCCAGATGTTGCGCGAGGCGCGGGAGCGGTGGACGCCGTAGATCGTAATCATGCGGAGGTTCATAATGGCTTCCGATGATTTGCGAAAGGACGGATCGATGAAGGCCGAACGCAGACTTCAGCCCGTCAAGGACGCGAGCCACCTGTACGAGGTGGAACGCCGCGACCGCCACGCCGAGCGTCCGGGTTTCCGCATCAGCGAGCTGCAACTCTCGCCGACGCAGACCGTGCCCTGGCACTTCCACACCAACATCAGCGACACCTTCTATGTGCTGGAAGGCGAGATGCGGCTGTTCCTGCAGCAGCCGAAGGAAGAGGTGCGACTCACCGTCGGCCAGAGCTACGTCGCCCTTGCCGGCCGGCCGCATCTGGTGACCAACGCCGGCAAGACGTCGCTCACCTTCCTGATCCTGCAGGGCGTTGGCGAGTACGATTACGTGCCACTGGTCTGAAGCTTTTCTCAAGCTCTTCTGAAGCCGGCTGTGGCTTGCTTCCGCTGACACATCTCACTATGGCAATGACCTGCACAACAGCAGCGGGGAAGTGAGACATGCCGACGAACAGCAAGCATCCCGAAACCGTCGTGTTGCACTCGGGTTACCGTAGCGATTCCGCGACCAACGCCGTAGCGGTGCCGATCTATCAGACCACCAGCTACCAGTTCCGCGACACGCAGCACGCGGCCAACCTGTTCGGCCTGGCCGAGCTCGGCAACATCTACACCCGCATCATGAACCCTACCAACGACGTGCTGGAGCAGCGCATCGCCGCGCTCGAGGGCGGAGTCGCGGCGCTGGCGCTGGGCTCGGGGCAGGCGGCGTCGCTGTTTGCCGTGCAGAACATCTGTCACGCCGGTGACAATTTCGTGGCTTCGACCGACCTCTACGGCGGCACTTGGAATCTGTTCGCCAACACGCTGAAGACGATGGGCATCGAATGCCGCTTCGTCGATCCGGCGGATCCCGAGAACTTCCGCCGCGCCACTGACGCCAAGACCCGCTGCTATTACGCCGAGACCCTGCCGAACCCGAAGCTCATCGTCTTCCCGATCGGCGAGGTCGCCAAGATCGGCCGCGAGCTCGGTGTGCCGCTGATCATGGACAACACCGCCTCGCCGGTTATCTGCCGGCCGATCGAATATGGTGCGGCGATCGTCATGCACTCGACCACCAAGTACATTGGCGGCCACGGCACCTCGATCGGCGGCATCCTGGTCGATGGCGGCAACTTCGACTGGGCGAAGCACAAGGACCGCTTCCCCATGCTGAATACGCCTGACCCGAGCTACCACGGCGCGGTGTGGACTGAGGCCACCAAGCCGATGGGGCCGGTCGCCTACATCATCAAGGCGCGAGTGACGCTGTTGCGCGACGTCGGTGCGCCGATGAGCCCGTTCAACGCCTTCATGTTCATCCAGGGGCTCGAGACGCTGCCGCTGCGCATGCGCGTGCATTGCGACAACGCCGACAAGGTGGCGCAGCACCTTGCCAAGCACGCCAAGATCTCGAAGGTGATCCATCCGTCGCTGATGAAAGGCGAGGCGAAGAAGCGCGCCGAGACCTACCTGTCGCGCGGCATGGGCGCCTTGCTGGGCTTCGAGCTCAAGGGCGGCGCGGATGCCGGCCGCAAGTTCATCGACAATCTGAAAATGTTCTATCACGTCGCCAACATCGGCGACGCGCGCAGCCTTGCCATCCACCCGGCCTCGACGACGCATTCGCAGCTGACGCCGGAGGAGCAGGCGCAGACCGGCGTGACGCCGGGCTACGTCAGGCTGTCGATCGGCATCGAGCACATCGAGGACATCCTGGCCGATCTCGATCAGGCGCTGGCGGCCGCATAGGCGAATGAGAAAGCTCCCTCGCTGCGATCGGGATGACAGGGTGCGTTGATGAGGCGGCAGCTGTCGTCCCGAGCGTAGCGAGGGACCTTTGGGTCAAGTGAGATGGGCGACCCAGTCCTAGATTGACTTGAATTCCGAGGGCAGTGCGCCTTCAATGGCGCGCTGCTCCAAAAAACGGGGGATACAACGTGTTCTCACTCATCAAGGATCTCGGCCTTCTCGTCGCCGCCAAGCAGGAGGCCGTGCCGTTCCTGATCTCCTTCGGCATCGCCGAGTTCTTCTTCAAGTTCAAGAGCTTCGCGCTCGAGTGCCTGGCCTTCCTGGCAGTCTGGTTCGTGCTGAGCTTCCTGCAGTCGCTCATCTTCCCGCACACCAAGGCACAGCGCTCCTGAGGCTCAGTTCACCGACTTGGTGAAACCCTTCCAATAGGGCTCGCGTAACTCGCGCTTCAGCACCTTGCCGGCGCCCGACAAGGGCAACGGCGTGTCGCGGAAGTCGATGCTGCGCGGGCACTTGTAGCCGGCGATCTGGGCACGGCAGTGCTCCATGACCTCGTCGACGCTCAGTGTGACGCCGGACTTGGGGACGACGATGGCGTGCACGCGCTCGCCCCAGCGCTCGTCGGGGACGCCGATCACCGCCACTTCACTGACGCCTGCCAACAGGGAGATCGCGTTCTCGACCTCGGCCGAGTATACGTTCTCGCCGCCCGAGATGATCATGTCCTTCAGCCGGTCGACGATATAGACGAAGCCCTCGTCGTCCATGTAGGCGCCGTCGCCCGAATAGTACCAGCCGTCCTTCAGCACGGCCGCGGTCTCGTCAGGCTTCTTCCAGTAGCCTTTCATGATGTTGGCGCCGCGGATCGCCAGCTCGCCCGCCGTGCCGCGCGGTAGTTCCTCGCGCCTGGCGTCGACCACCTTGATCTCGCAGCCCAGGGCGGCCTGGCCGCACGACTTCAGCTTGCCGGCAAACGGGCCGTCGAGCGTGGTGTAGCGCGGGTCGAGCAGGGTGACGATCGGCGCCGCCTCGGTCATGCCGTAGGCATGCATCAGCTTCACGTGCGGCATCACCTGCATGGCCCGCCGCAGCACGCCCTCGGGCATCGGCGAGGCGCCGTACAGGATGAACTGCAGTGTGCGTATGTCGAACTCGGCGAAGCGCGGATGGTTGACGATCATGTTGATCATGGTCGGCACGAACTGGGCGTGGGTCACCTTCTCGGTCTGGATGGTCTGCAGCACCTCGCCCGGATCGAAGCGCGGCACGAAGGCGTGGCGGCCGCCGGCCATGGTGACGCCGAAGGTCGAGGCGCCGTCGGCGAGGTGGAACATCGGCCCGGAGTGGATGTAGGTCGTGTCGCCGTTGAAGCCGATACCGGCGATGCCGTTCAACGCGTTCACCACCAGGTTGGTGTGGGTGAGCATCACGCCCTTGGCGCGTCCCGTGGTACCGCCGGTGTAGAAGAGGCCCGCCAGGTCGTCGTTGGCGGCGCCGAGGTCGGGCGCCGGGTCGTAATTGGTGAGATCCTCGAAGTGCAGCAGTCCTGCCGGCCCCGACGTGTCGTCGAGCCAGACGACCTCGCGCACGCCGGGTATCTTGGCCTCGAGCGCCGTCAGGTGATGCGACATGGCGGCGTCGATGAACAGCACCACGGCTCCTGAATCTGACAAGATGTATTCGATCTCCGGCGACGCCAGCCGCGTGTTGATCGGAACCATGGCGGCACCCATCCAGGGAATAGCGTACATCAGCTCGAAATAGCGGTCGCTGTTCAGGGCCAGGATGGCCACGCGGTCGCCTGGCCGGACGCCCAGGGCGAACAGCGCGCCGGCGATACGGCTCACCCGATCGCTGGTCTGCTGCCAGGTGCGGCGGCGGCCGGCGAAGTGGGTCGAGACGCCGTCGGGCTTGGTCTGGGCGGCGCGGCGAAGACCCTGGGTCAGTGCAAACATGCGGGGATGCTAGTGCACCGTCCGTGCGGCTTGAAATGGTTTTCCTGGTGACCACGACGCGCCCTCCGCTCGTTCGCCCCGTAAGGGCGTTCGTGCTAAGGAATTGGCCATGAACGACATGACCCCGCCCGCCGCGGACGGCGCGCCGCTCGAGTTCAATCCGCTCGATCCGGCCTTCATCGCCGACCCTTATCCGTTCTATCGCCGCCTGCGCGAGACGGCGCCGGTCTTCAAGACGCCCCAGGGCTTCTGGCTGATCACACGCTACGAGGACGTGGCCTTCGCGCTCCGCGACAAGCGCTTCGGCAAGGATTTCGTCGGCAACATGAAGCGCCGGTACGGGGGTGCCGACGGCATGAACGAGCCGGCGATCGCCAGCCTCGCCCGCACCATGCTGGTGCAGGACCCGCCCGACCATACCCGGCTGCGCGGCCTGGTTACCAAGGCCTTCACCGCCCGCCGCGTCGCCGACATGCGGCCGCGCATCAGGAAGATCGTCGACGAGCAGCTCGACCGCGTGGTTGCGAAGGGCGAGATGGACGTCATGCGCGATCTTGCCCATCGCCTGCCGGTGATCGTGATCTGCGACATGCTGGGCATTCCCGAGGACCATCGCGCGCCGTTCCTGGCCGGCAGCAACGTCAATGGCCGCATCCTCGAGCCGGTGCCGATGACGCGCGACGAGATCGATCAAGCCAACCTCAACACCGAGATGGCGGGCGTCTACTTCCGGCAGCTCTGCGACCTGCGCCGCCGCGAGCCGCAGGACGACCTCACCACCGAGCTGGTGCGCGCCGAGGAGGCAGGCGACAAGCTCACGGCCGAGGAGCTCGAGGCCAATATCGGCCTGCTGTTCGGCGCCGGCCACGAGACCACCACCAACCTGATCGGCAACGGCCTTCTGGCGCTGCATCGCCAGCCCGACCAGTGGGAGCGGCTGAAGGCCGACCCGTCGCTGATCCCCAACGCCGTCGAGGAGCTGCTGCGCTACGATTCGTCGGTGCAGCTCACCGGCCGCGTCACCAACACCGAGGTCGAGATCGGCGGCGTGCGGTTGGCCGAGCACGAAAGCATCGTCGCCTTGCTGGGCGCGGCCAATCGCGATCCGGCGCAGTACCCCGACCCCGACCGGCTCGATGTCGGCCGCGAGCACATCCGACCGATGTCGTTCGGCGGCGGCATCCACCATTGCCTGGGCGCCCAGCTTGCCCGCCTCGAGGCGGAGCTGGTCTTTGCCGCCTTGATCGAGCGCATGCCGAACCTCACCTTGCCGGAGAAGGATACGCCGGCCTGGCGGCGCAGCTTCACGCTGCGTGGGCTGAGCCGGTTGCCGGCGGTGTGGCATTAGAGGTTGGCATCGGACATGGCGGGACGATGGCGGGGTGAGGGCGGCCAGCATCAGGGCGCCCGGCCCTATCAGGAAGACAGTTGGGCCGTGCGCACGCTGGGCGACGGGTCAGTGCTGGCCGTGGTCGCCGATGGCATGGGCGGTCATGCCGGCGGCGCGGTTGCCAGCAAGGTCGCAGTCGAGGCCTTCGTGCACGCGATCGAGCAGGGCGGCGGCCTGGCCGACGGGCTTCAGGAGGCCAACGCCGCGGTCGGCCGGACTGCCGCCGGCAAGTCCGAGCTTGCCGGCATGGGCGCCACCCTGGTGGCGGCCCAGGTGCGCGGCGACGAGGTGCGCTGGATCAGCGTCGGCGATTCGCCCTTCTTCCTGGTGTCGTCCGGCCGCATCGAACGGCTTAACGCCGACCATTCGATGGCGCCGCAGATCGACGCGCTGGTGAGGCGCGGCATGCTGACGGCGGACGAGGCCGAGCATCATCCTGGCCGCCATACGCTGCGCGAGGCCGTGATGGGCCAGCCGCTCAGCCTCATCGACAAGGGCAGCCGCAAGCTCGGCCCCGACGTCAAGCTGCTGCTGTGCAGCGACGGCGTGCAGTCGCTCAGCGAGGCGGAGATCGCGGCGAACGCCATCAAGCCGGTCGACGGGCTGGTCAAGGCCGTGTTGGCCGCGGCCAAGGAGCACCAGGACAACATCACCGTGATCAAGCTGGAGCGTACGCGATGAGCAAGTCGGTCGTCATCGAGATCACGCGCGGTCCGGTCGTCGAGAGCCGGCATGAAGGCATCGCCGCGATCGTCCAGCCCGACGGCACGGTGGTGGCGTCGTGGGGCGACATCGACTCTCTCATCCTGCCACGCTCGGCCAACAAGCCGATCCAGGCCATGGCGTTCGTCGAAAGCGGCGCGGTGGAGCGCTTCGGCCTTGGCGACGAGCACATTGCGCTGGCCTGCGCCTCGCACAGCGGCGAGAAGCGGCACGTCGAGACGGTGCAGGCCTGGCTCGCCAAGGTCGGCCTGAGCGAGGCCGACCTCGAATGCGGCACCCATGCGCCGCGCCTGCAGGGCACCATCGAGGAACTGGCGCGTGAGGGCAGGATGCCGACGCCGGCTTTCAACAACTGCTCGGGCAAGCACTCGGGATTCCTCACCACGGCGGTGCAGTACGGCGAGCCGACCAAGGACTACATCAAGTACAATCATCCGGTGCAGCGCCGGCTGCGCGAGGTGATGACCGATCTGTGCGGCACGGACGCCAATACGTTTCCTTATGGCACCGACGGCTGCGGTATTCCGACTCTCGCCACGCCGCTTAAGAGCCTGGCGCGGGCGATGGCCAACATGGCCGACCCGTCGCGGCTGTCGAACAGGCATGCCGAGGCGGCGGGTCGCATCCGCGCCGCCATCAGCGCCGAGCCGTTCATGATGGCGGGCACCGGCCGCTTCTGCACGCGCATCAATGCTGCGCTGCCCGGCGTCGCCCAGATCAAGACCGGCGCCGAGGGCGTGTTCTGCGGCATGCTGCCGACGCTTGGGCTCGGGATCGCGATCAAAATGTGGGATGGCGCCGCGCGCGCGGCCGAAGTGGCGATGGCGACCTTGCTTGGCCATCTCGGCGTGCTGCCGGCCAGCCGACGCGAGGAGATCATGCATCCGCCGGTGAAGAACGTCGTTGGCCTGCTGGTCGGCGAGATGCGGCCGGCCAAGAGCTGGCTGGGGTGAGACTCGACATCCTGGAGATCGGCGCCCGCGGCGATGGCATCGCCGAAGACGACGGGCGGCGCTATTTCGTGCCCTTCACCTTGCCGGGCGAGACGGTCGAGGCCACGCCGCGCGACAAGCGCGGCGAGGGGATAGCGGCCGACCTGGTGGAGGTGCTGGCGCCGTCCCGCCATCGCGAGCCGGCGCCTTGTGCGCATTTCAAGGTATGCGGCGGCTGCGCCCTGCAGCACTGGCGCCGTGATGCCTACACCGCCTGGAAGGTCGAGCTCATAGGCCGCGCGCTGATGCAACGCGGCGTCGATGCGCCGCGCTTCGCGCCGCCTCTGGTCGGTGCGCCCGGCGAGCGGCGTCGTGCCGATTTCGTGCTGCGCCGGCAGGGCAGGCGCGTGCTGGCCGGCTTCCACGAGCGCACCAGCCAGCGCGTCGTCGATGTCGGCGTCTGCGTCGTCGCCCGGCCGACCCTGGGCGTACTTCTCGATCCTTTGCGAACCGCCCTCGCATCGATCCTGCCAGATGGCGGCGCGGCCGATGCCGTGGTGAATGAGACGGACAGTGGCATCGACCTGCTGCTGCGGCCGCACAAGCGCCTGGACCTGTCATTGGAACGGCGCGAGGCGCTGGTGGCGCTGGCCGAGCGCGCCGACCTGGCACGCCTGAGCTGGGGCGACCGGGCATCGGCCGAGCCGGTCGTCGTGCGCCGCACGCCGCTTCTGCTGTTCGGCGACGCGCGGGTCGAACCTCCACCCGGCGCCTTCCTGCAGGCCACCAGGCGCGCCGAGCAGGCGATGCGGGCCGCCGTCGCCGAATGGGTCGGCGATGCGCCGCGACTTGCCGATTTGTTTGGCGGCATGGGAGCGTTGTCGCTTGGCCGGGCCGGCAAGGTCTCGTTGTTCGAAAGCGACAAGCCCGCCGTTGCAGCGGCTGAAGCGGCGGCGCGCCGGCTCGGCGGGCGGGTGACCGTGGAGCGCCGCGACCTTTTTCGCAATCCGCTTACGGCGGCCGAGCTCGACGGTTTCGACGCCGTGTTGCTCGATCCACCGCGCGCTGGCGCCGCGGCGCAATCGGCGGAGCTGGCGCGGTCGAAAGTGGCGCGCGTGGTCTACGCTTCGTGCGATCCGGGCAGCTTCGCGCGCGACGCGCGCGCTTTGCAGGACGGCGGACACCGGCTGGAGAACCTGCTGCCGATCGACCAGTTCCTGTGGTCCGCCCATGTCGAGCTGATTGCGCTGTTCGCCCGCGCGCCGCGACGCTCGATCAAGAGCTGAGCGCGAGGAGATGACGGAATGATGTTCGACGTTCAAGGTGTGATCGTAGGATGTTGAATATTCAGAAATATTCCGTTTTGGTGTTGGTTTGTGCCTAACGTCGTCCCTATCTGTTGCGCCTTATTGAGCCGAAATCCTCGCGTGGCTCAGCGCACCACGGCTCGCCCCCTCCCATCGACGATCTAGCCACGGTGGCCGGAGGCGCGCCGCAACTCGTTATCGGGCGGTTCTTTGCCTCCGTCGTCGGCAGCGCAGAACGGACGCCCCAGTCGTCCAGATGATGGCGTAACCAGGTGCAAGCGTCGCGCGGCCAAAATGAAGAGACATGTCGGTTGAACTTATCGAAAGGCGATCTTGTCCTCGATCTGCTGCTCAGTGGCCTGTTGCTGGCGATGACGGCGGTGATGCTGTTGCCGGGGGCGCTCGGTCTGCCCATGGAATTGTGGGACGAAAGCCGCGTCGCCAACAACGCAATCGAAATGGCGAAACACGGCGGATGGCTGATTACAACCTTCGACGGCGTACCGGACCATTGGCAACTTAAGCCACCGATACTGGTCTGGGCCATGGCGGCACTGCTCCGGACGGGCATGGATCCTATGCTGGCCATACGTCTGCCCTCGATTGTCGCCACCATGGCCAGTGTGCTGCTGGTCTACGGTTCCTGCCGGCTGTTGCTCAAGGACCGCCTTGCCGGCCTTGTCGGCGGACTTCTATTGGTCTGCTCAGTGCTGTTCATGGGCGACCACGTTGGCCGTACCGGCGACTACGATGCTTTGTTGTGCCTCCTGACTCTGGGCTTCGTCATTTGTGCCGGCTCCTACATCGACCGGCGGACGATCAGCGGGGCCCCGGGAGGGGGACGCCCGTGGATCGTCGCGGCGGCGCTGTTGCTGGTACTGGCGATACTGACCAAGAGCGTGGCGGGCGGCTTTGCGGCGCCCGGTGTGGTCGCCTACGCGATGGTGCGCCGGCGTTTTTTCGCCGTATTGGCCGATTGGTGGGCGTGGCTGTCCATCGCTGGAGTTGCAGCCGTGATGGTCGGATGGTTTTTGCTGCGCGAGTGGCTCCATCAGGGCTATTTGGCCGCCATCTGGAACTACAACAATCCAAAGAGAGCACCCGCGAGGGCCTGGCTATTACGTGTCGGTTCTCCTTCGAGGGTTCGAACCCGCCGTGCTGCTCTCTCCGACGCTCTTAGTAATGCCCTGGGACCCGGATCCGAAGCGGAGCCGCCTCTGCCTACTGACGGGGCTGGCGGCCTTGTCGTGTGTGGCAATCATCAGTTTCGCCAACACCAAGTACTTTTGGTATCCGGCCCCCGCCTTGCCCTTGGCCGCGGTGGCCCTCGGAATCTCAACTTCGACCTGGCTGCATGGAGGAGGTTCACTGCCGAAGTCCATTGCGCTTCGGCATGCGACGGTCAGCCTGGCAATCGTTCTCGCGCTGTCGGCGTCTTTCTGGTTCTTGAATGTGCATCGGCCAACTGACCGCGGTCTCTATTATCGAGAGGACCAGACTTACTATGGGTCTTTTATGGCGAAGTTGCGCGATTCCCATGTCCTGGATGGCACCATCATCATCGATGGGGGAGTGCCCAACGACGCGGATCTTCGCCATTACAGCCCGATCGCGAAGTTCTTCATCGAGGATGCCGAACGCCATGGCGACCATATGCGCTTGCTGACGACGGTGGCGGATCTACCAGCAAGTGCGTCCGTATTGAGCTGCGACCCGCACATACGCCAATGGTTGGCAAAACAGGTGTCGTTCGGCACGATTCGATCGGACGCTCACTGCGTGTTTGGACGCTTCCTGGAACGTCCGATCATTTCTCCCTGACCGACGTTGATGTTGCGACTCGTATTACGACTTCGGGGGTCTCCTGAGCATAGTTTGTGCGTTCTGTCGCCCAGATCGGCCTCGGACCTTGGTTTTTCAACGGTGAGCGGCTTAAGACCATTGAGCGAACGGGGCATGTTGATGTCCTCAGAAAGCCTGTACATCGCGTCTTTAACGTTGTCCCTAACAACTGCCTGTTATTCACGGAGGATCGCTGCTACGCCCTGAAAGGGCGTGAGAGGTGCCTTGCTGAAAACAGGCCGACTTTTGCGACATCCTGATAGGGACGGAGAGGCGCTGATATGGATAGCTCAAAGATGTTCGATCTGACCGGCAAGGTGGCCGTGGTGACCGGCGGCAGCCGCGGCATCGGCCGCTCGATCTGCGAGCAGATGGCGGCGCACGGCGCCAAGGTCGTCGTCTCGAGCCGCAAGCTCCCGGCCTGCGAGGAGGTCGTGAAGGGCATCACGACCAAAGGCGGCGAGGCGACGGCAGTGGCCGCCAGCATCTCCGAAAAGGCGCAGCTCGAGAACCTGATTGCTGTCGCGCGGAAAACCTACGGCAAGATCGACATCATGGTCTGCAACGCCGCCTCGAATCCGTACTTCGGTCCGCTGACCGGGCTGAAGGAGGAGGTGTTCACCAAGATCATGCAGAACAACGTCATGTCCAACCTGTGGCTGATGAACATGGTCGGTCCCGAAATGGCCGAGCGGAAGGACGGCGTGTTCATCGTCGTGTCGTCGATCGGCGCGCTGATCGGCTCGGCGCACATCGCCGCCTACAACATGAGCAAGGCGGCCGATCTTTCGCTGGTGAAATCGCTCGCCATGGAGTGGGGCAAGCACAACATCCGCGTCAACGCCATCGCCCCCGGCCTGATCCAGACCGACTTCGCCAAGGCCCTGTGGGACAATCCCGACATCCGCCGCGCCAACGAGAGCAAGGCCGCGTTGAAGCGCATCGGCCAGCCCGACGATATCGGCGGCGTCGCGGTGTTCCTGGCCTCGAAGGCCGGCAGCTTCGTCTGCGGCCAGTGCATCATTGCCGACGGCGGCGTGATCGGGTCAGGGGCGGAGTAGCGCAGAG
>Ga0081539_10002793_pt1 | contig 23405 bp, 16 predicted proteins | sample TabmetS4T2R2_FD_71023 | JGI IMG/M metagenome (GOLD analysis project Ga0081539, IMG submission 71023) | Tabebuia heterophylla rhizosphere microbial communities from the University of Puerto Rico - S4T2R2 | ecosystem: Host-associated > Plants > Roots > Rhizosphere ...
TCCAAGTGTCCGAGCATCGTCTCGATCGCGTCGCCGCTCAAACCGGTGGCGCTGCGGTCGTCGCCGCTGATCCAATCGATGGCGCGACCGAGCGTCCCGTTCTGCTGGTTGAACGCGATGTCGATCAGCACGTAGTCGTCGAAGTTCACGCCGCCGCTGTAGTTGAAATCACCGTTCAGCCACCCGGTCAGCCCGGTGTTGAAGCCGGTGTCGATCTTGACGTAATCGTCGAACGTCACCCGGCCGTCGAGGTTCGCGTCGCCGTTCCAGGTGTACTTCACGAGCGTGTCGGCCGCGCCGTAGGTCTTGCCGGAGAACGTACTGGTGCCGCCGACGCTGGTGTACTCGGCGCCGGCGAGCACGCCCAGGGCCGTGGTCGCGTTGTTGCGGGCGTTGGTGCTGGTGATGCCGGGCCCGTTCCAGTTGCCGCCGGCGCGGGCGCTGGCGACGCGCGCCACGATGTCGGCGGTGGGCGTCGCGCTGGCGACGACCAGGTCGTTGTCGTTCAAGTCGAGCGTCCCGGGGTTCAACGGGTCGGCCACGTTCAACGCCGGCAGCGCCAGCGCGCTGGTGCGGCCGCTGGCGATGCTTACGAAGCCCGTCGTGCCCATGTTCAGCGCGCCCGTTCCGAACGTGGAAACGGTGCCGAGGATCACGGTGCCGTTGTTCGCGTTCGTGCCGCCGGTATACGTGTTGGCAGCGCTCGTGATGGAAACCGTGCCGGCGGTGTTGAGGGTCATCGTGCCGGCGTTGCTCGCGGTTTCGACGATCGGCCCGCTGATCACCACGCCGCCGTTCGTGCCGGTGAGCGCGAACGCCCTGGGGCCGTTCGACTGAGAGATCAGCACGCCGCCCGCAAGCGTGGTCACGCCGGAGTTGGTGACCTGCTCCGTGCGATCGGTCGTGCCGGTGGGCGAGTAGAACCACTGGCCGTTGAAGGTGATGTCGTTGGACCCGCCGATCGTGCTGAGCGAATCCGTGCGGCACTGGTTCGCGAGCACCTTCGGACCGCCCACGGCCTCGAGCGTGCCGCCGGACAGGCGGATGTAATTCGTACCGAATGCTGAGGCGTTGCTGAACTGCGTCACGCCGCCGTCCAGCACGAAGTTGCCGGTGAACGTGTTGGCCGAGTTGAGCAGCAACGTGCCGGGTCCGGTCTTGGCGAAGTTGGCCGCGCCGGTCTCGCTGATCGGCACGTCGATCTGGAGGAAGTTGTTGGCGTCGTTGGTGCTGATCGAGAAGGTCCTGCCGGAGGTGATTTGAATGCCGCGGTTGGCGTTGAGCGCGACGGTGCCGGCGCCGGCCACCAGCGAAAGCGTCGACGTCCCGGTGACTTGGATACTGTTGGCCTGAAACGCTGCGGGCACCGCGCCCAGCGCCGCATCGCCGTTGATCGCGATCGTTCCGCCGTTGAACGAGGTCGTGCCGACGTAGGTGTTCGAGCCGGTCACGGTGACGGTGCCCGAGCCGGTCCCGCCGTAGCGGATCGAGTTGGGTCCGGTGCCTTGCGTCGCCTGGATGACGCCGGGGATATTGATGAATTGCGTTCCGGTGAAGGTGACCAGCCGCGAGTTCACGCCGCCGACGGTCTGGTTGAGGTTGATGCCGCCGGCGAAGGTGGAGGTGCCGGTGCCGCTGAGCGTGAGCGTGCGTGCCGTGGAGGTTCCGGTGGTGTCGATACTGCCGTTGAACCGGGCGTCGAGCGTGTAGTTCCAGGTCATGTTCGAACCGAGCACCATGACGTTGTTGAACGTCACGCTACCGGTCGGGTTGGTCGTGGAGTTGATGCCGCCGAGCACGCTTCCGGCCGTGCCCGCGGTGACGGTGAACCGGCCGCCGCTGAACTCGTAGCCGCCGCCCTGGACGTCGATGCCGGCCAGGCCGTAGTTGCCGTTCGTGTTGGGCTGGACGATCGAGCCGGACGCGGGGAACACGGCGACGTCACCGGTCGTCGAGTTGGAGTTCGTGGGCACGACTCCTCCGATCCACGCGGCCGGATTCGTGAACGTCCCGTCCGCGTTGGCCCAGGTGAACGTGCCGGCCATCGCGTCGATGCTCAGGCTCGTCGAGAGCGCGCAGACCGCGCCGGCGGCGCTGATCAGGGCATTCTTCGTCCGAGCGCGACTGATCGCCGTTGGTTGCTTTCTCGTTCCTCGCATTGTCAAACCTCCGCACTCGAGCGGCCGAGAGGGCCGCCGCCACAACATCGCTGCCGCCTTCACCCTCGGGAAGGCACCGGGCCGGTCGACCGCCTTACGACCAGCGTTTCCTTCATCACCTCGCGCTTCGGCTCGGCCGCGCCGCTCGTCTCGATCTGCTCCAAGAGCATCTCCGCAGCGTTGCGGCCCATCTGCTCGGTCGGCAGCGCGACCGCCGTCAGCGGCGGGATCACGTCCTCGACCGGGTACGCGTTGCCGAACGTCACCACGCTCAGGTCCTGCGGCACGCGCAAGCCCGCCTCCCACAGCTTCTGGAGCAGCTTGATCGCCAGGAAGTGCGTGTAGACGAGCACGGCGGTCGGGCGCTCGTTCGGCGACATCTGCTTCACGTCGCGCACGAGCTGGTCGCCGTCGTCGGCGTAGACCTTGACGAAACCGCCGCTCGATTGCTTGCGCATCACGTCTTCGTAACCGCCTTGGCGTTGCGTGACGCTGTAGTGAGGCGGCTGCTTGCCGAGCAGGAACGCGACGCGCTGGTGGCCGAGCGACAGCAGGTGCTCGACCGCCATCGTCGCGCCGCCGTAGTCGTCGGCCAGCACGTGCGGGTAGGGCAGGTCGGTGTCGGCGTTGACGAGCGAGGCGAGCAGCTTGCGCTGTTCGAGGATCTGGTGCAGCGGCTCGCGCACGCGGCTGAGCACGAGGCACCCGTCCATGCGCTGGTCGAGCAGGATCTGGCTCCACTCGTCGGTCCGCTCGCCCAGCGGGACGTACAGCATGTGATACTTGTTGGCGCTGAGCACCTCGTTGATGCCGGCCATGATGCCCTCGTAGTTGCCGCGGACGATCAGCGGCATCGGCGGCGCGTAGAGCACGCCGATCATGTGCGTGCGGCGGCTGGCGAGCGCGCGGGCGCGCCAGTTCGGTCGGTAGCCGAGCGACTCGGCGGTCGCGCGCACGCGGTCCTGCGTTTCCTTGGGAACGCGGCTGGAGGCGGGCGAGTCGTTGAGGATGACCGAGACGGTGGTCTTGGACACGCCGCACTTGCGTGCGACGTCCATGATGGTGGGTCGGGTCATGGAGCCGATGATACTCAAGCGACCCTCGGAAGCCGTGAGAGGCGGCATTGACGCGAGCACGAGGCGATGTCAGCACGGGTCCGAGCCGGCCTCCGCGGCCGCCGGACGGGGTGATTTAGAGAATCGGTTTATCTACACTGCTAAACCGGTTCTTCAACATCACCACGATACCCCGACTTTGGCGGATGTCAACGGGATTTTTCAGGACTCGATCGGGCCGTGCCTCACGAACGTAAGTTTGACGGCCCGCGCCGCGAGATCGCGTTCGTCGAAGCCGTAGCCGCGCGAGGAAGCACCTCGTCCTTCAGGTAAGCAACGTCTAAGCGCGTCTGCGCGATCACTTCCTCGGTCGCGAGGTCCTTCCACGAGTGGCCGCCCTGGTACTCGCTGTGGACGGACACCCAGCCGTCGAACCCGATCTGCTTCAGGCACGCGAACACGCTCGGCCACGGAACGATGCCTTCGCGCAGCGGAACCATGCGCGTGTACCAGCGCGGCTTGCCGAGCGCGTCGTCGCGCACGCTCGCCCAGTCGGCATCCTTCACCGCGACGAGGCTGATGCGCGACGACAGGAGATCGAGCCCCATCCGCCACCCGTCGCCACCGCCCTCGATGCACATGTGGCCGGGATCGACGTAGGCGCCGATACATTTCGGATCGCGGTCCTTGATCAAGTTCCAGATGATCGGCGCCTGCGCGGTGATGAAGTTTTCGCTGTGGACGTGGAGGTTCGCGCGCACACCCGTTCGGTGGGCGAGCTGTTCGATCCCGTCGAGGTCACGCTTCACTTGGTCGAGCGTCGAAACAAACGTGCCGAACGTGTTGTACTTCCAGTATCCGAGCTTGATCTCGCGCGTGCCGCACGCGGCAGCCGACTCGAACGTCGGCGTCGCAACCGGATCCGAAGCGCGCGTGATGTTCGTCGTCAACAGTGGCGTTTCGAGGCCGCAGTCCTTGAGCGTCGCGATCGCGCGAGGCAGCTCGTCGCGCACGCGCGTCGGATCGACGTATCCGCCGTCACGAACCGTCAGGTCGGCGCCGTCGAAGCCGATGTCCTTGATCGCGAGACCTGCCTCGGTCAGGAGCAGGGGCTGAAGGTGCTTGGTGAACATCATGAAGCGCACGATCGGGTGTCTCCTTTGGGGATTTCTCCTCTTGCCAGGATGAGATAGCGATATTACGTTTGCTAAACCGGTTTTGCAAGACGGAGGATTGGATGAAGTTCCCGCTGTGTCTGCTTGCTGTCTGCCTCTTTGCTGTTCCCTCGATCGCGGCCGCTCCCAAGACGTTCACCGTCAAAGGCGAAGACCTCGCATCCGTCAAAGCAAAGTTTCAACAGAACGATCCGACGCTCAAACCCGCGCTCGCCGCGCTTGTGAAAGAAGCTGACCAAGCGCTCCAGGAAGGCCCGTTCACCATCGTCAACAAGCCGATCACGCCCCCCTCGGGCGACAAGCACGATTACATGAGCCTCTCGCCGTACTGGTTCCCCAACCCCGACAAGCCCGACGGCCTGCCGTACGTCCGCAAGGACGGCGTCGTGAACCCCGAGCGCGAGAAGTTCGACCTGCCGAAGATCGAAAGCTTCACGATGAACGCGAACACGCTCGCGCTCGCCTACTACTTCACCGGCGACGAAAAGTACGCGACCAAGGCCGCCGAACTGATGCGCGTCTGGTTCTTCGACGAGGCGACGCGCATGAACCCGAACGTGAAATACGCGCAAGTCGTCCGCGGCGTCGAGGAAGACGGGCGCGCCAACGGCGTGCTCGAGGCCGACCGCTTCCGTCGAGTCATCGACGCGGACGCGCTGCTCGCGGGATCGAAATCCTGGACGAGCGACGACAGCGACAAGTTGCGCGAGTGGATCAAGCAGTTCAGCGACTACCTCCGCACCAGCGAGCAGGGCAAGAAGGAGCTCGGGCAGAAGAACAACCACGGCTCGTGGGCCACGGTGCAGATCGCGACGTACGCGCTGTACCTCGGCGACGACGCGTTCGCGAAGAAGCTCATCGAAACCGAGGGCAAGAAGCGCATCGCGTCGCAGATCGAGCCGGACGGTCGTCAGCCGCTGGAACTGGAGCGTACGAAAGCGTTCGACTACTCAAGGTTCAACCTGCTGGCCCTGATGCAGCTCGCGACGATCGGCGAGCGCGTGGGCGTGGACCTGTGGAACTACAAGACCGACGACGGCCGATCGATCCGCGCCGCGATCGACTGGCTCGCGCCCTACGGCACCGGCGAAAAGAAGTGGGACTACGAGCAGATCACCGACGCCAAGTGGCAAGACCTCTACAACATCCTCCGCCGCGCGTCGAATGCGTACCACGAGCCCAAGTACGAGGCGATGGCCCAGAAGGTCAAGAACGCCGACCCGGCGACGAGCCGGGTGAACCTTCTCTATCCGGCTAGCAAATCCGAATGACGCGCGTTTCAGTGGCGTGGGCGTCTCGCCCACGCACAAGCGGTTATAACCGCAAGCGCGAGGGCGGGACGCGCTCGCCACTGCAATCTGCTATCCTGCTGTCGTGGCGTCCGACCGCGACCTCGCCGTCTCGCTCCGTTCGCTCGTCAAAACCTATCCGCCCGCGACCCGCGCGCTCGCAGACGTCTCGCTCGACCTCCGCGCCGGTGAGATCCACGGCTTGGTCGGCGAGAACGGCGCGGGCAAGAGCACGCTCTCGAAGATCCTCTCCGGCATCGAGCGGCCGACCAGCGGGCGGATCTCGATCGGCGGGCGTGGCGTTCACCTGAACCACCCGATCGACGCGCAGAACCTTGGCATCGTCATGATCCACCAGGAAATGAACCTGGTCGACGAGCTGAGCGCCGCCGACAACGTCTTCCTCGGCCGGGAGCGGCGGCGGTTCGGACTCGTTGACCGTCGGGCGACCGAGCGGATCGCAGGCGATTTGCTGTATTCACTCCATTCGCACGTTTCGCCGCGGGCGCGCGTCGGCACGCTCTCGATCGCGCAGCAGCAGGCCGTCGAGATCGCCAAGGCGCTGTCGTACCAGGCGCGCGTGCTGATCATGGACGAGCCGACGGCCGTGCTCACGCGGCACGAGACCGAGGCGCTGTTCCGCGTCGTCCGCAAGCTCCGCGAGGGCGGCGTCACCATCGTCTACATCTCCCACCTGCTGCCGGAAGTGCTGGGCCTGTGCGACCGCGTCACGGTGATGCGCGACGGACGGATCGTGGCCACACTCGACGAGGAGCGCGTGAAGCGCACGACCGAGCGCGAGCTGGCCGGCCTGATGGTGGGACGGGCGATGAGCGAGCATTTCCCCAAGCGCTCGCCCGCATCCGACGAGGTCGTCCTGCGCGTGAACAACGTCAGCGTCCCCGGCCGCGTGCGCGACGTCTCGTTCGAGCTCCGCCGCGGCGAGATCCTCGGTTTCGCCGGGTTGATCGGCGCGGGACGCACCGAACTCGGTGAAGCGATCGCCGGACTGCGCAAGCGCACGAGCGGCGACATCTCGATCAATGACCGTCCCACGCACATCGGTTCGCCGCCGGACGCAGTCCGCGCCGGGATCGCCTACCTCTCGGAAGACCGCAAGGGCGCCGGACTCACGCTCGGAATGGGTGTCGCGGAGAACGTCACCCTGCCGACGCTGCGCGACTTCGCGACGATGGGCTTCGTTCGACGACGTGTCGAAACCGAAGCGACTCGCGAGCACATCTCGAACCTCCGCATCAAGCTCTCTCGCCCGCGGCAACCCATCGACACGCTCTCCGGCGGCAACCAGCAAAAGGTCGCGATCGCCAAGTGGCTCGAGGCGCGGCCCAAGGTCCTGATCCTCGACGAGCCGACGCGCGGCGTGGACGTCGGCGCCAAGGAAGAGATCTACCAGCTCATCCACCGCCTCGCTGGCGAGGGGCTCGCGTGCATGTTCATCTCGTCGGAGCTGAACGAGGTACTCGGCATGTGCCACCGGATCGCCGTGATGCGGAACGGGAAGCTCGTCGAGACCATCGACGGGTCGAGCGCGAGCGAGCAACAACTCATGCAAGCCGCGGCGGGCGTATAGCGCGCAGCTATTCCGAAGGTGACTTGTCATCCTGAGCGTACTCGCGAAGGACCTCGACCTCCTCCGCCTCCGAACACGCGAGATCCTTCGCGAGTACGCTCAGGATGACAAAGCGGCTGGTACTTCGGCTAGAGCGGTTTACAGTTGCGTGTACCCGCGCTCTCCACGAGCCGCGACCGTCAGGGAGCGGTTACACCGGTCGCTTACGCTCTCGGCTCGTCGATCGCGTGGTACGTCGAACTGCAAAGCGCTGTAGGCTATGTGTTCCTGCCAATGCTCGACCGGCTCGATGAGATTCCTTGGCACACGCTCACCTACGCCTACGGCAAGGCGTCGGACACGCCGGGGTTGATTCGGCGTCTGGCGAGTTCGTCCAGGCTCGTTCGCTCGCACGCGCGCGATCAACTGTGGTTCTCGATCGTCCATCAAGGATCGGTATACGACTCGTCCGGCTACGCAGTGCCGTTCCTCGTCGAGCTGGCGGCTTCACCCGACATGCAGGACGGCGGCGAGATCCCCGAGCTGCTCAGCGCGATCGCCTGCGGGTGCGGGTGGGCGCAAGCGCATCGTCGACTCATCCTTGTGCAAAACGCGTTCACGCAGGAGCAACTCGACGAGCAGGAAGCGGCCGAGCGCGGTTGGCTCGCGCGCATCCGCGACGCGTTTACCGAAGCGTTGCCATCGCTCCTGACGCTGTTGGGCGATCCTGACCTGAGCGTGCGCATGTCCGGTGCGAAGCTACTCGCCGGCGTGCGGCAGGAGGTGCCGCCGGTCGTCGAGGCGATGAAGCGCGCGTACGAACGCGAATCGGACATGAGCGCGCGCGCGAATCTCGTCTTGTCCGTCGCGTCGTTGGCGCGGAAGGATGAACTACAGTTTCTCCGAGGTGCGTTCGACGCGCACACTGCGGAACCGATCGTCCGCGTCGCGGCGGCCGTGGGCATTGTGGACGGGGTTGATGGCGAACCTTCACGGGACGTCATCCAATTCCTGCTCGACGCGATCTCCCCCATCCCGAATGAACTCGAAGCGGCTTATGACCGGCTACCCATGCGGAACGACGATTGCCCCGGGAAGTACCTCGCCGACATCGCATGGAGCCTCGCCGTCGCGCCGGAAGCGACACGCTCCGCTGCGGCACAGCGCGTCGTTGAGGAAATCGAATCGCGCGACGTCTGGAACGACATGACGATCGGCCCGGGGATGCTGCGACTGGCATTGTTTCCGTTGCTTCAAGGCGACGAGCGCGCCCGGGAACTCAAGCCGAAGTTCAGCGTCGAAACGCTTGATGGCGTCCAACGCCGCGCGATCGCGTGCGTCGCCCGTCGCGCGTGGCACGGTCACACGATCTTCGGAAATGCAGTGGACGTGTTGCAGTCGCACGGTTTGCCCGGAAAACCGGAGGAAGTCGAGGCGCTGGTCGGCCGCGACGTGTGGGCCGTGCCGCAGGGATTCCGCCCGCGGCCGCCGCGGACGATGAAGCGTTGGTGGCAGTTCTGGTGAAGTTGACGGAGGTACGACGATGAGCCGCATGTCTTTGTTGTTGACGATCTCGCTCCTGATGTTGACCTGTTCGCGCGCGCTCGCGCAAGACACCGCGAACGCCAACCTCCGCACCATCTCCACGTCGGGCGAATCCGTCGTCTACGTCGTCCCCGACGAGGCGGTCGTCACGCTCGGCGTCGAGACCGCCAACGCCGACCTCGACAAGGCCAAGTCATCGAACGACTCGGCCGCGCAGTCGCTGGTGAAGGCGATCAAGTCGACCGGCATCGAGGACAAGCACATCGGCACCGAGACGATGACCATCGAGATCCGCTACCAGAACGACAACCGTCAGATCGAAGCGTACGTCGCCCGGCGCATGTACCGCGTGACGCTCAAAGACCCCAAGCAGACCGAGTCGCTCGTGAGCCTGGCGCTCAAGAGCGGCGCGAACCTGCTCAGCGGCGTGGAGCTGCGCACGACCGAGCTGCGCCGGCACCGCGACGACGCCCGATCGATGGCGATCAAAGCAGCGAAACAGAAGGCGATGGCGCTGGCGCGCGACCTGGAATGCACGGTTGGCGCCCCGCGCACGATCGGCGAGTGGGGCGGCGTCTACTGGGGCGGTGGCGGTAACAGCTTCGGCTACGCGCAGAACGCCGCGCAAGCCGCGCCGGGCGAAGCCGGAGAAGGCGGCGAGACGATGCCGCTGGGGCAGATCGCCGTGCGCGCGTCGGTGAGCGTAACGTTCGATTTGATCCCGCCGGCGCCGACCCCGATGGGCAAGTAAGTGTCTGCGCCCGCGCGCGGTGAATGACCAATGACCAAGCCTCAATGACCAACAAATAACCAAGTACCCATCACCAAGGTCGATCTTGGTGCTTGGTCATTCGTGATTGATTGGTCATCGGGTCTTGGTCATTGGCCATTGCGCTCGCGACTAACTCACGTGAGCGTCGATGTCGTGCAGGATGTCGTAGGCCGGCGATGGCGGCACGTCGTCTTGCACGCGGTCGAACCCGGCCGTGCCGCTGCCGTCGGTGTTGCCGCCGAAGACCAGGTCCATCTGTCCGTCGCGGGCCCAGATCCAGTCCGAGCCTTCGCCGCCAACGAGCAGGTCGTTGCCGGCGTAGCCGTAGAGTTCGTCGTCGCCGGCGTCGCCGTAGAGGTTGTCGTTGAGGGCCGAGCCGTAGATCAGGTCGTTGCCGAAGCCGCCGTGCACAACGCTGCCCGCGCGCACTCCGTTGGCGTAGATCCAGTCGTTGCCGAAGCCGCCGGTGAGGTTCTCAACGTCCCAGTTGATGCAATCGTTTTCCCAACTCGCGCCGGTGGACGTGCGCCCGCCGCTCTCCCAGCGGCCGGTGGCGCGGAGGACCAGATGGTCGCTGCGGTCGGAGTAGTCGGCCGTGTCATTGCCGTTGCCGCCGGCCATGTAGTCCTGGCCGAAGTCGCCGACGAGCGTGTCGTCGTTGTTGCCGCCGAAGAGGAAGTCGTCCCCGTCGTTGCCGACGAGGAAGTCGTTGCCGTTCTCGCCGGAGATCGCGTCCATGCCGGCGCCGCCGTAGAGGTAGTCGTCGCCCTCGCCTCCGTAGATGCCGGTCGGCAGCGTGACGGTCGCGCCGACGCCGAGCGTGTCGTTCCCGCCGAGCCCCCAGATGCCGATGCCGGTCACGCCCTTGACCGGAAAGGTCATCCGCGTCGCGTACGTGTGTCCCGGCCCGACGTACTCCTGGACGAGCAGCGACCGACCGTCCGCCGACATCACGACGGCGATGCCGTTGCCCGCGGCGTCGCCGACGACGTTGAGGGAACCGTAGGCGTCGATCGATGCGGTCACGCTGAAGAGCTGACGGGACTCGAGCGTCTCGTGGAACATGGGTGGAAACTCCTGCGCGCTGGTTCTGTTCGTCCTGCGCCGGCGACGTTCACCGGCGCGTTGTCGCGGGTTGGTACGGGCGCGCGCGCAAGCGTCATGCACGGCCCTGTTTGGGGCGGTGAACAGCACGCGAAAGGGAGTGGGGCGAGAAAAAGCGTCAGCGCGCCTGCACGGCGTCGCCGATGAGCGACTGGGCCCATGCCGCGTCTTCCGGATGAAGCGCGGGTTGCGGCGGGCGGTCGTAGAGGTAGTTCGCATATCCCGCCGCGTCGTAGACGCGGTGGAGTGCGGCCTGGAGATCGAGAGTCAGATCAAGATCGGGCGAGCGGACGGGAACCGGAATGCTTGGCAACCCCTCGCGTAACCGCAACGGCCAGAGGGTGACCTGCGGTCGCTCGGCGGCGCGAGACAGCATGATGCGGTAGTCGGAAGTCGGTATCACCGTCAACGGCATCGGCTCGCCGGCGCGAAGGACGTCGATCTCGATGAAGTGTGCGTCGGTCCGGAGCAGGGCGTTCCGCTTCGCGAGGTATGCGACGCGGTCGGCTGCGTTCAACTTGTTCGTCTGACTCAACACCTCGATGACGGTGATGACTTGACGTTCAGGGTCCATGACCTTCACGTACGGGACCTTCACCACGTCGACCGCGGGGACGAGTTCCGACAGCACCGTCGCGCCAGACCCCAACGGCCCGGCCGTTGCGGACGCCGATCCGTCCCCGCGCGATACGCTCACGTCGGGCCGCCCGACGAGCCTCTGCTCGCGGGAGAGCTCGTGGATGTAGACGCTGACGTCGGTATCGACAATGTATGTAGGTCGCGCCTGCGGAACGAGGGCGCGCTGAATCTCGATCACAAGGTTCTGGTGAAACCCGTGGAACACCGACGGGTGCTCCAGGTAAGGGTTCATCCCAGGGAACGGTGACGGCATGGTCTTGCGCCTCTGATCGGATCATACATCGATCGGAGCCAGCGAGGCGAACACATTCGATCCTTATCCCAGAATCGGCAACTGCACCTTCACGCTGCGGTCCGCGCCGTCGTCCAGGCCGGGCGCGGCGCCGATAAACTTTTGGTCGATCTGCTTCACGTCGCGCAATCGAGGATGTGGGTCGGGGAGCAAATCGGGCGCGTTCTGGCCGTCGTGACGCTTCAGCACGTTGTAGTACTGGTCGCGCTGCGCCGGCACCCAACCGCTGTCGCGGATCAGCCGGCAGATGTCGCGCTCCGCCAGCTTGTACGTCGTGCCGGCGGCGCTGACGACGTTTTCTTCCATCATCACGCTGCCCATGTCGTTGGCCCCGAAGAACAGCGCGAGCTGCCCGACCTTCGGGCCCATCGTGACCCAGCTCGACTGGAGCGACGCGATGTTGTCGAAGAACAGCCGCGCGATCGCGAGCATGCGCAGGTACTCGTCCGCGCCGGCCATCCGCACTACCCGGCCGCGAAGGACGTCGTCGTTCGTCGACTCGTCGAACGGCCCGTGCACATCCGGGTCCCATTCCTGCGCGCGACCCAAAGGCGTGTTCTCGCGCTGAAAGGGCCAGTGGATGAAGGCGGTGTATTCACCGAATGACGAATGACCAAACCCGAATGACGAATCAATGTCCAAACCCGAATGACGAAACACGCCCGGCCAGCGACTTTTAACTTGCTCGACGCGCGTCCGCGTCGCCGCTTTCGTCATTCTGGTTTCGTCATTCGTCATTCCACGCAACGCGTGGCTGTAGTCCTGCATATCCCTCAGCGCGCTCATGTGCTCGATCCGCTCGCGGGCGAACTCGATGTGCCCGATCAGCATCGTGCAGCTCGTGTTCATCCCTTCCTCGTGCGCGACGCGCATCACGCGCAGCCAGTCGTCGCCCGTGCACTTGCCGATGCCGATGCGGTTGCGCACGCGGGGCGTGAAGATCTCGCCGCCGCCGCCGGGGACCGTCGCGAGGCCCGCCGCCTTGAACCGCCGGATCACTTCGCGCACGTCCATCCCGAAGAACCGCTCGAACTCGACAAACTCCGGCGGGCTGAACGCGTGGATGTGAACGGTCGGATAGTTGGATTTAATGAATCGCAGTAGATCTTCGTAGTACTCGATCGGCAGCGCGTCGTTCATGCCGCCCTGCATGAGGATCTGCGTGCCGCCGATCGAGATCAGCTCGCGGATCTTCTCGCCGATCTGCTCGTTCGAGAGCGTGTAGCTGTCGGCGTCCTCGTGATCGCGCCGGAACGCGCAGAACGTGCACTTGGCCGTGCAGACGTTGGTGTAGTTGATGTTCCGGTCGATGACGTAGGTGCGGTAGTCCTCGGGGTGCAGTCGCTGCGTCACCGCGTGCGCCCACTGCCCGAGGTCGTGCAGCGAGGCGTTGTGATACAGCTCCAGCGCCTGCGCCTCGCTAAGCCGCGAGCGGCCGGAGATGACGGCGTCGATGTCGAACGAAAGGGACTTGCGCATCGTGTCGCAACATCTTAGGGTTTTCGATAGCGTCATAAAGCACCGGCGGAGTGCTTCACTCGATTTGAAAGTGCTAGCGCCTCCCACGGGTCAGGACTTTGACCAACTGTCGGCGGGCGAATAGACACGCGATGAGCACGAGCAGGAGCGCCCACCAAAGTCCGAGGAAGGCCAGGCCAGTCCCAACAGCGAGTAGCCACTGCGTGAGTTGCAGGTTTTTCGCGACCGTCTCCTCGCCGGCAATCCTGGCGATTCGTGCAACGGTCGGTGCCAGCAGCGCGGGCCCGGCGCTTCCACCGACGACAATCCAAATCCAGTAGGTGTAGAGCAACAGAGTTCGTTTTGGCAGGGGCAGGGGAAGTGGCGCAACGACCGCATCGACCCAGAGCAAGACGCCGGCGGCGTATACCACGTCAGCGATGAGGACGGACCGCCGGCGCTCGCGAAGACTCGGCGCGCTGTGCAGCCACCATCCCGCTCCGACGCGCAACAGTGCGGAGCCGACCAGAAAAACGGGAGCGAGCCAACCTGGCAACGGTGGCGAAAAAAGAATCGTTGGGAACAGAAGCATCGCCGAAGCGATCAAGATTGGCTCGAAGAACAGCATGCGTGCCCCGAGCCGCGTCCCAGCGTCGATGCGCATCAGCTCGATGCGGAGCGACATGTCTATGTCCGCACCGCACTCAGGACATTTGCCGCCGGTACGAAGACCGTACAGGTCGTACCCGCAGCCTTGGCAACGGTGGTGCTGATGAAGGTGATTCGCCGGATCAGGTTGGACGGTGTTGCCCGCGCCCATCGTCGCGGAAGATTCTACCCGCGCCATCTTCGCTTGAAATCGTCGGCCGCCGTCGCAATGCTGACTCCCGCACATGTTCGGCGCACGCTTGCTCGTTAGCTTCTTCTTCATCCTCCTCCCGGCCGTCTTCATCGGCGTCGGGGCGACGCAAGTCTGGCGGCAGCAGGACAAGATCGAGACGTACGTCCCGGCCGAGGCGACGATCGATTCAAGCACGGTCGAGGTCCGTCGCGGCCGCAAGAGCACGACGTACAAGCCCGTCGTCAACTATCACTACGAGGTCCGCGACCACGTCTACCGCTCCGGCGACATCCTGCCGGTGGACATGAACTCCGGCCAAGATTGGTCACACTCGATCGTCTCGCGCTTTCCCGCGGGGGCGCGCGCGACCGCGTATCACGACCCGCTCGAGCCGTCGCGCGCGTTCCTCGTGCGCGAGTACAGCTTCACGCCTTACATGTTCTGCCTGTTCCCGATGATCCACCTGAGCATCGGCGTGGCGATGGTGTACGGCACGAAATGGCTGCGCCCGGCGCAGGCTGCGAATCGCCCAAGCTCGACTCGGCAGCCGGGGTGGTTCGAACTGTCGCCGCGCCAGTCGATCGGCAGCAAGCTCCGCACCTGGACGGTGATGACGGCGCTCTGGTTCGGCGTGGGCGTGCTCGCGATCGGCCACTTCTTCCTTCACGCCTCGACCCCGTACGGCAGCGCCGCGTTCCTCGGCACGCTCGCGTACGCGGCGCTCGGCGCGCTTCCCGCGGGCATGTGGGTCTACTACTTCCTGCTCGCGCGCCGCACGACCGACGCGATCGTCATGACCAGCGGGGATCGGTTCGCACCGGGGCAGGCGTTTGCGGTCCGCGTCGTGCAGCGCATGCACGACGCGACGTCGATCGAATCGCTGCGCGTCGGCGTCGTCTGCGACAAGCACGTGAAGTACACGTCCGGCGGCAAGACGCGCTACAACACCGTGGTCGAGTGCGAAGAGTGGACGACGCTGATCGAGAATCACGACGCCCGCGCCGGCGAGACGATCGACCGAACCGCGACGCTCATGATCCCCGTTGGTCGCGCCGGAACTTCCGTCAGCGGCGGTTACCCACGGTACGAGTGGAAGGTGGAGGTGAAGTCGGCGCTGCGGAACAGCCCCGATTATCGCGGCGAGTTTCCGATTCACGTCGAAGGATGAGACTGGGGACACGCGCGCTACGCCGGGACTGAGCGGTACTCCGCGAAGTCCCGGATTCCGTTTCGTCGCGCGCCAGCAGGATCCGGGGCTTCGCGGAGTACCGCTCAGCCCCGGCGTGACCGTGATCGGCGCGATACACTGGTTCACCGCTACGAGAGAGGAGCGAACGACGCATGGACACCTCCTGCCTTCAACACCGCCTCACCGACGACGAGCGCCGCACGTTCAACGAGACGGGGATGCTCGTCCTGGAAAACGTCCTTTCGCCCGACCGCGTCACCGCGCTGACGCGCGGGTCCGACCGCATCTACGGGCAGAAGGTCGCCGAGGGGCACGACCCGCGCAAGGCGTTGTTCTATCCGAACTTCATCCCGGATGACCCGATGTTCCTCGACCTCGTGGACGAGCCGCGCGTGCTGCCGAAGGTCTGGGGGATCCTTGGTTGGAACATCTATCTTTACCATGCACACCTCATCGTCACGCCGCCCAGCGGACTGCCGCAGGACGACAAGACGTTCGGCTGGCACCAGGACTCCGGCCGCGTGAACGTCGAGATGGAATCGCACCCGCGGCCGCGGCTGTCGCTGAAGGTGGCGTACTTCCTGTCGGACGTGTCGGTGCCGGGGCGCGGGAACTTCTGGGTGATCCCGAAGAGCCACCTGCGCGACACGCTGGACGACAAACCGACGAACGGCGTCGGTCAGCCTCCGGGCGCGATCCCGGTCTGCGTAAAGCCGGGCACCGCCGTCTTCTTCGACCGGCGCCTGTGGCACACCGCGAGCCCCAACTGGTCGGACGTCACCCGCAAGGTCCTGTTCTACGGCTACGGCTACCGCTGGATCCGCACGAAGGACGACATGACCGTGCAAAGCCTGTGGGAAAAGTCCGACCCGATCCGCAGGCAGCTTCTGGGCGACGGCGTCAACTGCAACGGCCACTACACGCCGACCGCCGCGGACGTCCCGCTGCGCGGGTGGCTGCGCGAGCACAGTCCCGACGAGGGGAAGTGAATCGTCAGTGCGGTGCGCCTGGAGGTTGAGACGTTCACCGAGTGATCGTCCGCATCAGCTTCCAAAGCCCGGCGCGCGCATCGAGCGTCTGGGCCCACGCGAGCAGGATCATCAACAGTCCCGGTATACCGAGCAGGATCGTCAGCGCCAGCGTTGCCGGGGGGCTCATCGCGGCGCCGAGGATCATCACCGCCGCGGCGCCGCACCCGATCGCCACCGCGATCCCGCCGAACTGCCCGCCCTCGTCGAGCTGTGCGGCCAGCACGTGGTCGCCGGCGCCGGCCGCGATCTCGCGGAGCACGTGACCCAGGAGCGACAGCCGCCGCGGGCCCGAGACCGCCAGCAGGGCGAAACCCGTCACCCACAGCGCGATCGATACCTGCGGCCGCAACGTCGTCGGCAGCGGGGGAATCGCTGCGAGGATTAGGATCCCAACCGCGCTGACGAACTCGTAAGTCCGCAGTCGGCTCAGCGCCGCTCCCACCGCGACGGTCGAACAGAGCAGGATCGACGCCCGCGCGTACACGACGATCGTCGCGACGCAGCAGAACGCGAAGGGCAAGGGGCCGACGCGCGGCGCCATTCCAGCAGCCACCACGCACGTCGGCGCGGCGAAGGTCGCCGCCAGCAACCAGCCCGCGCCGGCGCGCAACCGCGCGAGCGTGGGGCCGCCCAATTCCAGCAGTCTCGCCCCGATGGAGCTTTCCACCGACGCGCCGCACTCCGGGCACCGTCCGTCGCGCGGCAGGCCGAACAGGTCGTAGCCGCACTGACGGCAGCGCACGTGGTTGGATAGGGAAGTGAACTCGTTCGCGCTCGTGCTCGTGACGACGGGCTGGATCGCTGGCGTTGTCATGAACAGGTCGCTCGCCTACATCTTACATTCGTCGCACAACGGTCCACCCGAGGAATCGCGTGCAACTTTCGGAGGTTGCGCGACTGTTATTCATCGGACGCCGCACCATGCGGGGTGCGCTGCGCCCGCGTGCCGTAATGCGGTTAGACGACCTGCTCTTCATTCCTTCGCTGCCGAGGTGTCGCATGTCCATCCGATCCGGCCTCACCGGGCCTTGCTTGCTCGTGGCAATGGCGTTGGGCGTTAACGCGCCCGTCGGGATTCCGCTGCCCGCGTCGCTCGAACCGTCCGCCTGGGCGCGGCCGCCGGAAGAGCAGCCGGCGCAGCAGCAGCAACAGCCGCGCATCCGCCCCAACCCCAAGGCCGGATTTCTCGGCGCCAAGTTCGGCCCGATCTCCGACGAGCTGGCCGAGCAGCTCAAGCTCGACTCGCAGGCGGGCGTCGTCGTCATGGAAGTGATCCCCGATTCGCCTGCCGCCAAGGCTCAGCTCCAGCCCGCCGACATCATCAAGACGATCGACGGCAAACCGACCGACGACGTGCCGGCGTTCGTGATGATGATGAACGACACGAAGCCCGACCAGGTGTTGAAGGTCGGCATCCTGCGCGAGGGCAAGCCGATGGACGTCTCGGTTACCCTCGGCAAGCGCCCGCCGATGATGGAACAAATGGACCGCGGCCCCGCAACGGCGCCGACGACCCGACCGGGCGAGTGAGCGCCGAGATACAGTCTGGGCGGCGTCTGCGGTGACTTGTTTTCCATCACGCCGGTCGCTGTGCGGCCGGATCCGGTCGCACAGCGACCGGCGTAAGGCGCGCGCGTCCGCGCCTTCAGTAGCCGCGCGTCACGTCACTCGCTAAACGCGGCGCTCACGGACTCTTCTCTCGAACGGTCCGCTCGTGGATCATCGTCGCCGCGCGTCGCGCGCTCTCCAGTGCCCCGGCGATCCACCCGTTGAGCCAGCTCACGTGTTCACCGGCGAGGTAGATCCTTCTGTCAGGTTCGCAGAGCGTCGGGTAATGTTGGCGCCGCGCGTCGCCGGGATACAACGCGTACGCGCCCAATGAGAAGGGCGTCCTCCGCCACGAGACGGCGAAGCCGCTCTCGAACTCGGCGCGGTACTGCGGGTGAATCTTCTCGCCATCGGCCAGCGCCCGCTCGACGCGCGCCTCGGACGACAGCCGGCTCATCTCCTCCGCGTCCTCGGCGAAGTTGTAGCAGCCGATGACGACGCCTTTCTTTCCGAGGTAGCCGCACGAGGGATAAATGATCTGCTGAATCGTCTGATCCGTTCGCGAGATGCCCGAGAAGATGCGGTCGTCTTCTTCCCAGAAGCGCCGCTTGAATTGAAGGCCGACCTTCACCGCCGATTCCATCTCGACCGAAGCGATCGCGCGGCGCATCGCGTCGGAAAAGTCCGCGTCGATCCCGCGCAGCACCTTCGGCGGGATCGTGCAGACGCAATACTCGGCCGCCGCTTCCTGCGCGCGGCCGACGCGGTCGGCGTAGCGCACGAGCACGCGCTCGGGCGTCTGCCGAATCTCGGTGACGCGCGCGCCCAGTTCGATCGCGTTCGAGCCGACGCGCTGCGCGAACTCGCGCGGCAGGCGGTCCATCCCGCCGACGATCGTCAGCATCGTCGACTGCTGCTCGATGCCCCAGTTGAAGCTGAAATGATGTCCGAGCTCGCTGCCGAGGACGTCGGCGAGCTTGAACGGCTCCGACCGCGCGCCGCGCTGGTCGCCCGCCGCGGGCCAGGTCGAATAGCCCCGGCGGTTCGACCCGCGGTACTTGAAGTCACCGCCGTGGAGCGCGCCTTCGACCGTGAGGTAATGCAGCAGGTTCTGCTTGTCGGCCGCCGTGAGATCCTGGTCGAGCGCACCCGCATGAACGGCCTTGGCGAGCAGCTCGGCGACGTAGCCGTACAAATCGCCGCGCGCCTCTCGCACGCGCACGCGCTGACCTGAAAGCGCCCCGGGCTCCGAGCGGTAGAGGTACGCCGCCTCGTTCAGGTTGCCGAACACCTCGACGGCCACGCCCAACTCGCGGCAGTAGTCGAGCGTGCAGTGCTGTTGCGCGATGCGCGTGGGGCCGGGGTTGAAATAGAGGTTTGGGTCCTCGTCGAACGCGCACGTCTGCGATCGGCCGTCGGTCTCGATCTCCGTCGTTCCGCGGCGGATCGTGTGACACCGCCCGCCGACGCGCGTGCGCGCCTCGAGAACCTTGCAGTCGTAGCCGACCTTGCCGAGCTCGTAAGCGACGCACAATCCAGCGGCGCCGGCGCCGAGGATGAGCACGCGCTTGCCATTGGCGTTGCCTTCCAACTGCTTGAACGGCGCAGGCGCATTCGCGCCGCGCGCGTCGCTCAGCCCCATCGCGCCCAGCGCCGAATAGACGAGCGAAGCGCCGCCGGCTTGTCCGAGGAGTTGGAGGAACTCGCGGCGGGTCATCGTGGTAACCAGTTTACCGGTGCGCGCACGCCATCGCCCGCCGCTTGCGGTTTCGCAACGACGGGTACTCCGAGTGATTCGATCTTCTGCGAAACCGCAAGCGGTGCGGCCACCGGGTAGAATGAGTTGAGTGACCGATTACCTCAACGTCGTCCGTCGGTTTGCCGACAACGTGCTCGCGCGCGGGCGCGACCCGTTTCGCTCGACGCCGATGTTCTGCGATGGGCTGAACCTCGACACGATGCGGCCCGTCGAGTGGCTATGCAATGGCGAGCGCTGGGCGATCTGCAATCCGCATACGCAGCAGCACCTGTTCCGCACGTTCGTCGCGCTGAGCAATCTCACGGGAGACCCGAAGTACCGCGACGCCGCGCGCGACGCGATGCTCTACTTCTTCGAGCATCACAGCGATTCGACCGGCCTGCTGAAGTGGGGCGGGCACCAGTTCGTCGACCTGCGCACCGGCCGCGAGGTCGGCGAGGCGCCGCTGCACGAGTTCAAGTGTAGTTACCCGTTCTACGAGTTCCTGTTCGAGATCGCGCCGCAACGCACGAAGCGGTTCGTCGAAGCGCTGTGGAACGGACACGTCTACGACTGGTCGAACCTCGACATGACCCGTCACGGCGAGTTCGACCGGCCGATGGGCAAGCTCTGGGCCAGCGACTACGTCGGCGGCGACGTTTTCTTCTACGGCCGCGGGCTGACGTTCATCAACTGCGGGAGCGACCTCGTCTACGCGGCGGGGTTGCTGCACGCGTTCACGCGGGAGCGAGGTCCGCTCCTCTGGGCGAAGCGTCTGGCGCATCGATACGTGGAAGCGCGCGACCCGAAGACGCGACTCGGCGCGTACCAGTTCAGCCAGCCGATCCCGAGCGCCGGAGTTGGAAAAGCCGGGACGCTCTCGTCCGGCGGAGACCGCGCCAAGAACCAGTTCGGCCCGGAGTTCGGCGAGCGGGCGCTGGAAGGCAAGGTGCTCGACCCGTACCGCGCCGGCATGATCTACGGCAACGCGACGATCGCGCAGATGCGCATCGCCGAGAAGCTCGGAGACGAAGGACGCGAGTTCATCGACTGGAACCACAACGGCCTGCTCGCGTACGCGCGGCACGCGTACGACGCTGAGACGAACACGGTCGCCGCGATGTTCACCGACGGCACGCGGTTGGCTCCGGACGACGTCAAGCGCCCCGGCTACTACAGCCGCGCGACGTTTGAGCCGAAGCAGGCAAGTCCGATGCTGTTGCTGTCGTACGCGCTCGCGTACCGGCTGACGCGCGACGAGGAGCTGATGAAGACGGTCCGCGCGATGGCGCGAGCGCACGAGCAGAACAGCTCTGATCCGATCGTGCTGTTCGCGATGTTGGAGCTGTATCAAGCGACGGACGATCCCGGCTACCTCGAACGCGCCGGTGCGATCGCAGAGAACATCGTGCGCGATCGCTTCCGTGGTGATTTCTTCCTTCCGTCGAAGAATCACGTCAACGCGAGCTTCAACGCGAGCTTCAACGCGCTCGAGCCGCTGGCGCTGCTGTCGCTCGAAGCGGCGCGAGCCGGCAAGCGCGACGCCGTTCCCGCGTACAACGGGGGGCAACCGTTCATTCACGGACCGTTCGACGGAAAAGGGCGTGCAAAGGACGGACCTGCAATCTGGAGCGTCACGCGCTCGTAGGTTCTGTTGTTGCATCGCCTCAGAACGCCGGTGTCTGAGCCGGAAGCGAAGACCCGGATCCGGTCATCCCCTGCGCGCTCCGATCCGGCTCTTCGGCTTTCAGCTCAGAGACCGGCGTTCCAACGCGCCTGCGCTAGTACACGTGAAACTCGAAGGTGAACGTCGTTACGGCTCACCGCACACCGCTGTCAGGATGTCCGCGATCTGATCTGCGAGCGCGCCGACCGCCGGATCACCCAGCGCCGTCGCGATCAACGCAACGGCGCCGTAGTAGACCTGCCCCATGCAGATCCAGGTCTTGTTCTCCTCGACAAACACCGCGATGCGATTCAGCAGCGCGGATTCTTCGCTCAGGTCCACGCCCCAGCCGTTGGCGCCGATGCCGAGCGTCGAGCCGGTCTTCGGATCGATGACCCACCAGGCGACCGTGCCGCCGTCGTCCGTCGCCCGCGGCGGCGCGAACGCGACCATGCCGGCGCTCGTGGCCGCGTGAATGCGAACCAGAGCGTCGTCGGGCAGCGTCACGTTCGAGAGCGCCGCATCGTTCGCGCTGCGCAGCGCGACCCATGACTTGGCGCCATCGTCGCCCGCGGCGCCGAGCAGATCGGCGGTGTTGTTCCGACGGTCGGCGGCGCCGCCGGTGAAGAGCGTTTCGAGGTTCGTGTCGGTCACGCCCTGCGCGACGCGCAGGCGGTACGCGTCGCCCCAAGCGTGCGGGCGCACGCCGACGTCGTTGGCGACGACGTCGAACGCGCGGACGACCTTGGGCTGACCGTCGGCGCCGAGCGCCGTGCCGACGTGGTACGCGAAGACGTTCGGCCGGTCGACGAAGACCGAGTCGCGCGACGGGTTCAACGCGTCGAACCGCGCGACGGCCATGCCCAGCAGCGGGGCGCAAATCGGACGGAACGGTTTCACGTTGTCGGTGGTGGAGAGCTGCGAGCCCGGCGACTTGGCGCGCGTGAGGAACGCGCGAAAGGCCTCCTGCTGAACGACGAGATCGGCAAACGTTACGTGCGCCGCGTACTGAGGTGACAATCGGCCGGGCGACACGAGGATGTCCACCTCGTTCAGCATCGCCAGACCCGCGGTGAACTTCGCGTCGTCGTCGATCGACGGTTCCTTCGCCGCGTCGCGCGCCCGTGCGGCGGGGCCGATGAGGTCAAAGATCTGCCGGCGGACGGTGCGCGGCGGCTCGCCGTACGCGCGGATTTCGTACTCGATCCACTCGGCGGTGAGCTTGCCGGAGCCCGCCGGAGCAGGCGCTGCCGGTGCTGTCGGCGTTGCGTCGGCGCCGCCGCCGCCGAACGCGTCGAGCGCGGACTTCATCGCGCCGCCCACGCTCTTGCCCACCGCGGCGAGCGCCGGTTTCTGCGGGTTCGAGTCGATCTCGCCCTGATCGCTGAAACCAGCTTGCGCCACTTGCGTCGTGCCGACCGTCAGCACGGGCAGCCACTCCTTCTGCGCGAGCACCGCGGCCTTCAAACGCGCGAGGTCGGCCGCGGGGTCATCGGCGTTCTTCTGCTCGGCGGGCCAGTTCATCGGGGCGTGGTTGAGCGCGACGCGTTGGCCGAGCACGTCGGCGGGACGCAGCGCCGTTTCGAGCACCTTGTGCTCGGCGAGCTTGCCGTCCTTCCACTGCTCGACGAAGACGCGGACCACCACGCCGTGGCCGAAACGTTCGTTCAACGCGACGAGTTGCTTCGGATCGGTCAGGTCGATCGTCTCGGTCGCGCGCGTGAGGGTCGCGCCGGGTTTCGCGTCCGGCGCTGTCGGGTCGAGGTCGATCCATTGCTCGCCGCCCTCGCGGTACTGCACCCACCAGTGGTCGGCTATCGCCTGCCGCGCGGAGGATTCTTCCGTGGCCCGCACCGCGTCCGCGCCTGGCGAAGGAACCGCGCTCACGAGCAGCGCTGCTTGCTTCCGGGCGCGGGTGGCGAGCTCCTCGCGCGATCGCTGACGTTCGGCGTTGTTATCCTTCATCGCCGGTATCGCGCTCGATGAAGTTGGTCTTTGTGACAGTCTCTCCAACGTCTGCCGCGCGACGTCGTCGGCAAGCTGCGCGCGAGCGAGCCGCGCAGGCCTACCCGACGCGCGGAGCATCTCGGCAAGCAGCAGCGCGCGGTCGAGGCTGTCGCCCGTGCCGTCGACCAGCGTGCCGGTCGCGCCGCGGAGCGTGCCGCGGTAGGGGACCCACGACGTGTGGTCGCGCACCCATTCGAAGCATTTCGTCGGGTCGCCGCCGAGCGACTTCGCGAGCGCGGCGACGTCGTAGGAGTCGGGCGCGATCTTCGCGTCGGCGGCCTTGATCGACTCGATCAGCGGGTCGATCTTCGCGATCGCATCGTCGAC
>Ga0081539_10002794_pt1 | contig 23405 bp, 24 predicted proteins | sample TabmetS4T2R2_FD_71023 | JGI IMG/M metagenome (GOLD analysis project Ga0081539, IMG submission 71023) | Tabebuia heterophylla rhizosphere microbial communities from the University of Puerto Rico - S4T2R2 | ecosystem: Host-associated > Plants > Roots > Rhizosphere ...
GAACCCCGCCCCTACCCCTACGGGTGGATTGCCATCGATTGGTATAACATCCCTGATACTTCTCCTACTCTGTCTGCACTCAAAACGGAATCCGAAAAACGCGGCTGGGTGCATCACGAAGAGATCTATCATCCCACGCCGCATATTCCTCTGACTGGTTCCTTTGAGGAATATCTCACGCGCCTCGATAAAAAACAACGTCACGAAATCCGCCGCAAGATGCGCAGAGCCGCGGAATCAGACCTCAACGTTCGCTTCGTGATCGTTGATCAAAGTGCAGACATTGAATCAGAGATTGAGGCTTTTTTTCATCTGATGACGCAAGACCCCAACAAAGCCAACTTCCTCACGCATCTCATGCGCGAACAGATGACGGTGACGATCCGCACTGCGTTCGAACAAGATTATCTCTGGCTGGCTTTTTTGGAGATCGGAGGTGTCAAGGTCGCGGCGTCGCTTAACTTCGATTACAGAAACAAACTGTGGGGCTACAACTCAGGCGTGAGCAGTGAGCACAGGGAGCTTTCTCCCGGCTGGGTGTTGCTGGCGCATACCATTCAATGGTGCTGCGAAAACGGGCGCTACGAATTCGACTTTATGCGCGGCGATGAGGAGTATAAATATCGCTTTGGTGGGGTGAATCGATATGTGATGCGGGTGAAGGTAAACAGAAAGTGACGGTTACCTGGAGAGTAGTATAATTTTCAAAAGGAACACAAATGACTACTGTCACCATTCACGATAAGTTTACCGAAATCCTTGCCTCGTTTGGAGATTTACAGGAATCTGTCAACGCGGCTGTGCAACGATATACCATCGAACAGATCACGACTAAAGTTAATGAACTACGACGCAAAGATGAGGCATATCAGAAGAAATATGGAACGGAGTACGATGTCTTTGCCAAACGCACAAGCGAGGACGAAGACTTTGTAAAAAATGTGGAGGCCAACATCAGTAAGACCTGGGAAGCAGATCTAGCCGACTGGGAATACTGTCACAAGGGGGTTGAGGATTGGACGAAAAAACTTCAAGACATTTTGCTGAAATAATTGAACTCGCTCAATCTGTTTTTGAAAACGTCACCTATGCGATCGATACAACTCCAAATCGATCCATTCTTCGGATCGAAGCGGAGTACGGAAAGTATCAAATCCTTGTCACGGAGTTGTTAAGTGATGAGATGAGGAAATATCGGTATTATGTGATGCGCGGCAATTGGGTAGAGGCAGGGTTTGACAATGCTCCAGATCCACGCGCTCTTCGACTCAAATATGGGAAGATTGGCGAAGAACATGCAGGAGAAAACATTCCGCATTTACATCGGGAAGATAAAACACAACTGTATTTAACGGAAGAAATGACGTTTGAAAATTTCGTCCACTGGTTGAAAACCAATTTGTAAAAAGCAAAACTTAAAGCATGGTGCTGCGAAAACGGGCGCTACGAATTTGATTTCATGCGCGGGGATGAGGAGTACAAGTATCGCTTTGGTGGCGTGAACCGGTATGTGATGAGCGCGAGGGTATTAAAGAACTAAAGTAAGGGCCTTTACTTCATTCCCGATCAATTATCTAATGCCACTTTTCTTTTGAACAACTCCATCATGACAAACCCACATAATGCAAGACCTAAGAGCGTAAATGGCATCTGCCACACGATTGGGTTGACGTGCGTATGAATGAAGGAATGTTTCTTGAATATGATAAACCATGATAAGGGGGCAAACAGTGAATACCAGGTTGCGGCTACTAATGCGACTCCTTTATTCGAGAAAACCTGATCTGTAAGCTGATGCCTTAAAAAGAAGACGAAACTAAATAGCAAAAAGACAAGCACGAGTTGCCAGTATAAGATTTGAATCGTCGTTTTTTGAAGATGAATGGTTAGTGCTGGTATCATAAAGTATTTCGCTGTGACAGCCAGAGTGCTTGCTTGCGCGCTTGCATCGACCTCCTCAAAAATTGCGGGATTATCAATGGTGTAGATCGCGAGTCTGCCAAAAATGTGACTGCCCGCGCTTTCTACATCCCCAGTAGAAGTAAAGATTTGTAACGATAAGATGAGTAGTCCCGTCAAGGTAGCTGCGAGAAGTACCAAACCGGTTTTTATCAGGCGTTCAACCAACAGCTTCCAGCCCCATTTGTGATAAATACTGAAAAAAACAAAAGGTACAGTGGTCATCACAAGGACCGTGGTGAGGAAATCGAATCCACTCAAAAGGATCTTCATTAGTACTGTAATAAAAATGATAGAGTAGATCTTTTTTGATTCGAAATTGTTCTTACGGTACGCTTCGGCTAATAGATACGCGGTCAACAAGGGCGGCAAATAGAAAGACCAATAGTTATAAAATATGGTTCCTGCTGGCAGGATCGTCCATGCTGAAAATGCGGCGAACAATAGGATCAAGATTCCAGAAAGCCAGCCAAATTCCTGGATGCTAACTGAGACAAGTATCCCAAAGACCAAGGCAGACCCAAGTGCTGTAAACCCGCGGAAAAGTTTAAGTTTCGTCGACTGTGCGGCGAATGGAAGCTGATCAAAGATGCCATAAAGTACCCCTTGAAAGCCGGGGTTAGATTTGTAAACGAAATAGGTTTTGAAATTGTCCCCATTAAGATAAGCATTGAACTGGTGCTTATTCGTCCTATGTAGATAACTCCACTCCTTCACATCGCCAAGGCCCAGCAATCCGCTTGCAGAAAGAAAACCATCCTGTCGTGTTTTTACCAATCTGGCGACCACTAATCTGTCATATCTTGTCTGCCAATCTTCATATCGCACCGTCTCTACAACTCCCCATCGATTTCGATAGAAATTTGGCAGGAGGAAGAGTGCTCCAAGTATGGTTACCAATATGAACAGCAATCGTCTGTTTTTCATTTTCCTCAGTATAAAACCGGATGCCTTATAGACTTGATTAATGAAATCACCCACCTTCAGTCAACTTTCGTAGATCAATCAGCGCAGCTTCGATCTCATCTATGCTTACAGGGTTGTCTTCGCGGTATTACGTTTCGTAATCATTGAATTTACGAATATCTTGTCCTGCTTTCTCGGACCGCATCCAAAATATCCGTCTTTGTAATTGGCAACTTAATACTGCGGACCTCAAAAGGAGATTTCTTCGCGGGTTTTTCAGGTCGAATAACATAGACTTGACCATCTTTGGTTTTAAACTTAACCTGCCCCTCTCTCAATGCTTTCTTGAGGAGGGCGGAAAATTGCTTTTGTACCTCGGAAGATGTGTAAACTGTCATTTTCATACCTCTACTATCTGAACGCCTTCTTGCGCAGCAATATTGATCATGTTTTGATCCAACGAGATCAGCGGAATATCATGCTCAATAGAGCATTGAAGGATATATGCGTCATAGGCATAAATATTATGCTTGCCTGCCAGTCTGATTGCATCCTGCAAGTTGATCTCAACAACTTCCATTGAAATCTCTTCATAGATATCTATCGCTTCAATTGCCTGCTCAAGACTAATTCGTGCTTTCTTTATCATGGCTGAAAAAGCATTTCCAATTTCCCATTTTATTGAGGGCGGCACGACGATAGTGGAACCTTTTGTTAGCTCAATCAGCCTGGCTTTTTCTGGCTCATCGGCAATGACTGCAATAATGACAGATGTGTCAACCACGATTCTCATAGGGATGTGGGTCAAAAGTTATTATAGCATGGCTTGCTAATCACCCACCCCCACTGATTCCTCCCACGATCCCACCTTCCGTCAACTTGCGTAAGTCGCTCAGCGCGGCTTCGATCTCTTCCACGCTCACGGGGCGGTCTTCATCGCGATGCTTCAGCATCCCGGCATTTGCTCTTTCAATTGCCAGTTCTCGAATTGATGCGTTACTTGCCAACGCTTCTTTCACCAGCGCCGCGCCTTGTGAATATCCAATTACGGGATTGAGGGCAGTTATCACAATAGCGTTCTTTGCCAGCCAGCCTTCTGCTTTTTCGCGATTGGCAATGAGTCCCTTCACGGCGCGTTCAGTAAAGGCTTCGACCGAACCGATCACCACCTGCATCATCTCAAATAAGTTGTGTCCAAGGATCGGCATCATCACATTGAGTTCCAACTGTCCGGCCTGCGCGGCGAGTGCCACCGTTGTGTCACAACCGATCACATGGAACATGGCTTGATCCAACATCTCTGCCATTACAGGGTTGACCTTGCCCGGCATGATTGATGATCCAGGCTGGACGGCGGGTAAACGTATCTCGTCGAAGCCGGTGGAAGGTCCGGAAGCGAGGAGTCGGAAATCATTGGCGATGCGGATCAAGTCCAACGCCAGAGTCCTCAATGAGGCGGAGAAGTCTGCCGCGTCTGCCAAGGATTGCATCGATTCAAATAAGTTATCTGACTCATATAATTCGAGTCCGGTGATTTCGGATAATTTCTTCACCATACGCGCGTGATATTCAGGATGCGCGTTCAACCCCGAGCCGACGGCCGTCCCACCGATTCCCAGCCGTCTCAACCCCTCAGCCGACCTGCGCACGCGTTCGATATTGCGTTCCACTGCTTTTGCATAGGCGGAAAATTCCTGTCCTAAAGTGAGGGGCACTGCATCCTGCAAATGGGTTCGCCCCGACTTAACAACCTCATTAAATTCGTGTGCTTTGGATTCCAGAGCAGTCTGTAAATTGCTCAACGATTCCAACAATTCATCCAGCCGCCACAACGCGCCCAATCGGATCGACGTTGGAATCACGTCGTTGGTGGATTGCGCCATGTTGACATGATCATTCGGGTGCACGTAATACTTTCCGAGTTCACCACCCAGAATTTGTGTCGCTCGATTCGCAATGGCCTCATTCGCGTTCATGTTATGACTTGTCCCCGCACCGGCCTGGAACGGCTCGACGACGAACTGATCATCCCACCTCCCATCCATCACTTCTGCCGCGGCTTGAGCAACAGCTTCTGCCAGCTGCTTCGGGGCGAAGTGTTTTCCATCGATTTCGCGATCATTAAATAAGCCAAGTTCATAATTTACTAGCGCTGCGGCGCGCTTCACCGCGGCAATCGACCAGATGAACGCGTGCCAGGGTTTTAGTCCTGTGATCGGAAAGTTTTCCACCGCGCGCTGGGTCTGCGCGCCATATAACGCGTTAAAAGGGACTTTCATCTCCCCTAATGAATCTTTTTCGATGCGAAATTCGTTTGAGGTCATGTATTCTCCAGGCGGTGTCATCGCGAACCGCCGTCTCGCGCGGAGCGGGGTATAGCATAGGCGAAGCGGCGCAATGTGGCAATCTCGATAAATGAGGAGATTGCTTGGGTCTGGGTTTCGATACGGGCGAGATGCTTCGCGCACTTGCCCTACTCAACCATCAGCCATCGCAACACTCCCTAGCACCGCCAGCCAGGGCAGGTATGACATGATTCGTATTTTACACCCTTGTAACTTGGCTGCGATGTCTTCGTCATTAATGGGAACGTAAAACATCTGACTATCGCTTCTCAGTCTTCTCATGGTTTTGCCATTACAATTGGGGCTTATATACAAGGATGAAACGTGGACCAACTTCTAACACTCTTTTGGATATTTCTTAAAATCAATCTACTCAGCACGTCTGGGGCGGCATCGACCGGGCTTCTCTATAATGAGGCCGTCGGACGCTTCCTGACTGAGGATCAATTTGTTCAAGCCGTGGGCCTTGCAACGCTCCTTCCTGGGAGTGACGCATTGCAGCTTGCCATGTTTGTTGGCTACACTGTAGGAGGTGTTCCTGGTGGGCTGGTTTCCCTGTTTGCAGCGATCCTCCCACCAACGATTTTGATGTTAGCACTAGTCTCCCTTCTTCATCGCATTCAGAGGGAGGCATGGTTAAGCCGTTTTGTGGAAGGGTTGACGCCAGCTGTAGCAGTATTGATCCTCACTGTTGCATGGAAGGTGCTCAAAAGTGGCACGGGAGGGGAATTCGATTGGCTCATGGTTGGTGTTGGATCGCTCAGTCTGATTGCCTATTTATATGAGGTACCCGCGCCGCTGGTCATTCTGATCAGTGGTCTTATTGGGACCTTCCTATTCAAATGAACGAACCTTCCAAGATTCAAGTTTGGTTCCGTTTGTTCTGGATCTTTTTAAAGGTCAACCTTCTCACAACAGCAGGACCAACCTCCATTGGACTTTTGTATAAAGAGACTGTTGGCAAGATCATGACAGAGGCACAGTTTGTGGAGGCCGTGGGGTTTTCCAATCTTGTGCCTGGGAGTGAGGCCCTAAAACTTGCCATGTTCATTGGGTACTCATCGGGAGGCATCCCTGGCGTTGTAGCTGCCCTATTGGGTGCGATCATCCCTCCAACTGTGATTATGCTTACCGTGGCATCCATTTTGATTCGCTTCGAAGGTGAGGATTGGATGAGGCATTTTATTAAAGGAATGACTCCAGCCATTGCTGTTTTGCTGGCGCTTGTTTCGTGGCAATTGTTCAGGGCAGCAAACCCTGTTTCTATCAAATGGCGTCCTATACTACTGGCAATTCTGAGTTTTGTCGCTTTATATGCAGGTGTTTCTCCACAATATGTATTAATCGGCGCTGGCATGTTAGGCGTCGTATTATTTAGGCAATGGAGCACGAGATGAAATCTGAATTTCTGATACTAACTAATGGATTCAAAGGGACATGGCCCGCCGTTGAATATGGTGCATGGCTGGCTGGAGCTATGAAGGTTAAAGTAACGCTCCTGGGCGTGATCGAGCATCTGAATCCCGCGGCGATAGATGATCATAACCCTTTAGAGGACTTCTTCCAGCGCGCTGTCGAGGTATTCAAAGAAAAAGGAGTGGAATACAGCCTCGAGACCCAGAACGGAAATGCAGAGGAAGTGGTTTCTAAAAAGGCTAACAGTGGAGATTACATGACGGTTGTTGGACCGTTGGGACGCCCCCAACTCCGCCGTTGGCTGACGGGTCGATCCATTCGCCATCTGATGGAAACGATTCAAGGGCCGATTCTCTATGTTCCTGAATCAAAATTGCCCTTAAATAAAATATTGATCAGCATTGGCGGCATTGGTTATGAAGTGGCAGCAGAGAATCTGGCTTTTGATGTGGCAAAGGCCGTGGGCGCGGAGGTGACGATCATGCACGTGGTCCCTCCTACGAATCTCGATTATCCGAGTACGCGTGTTGTACGTGAGCATGTCAAGGACTTGGCACAAACAAATACATTACCGGGTCGGGGCCTGCGAACAGCCTTAGAAATCGCGCAACAGGAAGGGTTGAAAGCAAGAGTCACAGCACGACAGGGACAGATTGTGGAGGAGATCCTGGCCGAAGTTAAGGAAGGAAACTACGATATGGTATGCATGGGTTCGCCCTACAGTGCCAGCGGTCTGCGTCAGTTTTACAGCCCCAATGTGACAGCGGAAATTGCAGAAGCAGTGCATCGCCCTGTGTTAATTGCGCGCTACAAACGCGAATAATCAGTCTTTATTCGTATCTTTACGCCGATATATGGGGAAATTACTTTAACCCCGGCGTATATTTATTTTCCCATTCTGAGATCGCCGCGCGGATAGCAGCTTTGACCTCTGGATCAGGCACCTCGTCGACCCCCGAGTAACGCGTCAATCCCACATAAACATTCACGCCACCTTCAGGGGACTGCGCTAAAAATATACCGCGTCCTTCAAGGGGAGTACCAACCAAATGTTCCTGTAAGATCGCGTCAATCTGCCCAACTATGCTATTCGCGGGTGCGGCAGGACGATCACTCTTCGCGGCCGGAGCAGAAGGTTTGTCTTGCGCCTGAGCAACGGGTTGTGAGATCGGATTGGGCATGGATGATGAGGATACAACGGGAGCTGGCTGAGGGGCAGGAGGAGGCGGTGGTGTTGTCATCGCAGGCATGGGGGCAGGTTTATTCTCCAACCACGGGCGTATTACGTTCAACATTTCTATCAATCGCTTGCGCTGGTCAGACGAAAGAGAGGACGTGTCCACGCGCGTTCCATCGAGATCAAGTGTCAGAAACCCATTTTCATTTTTGATGCGCATGAGACCAGGATCATCCACTGTAATCGTAGTAGATTTAGCCGACAGCTCAGGATTATCCTGCTTTCCTTGCTCCTCTTCAGCCTTGCGTTTCTTGTATCCCTGACCGCGTCCCTCAAACAAACCAAAGCCATAGCCAAAAAACATCGCGGCCATGGCGATGCCGATAATTGCCAAATATGTCATCTCAACCATGTGTTACCTCTGCTTGACACTTCGGGCAGTAGTGTGTGCTTCGTTGACCAACAATGATACGCTGGATTTCTGTGCCGCATACCGGACAGGATTTTCCTTCACGATCATAGACCCGAAAATGATTCTGAAATTCGCCGCCGCGATAGACCCAATCGATGGAAGCGCCATTTCGGCGAATGCCTTCTTTTAATACGTTGCGGACTGCTTCGCGTAATGCTCTGGCCTGTTCCACAGTCACTGAATCGGAGACGATAAGTGGATGCAATTTCGCGAGATGCAAAGCTTCATCTGTATAGATGTTGCCCAGCCCTGCAAGAAACGTCTGATCCAGTAATAATGGCTTGAGCTGGCGTCGTTTTTTGGTCAATGCATTGTAAAGCCATTGGGATGTGAATTCTCTGCTAAGCGGTTCTGGGCCCAACTTACCAAGCACTACTTCGGGTGTCGAGGTCAACCATACGCGGCCAAATTTGCGCGTGTCATTGAAAACCAATGATTTATTGCCTGATAATTTTAGTATAAGTCTGTCGTGTTTTTCTGGTCTGATTGTACTACTTCGAATTGACAAGTCGCCGCTCATGCGTAAATGGATGAGAAGACTCGAATTGGAAAGATGCAGAATAAAGAATTTCGCGCGGCGCGTCACTTCTCTGATCTTCTGCCCTTTGAGCTGTTGCTTGAAGATTTTGGAAGAAGGCATGGCAAGCGTTCGATGCCAGCGCAGATCGGCATCCAGAATCGTTTTGCCAATAAGCTCAGATCGTAGCTTACGGGCAATCGTTTCGACTTCGGGAAGTTCGGGCATAGTTTAAGAAGGTTATTGCTGCCGTTGTACTGTGGCAGTTCGAGCGGCAGTCCAACTACTGGTCGAACCAATAATTATTCGTTGAACATCTCACCCACACTGCGGCCTTCATGTGCACGACGGATGACTTCACCCAGCATGGACGAAATGGATAGAATTGTAATCCGATCCTCTAAGGGTTTCATTTTTTCTGGCGGGATGGAAACAGTATCCGTTGTAATGATCCGCTTGATCGGCAACGCTGCCAGGCGGTCCGCGGCGTCCCGCGAAAAAAGCGGATGAATAAAGGCCAGATAGATATCGCGTGCACTATTTTCTTGTACAACCTTTACGGCCTGCGCAATCGAGCCGCCTGTATCCACCTCATCATCCACGATGATCACATCGCGGTCATTCACATCACCGATCAAGGTGAGGGCCTCGGCTTTCGCATCATTGCCCGTGCGTCGCTTTTCAATGAAGGCAATCGGTAGATCCATATCCAGCGCATAGTTACGTCCTTTTTTGGCAAAACCCAAATCGGTTGCAACGACAACAGGGTCCTTCATGTGTTCAAGCAGATTCTTCTGAATATATTCGCTCACCATATGTGATGCAGTTAGTACATCGCCAGGGATGGAGAAGAAGCCTTGTATCTGTCCGGCGTGAGGGTCGAAGGTCATGTAACGGTCCGCACCCGCAATTTCTATTATATCTGCTACCAGCCGCGCGGTAATAGGGACACGTGGCTGATCTTTTTTGTCTGAACGCCCATAACATAAGTATGGCACGACAGCCGTAATACGCGCGGCAGAATCCAGGCGTATGGTCTGGATCATGATCAACAACTCCATCAAGTTGTAATGCACGGGAGAAGATGTGGTTTGGATGATATATACATCCTGCCCGCGCGCGCTGCTCTTTAGTTTGATAAATATATTTTCATTGGGGAATTGTATGAGTTCTCTCGGGCTGAGCTGTTGCCCTAGATAATCTGCAATCTTTTGCGCCAGCTCTGGCGATCCTGAACCCGCATATAACTTGATCTCGCCATACATTTTCATCTCATGGTGAGGGTGTTGTGACATCAGTTCTCCTTATTCCCGCCTCTCTCCTGCTCGGAGAAAGGCAACGGTTGAGAGAGGCTTTCATTCACGAGGAACTTCACTGCTTCGTAAGGTGACAGGTCTCTATTTAATATCTTTTCAACGACTTCATCATATTTTTCTTGCTGGATGTTCTCAAGAAAACGACTCATCAACTCATCACGAATGAGCGAGTCCAACTCAGACACTAGCCTGGCGCGATCACGAGCGGTCCAATCCCCGCTTTGACGTAAATGGTCTGCATGCTTGGCAATAGACTCTGCCAGTTCCGCTATTCCCTTGCCTTCAGTTGCAACAGTCTTGTTGATCGGCGGAATCCACATTATTTTTCTGTTAGTGTCACTTTGAGTTATCGAGTAGGCTTCTGTTGACATATTCTTGCCATGATGACGAATCACGCGCTTTGTCGGGTGGGCAAGCTCAAGCGTGGAGCGGAGCGCACGTTCAGTACCCTCCACACCGGGACGATCCGCTTTATTGATTACAATCACATCTGCAATTTCCAAAATGCCGGCCTTGATTGCTTGAATATCATCACCAAGCCCGGGTGCCTCGACCACAATAGTCGTATGTGCAAGCCGCGCGATATCCACCTCACTCTGCCCTGCACCAACAGTTTCGATCATGATAATTTCAAAGCCCGCAGCATCAAAGACCTGTGTAAATGAAGCTGTTGTTTGTGCGATGCCACCGAGTGAACCGCGCGAAGCCATTGAGCGGATAAAGACGCCCTCATCGCCTGACAGGTCACGCATACGGACGCGATCTCCAAGCACCGCGCCGCCGGTGAACGGACTGGAGGGATCTACTGCAATAATGGCGACCTTTTGATCGTGGCTTTTTCGATAGTGTAGAGCCAGCTGATTGACAAGTGATGATTTCCCCGTGCCGGGCGCGCCTGTCACCCCGATGAGATGTGCTTTGCCGGTATGTGGAAAGAGTTCTGCAAGTACAGTACGAGATTCAGGCGAATTGTTTTCCACCTGGGTTAATAATCGCGATATAGAGAGTCGGTTTCCTTCAAGAACAGAATTTGTCAGCGACATGATTCTCTTATCATAAAATTACGTGGCGCTAAGGCGCCACGTCACTTACTTTACTGCCTCCCGGACATCTTTAATAATATCGTCCGTTGATGCACCAGGACCATATATACCTGTGATGCCCATCTCTTTCAATCGTGGCATATCTTCATCGGGTACGATGCCTCCAATAAAGACTTTTACATTTTCCTGTCCGTTCGCCTTGAGCAGTTCCATAATACGAGGGGCCAGCGCCATATGCGCACCCGAAAGGATGGAAAGCCCCACTACATCCACATCTTCCTGAAGGGCAGCCTCGGCGATCATTTCAGGAGTCTGCCGTAAGCCTGTGTAAATGACCTCCATACCCGCATCACGTAGGGCACGTGCGACAACTTTCGCACCACGGTCGTGTCCATCAAGCCCAGGTTTGGCAACGAGTACACGGATCTTCTTCTCAGTCATGTGTTCCTCTATTGGTGATTTCTTTCATGATTATACTATGACGAAAGATGAATAAAATTGTGCCTTTTACTATTATGAATTCGCAACGACACTGAAATTTCCATGCCATAGGTCCGAGTCAGGTCACTTGTAAAATATGCTATACTTTACTCATGCAAGCGCGATCTGATTGGTCTACATGGGCTGAATCATTACGTCGCCTCAAATTGGATGGATTTGCCGCCTGGGCACTTGAAGCAGGAGGACCCTTAACTATTCTCGGTGCACAGGCAGTGTATATTAGTCAGCCCTTTTTTGGTGGGGAAAAATTAAACTCTCTGGCTCACATGCTTGAAGAAGATGAAGAAGCCCAGGCCTTTGCCCGTTATCTACGCGGGGAGGAAGCTTTATGATTGGTGTAGGCTTGCTAATTCTTGCTGCGCTGCTTTTGTTAGGGCTTACACTGTGGCGTCGAAGAACACCTGCCACACTGCGCGTGATCGAGGCCTATGAACGCCTTAATCGGTCGGTGGGTATTGCAGTGGAAAATGGTACACGTCTGCATATCTCGCTCGGGCGCGGCAATCTCTTCACTGCACGCGGCGGCTCCGCATTTGCCGGACTTGCCATGCTGCGCAGATTAACTGAACGGACATCTGTCAGTGATCGCCCACCGATTGTCACATCCGGAGATGCTCCTTTAACAATTCTTTCGCAAGATACTCTGCAGTCAGGCTATCGCGCGGCGGGAGCCGAAGAACAATATCGCTTCAGCACGGGACGTTTGACCGGACTCTCACCATTTTCATACGCGGCCGGGACAATTCCCATCATACATGATGAGAATGTTTCAACAAATATCTTTATTGGCGACTTTGGAAATGAGGCTGCGCTCCTCAGCGAAGAGGCAGACCGCCAAAACACGAATTTGATTGCGGCAAGTAATAATCTCTCTGCGCAAGCCATATTCTATGCATCAGCGCAAGACCCCTTGATCGGAGAGGAGTTATTTGCAGCGGGCGCGTATGTTGGGGCAGGTGCATCCCACGAGGCCAGTTTGAATGTGCAGGATATTTTGCGCTGGTTGATTATTCTCGCGATTATCATCGGTGCTGGTTTGACCATTTTGGGAGTACCCATCTAATGCGCGTGTTCACGGCTGTCTTTGCCATTGCGTCCGGGGTGATCGTTCTGTTGGGTTATTTCTTTCCGATAGGGCAATTAGATCAACTCAGATTGCAATTAATCGACTGGGCCGTCATCATCGCTGGAATGGCTGTTCTACTCGGTATTTATAATCTTGTTGCAGTGCAAATGGAAAAAATTCGCGCACAGCAAAAAGGCAGTCTCTACGGTGTACTGCTGATCTTTTCTCTCATAATAACATTTGGTCTTGGCTTGTTGCTGGGGCCCAATCATCCATTTATGCGCCTGGCTGTGGATGCCGTTGTTGTCCCTGTGGAAGCCTCATTGATGGCGATCCTGGCGGTGACACTGATTTATGCCAGTATCCGCCTCTTCCGCCGCCGCGTAGATGTAACCACCGTCCTGTTTTTACTGACTGCTGTCCTGTTCCTGCTTGCCGTTATGCCAACACCATTTGGTCCTATTCCAGGCGATTGGATCATCACCCAATTCGGAGGTATGCTTTCGCGAGGCGGCTCACGCGGCCTGCTTCTCGGCATTGCTCTGGGAACTTTATTGACAGGTTTACGCGTCCTGTTTGGGATTGACCGTCCATATGGTGGGAATTAATCATGGCTGATATCGTTTGCCCCAATTGCAAAAAGAGCAATCCAGACTTTTTAGATGTCTGCCAGTTTTGTCAGACTCCTTTAAAGCCTGAAGCAATGGTGCATCCTGGAGATAAACCCACAAAGAAAGATACGGGGGAATTGGAACCCACTATTCCGGAGTGGTTGAGGGACATCCGGCAGCAGTCGAAGGATGCTGCAAATGAAGAGTCCGCTCAAACAGCATTCCCCTCGAAAATACAGAAGAATGAACCGCCTGATTTTTTAGCCGGTCTTGCATCTCAAGCGAACCGCTCTGATGATGACGAAGTCCCCGACTGGCTGGCAAGCCTGAGTCCGACCCCAAAGTCGAATCCATCTATTTCATCATCTCCGGAAGCCGAGACAGATTTCTTTGCGCAGTTCAATAAAAGTACCTCTGAACCGGCCGCCGCGCCAGTTGAAGAACCTGCAGTGACGAACGCCCCAGCGCAACCGTCAGCGGAGAAGGATGAACTATCAGAATGGTTTTCCCAGGCATCTTCGCTACCGGCTGAAACGATCCCAATCGAATCTGACTCATCCCAAATTGAAATGGGTTGGATGAGCAACTTTGATGAGCCAATTAGCCCTGCGCAGGAATCGACAGAGCCTCCCAAAGAGGAGGAAGATTTAAGCTGGCTCCGTGATTTGGAGGCTTCAGCAAAACGTACGGGTGAACTGAATGCGCCCAAACAGGAACCTCCGAATTCTTCATTCCCCGCGGCTTCACAGGAAGACCTAAGCTGGCTCAATAATTTAGGAGGTGTTTCTCCGCCTTCACCATCCACACCTTCTGCACCAAAAGAGGATCTAAGCTGGCTTGATACTCTTGGTGGAATATCAGAGCCATCGCCGCCTACATCCGGTCAACCTTCTTCATCCAAAGAAGATCCTGGTTGGCTCCATGATCTTGGTGAAACATCAGAGCAGGTGCTTCCTGTTCCTACTCAATCCTCTGCATCACAACAAGATCTAAGTTGGCTAAACAATCTTGGAGGAACGTCAGAGCCCTACAGCACTACCCACGATCAGCCTGCTACACCAAAAGAGGACCTGAGTTGGTTGAATAATTTGGGTGGCACTCCTGAACCTCTGTCCCCTACATCTGTTCAACCTTCGGCACCGCAAGAAGATTTAAGCTGGCTGAATAATCTGGGTGGAACCACTGAACCTACATCTCCTCCCTCTGCTCAACCATCCTCTTCACAAGAGGATCTGGGCTGGCTCAATGAGTTCTCTGGAACAGTTGAACCTCCATCAGCAGGAGTCCCGGAATCAACGTCGGCATCACAGGATGAGCCGGATTGGTTGAAGAGCATAGCAGAGCAATCTGAAGAACCACTCGCATCTGCAGACCTGGACGCATTTTCGCCACGTCACACGGCGCCTCTGGGTGGAAAGAACGAACCAACGATGCCCGATTGGCTCAAGAGGGCAACGGAGGAGCCATCTCTGCCTTTGGGTGTCGAGGCGCTGGACCAATTCCGCGAACCATCCCAGCCGCCTGCAACGGAACAGCCCTCCGAGGATCCTTTTGCATGGATGGATTCTGCACACGCTCAAGAAGAGCAGGAACCGCTTCCTTCTGCGCCCTTGCCTGCCACCATTGATTCGAGTCTTTTTGCGCCTACAGCTGATTCCCTTTCAAATCAGGATGTGGATTCCCTCCTTTCAATGGATATGCCAGATTGGCTCTCACGGCCAGAGCCGAGCGAAGCTGGCCTGCCAGCTCAAGAAACTGCGATTCCTACATCCGAAGGGGAAAGTGACGATACACTTTCTCCCGTAGAGCTACCCTCCTGGGTTCAAGCTATGCGCCCTGTAGAGGCCGTCGCGGAAACAACACCAAGTGTTGACGATCAACCGACCGAACGAGAAGGTCCGCTGGCAGGGTTGCGCGGTTTAATTCCCATTGCACCCATTGGTTCGGCCAGAAGGCCAAAGCCTGTTTCCTTAAAACTCCAGGCAACAGATGAGCAACAGGCGAGTGCAGCATTGCTTGAGCAAATCCTTGCCAGTGAAACAAACCCGCGCACAATCATCACTTCATCAGTGGTCGTATCACAAAATGTCTTGCGCTGGGCCCTGAGTGGTTTATTACTGGTCGTGCTTAGTTCCATGATTTTCCTTCGTACACAAGCGATGCCTGTTTTCCCTGTCTTAGGCGAGCTTGAAGCTGCATCGAATGCGGTGACAAGTATCCCTGAAAATTCACATGTCCTTGTCGTTGTTGATTACGAACCTTCGCTCGTGGGAGAAATGGAAGCTGTGAGTGGTCCGTTATTAGATCAAATAGTATTATCCCGACACCCGCGTTTGTCGTTCCTTTCGACATCCCCAAACGGCTCCGCATTAGCGGAACGACTATTGTCCAATACAAATATCAGCAAACCATCCCCCGATGGACTTGGATACAACGCAGGTGAACACTATTTCAATTTGGGGTATTTACCCGGTGGCGCGGCAGGTGTACTAGAATTTATCGAAGCGCCTCAGATTGCAATGCCATCCTCAGGCGTGACGGGAATTTCTGAATATTCCGCAATCATTGTTTTGACTGATCATGCTGAATCAGGCCGCGTTTGGGTGGAACAACTTCAAAGCTTAAGACAAACTGATCCTCTATTCCCTTCACTGGCGAATCAGCCCTTGCTGATGGTCTCAAGTGCACAAGCCGCGCCCTTGCTTCAACCTTATCGTTCCTCTGGTCAGGTCACAGGCATGATCAACGGAATTCCAGATGCCGCCAGATTCGAATTCGTCAACAACAGCCGACCAGGCATTGCTCGTGCATATTGGGATACCTTCGGTGTGGGATTGATGCTTGCCATCGCAGCAATAACACTTGGGAGTTTGTGGAGTCTTTTCACCGTGATGCGTGAGCGACGTGCAGAGGCAGAACAGGTCTAACAAGCATGTCTCTTGAATTGATCGCTGCGCTGGTGGGTTTCATCCTTACAGTGATGATCTTCAGTTATCTAATAGGCGATAGCCCCCTGTTTCGTATTGCTGTGTATATTTTTATCGGTGTCGCTTCGGGATATGCCGCCACCGTGGTGTGGCATCAGGTGCTTGTTCCAAAATTGTTCGCGCCGCTGCAAACTACAAACCCCAATCAACTATTATTGATGATTATTCCACTTGCTCTTTGTTTGTCATTACTTGCTAAACTCACCCCGCGAATTTCATGGATCGGGAGTTTCGCCATGGCGGTTCTGGTTGGGGTAGGCGCGGCAACCGCCATCGGTGGCGCTCTTCTAGGAACGTTGATTCCACAGGCGCGTGCTTCGATGGCTGCTTTCGATTTTCGCTCGGCGGCGAGCGGCGCGGATGCATTTCTTGGATTGATTGAAGGGATTGTCGTGCTAGCAGGTACAACGTTCACCCTGGCATCCTTTCAGTTCAGCGCGAGCCGAGCGCCCGACGGCACAGCAAAACGGAATCGTATCCTTGAGATCATCGCCTGGGTTGGTCGCCTCTTCATTGCCATCACTCTTGGCGTTCTCTTTGCCGGAGTTTATGTATCCGCATTGACTGCTATGATCGAACGCCTGAGTTCCATCATCAATTTTGTCAGAGGACTCATCGGTCTATAACTTATGCCTGCATCCCTGGTACAGAACGAATCCATAGTAGCAATCGACGTTGGGGCTGCTGTCACACGCGCCGTCATGTTCGATGTGGTCGAGGGACAGTATCGTTTCGTCGCGTCTGGGCAGGCACCTTCTACTGCAGAGGCGCCGTTCAACGATATCGGTATCGGAGTGCGCGAGGCCATCATCAATTTGCAGAACGTCATGGGCACGACCTTGTTGGGTCCACAGGACAACAATTTGATCGCGCCATCCCAGCCCGATGGGACGGGTGTAGATGCAGTCGTCGCTACGGTTTCGGCAGGTCCTACTGTAAAGACGGTTGTTGTTGGATTGCTTTCAGATGTCTCAGTGCAAAGTGCACGGCGTTTGGCGGAATCAACCTACAGTCGAATTGTGGAGACGCTCGATCTTTCGGATCATCGAAAACCGGATCAGCAGATGGACAGTATCGTTCGATCACGTCCCGATCTCGTCGTGCTGGCTGGAGGTACAGATGGAGGCGCGTCACGTTCGATCCAAAAGATGCTGGAAGCAGTGGGGCTTGCCTGTTATTTGATGCCGATGGAAAAACGCCCAATGGTTCTCTATGCAGGGAATCAAAAACTTGCCAATGACGTGCAGGAAATGCTTGGTGGTCATGCAGGGAAATTGCAGATCAGCTACAACGTGCGCCCATCTCTGGATACTGAGGATCTAGCACCAGCAAGCTATGAACTGGCTTCGCTGGTCATGAAGCTTCGCCAGAGACAGATCAAGGGCATCGAAGAACTGAACCTTTGGGCAGCAGGGAATGTTCTGCCCACGGCCTATGCGGGCGGGCGGATGATCCGCTTCCTAAGCAAGCTCTATGAGTCCACGCGTGGATTGTTATCTGTCAATGTTGGAGCCGCAGCGACATCTGTGGCTGCAGGTTTTGCCGGTGAGCTCACACTGGGTGTTTACCCCCAATTTGGGTTGGGTGAGAATTTAGCTGGCATCTTACAATACACCGAAGTAGAAGACATTTTGCGATGGCTGCAATTGGATATCGCGCCAAATACGTTGCGTGAATATTTATTTCAGAAGTCGTTATATCCTGCTGCCATCCCTGCAACAGTGGATGAACAAGCCATCATGCAGGCAATTGCACGACAGGCTTTATATCTTTCAGTACGCACTGCTCAAAAGGATTTCCCTATTGGCGCTCATGCATCACGAACTGGTCTCATGCCGCCTCTTGACCTGATCCTTGGTGGCGGCGGCGCGTTGAGCGATGGGACGTCACTTGGGCAAAGCTTGTTGTTGCTGCTCGATGGCATCCAACCGGTTGGTATCATGCCGGTTCTGCTCGATCAAAATAATTTACTGCCATTGCTCGGCGCTGCATCTTCACGAAACCAGTATCTACCGGTGCAGGTGATTGAGTCGGGTGCATTTATCGGGTTGGGAACAGTTGTCTCTGTGATCGCTTCAGCGAACTATGGTGATCAGGTTCTACGCGCCAAACTTACGTACAGTGATGGAACGGAAACACGCGCGGAGGTCAAGTTTGGCGGGTTGGAGATCCTGCCGCTCCCAACAGGCGAAAGCGCGAAACTTAGCTTGCAGCCGCTTCGGCGCGCGGACGCAGGTTTGGGTCCCGGAAAGAGCGGAACAGTCACAGTGACAGGAGGCGCGTTGGGAGTCATTATCGACGCGCGCGGGCGTCCGCTTCAGTTTCCGAGTGATCCCGTACGGCGCCGCGAATTGATCAAGAAATGGCATTATACGGTGGGCGGATAAGATGCTTGCTCCAATGTTGCATGTGCTCCCGCTTACGACGATTGTACGTGAGCGCCTATTGCCTGTGGCGGGCAAGGTCAATGCGCGTGTGAACCAGCGCGTGAACCCAACGGATGTGATCGCAGAAGCCAACTTTGCGCGTGAACATGTATTGCTGGATGTGGCGCGCACGTTTGGTGTTTCTGCCATTGCGGCCGATAAGATGATCAAAGTAAATACAGGCGACCGATTAACAGAGGGCGCGTTAGTCGCAGAAAAAAGCGGAGTTTTTGCGCGTACCATCAAAGCGCCACGCGCAGGCCGCGTCATGGTAGTAGGCAGCGGGCAAGTGTTGATGGAAGTAGGCGACGCGCGTATCGAACTGCGCGCAGGACTTCCCGGTATGGTGACACAAGTCATCCCTGAGCGCGGTGTTGTGATCCGCACAGCTGGCACGCTTGTACAGGGCGTATGGGGAAACGGCCGCATTGACAATGGCTTAATGGTGCGCCTGCTTCAAAAACCAGATGACATCCTGAGCGCGGATCAATTGGATGTGAGCCTGCGCGGGTCTGTGATTTTGGGTGGTCATGTTCGTGACGCAGATACGTTAAAAGCCGCTGCAGAATTACCTGTGCGAGGACTGATCATTTCGAGTTTGCTTTCGTCCTTACTTGTTCCCGCATATCAAATGCGTTATCCCATTCTCGTATTGGATGGCTTCGGCACACTGCCCATGAACTCAGCCGCGTTCAAATTGTTGACGACGAACGACAAACGCGAAGCAACTGTGAACGCCGAACACTTTGATCGTTACAGTGGGAACCGGCCCGAAGTGATTATCCCATTGCCCATATCGACCGAACCTGATGAGCCAAATACCTATCAAGCCTTCGCTGTAGGCCAAACAGTGCGTATGCGCCGCCCTCCGAACGCCGGGATGATCGGCGCGATCTCAAACCTGCGCCCAGGACTCAGCCTATTGCCTAGTGGATTGCGCGCCCGCGCAGCAGATGTGAAGCTTGAAAATGGGGAAACTGTGATCGTGCCTTTGGTTAATCTTGAAGTTGTGGGATAATCCATAAAAGCAAAATAGAGGAGAATGTACCATGTCCGCATATGACAATGACAACATGAATTTTGATGATGCACCTCCACCGGAGGAATCCAGCAATCGTACATTTTTGCTCATCGCTGGCGTTCTCGGTGGACTTGTCCTACTTGCGCTTCTCTGTCTTGGTGCATACTTCTTCTTCTCGAATAACACGAATCAGCAGGCTGAACAAACTGCACAAGCACAGGCCACACAACAAGCGGCTACCATTCAAGCCGGCTTAACACAGACCGCTGTCGCCGGAGGCCTCACACAGACGGCCGCGGTGACAAACACAGTTCCTCCGACGAATACGCCTGTTATTGCCCAACCAACTGTGACTTTCACCGCAACGCAGAATCCTGCCACTGCGACGGTGGGCGCCGCGTTCACTCAAATCGCAGTTTCCACACAGACGGTGATCGCCACATCCACCGCCCTGCCAAACACCGGCTTCATCGATGATGCTGGCGCGCCGGGCTTGATTATCATCGCACTCGGTCTCGTGGCTGTGATTTTCTTAGTAAGAAGGTTGAGAGCTACACCGACCTAATAAAGTGCTACCTGAAATAAATACGACGGGACAACAATTGCAGTGTTGTCCCGTTTTTATTGTCGCTCGATTGACTATACCATTCGTGGATATAAACTATGTTTTCGCTTTGTTTAAAGCCTTGATAATAGGAAGTTGACTAATCGTTACTTTGATTAGCTCAAAGAAGGTTTTTTCGGAAAGGCGCGCATCCATCCGCAACTGGAATGCGCCGATCAATGGCACAGCTAATATGCCGCCAACGATCACCAATCCTAGTTTGGCTAATTCTAGTGTTCCAGCCATCCATCCTATTAAACCTGCGACCACGACAAAAACAAAAAGATAAAACAATCCATTTGCCCAAGCGCTGTGTATCGCCGAGCCCTCAGGTTGAGGCAATGATTGATTTTGATCGGCACTCTTTCCTGGTTCAGGATAGGAATTTACTTGGGTCTTGTTTCCTCCAACAAGATCTCCGCCAATATTAGTATCTCGGCCGGCTTTGAGAATTATCCCGCCTTTATGTTCCGCGGTTTTTGAAGCAGGTTTTCGAGTTTTTGGTGTATTCGACTTTTTTTTGCTCATGATTTGCTCGCTTTCTTTATTGTCTGGTTGGCTAATACCCAACGTGCCAGACTAATAATACCGAAAAATAAGCTAATGAAAAATATCCCAAATGGGATGATCGGCAGAAAGTACAGACGATTTTCGGGGGGACATTCAGAACCGGGTGGTGGAACCATTCCATAACAGCTATGTAAATCCTGGCTGATAACGATAACAGCCGCAAGAAAAAGGCCCAGAACCAGAGCAGCGATTAGTGAACGTAGATGCAGTAGAACAAGGTTATTACGCACAATTTGAACAGGCTTATGGGCCAATCGGTTCAAAACTTCATTCTCTAAGTCCAGATAATGATGGGTGGTAGCCGGCAGGAGCAGAGTTTTTCCATCGCCTTGAAGTAAGATGCGGGATGAAAAGGTAAGAGGCGTGCGATATAACGAACGGTCATCAACTACAGTAATCTTTATATTTTCCCAGGTCAACGTCTGCTTTGGATCACCCTGTTCCCCTTGTTGCGAGATAGAATGGCCATCCAGCAAAAATAAATTGGGCTGGGACTCATCCACTTTTGTGAATCTTAATCCACTTATTATGATTTGGCTGAGCAGGGTATAGACTAGATTATAGATCCATAACAACATCAATGGTAGCAAGAGCCAGGCAAAGAGAAAAAGCAGTTGCAACCACCAGACTAATGGGTCTAAATAAGGAACGAACGCCTCCCCTGCGATTAACGAGACACTGATAAGCGCGCCAATTGCGATCACAACTGTGAAGAGTAAAAGTAATAGGATCCAAGGCAAAATAAGGAATTTGCGCAGATTACGAAAAGTTTTTTGTACGGCGCCAGGGTAACGATCAATGTATGCTAGTTGTTCAATGGCTTTATGCAAATCAATGACTTTCTGGCGAACTGATTCGGGCATCATATCTTGCCGCGCAAGTTTGTCCAGACGGTGGATGACCTCAGTTTGCAACAAAATGTTCTGACTGTTGCGAGCAGCTTCTAAACAACGTTTATAAGCTTCCAGTGCTGATTCTAAATTGTCATCCTTTTCATGAACTTGTGCCAAATTTAAAGCGACTTGTCCAGCAGCCTCCCAATCACCGTAACGTTCAAAGGTTTCCAAACTTAGAGAAAGTTGGTTTTTCGCCTCAAGTAAGTGTCCCCGTTTTTTGGCCACTTGTCCAAGCACAAATTCAAATTGCGCGATGTAGTATGGGCTGGTTTGAACGAGCTTTGTCTGCAATTTATTTATACAAAGACGTTCTGCGCTACTGTAATAGCCAAGCGCAAGTAGCAAACTGGCTATACAATTGCTGATTTCAATCTGCCTACGGTGGTTATTGAGTTGTCTAAATTCCTTTTCTGCTGAGCGATAGTTTCGCAGTGCAATACGCAGAAAGTGAAGGGCCACCCAGTTCTGGTAACTCATATTGTACAGATTCGGCAAGAAGTTGATACGTTCAGATAGCAGACGATAAAGTAAAAGTGGTCCTCGTGCAAGAACGTATAACAAGACTTGAAAGGTGTTGTTAAATTCTCTGGCTTCGACCAGTATCCCACCCGAATTTTCCACTAGGTTTTGGAAGAGGGCTCCCAGATTCATATACGCCAATGCTTGGTAATAAGTATCACCTAGGTCTTTGCAGATTTTCAAGGCATTCAGCAAGAATTTTCGCCCATCGGCCCAGCGCCGTTGGCGGACGGCGACTTGCCCCAGCAAACGAAAACAGCAGGCAGCCAATAAAGTATTTGGTCGTTCAATGATATGTTTTTCCAGAGTGGTAATGTTGACATTTCTATAGTGGCTGAATGCTAGCAAACCTTCGAAGTAATCCAGCCAGGCAATCTGCTTGCCGATCCAGTCCCGTTGTTCTTCAATAAGGCTAAGTAGGCGTTCTGCCGAGCCCAGTTCTCTACTTTCATTCAACTCATCGAAAAGATTCGCGACTAAACGCATGCCATTGGATGGATCAAAAGCCAGGTTATGAAATAGCCATTCGGAAGCATGAATCGTTGAATCTATTGTAGAAGTTTCAAGACGGCTTCGATATTCTTGAGCAAGCAGGTTACTCACATTGCGAAAGCGGTCTGGATCACGATGCTTCCATACATCTAATAAAAAACGTCGTGCCAAGTCATGGTATTCCACCTGTTCTCGTTGAGACTCGCTAATAAAGCGAAAAGAACGAATGAACTCAAGATTGGTTTCAGCTGCCTCAGAAAAAAGGATTTGAGCCAGTTTGAAATCCAGAACATGTGGAATCGCGCCCAGCAATAAGATTTCTTGCTCCTCAGTTTGCAGGTGCTTGAATATTTTATCCATTACCTCGGCATATGATGTGAAAGCAGCTTCACTCATTTTCCATTGGGGGACCTTTCGAAGATATCTGCTAAAGTGCTTAACTCGAAAGGGGAATTACCTTTCTCTCGTAATAAGATAAGAATAGTGTTCATATGCGTCTCAGATAGAGAACGCTTTTGAAGCCAGTATTCACGGATTGATTCTTCGGGCAGGCCTTTAATC
>Ga0081539_10002795_pt1 | contig 23405 bp, 19 predicted proteins | sample TabmetS4T2R2_FD_71023 | JGI IMG/M metagenome (GOLD analysis project Ga0081539, IMG submission 71023) | Tabebuia heterophylla rhizosphere microbial communities from the University of Puerto Rico - S4T2R2 | ecosystem: Host-associated > Plants > Roots > Rhizosphere ...
CTACGCAGCCCCCACTTGCCGCTTAAAGTTCGGCCTCCCGCTCGCGCGGGAGGCCGTCGTCCTTGTCCTGTTCCGGATCAGCCGGAGCCTGTCTTCTTGTTCTTGTCGGTGACGTCCTCGAACTCGGCGTCGACGACCTTCTCGTTGCCGGCCTGGTTCGCAGCGCCACCGCCCGGCGCCGCGCCCGCCCCGGCCCCTGCACCGGCTTGAGCGTCGGCCTGCTGGGCCTTGTACATCGCCTCGCCAAGCTTCATCGCCGCCTGGGCAAGGTCATTGGTCTTGGCCTTGATGGCCTCGGTGTCCTCGCCCGTGAGCGCCGACTTCAGGCTCTCGAGCGCACTCTCGATCGCCGACTTCTCGGCCGCGCCGACCTTGTCGCCGAACTCCTTGAGGTTCTTGTCCGTCGAATGGACCAGCGCCTCACCCTGGTTGCGGGCATCGATCAGCTCGCGCTTCTTCTTGTCCTCTTCGGCGTGCAGTTCGGCATCCTTCACCATCTTCTGGATGTCGGCTTCGCTCAAGCCGCCCGAAGCCTGGATGCGGATCTGCTGCTCCTTGCCGGTCGCCTTGTCCTTGGCCGAGACCTGCACGATGCCGTTGGCGTCGATGTCGAAGGTGACCTCGATCTGCGGCATGCCGCGCGGCGCCGGCGGGATACCCACCAAGTCGAACTGGCCCAAGAGCTTGTTCTGGGCGGCGATCTCGCGCTCGCCCTGGAACACGCGGATGGTCACCGCGGTCTGGTTGTCGTCGGCCGTCGAGAAGGTCTGGCTCTTCTTGGTCGGGATCGTGGTGTTGCGCTCGATCAGGCGGGTGAACACGCCGCCCAGCGTCTCGATGCCGAGCGACAGCGGCGTCACGTCGAGCAGCAGGACGTCCTTGACCTCGCCCTTCAGCACGGCCGCCTGGACGGCCGCACCGACCGCGACCACCTCGTCAGGATTGACGTTGCGGGCCGGCTCCTTGCCGAAGAACTGCTTCACCACCTCGATGACCTTGGGCATGCGGGTCATGCCGCCGACCAGGATCACCTCGTCGATCTGACCGGCCTGCAGGCCGGCGTCCTTGAGCGCGGCGCGGCAGGGCTCCAAGGTGCGCTGGATCAGGTCCTCGACCAGCGCCTCGAGCTTGGCGCGCGACAGCTTGATCACGAGATGCTTGGGGCCGCTCGCGTCCGCCGTGATGAACGGCAGGTTGATCTCGGTCTCCTTGGCGTTGGAGAGCTCGATCTTGGCCTTCTCGGCCGCTTCCTTGAGGCGCTGCAACGCGAGCTTGTCGTTGCGCAGGTCGATGCCCTGCTCCTTCTTGAACTCCTCCGCGAGGTAGGTGATCACCCGCAGGTCGAAATCCTCGCCGCCCAGGAAGGTGTCGCCGTTGGTCGCCTTGACCTCGAACACGCCGTCGCCGATCTCGAGCACCGACACGTCGAACGTGCCGCCGCCCAGGTCGTAGACCGCGATGGTGCCGCTCTTGCGCTTGTCCATGCCGTAGGCAAGGGCAGCCGCCGTCGGCTCGTTGATGATGCGCAGCACGTCCAGGCCGGCAATGCGGCCGGCATCCTTGGTCGCCTGGCGCTGGGCGTCGTTGAAGTAGGCCGGGACGGTGATGACCGCCTGCTCGACCTTCTCGCCGAGATAGGCCTCGGCGGTCTCCTTCATCTTGCCCAGCACGAAGGCCGAGATCTGGCTCGGGCTGTACTGCTGGCCGTTGGCCTCGACCCAGGCGTCGCCGTTGGAGGCCTTCACGATCTTGAAGGGCACCAGCGACATCTCCTTCGCGACCATCGGGTCGTCGAAGCGGCGCCCGATCAGGCGCTTCACCGAGTAGAGGGTCTTCATCGGATTGGTGACGGCCTGGCGCTTGGCGGCCTGGCCAACCAGCCGCTCACCGGAATCGGTGAAAGCGACCATCGAGGGGGTCGTCCGCGCACCCTCGGAATTCTCAATGACCTTGGTGTCGCCGCCTTCCATGACCGCGACACACGAGTTGGTCGTACCGAGGTCGATACCAATGACTTTTGCCATGACTGCTCTCTCTTCCTTGGCAGATCGTCTCGGCCCCTAAGGCACCCAGCCGATCCCCTGATGCGTTACCTGCCGGAAAAACCGGGTCAGGACAGGGGCTATATAGGTCCTATCGGCTGCGCTGCAATGGACTCGACGACCGAAAAGTAACGAATCTGACGCGTTTTAGGGCCTTTTGGCCCCTGAACACCGATTAGTTCTCGTTGCTGGCGGGCCGGATCGCCGGACCGCCCTTGGACACCCCCACCATGGCCGCCCGCAGCAGCCGGCCGGCGATCAGGTAGCCCGGGATCAGCTCCTGAACGACCGTGCCGGCCGGCACCGACGGATCCTCGATCTCCATCATCGCCTGATGGAATTCGGCGTTGAACGGCTTGCCCAGCGCCTCGATGCGGGTGACGCCGTGCCGCTCGAGCACCGACTGCAATTCGCGTTCGGTGGCCTGGACACCGACGATCACGTTCTTCAGCGCCGGATCGACGTCGCCATCGCTGGGCAGAGCTGACAAAGCGCGGCCGAGATTGTCGGCGACCGACAGCACGTCCTTGGCAAAGCGCTCGATGCCGAACTTGCGTTCGCGCTCGACGTCCTGCTGGCCGCGGCGGCGCACGTTCTGCGTTTCGGCGAGCGCGCGCAAAAGCTTGTCCTGCAGCTCGGCCTTCTCGGCCTGGAGCTGCTGCAACTCGCCTTCCGGCTTGGCAGGAATATCGAGGTTGTCGTCCGGCTCGACCGGCATCTCAGCCGGGGCGCCGCCCGCGGTCGGATCGCTGGCCATACGTTATCCCTATAACAAGTGGTTTCTTTAAGCGGCCTTCACTTAGGGATGACCGTGGCTGCGGTCAACCCGCCGCCGCCAATGGTGCATGCAGCTTGGTGCCGCGCACGATAATGCCACCGCGGTCGCCGATCGTGACCGTGCCGTAGCGCTGGGCGAACACCTCGGGCAGCGGCCGCGCTTCGGACGCCGCCAGCCACAAACGCAGGAGATGACGGCGGCGTTCCGGCTCGGGCCAGTCCACGAAACCGGTGCGGTCGTGCAGCATGGTGTGGTTGTGCACAAGCTGCACGTCGCCCGGCGTGAACTCCATGAACAGGTTGAGCTTGGGATCGTTGGCCAGCGTATCGAACAGGTCGAGCGCTTCGACGTGCGCTGAGGTGAGCCGCGGCGCGTCGGCGAAGCGCTGGGCGGAGTCGATGTACTGGCGCTGGTAGATCGCCGTGAGGAAGCCCTTGTGCCAGTTGAAGGTCGGGATCTGGAAGTACGGCTTCTGGCCTTCGGGTACTTCGCCGCGGCGGTCGGTGGCCACCGGTTCGAACAGGAGTTTCAACAAGTCGGGCCGGCTGCGGCGCATCTCGTTGAAGATGGTGGTCGAGCTCACCAACGCCGACAGGCCGCCGGACTTCGCTGTCTTGAGGCACAGGAGCCCGACGATGTCACAGGAATCGGTGTGATAGGTCTGGCGCTCGTTGGTCTGGTAGATGCGCACGTTGGGATCGTGCACGTCCAGTCCGAGATCCTGGACGTGGCCCAGCACATGGCCCTTGCCGTTCTGCGAGCGCGCGCTGCCGAGATGCGCACCCAGGCCAAAGAAAGCCGTCGCCGCTTCGCGCATCGACCAACGCTCGACCGGCAGGCCGCGCAGCAGCAGGAAGCCGCGGCCGTTCAGCACTTCGTCGCGCACGCGCGCCTTGAGCTTGGGTCCGAGCGTCGGCAGCGAAAAGTCGCTGGCCCTGATGGCTGCAATGTCCGCTTCACGCTGCGCCAGCGCCGTCGCAGCGCTCTCGACCTCGGCGACTTCAGCCGCGCCGAGCGGCATCAGCCAGTCGTCACGCTTGGCCACCTCGGGGCCATACCAGGCCGCCGCATTCGTCTGTTCCGGCGGAAGCACGAACGACATCAGGTCACGTTTCCCACGGGAATCTCGGCGCGAACAGGTCGACGTCGCTGCTCGACAGCCGTGAGCTTTCGGTGGCGTTGACCAGCGCGGCGCGGATGCCCGGCTCGAGCGCGCTGTGGCCGGCGTCTGGCACGACGACGTAGCGCGCTTCCGGCCAGGCGCGCGCCAGCGCATCGGCGGTCACCGCCGGGCACACGATGTCATAGCGGCCCTGCACGATGGTGCAGGGCAGGTGGCGGATGCGGTCGAGATCCGACCACGGCCAGCCTTCCGGCACGAACGTGCCATGGGCAAAGTAATGAGCCTCGATGCGCGACAGCGCCAGCGCGAAGCCACCGTGATCCGATTCGAAGGGCGCCCGCGCCGTCGGATAGAGCGTCGAGCAGGCGGCCTCGTAGCGGCTCCAGGCGCGCGCCGCCGGGCGATGATTGTCGGGATTGCGATCGGTCAGGCGACGATAGTAGTTGCCCAAAAGGTCGGCGCGCTCGGCGGCCGGCAGATGCTCGGCGAAGTCGCGCCAGGCCTCGGGGAAGATCGCGCGCATGCCGTGGAGGAACCACTCGATCTCCGACCGCGCGCCCAAAAAGATGCCGCGCAGGATGAAGCCGGTGACGCGCTCGGGATGTTTCAGGCCGTAGGCGAGCGCCAGGGTGCTGCCCCACGAGCCGCCGAACAGCAGCCACTGGTGGATGCCGAGATGGTTCCTGAGCCTCTCCATGTCGGACACGAGATGGCCGGTGGTGTTGTCGTGCAGTTCGCCGAGCGGCATCGAGCGGCCGCAGCCGCGCTGGTCGAACACGACGATGCGGTAGAACTGCGGATCGAAGAACCGGCGATGCACGGGGGCTGAGCCGGCGCCCGGGCCGCCGTGCAGGAACAGGACCGGCACGCCCTCCGGATTGCCGCTCTGCTCCCAATAGATCGTGTGTCGCCCGTCAACCGCCAGCATGCCGCTGGCATAGGGCGAGATCTCCGGGAACAGATCGGAGCGAAGCGGGGTTTCTGAACGCGGCATGTGACTTCGGTCCGAATCACTGCCACAGCCGCGCCATTTGTTCCAGTCTCACCGCGATTGCGACGGTCCTAGCCGAGCGTCTAAGGTCGCGGCTGGAGAGCAGGAGGGTCAGTGGTTTTCCGCCGGTTACTCGTACTTCTTGCGCTCCTCATCAGCGCCGCCGCCTGCACGTTCCCCAGCGATTCGTCGCAGACCACGGGCCCGTCGCGGGCCGGCATCCCGTCCCTGCCGCGCGAGCTCGAGCGCGATGTCGGGTCGGCCTATCCGGATGCAGCATTACAGGCCTATGTCGATCGCGTCGGCCAGAAGGTCGTGAGCCAGTCCGCCGTCTCCGGCAAATTCCGCTTCGTCGTGCTCGACCAGCCGCTGGCCAATGCGCACGCGGCCGGCGGCTATGTGATGGTGACACGCGGGCTGCTCGCCCTGCTCGATGACGAGGCCGAGCTGGCGGCCGCCCTCAGCCACGAGGTCGGCCACGTCGTGCAGCGTCACGCCGCCCAGCGGGCACGGCAGCGGCAGAGCGTGCTCGATGCCGCCGTCGACGCTGCCACGTCGACCGGGTCGATCACGGTCGGAAGGTCGGTGGCGCGTGACGGGCTCTTGGCGCTGCGCCGCTATTCCCGCGAACAAGAGCTCGAAGCCGACAAGATCGGCGTCGCCATGCTGGTGAGGGCGGGCTATCGCGGCAGCGCCATGGCGAGCCTCATCGACAAGCTGCGCCGGCAGGGGCAGCTCGAGCTGCAGCTGATGGGCGAGCAGCCCGATTCGATCGATCGGCGTAGCGCGACCTCGACCCATCCCGCCCCTGTCGAGCGGCGCCTGGCGCTGCAGGGCGTCAGCGACACCACGGCGCCGGGCGATTCAAATCGCGAAGCTTTTCTCGTGGCCATCAACGGCATGTCGGTCGACGATCCACCGCAGGAAGGGTTCGTGCGCGGCAATCGTTTTCTCCATCCCGTGCTGAAGCTCGCCTTCGAGGGGCCGCGCGACTTCCGCCTGTTCAACGACGCCGACGGCGTCCTGGGGGTCGGCCGCGACCGCTCCCTGCTGTTCTTCTCCTGCACCGAAGGCCCGACGCAGGGCAGCCTCGCCGACTGGATGCGCAACCGGCTGAAGCCCACGCCGACCGATATCCAGACGACCGAGATCGGCGGCGCCGAGGCCGCGATCGGGGCGCGGCCACGCGGCTCTGACACGGGGCTCGGCCAGACGCGCTATGTGCTGGTCCGCCACGGCGATCGCGTCTGCTTCTTCAATCTTTTGAGCGACGGGCCCGACCGCGATCAGCGCATCGAGGTCTTGGTCAGCGCTGCCCGCACCTTCCGCAACCTGTCCGACGCCGAGGTCGCGGCCTTGCGCCCTTACCGTCTGCGCGTCGTGCCGACCGCCGGCAGCACGGCTTCGCAGCTCGCCCAGCGCCTGCCCTACACCGACTACAAGATGGAGCGGCTGCTGCTGCTGAACGGCGTCGACAGTGGCACTGAGCTGATGCGGTTGCCGCAGGTGAAAATCGTCGAGCCTTAGGAGGCACGCTGCCGGTCAAGGCACGGCTGTCATCCGGAGCGGTAGCGAGGGACCTTTCCTGTGGCCTCAAAGGCCCCTCGCTTCGCTCGGCGTGACAGCGGGCTCGATCCTGTCGAGTACCGTGCCGGTTGCATCGAGCGCCACGAGCGCGGGCGTCTGACGCGTTACCGTCAGCACACGCCCATGGTCGGCTGCCTCGCCGGGACCCGCGCCGCGGACCAGGCGCGTCACGCCTCGCCAGCCCGCTTCGCCGCCATTCGCCAGGGCGGCGTCGAGGGCGCGGTCGCTCTGGCCGTTCCACCAGAAGGCGTCGGCCTGGTCGTCGATCGGCCGTGATGCGTCGACGCCGGCGGCCGACAACAACATCGTGCCGTCGACGCTGAGCGCTGCGCGCATCAGGGAGTTCAGGAGCTCGGCGTGCCCAGGGCGCGCCGTCTGCGCCTCGCGCAGGCCAGTGGTCCAGCGCGCGATCGCCGTCGGGCCGTGGCGGCAGGCGAGGCGACCCTCCTCTGGGCTGCCGCCATAGGCCGCTACTGTCGCCGCCAGGCCGCGGGCCAGCATCCAGTCGAGCACCGGGAGCGGCGACAGGGCGAACTGCAGGCCGAGCAGCTTGTGCCACATCTCCTCCTGGGCGCCGCGCAGGAAGAAGACGTCGCAGGCGAGGTTGGTCGCCAGCAGCCGACGGCGCAGCAACAGCATGAGGTCGAGCGCGCGGCCGGGATCGCCGTCGCCGCCCAGCATGTTGCCCAGCACCACCAGCTTGTCGCCGCGCTGCCAGCGGTGCAGCAGCGCCCCGGCCAGGACTTCCAGCGCCCGGTCGTTGCCATGCTGGGCGCCCAGCGCCCAGATGCGGCCGCCGTCGCCGAGGCGAGCAATGGTTGCACCAGTCATGGGCGGCTCATGAAAAAGGCGGCACGACGTTGCCGTCGGCCGCCTTTCCGCTCATTCCCTGCCAAGTCTGCCGTCTCAGGCGACCTTCTGCAGAACGCTGTTCAGCTTCTGCGTGGCGACGTCCTTGTCGATGCGCTCGACGGCTGCCAGCTCGCGCGCCAGCCGGTCCAGAGCGGCTTCGTAGATCTGCCGCTCGCTGTAGGACTGGTCGGGCTGGCCGGCATTGCGATGCAGGTCGCGCACGACTTCGGCGATCGACACCGGGTCACCGGAGTTGATCTTGGCTTCGTATTCCTGCGCCCGGCGGTTCCACATGGCGCGGCTGACGCGGCTGCGGCCCTTCAGGGTCACCAGCGCGTTCTCCATGATCTTGCGCGAGCTGAGCTTGCGCAGGCCGGAAATCTTGGCCTTCGCCACCGGCACGCGCAGCATCATGCGCTCTTGCTCGAACGAAATGACGAACAGGTCGAGCTTGTGCCCGGCGATCTCCTTCGCCTCGATGTCGATCACGCGACCGACACCGTGCGTCGGATAGACCACGAAATCGCCCTTCTCGAAGGCAAACTCCTTCGCCTTCGCCGCAATCTTCTTCGGCTTGGCCATATCTTCCTCAATTCCCTTCACGTCCTACCCCGCGCTGAAGCGATACCGCAGCCCACCGCTCACGCCCCCTTGCGTGTCGGCCCGATGCCGGGTATCCATGAGTTGTTTTCGGATACCTACTAGGACACCGAGCCAGCGGCGGTCCGACCTGGAACCGCTCCCGACCGGACGCTTATACCAGAGATTCGCGTCGGAGTCGCGGGCGATGTTGCATTTCGGCAACGGTCTGCCCATGCAACAGTTGCATGACTGTCGCAAAAGATGCGTCGGAGAGACAAAAAGCGACTAAACCTAGCGCGCGGCAGGTTTATCCGAGAAATACTTTTCAAACTTGTCTTTTTCGTCCTTAAAATTGTCGGCGTCGGCTGGTGCCTCGCCCTTGCGGGTGATGTTCGGCCAACTGGTCGACAGGCTGCGATTGAGCTCCAGCCACTTCTCCAGGCCCTTCTCGGTGTCGGGCAAAATGGCGTTGGGCGGGCACTCCGGCTCGCAGACGCCGCAGTCGATACATTCGTCGGGATTAATGACCAGCATGTTCTCGCCCTCGTAGAAGCAATCCACGGGGCAGACTTCGACGCAGTCCATGTACTTGCACTTGATGCAAGCCTCGGTCACGACATAGGTCATCAAACGCTCCTGAGCGGCGGCGTGCTTAACGCGCTGAACCGACGTGCGCAAGATGGCACCAGCAGCCCGCGCAAATCAGCCGCCGTCAATTTCGTCATACAACGCGCGCGCCTCCGGAGCGGGACCGCGACGTTCGCCCAGGGCCACGATGCGAACCACGCGCACGCGCGGCCCCAAGGCGAAGGTCAGCACCATGCCGGGCGCCACCGTGGCGTGGGGCTTGTCGACGACGCGGCCGTCGATGCGACAGCGCGACTTCTCGATGAAGCGCGTGGCTAGGCTGCGGGACTTGAAGAAGCGCGCATGCCACAGCCACTTATCGAGCCGCATCGCGCCGCGGGCTCTTACTTCTTTCCGCCCAGCTTCAGTTCGAGCAGCTTGGCGAACGGCGAATCGGCCGCATCGCCCTTCTTCTCGGTAGTGGCGTAGAGGCGCAGCGCCGGCCCGCCACTGTCGCGGCGCGGCGGCCGCGGACCGCGACGATCCTCGCGCGGCCGCTCCTCGCGCGGACCGCCACCCGGCGGACGATCGTCGCGCCGCTCCTTGTTGGTTGGCGGGCCATCGCGCCGGCGCTCATCCTTGTTGCGCTCAGGACGCGGCGAATCGGCGAAGAACTGCCGCTCGTTCGGCCGGTCGGGCCGTTCGCGGCGGCGCTGATCGCGCTGCTGCCTCTGCTGCTGGCGCTGGCGCTCGCGCTGCTCCTCGCGCTCACGCACGAAGCGCGGCTTGACCGAAAACGCATAGAGCGGCCCGTGCTCTTCTGTCGGCGGATGGACGCGGTAGCCCAGCCCGCGCAGCACATTGGCCATCTCGGGCTCCGAGCAGCCGACCAGCGACATCATCTGAGGCGTGGCCCGGAACCAGCCGGGTGGCAGCGAACGCGGACCTGCCTCCTTGGCTTCTTCGGCGGTCGATGCCGAAGCCTCAGCCGGTGACTCTTCGACCTTGGCCTCGACGGGCGCTTCCTCGGCCTTCGTCTCTTCGACCGCCGCGTGTTCGGCAACGGCTTCGGCGGGCGTCTCCTCGACCGCCGTCTCCTCGACCGGCGTTGGCTCGCTCGGTGCTTCGTCGGCTACAGCGGTCTCGGCGACCGGTTCAGCAGGCGCAGCTTCGACGGGCGCGAGCGCGTCCTCGCCGAAGGCCGCGGCAACGATCGCCCATTCGCTGATCTCGTCGGCCGATGCGGCCGCCGACGCAGGGGCTGTCGGTGCGGCTTCGGGCTTCTTCTGCTGTTGCTGCGCCCGTCGCGCCGCCTCGCGGCTTTCGCGCACGGCATGGCGCGCCATCGCCGCCAGGCGCTCGACCATGTCGGCGCGGATGGCGTGGTCGCCCAAGGGCAGGTAGCCGATGGTGGCGTAGAAATCGCGCGGCGCGCCCTGTGGCAGGTCCATCGAGGTGCGGCCCTCGGCCGGCAGCAGCGGGATAGTCTCGCGGTTGTTCGCGACCATCCAGAGCCCGGCGCGCAGGCGGATCGGCACCGGCTTCAGCATGCTCGGGAAGTAGAGCGAATAGACGCCGACGCGCACGCCGAGCCGAGCCAGCGCTTTGCGGTCCTCTTCGTTGAGCTGGGCGAGCTGGTCCTCGATCGGCCGGCGCGCCAGCACGCCGAGACCCTCGCACAGCTGGAAGACGATACCGCGCGCGCCCGCCGGCAGCTCCGTCGTGGCGCGGGCGTCCATCAATTCGCTGAGACCCAGGCGAATGCGCGTCTCGACCCAGGTGGCGGCGCGCTTGCGCACGTCCTCGCGCGCCGGTCCGTCCAAAAGGTCGGACGGCAGCGCCTCGACCTTGGGCGCCAGGATGTCGCCGCTCGGCAGCAGGCGCGCGACGGGTCCGCCGCCCCAGCAGACGCGCAGCTGCGAGTCGAACACAAGCTCGCCGTCGGGCGAATTGGTGAAGGCTTGCAGGCGCACGGGCAGATCCTGGCGTAGCGCGCGCAATGCGGCGCTTAGCACAGCCTTCTGGTCGGCATGTCCCTCGGTCGTGTCCGGCACGAAGCGGAACCCCTCGATGCGGCCGAGATGTTCTCCTTCGACCGACACCTCGCCCGCCGCGGCGACCGACGACGTCATTTCACCCTCATCGCGCAATCTTCGTACAAGCAGGGCCGCCCGTCTATCGACAAACCTTTGCGTCAAACGCTGGTGCAATACGTCAGAAAGCTTGTCTTCGATAGAGCGCGTCCGCTCCTGCCAATGGACTGAACGCTGAATCCAGTCCGGACGATGCGAAATATACGTCCATGTCCGCACATGGGCGATTCGCGCCATTAAAGTGTCGATGTCGCCGTCGTAGTGCTCCAGGCGCTTGATATGGCTGTCGATCCAGTCTTCGGGCAGCCGCTCGCCGCCTTGCGTCAGATGCTCGAAGAGCTGGCCCAGGAGCCGCGTATGCTCCTCCGTCATCGTCTTGCGGAAATCGGGCACCTGGCAGACTTCCCAGAGCAGCTTTACGCGCTGCGGCGTGCGCAGCCGCGGCAGGAACTCCGAGTGCATCGACAGCGTCTGCAGGGCGAGCTGATCGTCCTGTTCGCGAACCCTCTGCAGCGCGGCATGGTGCGGCGGCCGGTTGAGCGAGGCGATCAGCGCCGGCACGGAATGGAAGTGCAGGTCGCTGTTGCGCCATTGCACGTCACGCAGCGGGTCGAAGCGATGGTTCTCGATCGCCTCGACCAGTTCGGGGTCGAGCCCGCCGACCTCGGCCGTGGTGCCGAAGGTGCCATCGTTCATGTGCCGGCCGGCGCGGCCGGCGATCTGTGCCAATTCTACGCTACGCAGCGGACGCAGCGTCCGGCCGTCATATTTGCGCAACGAGGCGAACCAGACGTGGTTCACGTCCATGTTGAGGCCCATGCCGATGGCGTCGGTCGCCACCAGGTAGTCGACCTCGCCCGACTGGAACATGTCGACCTGGGCGTTGCGCGTGCGCGGGCTGAGCGCGCCCATGACGATCGCCGTGCCGCCACGCTGGCGGCGTATGAGCTCGGCGATGGCATAGACCTCGCTCGCCGAGAAGCCGACGACTGCCGAGCGGCGCGGCAGGCGCGTCGCCTTCTTCGGCCCGGCATAGGCGAGCTTGGAGAAGCGCGGCCGCGCCACGATGTCGATGTCGGGCAGGAGGCGATTGAGCACCGGGCGGATGGTGTCGGCCCCCAGCAGCATGGTTTCGTGCGTGCCGCGTGCGTTCAGGATGCGGTCGGTGAAGAAATGGCCGCGCTCGGGATCGGCCGCCATCTGCACTTCGTCGATGGCGAGGAACGATACCGTACGGTCGACCGGCATGGATTCGACGGTGCAGACGAAATAGCGCGCGCCGGCCGGGGCGATCTTCTCCTCGCCGGTGATCAGCGCCACCTGCGAGGCGCCCTTGACCTTGACGATGCGATCATAGTTCTCGCGCGCCAGCAGGCGCAGCGGGAAGCCGATCATGCCCGACTCGTGGCCGAGCATGCGTTCGATGGCGAGGTAGGTCTTGCCGGTGTTCGTCGGCCCGAGGACGGCCGTCAGTCGGCCGGCAGCGCTGGTAAGCGACATCGGCCCACCTTCGCGCGCGGCTGTGGCCGAAGCAAGGCCTCAACCGGCGACTAACCGGAGACCATTGGCTCCAGTTTGTTGCAGCCGATCACCGGTCCATGGTCGGCGTGCTGCACGAGCACCGCCGCACCACGGCCCGGTTGCAGGCCGGCATCGTCGATCGTCCAGCTGGCGGCCGCGCCATTCCAGCGGCTCAACACCTGCAGGCGGCGCACGATGTTGAAGTTCTCGAGCATGCGGCCCTGGTTCTCGCCGCTGGCGACCGGCGTCGAATGGCGACGGTCGTAGATCGCGAGCGTGACGTCAGCAGGCTGGCCTTCGAGCGGGAAGGCCGCCAGCTTGACGGTGAGCGCGCCGTCCTGGGTGCGCGACAATTCCGGCGTGGCGCGCCGGGTCGTGCGGCGCTGCGCTTCGGCCAGCAAGCGCTCGATGCCGGCGCGCTCGCGGCCGGTGTCGTGGCCGATGCCCTCGACCACCATCTCCGGTGTGTAGACATAACGCTGCTTCAGCACGCGCGCGTAGGCGCGCTGGCGATCGGTGGTGGCGCGCGTGGCGAAGGCGTCCTTCCAGCCGATGTAGTCCCAGTAGTCGACATGGAACGACAGCGCGACGATGTCGGGCCGCTTGGAGAGGACGCCGAGATAGGCATCGGCCGGCGGGCAGGAACTGCAGCCTTGCGACGTGAACAGCTCGATCGCCCACGGCCCTTCGATTGACCCGAGCGTCTTGGCCGGCACGACGCGCGCGGTCGCGACCGCAACGCCCGCCGCCGCGGCGCCACCGATCAGCAGGGACCGCCGTCCTGGACCCGAAAGTTTAGCCATGGCGCAAAGATGCGCGCACGAACCCCATCCTGCCAATCAACAAACGGTTAGCCGGCAATCACGCGAGATCGCACGTGCTGGACTCTCTTTAGGTAATATTATAACAATTCCCGTCATGCATGAGCCCGTTTCGCCCGGCACTCAGCTGCTCGCCATGAGCGCGCCCGCTCGCATTGCGGCTGCACTTGGCGTGTCGGCCTTGCTGTGGCTCGCCGCGTGGTGGGCGCTGTGAACGCGGCCCTGCGACTGGTGAACCTGACGGTGAGTTATGACCGTCATCCGGCGGTGCATCACGTGTCGGCGGAAATTCCGGCAGCCGAGATGACGGCGATCGTCGGACCCAACGGCGCCGGCAAGAGCACGCTCTTGAAGGCCCTGCTCGGCCTCGCGCCGCACATCGAGGGCCGCATCGAATCGACAGCTAAGCGCATCGCCTATCTGCCGCAGCAGGCGGAGATCGATCGCTCCTTCCCGATCTCGGTGTTCGACACCGTGCTGCTTGGTCGCTGGTCGCGCTTCGGCGGCTTTGGTGCGGCCAAGCACGTCGACATCCACGACGCCCAACATGCCATCGAGGCGGTCGGCCTGTCGGGCTTCGAGCGCCGGCCGATCGACACGCTGTCGGTCGGCCAGTTCCAGCGCGTGCTGTTCGCCCGCCTGCTGCTGCAGGACGCCGATCTCGTGCTGCTGGACGAGCCGTTCGCCGCCATCGATTCCAAGACCGTCAACGACCTGATGGCCGTGATCCAGCGCTGGCGCGCCGAGCAGCGCACCGTCGTCGCGGTCCTGCACGATCTCGACCAGGTGCGGCGCGACTTCCCCAACACGCTCCTGATGGCGCGCGAGCTGGTCGATGCCGGCCCGACCGTCAGGGTGCTGTCGCCCGAGAACCTGCTGCGCGCCCGCGCCATGGCCGAGGCCTGGGACGAGCACGCCGACGCCTGCGACGTGCCGATGAAGTTGACGGCGTGACGAGCAAAACACCGTCATCTCGAGCGAAGCGAAGCGAAGTCGAGGGACCTCTTTTCAGCCTGCCGACGCCAAAACAGGTCCCTCCGCTCCGCGCTTCGCGCTCCGGTCGGGATGACGAGGGGCTGTGATGCTCTACGACCTCCTCATCGCGCCGTTCGCGGATTTCGGCTTCATGCGCCGCGCCCTCGTGGCCAGCCTGGCGCTGTCCGTCGGCGGCTCGGCCATCGGCGTGTTCCTGATCCTGCGGCGCATGAGCCTAATGGGCGACGCGCTCGCCCATGCCCTGCTGCCCGGCGCGGCGCTGGGCTTCCTGCTGGGTGGCCTGTCGCTGCCGGCCATGAGCCTCGGCGGCTTTCTGGCCGGCGTCGCCACGGCGCTGATCTCCGGTGTCATCGCCCGCTTCTCGAGCATGCGCGAAGACGCAAGCTTTGCCGCAGCCTACCTGACCGCCATGGCGCTCGGCGTGCTGATCGTGTCGTTGCGCGGCTCAGCGGTCGACCTGATGAACATCCTGTTCGGCGCCATTTTGGCCGTCGACGAAACCGCACTGGTACTGGTCGTCTCGACCGCGACGGTGACCCTGGTCGGCCTCGCCGCCATCTACCGACCGCTGGTCGTCGAATGCTTCAACCCGGGCTTCCTCGCCGCTATGGGCATCCGGGGTTCGGTCTACCACTACCTGTTCCTGGCGCTCGCCGTCTTGAACATGGTGGCGGGCTTCCAGGCGCTCGGCACCCTGATGGCGCTCGGCCTGATCCTGCTGCCCGCCGTCGCCGCCTCGTTCTGGGCCCGTGAGGTTTGGTCGATGACCCTGGTCGCCGCGCCCATGGCGTTCGCGTCGGCGCTCATCGGCCTGCTGGTGTCCTTCCATGCCGGCCTGCCGTCGGGCCCGGTCATCGTGCTGTTCGCCAGCCTGTTCTTCCTGGGCTCGCTACTCCTGGGATCACGGGCTTCGGTACGCGCTCGCCTCTCGCATCCGGTCCATCTGCGCGGCTAGACTGCCGCCATGACAGATACACCTTCGCCGGTTGCCGGCGTCACGCTCAAGAACACCAAGGCCAACAACATCGACGTGCGCTACGCCGAGATCGGCAGCGGTCCGCTGGTGTTGTTCTGTCACGGCTGGCCGGAGAGCTGGTATTCGTGGCGCCATCAGCTCACGGGCGTGAGCGCCGCCGGTTTCCGCTGCGTGGCGCCCGACATGCGCGGCTACGGTGGCACCCAGGCGCCAGAGCCGATCGACCAGTACACGCTTTACCACTTGGTCGGCGACATGGCGGAACTCGTGAAATCGCTGGGTGAGACTCGCGCCGTCATCGTCGGTCATGACTGGGGCGCGCCCGTCGCCTGGCATGCCGCCCTCTGGCGGCCGGATCTCTTTCCGGCGGTCTGCGCCATGAGCGTGCCCTACGCGCCGCCGGGCTATGTCGACGTGCTGAGCGCGCTGGAGAAGCTCGGCATCAATGACTTCTATCTCCAATACTTCCAGAAGCCCGGCGTGCCCGAGGCCGAGCTGCAGAGGGACATCAAGGGCGCGCTGCGCCGCATCTACTTCACGGCCGGCGGCGAGTTCGACGAGAAGGGCAAGGGTTTTGCGCGCCTGGGCGGCGGCGGCCTGCTCGACAATACCGTCGATCCGCCAACCCTGCCGCCGTGGCTGACCGCTGCCGACCTCGACTACTACGCCCAGGAATTCTCCCGCACCGGCTTTCGCGGAGGCCTCAACTGGTACCGCAACCTCAAGCGCAACTGGGAGCTCGGCGGCCCGTGGCGTGGCCAGCCGATCCGCCAGCCTTCGCTGTTCATCGCCGGCAGCCGCGACGGCGTGCTGCGCTTCCCGGCAGCCCAGGCCCAGCTCGACGCTTTCCCCAAGACGCTGCCCAGCCTGCGCGGCAGCCATATCCTGGACGGCGCCGGCCATTGGGTGCAGCAGGAACGGCCAAGCGAGGTCAACAAACTGTTGATCGACTTCCTGCAGGGCCTGTGATCCACTCGGGACCTTGGAGGCGCGATGATCCGTCTTCTCAGCTTGGCACTTGCCGCTCTGCTCGCCGTTGCCGCACCGTCCTGGGCGCAGTGCGACGACGCTCCGCCTCCTCCGCCACCGCAGGGCGACCAGCCCTCGACCTGATGCCGCCTGCGTCCCGCCGCCTGCTGCTGGCGGCGCTTCCGCTTGCCTGCGTTTGCGCTTGTGCGTCGCCCGCAAGCTATTCGGCCATGGTTGCCGGCGTGCCGCCGGGCTTTGGGCCCGCGCCGGTCTATCGCAATGCCGTCACCGTCGGATCGGTTACGCTGGGTCGTGACGTCGGCACGCCGTGGACCTCCGCCGTCGGTCCCGATCAGGTTCAGCAGGCGCTGGTGCAGACGCTGGCCGGCGCCGGGTTGGGACAGCCGACCACCGGCCGCTTCCGCCTCGACGGCCTGCTGCTGACGCTCAGCCGGCCCTATGCCGGCTTCGCCATGACGGTGACGGCGGCGATCGGCTGGCGCCTGACCGATGTTACCAGCGGTGCCGTGGTTTACGACCGGACGTTGCAGGGCCTGGGCACGGCGACGCTGGATGACGCGGTAGACAACAACAATCGCCTGCGCATCGCCGATCAGCACGCAATACGCGCCAACTTGCGGCAGCTGGTGCAGGACCTCTACGCGCTGCCACCGCGTTGAAGGTGGTCTCGGCCGGTGTTCTTCGTCCATCGAGCGTCCTGGCGGCGGTCACGGTGCTGTGGCTCGCCGGTTGCGCCAGCCGGCCCGACTATCTCTTCATCGTTCCCGACGTGAAGGATATCGTCGCATCGCAAGATCCGGCGCCGATCTATCGCGATGCCATCACGCCTGGTCCCGTCAGTGGCGGCAAAGACGGTCTCGATCCTCTCGATTCCGTACATCAGCAACGCGGACCTTCAGGGGGCCCTGGTGCGCACCCTGGCAAACGCGAAGCTGGCAAGCGCGAGCAGCGGGCGATTCCGGCTCGACGCGACGCTGCAGCTCGACCAGCCGTTCCTCGCCATCAACACGACCGTGACCGCCAAGATCGCCTACCGCCTTACTGAAGTCGCAACAGGCTCCGTGGTCTATGAGCGGCTTCTGGCGACAGAGGGCACCGTGACATACTTTGAAGAGCCGTCGGGGCCCGACCGTATGCGATATGCCAACTGGCGGGCCGTGCGCGCCAACCTCCGGCTGCTTGTCGGGGACCTCTACGCCCTGCCCGAGTCGCCTACTTCTTCTCCTCGAACTTGAGCGCCGCGCCGTTCATGCAATAGCGTTGGCCGGTAGGTTTGGGGCCATCCGGGAAGACATGGCCAAGATGCCCGCCGCACTTGGCGCAATGTACCTCGGTGCGGGTCATGAAATGGCTGGTGTCGGTCGAGGTGCCGACGGCGCCGGCAATCGGCGCCCAGAACGAGGGCCAGCCCGAGCCGCTTTCATACTTGGTGCCTGAATCGAACAGGGGCTCGCCGCAGCCGGCGCAGCGGAAGGTGCCGGTGCGCTTCTCGTTGTTGAGTGGGCTGGTGAAGGGCCGTTCGGTGCCGTGGTCGCGCAGCACGTGATGCTGCAGCGGGTCGAGCTCCTTCTTCCACTCGGCATCGCTCTTCTTGACGGAATAGTCAGCAGCCATGGTTCCTCCTAGACGAGTGTTCGCAGCTCGGCCGTGGCGACCGAGAGCATGGCGAGGTCGAGCATGCCGGCCGCCGCCAGGTCCTCCTTGATCAGCCGGTCGACGCGATCCAACGCAAGCTTGCGCGGTTCGCTCCAGCGCCCGATGGCCGCATCGGAATCGCCGGCCGCCTGGGGACCTGCCGCAGCCAATGCTGACGCCAGAAGATCGGCGTGCAGGGCGACAAGCTCGTCCTGCACGGCCAGCGCCGCCTGTGCCGGCCATTGGCCTTCGCGCGGCAGCTTGTGCGCTGCGATCGCGAGCCGCGCCAGCGACAGTCGCTCGCCCAGCCGGAAATAGAGTCGGGCCGCGGCCTCGATGCTCACGCCGTTGGCGCGCGCTGCCAGCATCAGATCGCCCGCTGCCGCCAGGGTTTCGAGCGACGCGGCGCGGCGGGCGACGCCCGTCGGGGCGCCCATCGCCTCGAAGGCCGCCGCGCGTTCGGCAAGCGCCGCGCTCTCGGCCTCGCCGATCAGGTCCGTCGGCAGGTCGCCGAGGGCGGCGACGGCGGCGGCAAGCTGCTCCGTCGAGGCCAGGGCATCGATCGGCTGCGGCAGGCGGCGCAGTGCCCACTGCACGGTGCGTGTCAGGAAGCGCTGCGAGGCTACGAGCATGCGGATCTGCGCCTCGGCCTTGAGGGCGGGATCCAGCGCCTCGATGTCCCCCCAGAGGTCGCGCAGCTTCCAGGCATCGCGGACGACGGCGAAGGCGCGGGCGATCGCCGCGGCCGGCGCGCCGGTGCGTCCCGCCATGTTGCGCACGAAGGTCGGCCCGCAGCGGTTGATCAGGGAGTTCACGACCTGCAGCGCGGTGATCTCGCGGCGCAGGCGGTGGGCGCGGATCGAGGGCTCGTACTTGGCGCTGAGCGCCGTCGGGAAGTAGCGCAGAAGCTCGCCCTCGAGCAGCGGGTCGTCGGGCAGGTCCGAATCGAGGATCTCGTCGTTGAGGTCGATCTTGGCGTAGGACAGGAGCGTGCAGAGCTCGGGCCGCGTCAGGTACTGCCGGTTCTGGCCACGCGTGCGCATAGCGGCCGAATCGGGCAGGAACTCCACGGCGCGATCGAGCCGGCCGTTGCGCTCCAGGGCGCGCATGAAGCGCTCCAGCCGGTCATGCTCTTCGCCGGCCTGCTCGGCGGCAACGCTGATCGCCTGGCTCTGCTGGTAGTTGTGGCGCAGCACCAGGCTCGCGACCTCGTCGGTCATGGAGAACAGCAGCGCGTCGCGATCTTCGCGCCTGAGGGCGCCGCGCGCGATCGCCTCGCCGGTGACGATCTTGATGTTGACCTCGTGGTCGGAGGTGTCGACGCCGGCCGAGTTGTCGAGCGCGTCGGTGTTGATCCTGCGGCCGCTGAGCGCCGCCTCGACGCGACCGCGCTGGGTGAAGCCGAGGTTGGCGCCCTCGCCGATCACGCGCGCCCGCACCTGGTCGCCGTTGAGGCGCAGCGCATCGCTGGCGCGATCGCCGGCGTCGGCATGGCTTTCGCTGGAAGCCTTCACGTAGGTGCCGATGCCGCCGAAATAGAGCAGGTCGACCGGGGCCGCCAAAATGGCCCGCATCAGGTCGACTGGCGTCATGGTCGGCGCCTCGATGCCCAGCACCGCGCGCGCCTCGGCCGACAGCGCAATCGACTTGGCGGCGCGGTCGTAGATGCCGCCGCCCGCCGACAGCAGCGACTTGTCGTAGTCCATCCACGACGAGCGCGGCAGGTCGAACAGCCGCTTGCGTTCGTCCCAGCTCGTTGCCGGATTGGGCGCGGGATCGATGAAGATGTGGCGGTGGTCGAAGGCTGCGACCAGCTTGATGTGCCTGGACAGCAGCATGCCGTTGCCGAACACGTCGCCCGACATGTCGCCGACACCAACGACGGTGAACGGCGTGGTCTGGATGTCCTGGCCGAGTTCGCGGAAGTGGCGTTTCACCGATTCCCAGGCGCCGCGGGCGGTGATGCCCATCTTCTTGTGGTCGTAGCCCGCCGAGCCGCCCGAGGCGAAGGCGTCGTCGAGCCAGAAGCCGTATTCCTGGGCGAGCGCATTGGCGATGTCGGAGAAGGTGGCCGTGCCCTTGTCGGCGGCAACCACGAGATAGGGATCGTCGGCATCGTGGCGCACCACGTCGGCCGGCGGCGCGATGCCACGGCCGGCGTAGTTGTCGGTGATGTCGAGAAGACCGCGGATCAGCGTCTGGTAGCAGGCGATGCCCTCGGCCTGGACCTGTTCGCGCGTGCCACCGACCGGTGGCCGCTTGACGTAGAAGCCGCCCTTGGAGCCCACCGGCACGATCACGGCATTCTTCACCATCTGGGTCTTCATCAGCCCCAGGATCTCGGTGCGAAAATCCTCGCGCCGGTCGGACCAGCGGATGCCGCCGCGCGCCACGCGGCCGCCGCGCAGATGGATGCCCTCCATGCGCGGGCTGTAGACGAAGATCTCGACCAGGGGCCGTGGCGCCGGCAGCTCGTCGATGGCGCGGCTGTCGATCTTGATCGAGATCCAGTCCTTGCCGGCCTGCCAGTAGTTGGTGCGCAGGGTGCAGCGCACGGCATTGAGGAACCGCCGCAGGATGCGGTCCTCGTCGAGCGTCGCCACGCCTTCGAGCGCGCCGGTGATGCCTGCTTCCAGTTCGTCGAGTCTGTGCTTGCGAGCGGCGGACGCCGCCTCGCCCAGCGCCGGATCGAAGCGCGCCAGGAAGAGGTCGATCACCAGCCGCGCGATCGCGGGATACGACGACAGCACGCGCTCCATATAGTCCTGGCTGAAAGCGATGCCGGCCTGCCTCAGGTACTTGGCATAAGTGCGCAGGATCGCGACCTCGCGCCACGCCAGCCCTGCCCCCAACACCAGCCGATTGAGTCCGTCGCTCTCCAGCGCGCGCGCCCACACCTTGTCGAGCGCTTCGGCGAAGCGCGGACCTGCTTGGGCGAGATCGACCGGCGACTTGTCCGCGGTCTCTACGCTCAGCACTTGCAGCGCCACGGCATCGTCGCCCGACTTCAGCAGGAACGGCGCCTCGCTCAGCACGCGCAGCCCGAGATTCTCGGCCAGCGGCAGGATGTCGGACAGCGCGAGCGGCGCCTTGGGGTGGAATAGCCGCAACGTGAAGCGATGCGCCGGCAGGCCGGGCGCGCGATCGAGCCGCACGCCGAACGGCCGGCCACCGAGGGCCGCCTCCACCAGCTCGAGGTCGGCCACGGCTTGCGTCGCATCGAAGCCGTCGCGATAGACGGCGGGGAACCAGTCGCGCCAGCGACGGCCGGCGGCGCGGCCTTCGACCTCGCCCAGCCTCTCCTGCAGAGCGGCGCGGAAGCGGTCGCTCCACGAGGTCGCGGCATCGGCGAGCGCACGTTCGAGCTCGGTGAGATCGGGCGTCGGCGTGTCGTTGGAATCGAGTTTCAGGGTGTAGAGCACCTGGGCCAGCGCCGAATCGCTGCTGACCGAGACATCGGCCGACTGCACCTTGCCGTGCCAGGCCTGCTCGAGGAGATGGGCGAACTGGTCGCTGAGTGCCGCGTCGAAGCGCTCGCGCGGCGCGAACACCAGGCAGGTGGCGAAGCGGCCGACCACGTCGCGGCGGGCGAACAGCGCCACGCGCCGTCGTTCCTGCAATTGCAGGATGCCCAGCACATGGTCGTAGAGCGTGTCCTCGTCGATCTGGAACAGCTCGTCGCGCGGATAGGCTTCGAGGATGGCCAGAAGCGCCTTGCCGTCATGGCTGTGGATGTCGAGGCCGGAGCGCCGCAGCATGGTGTCGACGCGGCCGCGCAGCAGCGGCACGTCGTGCACCATGGCGTGGTAGGCGGCCGAGGTGAAGAGGCCGACCAGGCGACGCTCGCCGGTGACGCGGCCGTCGGCGTCGTAGGTTTTGACGATCACGCAGTCCATTGGCCCACTGCGATGGACCAATGAGGGCCGGTCGGTCTTGATGATCAGGATGTTGCCCGGCCCGCGGGCGAAGCGCGACATCGCCTCGCCGCCGCCCAGCCCGGCCTCGAACAACCGCACCTCGTCACGGCGCAGGATGCCGAGCGGCGAGCCCGGCACGATCTCGTAGCGCAGGCCGCCGGGCTGCGTCGTGTCCGCGACGTAGCGATAGCGGCGATGGCCGAGGAAGGTGAAGTGGTTGGCCTCGAGCCAGCGCAGGAAATCGTCGTACTCCGCGAGATTGGCGGAGCGGCTCGGGGCGAGATCGGCAATGGCGTCGAGGCAGGCCCAGCGCATCGTCTTCCAGTCCTCGACTGCCAGCCGCACCTCGGCCAGCACGCGCGTCAGCGCGGCGGCAAGCTCGTCGAGCAGCGTGGGATCGGCCTGGCGGTCGATCTCGATGTGCATCATCGATTCGGGCTTGGCGCGTTCGCCCGCTTCGACGGCGAAGCCCGACAGGTCGCCGTCCAGGTCGCGGCGCACGGCGAGCACGGGATGCGCCAGCAAATGGACGTTGATCTCGCGCCGGTTGAACTCGTTGGCGATCGAATCGACCAGGAACGGCATGTCGTCGTTGACGATCTGCGCGCTGGTGTGGCGGCTTTCGAAGCCGTGGTCCGTCGTGTTGAACACCCGCACCTTGGCCACGCCCGGCAGGCGCCGGCGAGCGAAGCCCAGCAGCGAGACCGCAGCGCCGGCGCGTTGCTCGGCGGGAGCGGCCGCCAGGTCCTTGTCGGCGACGCGTGCGTAGAGGCGGCGGGCGAAATGGGCCGCCTCCTCGCCGCCGATCGCCAGCGCCGCGGCGCAGATGGCATCGAGCCCGTAGACACGCGGGGCCAGTACGGTAGCCATTTGGACGCCCTCCCGGTCGGCGATGCTGCGGATGATACGTCCGACCATGACAATCTGACGACGGAGATCGGCGTGGCCAAAAGTGCCCACCACATCTTGTGTTTTAGGGGGTGCTCGGACGCAGGATAGCCGATTCGCTGCGGTTTCTGTTCCAGGCCCTAGGATTCCGCGGGAAAGCGCGTTTTGTTCTCCTCCATTGCTGCGCCTGCGAAGGTTCGCGGGCGGACAAAATCATAGAATCTGGAAGGATATTTTCTATAGGCAGTTCAACGAGTTAAGTACCCATTCCTCAGATTCACAACCGGGGTAAAAATTTGGCGATGACACGGCTTTTGGGGGGCGTATCATCAAGGAATAGGGGCTCACCCAGTAGCCCTCCCAACATCTAGGTGTCTTCCACAGCCTGTTCCATCCACAGCTGTGGACAAAAGCAAGAATGGGGGCCGCAAGTGTTTGATGTTGTTCAAGTTCGCAGTGGTGCGCGGGTTGTTACCGATCCCTCCCGGGACGCCCGGCTGACCGCCTTCGGCAAAGCCACCCTCTCCGACCGTTACCTGATGCCCAACGAGAGCTATCAGGAAATGTTCGCCCGTGTCGCCTCGGCCTATGCCGACGACGACGGCCATGCCCAGCGGTTGTACGACTACATCAGCAACCTGTGGTTCATGCCGGCGACGCCGGTGCTGAGCAACGGCGGAACCAGCCGTGGCCTGCCGATCTCCTGCTTCCTGAACGAGGCCAACGATTCGCTCGAAGGCATCGTCGGCCTGTGGAACGAGAATGTGTGGCTCGCCGCGCGCGGCGGCGGCATCGGGTCGTACTGGGGCAATCTCCGCTCGATCGGCGAGAAGGTCGGCATGAACGGCAAGACCTCCGGTGTCGTGCCCTTCATCCGCGTCATGGATTCGCTGACCTTGGCGATCAGCCAGGGCTCGCTGCGCCGTGGTTCGGCCGCGGTCTACCTGCCGGTCAACCATCCCGAGATCGAGGAGTTCATCGAGATCCGCCGGCCGACCGGCGGCGATCCCAACCGCAAGGCGCTCAACCTTCACCACGGCCTGCTG
>Ga0081539_10002796_pt1 | contig 23393 bp, 20 predicted proteins | sample TabmetS4T2R2_FD_71023 | JGI IMG/M metagenome (GOLD analysis project Ga0081539, IMG submission 71023) | Tabebuia heterophylla rhizosphere microbial communities from the University of Puerto Rico - S4T2R2 | ecosystem: Host-associated > Plants > Roots > Rhizosphere ...
CCCTTCGCGAGGGCGCGCAGCTCCTCTGAGGCGTGGCGGCGGAGGACGCCGTTGCCGGCCAGGATGAGCGGCCGGTTCGAGGCCGCAAGGAGGCGGGCGGCATGGTCGATCGCCTCGGCGGTCGGCTCGGGGAAGTAGGCCTTGGTCCGCTTCAGGGGACGGAGGCCGGACCCAACCTCGAGCGCGGCGCCGGCGAGGTTCTCGGGCAGCTCGATGTGCGTCGGTCCGGGCTTCTCGAGCTGTGCGACCCGGAAGGCCTTGCTGACGATCTCGGGAATCGCGTCGGCGCGCTGGATCCGCGTGTTCCACTTCGTCACCGGCCCCAGCATCCGGACGATGTCGACGACCTGGTGGGCCTCCTTATGGAGCTTGTCGGAGCTCGCCTGACCGGTCAGCGCGACGAGCGGCGCCCGGTCGAGGTACGCATCGGCGACACCCGTCACGAGGTTCGTAGCGCCGGGCCCGAGGGTTGCCATCGCGACGGCAGCGCGACCGGTGAGCCGGCCATAGACGTCGGCCATGAACGCCGCGCCCTGCTCGTGACGGGTGGTGACGTGGCGGATGTGGTCCGTTCGCGAGAGCGCGTCGAGGACGTCGAGGGTCTCCTCGCCGGGCACCGAGAAAACCCACTCGCAGCCCTCCGATTCGAGACAGTCGACGAGCAGGTCGGCGGCGGTGCGGGTCCGAGGGTCCGTCTTTGTTGCCACGGGCCGAGTGTAGCGGCGCTTAGCCGGCCGCCATCGACGCCTGCAGCCGGGCGGCTACGGCGTGTAGTTGACCTCGACGGTGACTCCGTCGAGTGAGTAGTCCCGAGTGGTCACGCTCGAAACGCTGATCAGGCGGACCCGGAAGTTGACGTCTGAGAACTGGGCCGCCGTCCACGTCCGGCCCCACAGCGTCGTCGCGCCGCCGAGCGTGTACGTGGTCTGGGCGGTCGCCGTGACGGTGACCTGCTGGGCCGCGGTCCAGCTCACGCCCGAATTCCAGGACAGCTGGGCGCAGATCCGGTTCGTTCCGCTCGTCGCGTCCTCGCCAACCCGTGCCCTGACGGTGATCCCGTTCACCGACGTAACCGTCGCAGGGAGACCCAGCGCGAAGAGCGAGAACTGGTGCTTGTCCTTGCCCGCATCGGTGCACGTCGTGCTCGTGTTCGTGCCCGTGTTCATATCCGTCGCGAGTAACCCGTCGAGGGCGCAGCCGTTCGCCGAGCTGCCCTCGAAGCCGTTGTTGTCGCCGCCGACGTCAGCCGCCTGGGCCGTGCACGGTTTGGCGCCGGTGTCACCGACCTTCACGGTTGCGTTGACCTCGCTCGTCTGGGCGCTCGTCCAGGACCCGATGTACGACCGCAGGACGTAGTAGTACGTGCCGTCGAGCGTGGGCGTGTCGTTGTACGACGAAGCCGAGCGGGGCGTGGCCGTCGCGACCTGCGAATGACCACTGCCACTCGTCGAAGACCGCAGGACCTGGTATCCGCTCGCGTATGCGTCGGCGGTCGGCGTCCAGGTCAGGCTCGCCCGGCTTCCGCCGGCCGCGGCGAGACCTGTCGGTGGATCGAGGGTGTCCGTCGTCATATTCAAGCTCGTGGTGTCACTGTCCAGCAGCCGCGCCGCGGACATGCGCGGGCCCGGCAGGACGAGGGATACGAAGGCTGCGACCACGAGGCCCGCGAGCCGACCACGCATCGTCAGACCCGGGCGGGGCTGCCACCCGGCCGATCCCGGATCGTCGTACCGGCCGCAACCCAGCGACCTTCCCGATCGGCTCGCAGGTGGACGACCTCCAATCGCCGTGATGTCGCAAAACGCCGGACCGGGGGGCTGCCTGGGCTCGGTGGCAGGGGCCAGGCGCCCGCGAGGGCGATCGTCTCGACTGCGGGCCGCATCACCGGGACCTTGCGCAGGACGCGCTGCCGGCTCCGCATGGCGCCGGCGTCGAGCGCCTCGACGACCGCCACGGCCCCCAGTAGTGCCCCGCCGAAGCCGATGAGCAGGAGCAACCCGACCGGTGTCGAGAGGATCGCCACGAGGAAGCCGGCCGACGGGATGGCAAGCGCGACCCGGCCGAGGATCGCGCCGGCAGGAACGAGCGTGGGGTCCTCGGCCGGGTTCGCGTCGCCCTTCAGCGCCAGCCACGGACCATCCTGGAGTTGGACAACCCGGTTGACTCGATGGGTCACTGCACTCCTGCCCGACTCGGTCACGAGGCTGACAACGTCGCCGACGTCGATGTCGTCGACCGCAACCGGCTCGAGAACGACCGCGGATCCGAGCGGGATCGCGGGTGTCATCGAGCTGCCGCCGATGACCAGCGTCGGGTGACCCGTGAGCGGCACGGCCTTGCCGAGGATCACTCCGGCGAAGGCGACGGCCAGCAGGCCGACGAGCGCGAGGTCGATCAGGCGCCGGAGCGCCCGAAGGATGAAGCCCATCGCGAACGTCGCCGCGAGTACTGCCGGCCGTGCCGTCAGCGCGCGGTTACGGGTTGTTTGCCGTCTGCTCGGCGTCGAAGGTGAACGTCGCGTCGGAGGTGGCACCCTGGAGCGTGTTGCCGGCAGTCAGCGGCAGGCTGACGCGGAAACACAGCACCTCGCTTGCGCCACCGGCCAGCGTCCGGTCACCCGTCTGCGCTCCCTGCGTCGGGCTGCCGATCGCGGCGCCGTTGAGGGTCGTGGCGGCAAGGACGACCGTCCCGTCGAACGTCGTGCAGTTCGTACCCTGGGTGCGGACCTCGAGCTGGAGGCTCGTGCCGAGGGTGTTCGTGGCGGTGGTCGACATCGCATAGCGAAGAGAGGCCGTGCCGGCGTTCTGGATCGTCAGGGCCTGGGTGTTCGAGCCACCCGGCATCATGCCGCTTACCGACGTCAGAACGGCCGGGTTCGACTCGATGTCGATCGTGCCCGTGCTGAACGACCAGGTCGACGTGTCGGTGTCGGTGAACAGCGCGAGCGACAGTGCGCTCGAGCCCACGCCCGCGACCGCGAGGCTCGCGATGACGATTGCCAGGCCGCGGCGCAGACGCCAGCGGCGCTCGAGGGCGTGAGTGGACCATGCAGCGGCGGTCATGAGGCTCCTTCCGGTGAGGTGGCGCGGCTTCGGGGTGGCGGGACAGTGCCTGGCGGAGCGGCGTCCGCGCCCCGGGGTGCAGGCAGGCAACCATCTAAAAGGGTGATGCACGTATACGGAAGGGTGACCTCCGGCCAATCGGCCCCGTACGATCGTCCGAACGGCCGCGGATCAGTCGCCTGTGGCGGGATCCTTGCCGAGGGCGGCCAGCCGCTCCTCGTAGCGCTCATCACGCCAGCGCAGGGCAGCTCTGAGTCCGTCGCGCCGGACAATCTCGTCGAAGGCACGAGCGGTCTCGCTCATGTTCACAAACGACTGAAGGTCGAGCCCCGATTCGACCGCAGCGAGGAAGCCGGATGCCTCCATCGCCCGGTTGAGCATGAGCTTCGTCGGGGCCATCACGTCTTCCGGGACGCGGGCCAGCTTGTCGGCGACCGTCTCCACCTCCGCTTCCAAATGGTCAAGCGGCACGGCCCGGTTCACGAGACCGATCCGGGCCGCCTGGCGGCCGTCGACGAGATCACCGGTGAACAGCAGCTCGCGCGTCTTCTTCTGGCCGACTAGGAACGGCATGAGCAGCGTGACCGGCGCAGATCCGAACCGGATCTCGGGTTCACCGAGCTGGGCGTCCTCGGCGGCGATGACGAGGTCGCAGGCCATCGCAAGCTCGAGGCCGCCCGCGAGCGCGTACCCATGGACCTGGGCGATCACCGGTTTCGGGCAACGCCAGATCGCGAGCGTCGCCTCGACATCCTCAGCCAGCACCTCGCGCCACGCCCACGCGTCGGCGGGGGCGCCTTCCGAGAGGTCGTAACCGGAGCAGAAGGCCCGGCCCGCGCCATTGATGACGATCACGCGGACGGCGGGATCCGCAGCAGCCGTCTGGACGGCGGTAAGGAGGCTATCCCGGAGCTCGGCGCTGATCGCGTTGAGCTTGTCGGGCCGGTTCAGCGTGAGGCGGACGCCCCAGGCGGTCGTCTGACTCAGAAGGACCGGCTCGGCGGTCGTCATCGGCGAACGGTTTCGACGATCAGCGCGTCGACGATCGTTGCCCCTGACGGGCCGGAGATGACTGGGTTCAGGTCGACTTCGATGATGTCGGGCCGCGCGACGAGGAAGTGACCGAGACCGACGAGGAGATCGGCGAGCGCGTCCTCGTTGGCAGGCGAGCCGCCGCGGACGCCCGCGAGCACGGCGTGGCCGCGGAGCTCGTCGAGCATCGAGCGCGCTTGATCGGCGGACACCGGCGCCAGGCGGACCGACACATCGTCGAGCACCTCGGCGAGGACGCCGCCTAGACCCACGAGGACGAGCGGGCCGAACGATTCGTCGCGGCGCGCCCCGACGATGAGCTCGACCCCCGGCGCTGCCATGGGCTGGACGAGCAGGCCGCGGGATCGAACGTCTGTGGGCAGGTTGATGGACAGGAGCGCCTCTGCTGCGCTGCGGACCGCGTCATCGTCCCGGAGGCCAAGGCGGACACCGCCGATATCTGACTTGTGGCCGAGCCCGTCCGCGTCGACCTTGAGCGCGACCGGATAGCCGAGCTCCTGGGCAGCGGCGGCGGCGGTTTCGACATCGGCGGCTCGTCGGGCAGGCGTGACCGGAAAGCCGGCGTCGCGGAGGTCATCCAGGCTGTCGGCCTCGGTCCGCGTCCGAAGCGGGCCTACCGGCGGGGTTGGTCCATTCACACTTCGATCGAGTGAGTACGGTGTCCGATCGACGGCGAGGGCCGCCCACTCCGCACGGATCGGCGCCCGGGCCAACCGCGTGTCGCGCCGAACCAGCCAACGTGCCACGGAACCAATCGCGCTGAAGGCCTCCGACGCGCCGCGGAGCAGTGGCGCGCCACCGCCCTCCTCATCGAGAAGCGCCTTCGTTTCCGGCGGCGGCTCACCCGACGTCAGCGAGACGTAGACCGGCAGGATCTGGGGGCGGTCCCGCGTGGCGAGAAGGAGCTGCCGCGTCACCTCGTTGGCTGTGTCGACCTCCGAGGGTAGTGAGCGATACGGGAAATCGTGGACCAGCGCGAGGACGTCGTACGCGCCCGATGCTGCCAGGGCCTCGAAGCAGGCGCGGTAGCCGTCAGCAGGCGCGGCGGCGCCCCACGGGTCCAGCGGGTTGCCGATGTAGCCCATGGTCGGCAGGGCGCGCAGAATGGCGTCGCGCGCCGCATCGGGGACGGGCGGCAGATCGATGCCGGTCTGGGGCGCCATGTCGGCGATGAGCGAGGCCTCGCCGGTCGAGACCGTTACGACGCCGGCCCGACCCCGGCCCACGGATCGACCGGTGCGCCGGCTGCCCTCCACGAGCTCGGCCGTCTCGAGCAGCTCGTCAAGATCTCGGCATCGGATGACGCCGGCGGCATCGAGGGCGGCCTCGGTGGCGCGCGCCTCACCGGCGAGCGACCCGGAATGTGCGATCGTGGCCGCCTGCGCCTGGGCGGACTGGCCGACCTTCACGGCCATGATCGGCTTGCCGAGCTCGACAGCGCGATCGGCGAGCGCGAGGAAGCGCTCGGGTCTTCGGAAGCCCTCGATGAAGAGGATGACCGACGTCGTCTCGGGGTCGTCCAGGCAGTACGCGAGGTAGTCACAGAGGTCGATCGCGACCTCGGAACCACAGCTGATGATCCGGCTGAACCCGACGCGCGACCCAGAGTGGACAAAGGCATCGGTCACGGAACCGGATTGGGCGATCCCGGCGACCCCGCCACGTGGCAGGTGCGGCGAAACGTCGCCGATGTAGGCCGAGCTGTTCGTCGTCAGGTCCCAGACGCCCATGCAATTCGGCCCGACCAGCGCCAGGGCGTGGTGGCGGGCGATCTCAGCGACTTCGGCCTGCATCGCGGCCGCTGCCGCGCCACCTTCCACGACCCCGCCACCGGGGATCACGACGGCCGGCACGCCCGCCTGCGCCGCTTCCTCGGTGACGGTCGCGGCACGGAGCGGGTTGAGCGCCACGAGGACGATGTCCGGCAGCTCCGGCAGTGCCTCGATGGACGGATAGCACGGCTGTCCGTGCAGCTCCTCATAGCGTGGATTGACGAAGTGACAGCGGGTCTTGCTATCGGTGACCCGAAGGTTGTCGCGGACCGTCTCCGCGATCCAGCTTCGTGGCGAAGCGCCGACGACGGCAATGGATCGCGGCGCAAAGACGGGCCGCAGGTCGATGGTCGCCTGGCGCTCCGGGGCGCTCGTCACAGGGACCTCATCAGCCGATGACGGGCTCGACGCCCCGCCGCTCGAGGGAGCGGGCGACGATCAAGCGCTGGATCTCGGATGTGCCCTCCCAAATCCGATCCACCCGCAGCTCGCGGAAGAAGCGCTCTGCTGCCGTGTCACGCATGTAGCCGCGTCCACCGAACACCTGCACCACCCGATCGGCGCACCGGAACGCTGCTTCGGACGCGAACAGCTTGGCGATCGAAGCCTTCGCGTGAACGACCTTCCGATCGGCGCCGCTGTCGACAAGCAAGGCGCATTCGCGCGTCAGGAGGCGGGCCGCGGAGGCGTCGGCGGCCGAATCGGCCAATGGGAAGGAGACGCCCTGGAAATCGAAGATCCGCTCACCAAACTGTCGCCGTCCGGTGGCCCACTCGACCGCTTCACGGAGAAGCCGCTCCATCGCTCCACTGCAGCGCGCCCCGATATGGATCCGCTCCTCCACGAACCATTCGTTCGTGAGATCGTCCGCCGCACCCACCTCGCCGAGCACTGCCGTCGCGGGGACGCGGACGTCTTCGAGCATGAACTGCGGGTGACGGTCGGCGAACGTGTGCGTGTAGTCGGGATCGGCCTTTAGGGTCACGCCCGGCGTGTCGTAGTCGACGAGGAAGAGGGTCGGCCGTCGCTCGTCGCCGTCGGCGACGACGCAGTGGAAGATCATGAAGTCGGTGTCATCCGGGCCGGTGACGAACCACTTCTCGCCGTTGAGGACGTACTCGCCGGTCGCGGCGTCCCGGACCGCGGTCGCCTCGAGCGTCCGCGCGTCCGAGCCCGCGTTGGGTTCGGTGATCGCGTAGCTGCCCGATCGCTCGCCTCGCAGCGACGGCTCGAGGTAGCGCCGTCGCTGCTCGTCGGTGGCGTGGATCAGCGCGTTATAGGCGCCGGGGATGTACGACCAGAGACCGCCCGTGGCCTGACCCAGTTGCTCGTGGACGAGTACTTGCTCGAGGGCGGTCCAGCCCTGGCCGCCGAGTTCTTTGGAAAAGGAGCCGCCGTGCAGGTTCGCCTCGATCGCGGCCTTCCGGATGGAGGTGCCCCACTCTCGGGGGACGCGTCCGCCGGCCCGCTCGAACTCGACCTCTCGGGGTTGCAGGACCTCGGTGACGAAGCGCCGGGCGCGCTCCTTGAGCTCGATCTGGGCCGGGCTCAGCGTGAGGTCCACCGACAGAGTCTGCCGCGCCGGGTGGCGGGCTCAGGCGAAGGTCGCAGGCCGCGAGACGCAAGGCTCGGAGCGTTGATCCGAAATGCCCCGAAATCGCATTCAGCAATCCGCGTGCTGTTACGAGCGATCGGGTGCTCCGAGGCGAGCGGTTCAGGCCGAAATCACGATGGTCATTCGTATCTGCGAAGAATTCGCGCGATCGGCGGCGTTAATACGACGGGCGTTCGTATTTGCGATTTACCCGCCGGCCAGGACCTTCAGACGTCGCGCGTACTCCTCGTCGTCGATCTCGCCACGGGCGACCCTGGCGACAGGGTTCGAATGGCACCGGGCGCACTGAGCTGGCTGGCGCTTGTCAGGCCAAGGCGCCGGCGAGCACGGAAGTTAGCGCACTTCGGCGTGGGTGAGCGACGCGCGCAGTCGGCAACGCCGGGATGGCGGGCAACGCCGGGATGGCGGGCGCCAGGCAGGTCAGGAGGGCCAGGCCAGAACCATGATTCGAAGCTCGGTCATGTCCTCGATCGCCCAGCGCAGGCCCTCCCGGCCGAGACCACTGTCCTTCACCCCGCCGTAGGGCATGTGGTCGATCCGGTAGGTCGGCACGTCGTTGACGATCACGCCGCCTACCTCGAGCCCATGAAAGCCCCGCCATGCGTGCTCCAGGTCGTTCGTGAAGACGCCCGTCTGGAGCCCGAAGAACGAATCGTTGACCTGCCGCACGGCGTCGTCGAAGTCGCGGAACGGAAAGGCGACGACGAGCGGCGCGAAGGCCTCGTTCGAGCAGACCTGGGCCGTCACGGGAACGTCGGTGAGGATCGTCGGCGGGAAGAAGTTGCCGTCGGCCTTGCCACCGAGGAGGACCTTGCCGCCGAGATCGACCGCCTCGTCGACCCAGCGCTGGGTGCGCGAAGCCGCGTTCGCGTCGACCATCGGCCCCACGTCCGTCTGCGAGTCGAGCGGGTCGCCGACCTTGAGCGCCCTCGCTCCCTCGATCAACTTCGCCATGAAGGCGTCCCAGATCTCCTCTTGGACGAACATCCGCTGGACGCTGATGCAGACCTGGCCGGCATAGGTGAACGCACCCACGAGGATTCGGCGGACGGCCCAATCGAGATCGGCCGACTTGTCCACGATGACGCCGGCATTGCCACCGAGCTCGAGGACGACCTTCTTCTTGCCGGCCCGCTCCTTCATCCGCCAGCCGACCGATGGCGAGCCGGTGAACGTCAGGAGCTTGAACCGATCGTCGGCGACCATCCTGTCGCCGAGCTCGCGTGTCATCGGCAGGATGCTCACGCTGCCCGCCGGGACGCCGGCGGCCTCGATGATCTCGGCCACGGTCAGCATCGTCAGCGGGTCCTTGGATGGCGGCTTGAGCACGATCGGATTGCCCGAGGCGATCGCCGGCGAGATCTTGTGGGCCGCCAGGTTCAAAGGAAAGTTGAACGGGCTGATCCCGGCGATCGGCCCGATCGGGAAGCGCCGCGTGATGCCGACACGGTCCTTGGATGCCGGCATGAGGTCGAGCGGGATCGTCTCGCCGACCATCCGCTCCGCCTCCTCGGCACCGAGCCGGAAGGTCAGCGACGCCCGATCGACTTCGATGAGCGCATCGCGGATCGGCTTGCCTGCCTCGGTCGCCATAAGCTTGCCGAGCTCTTCCCGGCGAGCCTTGATGCCTGCGCTGATGTCGCGTAGGATCCGGCCGCGCTCGAATGCGGGCAGGTGACGCGTGACCTCGAACGCGGCGACGGCAGCCTGAACGGCCTCCTCGTACTGCTCCTCGGTGGCGTTGAAGGTCGCGCCGGCGGGCTCGTCGGCATTGGCGGGGTTGTCGACGACCAGCTGGTCGGACGATTCGGCCCAGCGGCCGGCGAGGTAGATCGGATGTGGCTTGGCGCCGGTGGCGGTGGCCATGGTGGATGCCTCGATGATGGTCTGCTTTCGACCCATTCTACGTTCGAGGCGCAGCGAAGCCTCAGCCGGACGCGAGCGCGGAGAGGGCACCTTCGAAAGCAGCGAACGTCTCCTGCGAGAACAGGACGAACGTGATCCGCTCGATGCTTGTCTCCCCCTCGAGGTGAGCCTTGGCCGCCCGGACCGCGATCGGCGCCGCGAGATCGAGCGGAAAGCGGTAGATCCCGGTGCTGATCGAAGGCGACGTGACGACCTTCGCGCCGAGCTCGTGCGCGAGCCGGAACGAGTTCTCGTACGCCGACCGCAGCTGATCCGGTTCGCCGGACTGGCCGCCGTGCCAGACAGGCCCGACGGCGTGGATGACCCAACGGGCCGGCAGGTTCCCCGCGTTGCCGGCCACGGCACTCCCCGTCGGGCAGTGACGGTTGCGCCCGTATCGGCGCTCGAGATCGGCCATCACCTCGGGACCGCCGGCCCGATGGATCGCGCCATCGACGCCGCCACCGCCGGCGAGGGACGAGTTCGCGGCGTTGAGGATGGCGTCGGCCTCGAACGTCGTGATGTCGCCGAGGCGGAGGTCGATCGCTCGGGCGCCGACCTGGAGCGTGGATACCACGGCCCCGATTTTGCCCTCAGCCGGCGCTCGGTGTCGCGCGTGGTGCCTCTCGCTCGCGCTCCCGAGCGAGGTCGACGGCCGCTTGGAGCGTGCTGACCCCGCCCCTGTCGGCCGACTGGAAGATGTCGCCAAGAGTCCGACCGATCCCTGCCAACTCGTCGTCGAGACGAGCACGCGACCAGCCCTCCATCTCGAGTCCGACGACGTGGAGCACGCCCCCGGCGTTGATCACGAAGTCGGGTGCATAGAGGATTCCGGCCGCGGCGAGCCGATCGGCGTCTGCGTCGGTACTGAGTTGATTGTTCGCGGCGCCGGCGACGATCCGGCAGCGGAGCGTCGGGATCGTGTACTCGTCGAGAACGCCGCCGACCGCGCAGGGCGCGAATACATCACAGGGCTCGCGCAGAACAGCCTCCGCTGCAACAACCGCCCCGCCGATGCGACGTGCGACGTCCTCCGCTCGTCCCGCGTCGACGTCAGCAATCGCGACGTCGGCGCCCGCTTCGGCCAGGAGAGGCGCGAGTGCCCCGCCCACGCCACCGGCGCCCTGGATGACGACGCGCCTGCCGTGCAGATCGTCGTTACCGAAGGCGTGAGCGACGGCCGCGCGAATCCCGTGGAAGACACCGACCGCCGTATCGGGCCCGGTCGTTCCGGCGCCCCCGGCCGCGTCCGAGCGGCCGTAGACGTGTCGCGTGCGCTCGGCGATGACGTCCATGTCGCGATCGTCGGTGTTCATGTCGGGCGCCGTTCGGAAGGCGCCGTGGAGCGACTCCACGAGGTCGCCGTAGGCCAGGAGGAGGGCTCGCCGCTCCGCTCCTTCCGGAATGCTCGGGACCGCGAGGACCGCCTTGCCTCCGCCATTCGGCCCGCGGGCGACCGCCAGCTTGAGGGACATCGCCTCGGACAGGCGCATGGCGTCGCGGAGGCCGTCGGCGGGCGTCGGATAGACCTTCATCCGTGTGCCACCGCCAGCGGCGCCGCCGCGCATGGAGTGCAGGCAGATGAACATCCACGTCCCGCTCGCGCGTTCGTAGTGAGTGACGACGGCCTCGCCGTCCCACGCCTCGATCAGTTCTTCGAACATCACCCTGTCATCGCCCTGACGTTCACGGGCAGGCTACGCTCTACGGCGACCAGGAGGTGTCATGAAGCAGGGCGCGTCCGCGCAGCGAGGCGGTCTGGCCAAACGCCTGGGGGTTCGGCCCGGGAGCCGTGTTGACCTGAGCGCCATCGATCCCAACGCGACCCACGGGCATCGCAGGAGCGCTTCGGAGCGGGAGCTGGCGGCGGGGCTGGAGCGGCTGGGCGGCCTCCAGGATCGCATCTGGGCGGAGGCGAAGCATGCCGTGCTCGTCGTCCTTCAGGGCATCGATGCCGCCGGGAAGGACGGCACGATCCGGCACGTCATGGGCGCCTTCAACCCGATGGGCTGCCAGGTCACCTCGTTCAAGGTGCCAACCCCGATCGAGCTCGCGCACGACTACCTGTGGCGCATCCACGGGCGGACGCCGGGCAAGGGCGAGATCGGCATCTTCAACCGCTCGCAGTACGAGGACGTGCTCGTCGTCCGCGTCCACGAGCTCGTTCCCAAGGCGGTCTGGTCGAAGCGCTACGACCAGATCAACGCCTTCGAGCAGATGCTCGCCGAGGCGGGCACGACGATCCTCAAGTTCTTCCTCTACATCGATCGCGACGAACAGAAAGAGCGGTTCCAGGCTCGCGTCGACGACCCGACGAAACGCTGGAAGTTCCGGATGGGTGATCTTGACGAGCGACGTCTGTGGGATTCGTACATCGCCGCCTACGAGGAGGCCCTCAGCCGCTGCTCGACCGACTGGGCGCCGTGGTTTGTCGTTCCATCGAACCACAAGTGGTTCCGCAACCTCGCGGTCGCCGAGATCCTGGCCGACACACTCGACGCACTGAACCCGCAGTACCCGCCGGGCGAGGAGCTGCCGCCGAACCTCCTGATCGAGTAGGGCTATCGCCTTCGGCGCCACTCATACACTCGGGTCGCTCGGATGTCGCACCAGACCAAGCCTGGTTCGGTGGGCGGCTCAGCGCCCTCCGTGAGAACCGCGACCCAGGCGCGGGAGCTTCCCGGAAAGCTCGTCTCGAAGATCTCCGGGTAACGCGCAACCAACGCCTTGTTTCGGCGGGAGTGCCTGACAACCCACACACCATGCGCGGTATACCCGCCGCCGTCGAGCCATCCCGCGAGTTCACGAGCCGCCGCCATCTTCCGATCGAAGGACCGAGTGCCGGCGCCGAGGTCGGAGATGGTGTTCCAGGCTTCCGCCACAACGAGACGGCGTCGCGCATCATCCCGAAGAAAAACGTCGATCCAATTCGGCGATCGCTCCGCGCCGATGCGCAACTCAAATGTTCCGGGAAACCCTGCGCGTCGTCCGAGACGGAGAATGAGTTCCTGAACACCGAGATGCCCGGCATCGGCTGTTTCGGCCTCGTGATCGCGACGCAGATCGAAGCGAGGCGTGAGGCCGAGCTCGTAGGCAAGGTCGAGCCAGACGCCGACCGGTGCTCCGTATCCGCGACCGAGCTCCAGCCGACTCTCAGTCGATCGTGAGATTCCAACTCGCGCCGCGAGATGTCGCTGGGTCAATCGCCGACGTCGACGAGCGTCCGCGAGCTGCCGGCCGAGCATTCGAAGGATGTCGTCGCTCAATCGGTCGAGCTGCACGTCGCGGTCCGACCGCCGTCCACGCCGCTTGATGGCACCCATGACCATCACATGGTCAAACAAGGCGCTTGCCTGACGATAACTTCCAGATTGGCCGGCACTTGATTGGCGCGTGGTGTGTCGCGTTGCTTGCTCGTTCGGGGATGAAACCCCGACTTGGGGCTGGGGCCCCACAAAAACGCCTTCGAGGCCGGCCTGTGCTCGGCCTACCCCTGCGTTTGACCACCTGGTGATCACGAGCGGCGACAACGCCCGATCGTGGCGGGAGCGTCACAGGAACCTGCCGGAGGAGAGCCGCTACCGCCCCCGGCCGAGGAGCGTTTCGAAGATGCCACGCAGGAGGGATTGGCCGCCGCGCGACGTCAGCACCCGGCCGGTCGTGCGAACCGTCGTCTCGATCATCCTGTCGCGCGACCGGGCCGCAGCTCGCGCCTCACGCTCCTGGGCCTTGCGCGCCCGCTCCGCTTCGCGTTGGGCGCGGGCCATCTCGCGCGCCTGACGCTCGATCTCGCGACGCTGCTGGGCAGGCGTCATCGTGTTGAGGCCACCGGACGTCGTCGGGGCCACCCGACCCCGAACCGCTTCGTCGGCAGCGGCCTGGGCAGCCGCCGCTCGTGCCGTCGTCAGCCGGGCCGCGATGATCTCGTGGGCGCTGTCACGATCGATCGCCTGGCCGTACTTCGCGGTCAGCGCGCTCGTCGCCACCCGCCCGGCGAACTGGACGTCGTCGATGGGCGCCATCAGCGAGTCCGGGGGGATCAGTCGGGTAGCGGCCAATGGGCTCGGCACGCCGCGTGGCGTGAGCACCGTCACGAGTGCCTCGCCGATGCCCAGCGACGTGATCGTCTCCTCGACGTCATAGAACGTGGTCATCGGGAACGTGCGGGCCGTCTTGCGCAGCGCGTCGGCGTCGTCGGGCGTAAAGGCCCGCAGCGCATGCTGGACGCGATTGCCGAGCTGCGATAGCACCGGCGACGGCACATCGGTCGGCGCCTGGGTCACGAAGTAGACGCCCACGCCCTTCGACCTGATCAACCGCGCCGTACGTTCGACCTGCTCCATCAGCGCGTCCGACGCGTCGTCGAAGAGGAGATGCGCCTCGTCGAAGAAGAAGCAGAGCTTCGGCTTTGGCAGGTCGCCGACCTCGGGCAGGCCCTCGTAGAGCTGGGCGAGCAGCCAGAGCATGAATGTCGAGAACAGGCGCGGTTTGTCCATGACATCGCGCAGCTCGAGGATCGAGATGATCCCCTGCCCGCTCGGATCCGTCCGGAGGAGGTCATGGACGTCGAACTCAGGCTCGCCGAAGAAGACATCGGCGCCCTCCTGCTCGATGACCACGATCGATCGAAGAAGGACACCGACGGTCGCCGTCGACATCCCGCCGTAGTCCTCGAGCGCTGGCTTGCCCTCATCGGACGACAGGAACTTCAGGGTCGTCGCGAGGTCCTTGAGGTCGAGCAGTGGCAGGTCGTTGTCGTCGCAGTACTTGAACACGAGCGCCAGGACCGACGTCTGCGTCTCGTTGAGGTCGAGGACCTTGCCGAGCAGCAGCGGCCCGAACGAGTGGACGGTCGCTCGCACCTGTGCTCCGAGCTTTCCGGACAGCGAGAGGAATTCGACCGGATGGCCGGCTGGCGCGTACGTCCAGCCGAGTGACGCGATGCGCTCCTGGACCTTGGGGTTCGCGCCGTCGCCAGGCGCGGCCAGGCCGGTCAGGTCGCCCTTGATGTCGGCGATGAAGACCGGCACGCCGGCCATCGAAAGCTGGCCGGCCATGACCTGGAGGGTCTTGGTCTTGCCGGTGCCCGTGGCACCCGCGATGAGGCCGTGCCGGTTCAGCATCGACAACGCCACCTGGACGCGTGGCTCAATGAGTACCTCGCCACCGAGCAGCGCGCTGCCGAGAACGATCGTCGGCTCGCTGGCGGTGTAGCCCGCGCTCATCGCGTCGCGGAAGGCCTGGTCCACGCGGACTCCTCACAGTCGGGAAGTGCGGCGGCGCGGCCCCTATTATCGGCGTGCCGGGATGTCGTCGCGGAGGGAGTCGATGATTTCAGACTTCAGGGGGTTCCTGGTGAAGTCGAACGCCCTCGCTCTCGCGATCGGCGTGGTCATCGGCGCGGCGCTCAATTCGGTGGTCAGCTCACTCGTCGACGACGTGATCATGCCGCCCGTCGGCAGGGTCCTCGGCGGCGTGGATTTCTCGGCCCTGACGGTCGACCTCGGTGGCGGTGCGGCCATCCGCTACGGCCAGTTCATCAATTCCGTGATCTCGTTCGTCGTCGTCGCCTACGTCGCGTGGTGGCTGACGAAGCTCTTCATAGAACCCGCCCCCGAACCCGAGGGGATCGCCATGAAGACATGCCCCTACTGCCGCGAGCAGGTCATCGCCGAAGCGACGAAGTGCCGCTACTGCGGCAGCGAGCTATAGCGAGCGGTGGCCAGGACACCAGGAGGAACCCAGGTGTCATCGAGGATCTCGAGGGGACGAACCACGTCGACTTCTACCGCACCTCGGCTGTCGGCTCGGAGTACGCCGGATCGACGACTACTGAGCGATCGTCCGGTCGCCCGGTGGACCGTCGCGACGCGCGGTGCGCTGGTGCAACGGGAATCACGTCGTTCGGGCCCGAACCAGGCTCCACCAGACCCCATCCCTCTGGACACCACCAGAAGTGACTGGAGACAATCTCTCCACCGCACAGCTAGGGGCGGACAAGCTTCTTCCGGGGGTTGGAGGATTTCATGGAGAATGGGGGAAAGCGCCGCCCGAAGCGCGGAATCTTCAGGACCCTGAGCTGGTTCGCGATAGCGTCATTCGTGGCGCTCCTTGTCCTCGGGACGACCAGCGGTGGGGTTCTCGCGGCGACGACGTTGCTCCACCAGGCGACGCCGATCTCGTCGGATGATCCGAATTTCCAGGGCGACGAAGACGAGTGCGCGGACGCCGATCTGGCGCCGGGTGAGGTGCTCTGGCACTTTGTCCTGGTCCAGACCTCGGCCTCGTCTGCAACACTGAGCGCGACCTTCGAGGACGCCGGGCCGGTTACGACCGGCTCGACCAAGAAGACGGGCGGCACGTTGCACTTCGACATCATCACTGGCGAGGACACGCTGCTCAGCGCGTCGGTCGATGCGACGGGCACGCTGCTCAACCTCAGCCACATCTGCTCGGGTGGAGAGGTCACGACGACGACCACGAGCACGACGACGACGACAACAACAACAACCACCACAACGACGACGTCAACGAGCACCAGCTCGAGCACGTCCCAGTAGCACCGACTTTCTCGCGCCCGAACGGGCGACCGCGACAACTTCGAACCGGGTCACGGCTACCGTGACCCGGTTCACTCATGTCCCGCGCGCGCCGACCGCTGGACGGTGATCCGAGAGCTAAGGCAACTGCCTGAACGGGAAGTACGCGGCGAAGCCGAGCAGGTACGCCGCGACGAAGCCGACCGTCACGAAGAGCGGTAGACCGCTTCGCAGGAGAAGAGCCGTGATCGCAACCACCAGTCCCGGGACAACCGGAAGCATGTAGTAGATATATGTGACCCGATTGCCGACGAGCGAAAGGAGGACGAGCGGCAGGAAGTTCGCGGCAATCCAGACGATTGCCCAGCGCGCTGTTCGGCTGGGTCGTTGCCGCGCGTACCACGTGACGAACAGGGTCGCGATGAGGCTCCCGCTCGCGAGCAAGGGATTGAGCGCCCCGCGGAAATCGATCGTGGCGATACGGCCGATAATCGTGTCGCCTTCGGTGACAGTCCTGTCGACGCGCAGGTAATTGATCTGGCACTCGTTGAACGGCCACTGCCACGGCGCGCTCGTCGCTCCGACACAGATCCCCGACCGGTCCCCTGGCTCCGTGAGGCTCGCCCCGTACTGGAGCATGTGACGAACGTGGTCGATCGGTGATGCAAATGTCGTGAGCCGAAGGTCTAAGAGCCAGAGCCCCACGAGACCCACGATCGCGAACCCAGCGGCCAGCAGGGCGCCCTGGCCAATGGCATTTCGATCCCAGGTGCGCTCGGCACGCCACCGTGCCCAGACCTTCATCCCGACCATCGCGACAAGCGCAACCAGCCCGTACAGGGCAGTGATCTTGATGAGGAATCCCACCGCCGCGAGGATGCCCGCCAGGAGCCAGCGATCACGCAAGGCGAACCACGTGGCGACAAGGATCGGCGCCAGCGAAAGGACGTCCAGGGTCGCGATCCTGCTATGGACGACCGTCAAGTTATCGAACGCGAGGAGGCCCACGGCCAACGTCGCGAAGCGCGCCGTCTCTCCCGCCTGCCGCACGACCATGTACAGGGCGAAGAGCACGATCATGCCCGCGATCACGCTCGGAAGTCGCCACCCGAGCGCGTTGTCGCCGAGGAGACGCATCGAGCCGGCAATCAGCAGCTTGCCCAGCGGAGGATGCTCGATGTTCGGGTCCAGGCCGACCGGCGCGGTCGCGTACGGCGCGCCGGCCTCAACGGGCAGCCCGAGGATTACGCGCGAGGCATTGACGTAGTAGGCCTCGTCGAAGATCAGCGCGCCGGCCGGCCGATCGAGCCAGATCACACGGGCCGCCAGGGCGCCGATGAGGATAATCGGCAGGGCCGTCTCAGGGCTCAGCACCGACTGCCCGAGACGGCGCACCGTACGCTCGACCGCGTTGCGCAGTCCACTCATCGGCGGACAGAGTCGCGCCGGCACCTGCCGGATCGTTGCAAGGCAAGCGAGGGTGAGTCCTCCGGGGGGCGTGGATAGGAACCGAGGACGCGGACCATGGCCGCCTCCCGACGGAGATCATCGAGGGCGGCGGCGGCCTCCGGCGCGTCAACGGCGGCGTCGAGATCGACCCAGAAGACGTACTCCCAGCGGGCGGCCCGGCTCGGCCGCGATTCGAGGCGCGAGAGATTGAGACCACGCTCCGCGAACACGCCGAGACAACGGTGGAGGGCGCCCGGCACGTTGCGCACGGCGAAGACGAGCGTCGTCATCATCGGCTGACCTTGAGTTGCAGCGGGAGCCCAGTGGTGTCCTGCATTCGGTCGCGACAGCACGACGAAGCGGGTTCGGTTGGCATCCCCGGTCTGGATATCCGCGGCAATGACGGTCAGGCCGTAGAGCTCGGCGACCCGCGGCGACGCGACAGCAGCGGCATGGCGCTCGCCGGCCTCGGCGATCATCCGCGCGGCGCCGGCCGTGTTGTACGTCGTCATGATCTGCCACGGTCGAGTCCGCAGGAATTCGTCGGCCTGGACGAGCGCCTGGGCGTGGCTGTAGACGCGCTCGATACGCTCGACCGACTCGCCGGGCAGCGCCAGCAGCGCCAGCCGGACGGGAACGCTGACCGCCCCGACGATCTCCAGGTCGAATTCCCCGAGCAGGTCATAGGTCTCGCGGATCGTCCCGGCGAGTGAGCTCTCGATGGCCACGACACCGGCCTCGGTGACGCCGTCCCGGACCGCTTCGAAGACCGCCCGCCACGTCGGCACGGACACCGGCTCTGGATCGGCGAAGAACGACAGCACGGCCTCTTCGCTGAAGGCGCCCGGCTCACCCTGGAATGCGACCTGCGGCCGTCCGGTGCCGCCCGCTATGCCCCGGGAACCCTGTGCGAGGACGTCGCTCATCTGCGACCCGATGCGATCTGGACGGCCGTCGGGACCTCGATCGAGCCATCGTTACGAGCATGGACAGCGGCGAGGCGATCGAACGCGCCCCGGATCGCGCCCTGGATCTCGAGCGGCTGCGCGTTGACGAGCGGTGGAAAGCGGACACCGGAGCGGAGGATCCCTGTCCAGAGCTCCACCGGATCCTTGAACGCGACCGCGAACTTCAGATGGTCGACGCGAATGTCGGTCAGGCCGGCGCTCGACAGCAGCCCGACGAGCTCGCCATCGCTCCGGAACGGGGGCGGACCCTCGGGAATGTCGACTGGCTCCAGACCCTCGACGGACTCCACCGCATCGAGGATCAGGCCGTGGAGGCGGTTGACCGACGTCGCATCCCAGATCGACATCGCCAGACGGCGACCGGGGGCGAGGACGCGGGCCCACTCGGCGACGGCAGTCTCTGGCCGGCCGAGGTGCAGGAGCACGAAGTTGGCGACGACCGCATCGAATGACCCGTACTCGAACGGCAGCTCCTCTGCGTTGGCGACTTCGAATTCGAGATCCGGGTGGTTCTCCCTGGCGAGGTTGACCATCGCCGGCGCGACGTCGATGCCGGTGGCAACGGCGCCTCTCTCCGCCGCTACGGCCGCAAGCTCGCCCGGCCCGCAGCCGACGTCGAGGAGCCGGCTGCCCTGCCGGACCTCGGCGGCATCGAGGATCCGGTCGAACACGTTCGCGGTGATCGGGCTCCAGAAGTCGAGATAGGGCCCGGCCTTGGCGTCCCAGCCGTCGGCCTCGAAACGATTGAACGCGTCCGGATCGATGCGGCTCTGCGGCGTCTCTGTCAAGGGACGCAGTTTATCTAGCGATTGAACCACTCGGTCGTGTCGATCCGGCCGGCCTCTTCGTCGAGCTTCGCTCGGCCGCCCTCCGGCTCGGCGGCATTGGCCCTGGCGCGCTTCCGATTTCCGGCAGATTCGGCGGCACCTGCCCAGTGCTCCTCGGCGAGCAACGCGTTGATCGCCTCAATGTAGGCATCGACCGACGCAGCGATGATGTTCTCGCTCCGGGCCTCGCCCGCATAGCGACCCGTCCCGCGGCGGCCCTCCGCGGCTGACGGCGGACCGATCTTGACGGTGACGACACCCTCCGCGTCGGGACCCTCGGCCACGGCGTGGACGTCGTACGCGAGTAATCGCGGATGGCCGGTCAGGACGCCCGCGAGCGCCCGATCCACGGCCCGGAACAGTGCGTCGACGGCACCGTTGCCCTCGGCCGACGCTTCCCACTGGTGATCCCCCGAGGCGATGACGACCGCGCCTCGACTGCGGGCCTGGCTGCCGGAGGTAACCGTCCAGCGGGCGAGATGGAGCGTCGGAGCGGCGGTGGTGTCCTGGGTCGCGGTCACGGCTTACCTCCCGGTCGGTGCAGGCTGGGCGCCGCTCGGGGACGGCGCACTGGTCGTGGTGAAGTGACGCTCGTCGCGACGCCGGAGCTCGGCACCGGACTTCCAGATCGCGTATTCCAGTGAGTCGCCAAGGGCCGTCGCGGACGCGGCGATGATGTTCGTGTCGGAGCCCATCGTCGACCATTCGCGGACACCGTCCGCCGAGTCGATGATCACGCGGGTCCGCGCGGCCGTCGCTGCGTCGCCATCGAGGATGCGGACCTTGTAGTCGTACAGGTGGACGCTGTCCAACTGCGGGTAGAACGCCCGGAGCGCCTTGCGGAGGGCCGCGTCCAGGGCGTTCACGGGCCCGTTGCCATCGGCCGCGGTATGGAGCACCTCACCGTCGACCTGGACCTTGACCGTTGCCTCGGCGAGGAGCTCGCGGCCCTCGCGCTGCTCGACCAGGCAGGTGTAGTCGAGGATCCGGAAGGGTGCGACGTAGTCGGCCTGATGGCGGCGGATCAGCAGCTCGAACGACGCCTCGGCGCCCTCGAAGGCGAGGCCCTCGTTCTCGAGCTCCTTGATGAGCTGCGAGAGGGCCTTCGGATCGACGACGCCGTCGAGCTGGTGGCCGAGCTGCTCAGCCCTGATCCGGGTGTTCGCCTTGCCGCCGAGCTCGCTGACGACGAGCCGGCCCTGGTTGCCGATCTGTTTCGGATCGACGTGCTGGTAGCTGCGCTCGACCTTCGCCACCGCGGCACCGTGGACGCCGCCCTTGTGGGCGAACGCCGAGCGCCCGACGTAGGGCTGGTAGTCGTTGGGGCTGATGTTGGCGATCTCGGCGACCGCCCGGCTCAGCTCGGTCAGCCCGTCGAGGTGGCCACCGCCGGCGGGCACCAGCTGGTGCGGGGTCTTGAGGGCCAGGTTCGCCAGGATCGAGACCATGTTGGCGTTGCCGCACCGCTCGCCATAGCCGTTGATCGTCGCCTGGACGTGGCGGATGCCGGCGGCGACCGCGGCCAGCGAGTTCGCAACCGCCAGCTCGGCGTCGTTGTGGGTATGAATGCCCCAGGTGAGATCGGGCGAGGCCGGATCGGCGGCGAGGCTGGATCGAACGTCGTGGACGATCCGGAGCAGCTCGTCGGTCAGCGTCCCGCCATTCGTGTCACACAGGACGAGTGTCCGGGCACCTGCCTCGCGGGCAGCCCGAAGCGTCGAGAGTGCGTAGTCGCGATCCGCCTTGTAGCCGTCGAAGAAGTGCTCGGCGTCGTACACGATCTCGCGACCCCGGTCGACGACGAAGCCGACCGAGTCCGCGATCATGTCGAGGTTCTCCTGGCGGGTCGCGCCGAGGACCTCCGTGACGTGTAACTCCCAGCTCTTGCCGAAGATCGTGACGACCGGCGTCTCGGCGGCGACGAGCTCGCGCAGGTTCGGATCGTCCTCTGGCCGATTCGCGCGATGGCGTGTCGAGCCGAACGCCGCGAGCTTCGCGGTCTGCCAGCGCATCCCCCGCGCGGCTTTGAAGAACTCGACGTCCTTGGGGTTCGAGCCGGGCCAGCCGCCCTCGATGTACGGCATCCCGAACTCGTCGAGCATGCGCGCGATCCGCAGCTTGTCTGCGAGCGAGAGGGTGATGTTCTCGCCCTGCGTGCCGTCACGGAGGGTCGTGTCGTAGAGGATGACCGGCGCGTCGCTCATGCGTGGACCTCGGCGGGCACGGCGATCCGGTCGATTACGCCGGCCGCCATCTCGGCCGTGCCGAGAATGGAGCCGACAACAGCGGCGGGCGCCAGGTCCGCCGTGCGATGGCCATCGGCGAGAGTCCGCTGGACGGCCTGTTCGATGGCAGCAGCCGCCGCCGACTCGCCAAGGGACCAGCGCAGGAGCATCGCCGCGGACAGGATCGTGCCCAGCGGGTTGGCGACGTTCCGACCCGCGATGTCGGGCGCAGAGCCGTGGATCGGCTCATACAGGCCGAAGGTTCCGTACTCGGTCTTGCGAGTGCCCAGCGATGCGGAGGGCAGCATCCCGAGCGAACCCGCAAGGACCGCGGCCTCGTCGGACAGGATGTCGCCGAACAGGTTCTCGGTGACGATGACGTCGAAATCGGCGGGCCGGCGGACGAGGAGCATCGCCGCAGAGTCGACGAGCTGGTGGTTGACCTCGACGTCCGGAAAATCGGCCTTCATCTCGTCGACGACGAGCCGCCAGAGGCGGGACGAGGCCATGACGTTGGCCTTGTCGACGCTCGTCAGCCGCCTGCGACGCGAGCGGGCCATCTCGAACGCCAGTCGCACGATCCGCCCGACTTCTGCCTCGCTGTAGGGGAGCGTATCGCGGGCCGTCCTCGAGCCTGGCTCCCCCGCCGGCTCCTGGCGCTCGCCGAAGTAGATGCCGCCCGCCAGCTCGCGGACGATGAGCAGGTCGACACCCTCGAGGAGCTCCGGCCGCAATGGCGACGCGGCCACGAGCTCGGGGTAGACCGCGACCGGTCTCAGGTTGGCGAACAGCTCGAGGGTGCCACGCAGGGCGAAGAGCGCCTGCTCCGGACGGACGGCCGCCTTCGGGTTGTCCCAGTGCGGCCCGCCGACCGCCCCCAAGAGGACGGCATCGTGCTCGCCGCAGGCGCGCACATCCTCGGGCCGGATCGCGACACCGAAGCGGTCGATCGCGTTGCCACCGGCGGCGACCTCGGTCCACTCGATCCCGAAGCCGAAGGCCTGGCCCGTCGCCGCCAGAACCGCTCGTGCAGCCTCGGTCACCTCTGGGCCGACGCCGTCGCCGGGGAGGACCGCGAGGCGGTATGTCGTCAAGGCAGCTCCTCGACGACCCGGCCCGTCACGAAGCCAACGGCGACGCCGTTGATCTCGGCACCGTGGAGCTTGTTGACAGCGACGAGATATGCCTCGAGCGAGGCCTCGATGATGTTCGTCGATAACCCGTGGCCGGAGACGACGAGCGCACCCGGCCCCTCGTCAGACGAGCGCCGGCAACGAACCAGCACCTGGCCCTGGGCATCCTCGCCCGCGGAGACGGCCTTGATCTCGTACTCCTTCAGCACGGGGTGCCAGCCGAAGATGGGCTGCAGGGCCTGATCGACGGCCGAGTAGAGCGCGTCGACCGGACCGTTCCCGACCGCCGCCGCCGCGCGGTCCTCGCCATTGACCGTCAGCGAGACGCTGCCGGTCGCGTTACCGCCGTGCGACGACGTGACGTTCCAGCCGAGAAGCGTCACCGAGGCGGGGACCTCCGCCGCCCGCTGCTCGGCCAGGGCCAGCAGGTCGGCGTCCGTGACCTCCTTCTTCGCGTCGGCGAGTGCGATCGCCTGGCGATAGAGCTCATCGAGCCCCTCGCCGTCGACCTCGTGGCCCAGCTCCTTGAGCTTCTGCTGGAGCCCACGCCGGCCCGACAGCTTGCCGATCGTCAGTTGGCTGCCGGAAAGACCGACCGACTGCGGCGTCATGATCTCGTAGGTCAGCGGATTCTTGATGACGCCGTCCTGGTGGATCCCCGATTCGTGGGCGAACGCGTTGCCGCCGACGATCGCCTTGTTCGGCTGGATCGCGAACCCGGTGAGATAGCTCACGAGCCGGCTCGCGGCGGTGATCTGCTCCGTCTGGACCGTTGTCACGAGCTGCGGGAACTGGGTCGGCCGCGTCCGCAGGGCCATGACGACTTCCTCGAGGGACGCGTTGCC
>Ga0081539_10002797_pt1 | contig 23391 bp, 21 predicted proteins | sample TabmetS4T2R2_FD_71023 | JGI IMG/M metagenome (GOLD analysis project Ga0081539, IMG submission 71023) | Tabebuia heterophylla rhizosphere microbial communities from the University of Puerto Rico - S4T2R2 | ecosystem: Host-associated > Plants > Roots > Rhizosphere ...
GGTCAATCTGTTCGGCCAGGATGTCTCGCTGCTCGGCAAGGAAGAGGTGGCCGACTTGCGCAAGCGCATCGGCATCGTGCTGCAGGATTTCCGCCTGCTCGACCACATGACGACCTACGAGAACGTGGCGCTGCCGTTCCGCGTCATGGGCCGCGAGGAATCGAGCTATCGCCGCGAGGTGATCGACCTCTTGCGATGGGTCGGGCTCGGCGAGCGCATGGACGCGCTGCCGCCGATCCTTTCCGGCGGGGAGAAGCAGCGTGCGGCAATCGCCCGCGCGGTAATCTCGCGGCCGCAATTGCTGCTCGCGGACGAACCGACCGGCAGCGTCGATCCGACGTTGGGGCGGCGTTTGCTGCGGCTGTTCATCGAGTTGAACAAGTCCGGCACCGCCGTCGTCATCGCCACCCACGACATCACCCTGATGGAGCAATACGACGCGCGGCGTCTGGTGCTGCATCAGGGACGGCTGCACATCTATGAGTAGGGTCGACGAGCAGAGGCCGCTGGTAGACCTCGGCAACGAGCGGCCGCAGGTCCCCTCCAGCGCGCGCATCATGTCGCCGATCGTGCCGCGCGCCTCGATCTCGGGCCGCGCGCTGGTCGCGGTCGTCGCGATCATGACGTTCCTCGCCTCGATCACGACCGGCGCGGTGCTGCTGGTCAGCGCATCGGCGGCGGAATGGCAGTCCGATGTCGCCAGCGAAATCACCATCCAGGTGCGCCCGCTGGCCGGGCGCGACGTCGAGCGCGATGCGGCTGCGGTGGTGGAGGCGATGCGCGGCCAGCCCGGCATCGTCGAGGTTCGCCCCTTCAGCAAGGACGAATCGGCAAAGCTGCTGGAGCCGTGGCTCGGCACCGGCCTGTCGCTCGACCAGCTGCCGATACCGCGCGTCATCGTCGCGCGGGTGCAGCCGGGCACCGCGCTCGATCTGGTCGGCCTGCGCGCGCGCGTGACCAGGATCGCGCCTTCCGCCAGCGTCGACGATCACCGCGCCTGGATCGAGCGCATGCGCTCGATGACCGGCGCCACGGTGTTCGCCGGCATCGGCATCCTGGCGCTGGTCATCATCGCCACCATCATCTCGGTATCGTTCGCCACCCGAGGCGCCATGGCGGCCAACCGGCCGATCGTCGAAGTCCTGCATTTCGTCGGGGCGGGCGATGCGTTTATCGCCAACCGATTCCTGCGGCATTTCCTGCGGCTGGGCCTGGAGGGCGGCGTGCTCGGCGGCGGCGCGGCCATGCTGCTGTTTGGCTTCTCGGAATCGATCGCGGGCTGGTTCTCGGGCACCCCCGTGGGCGACCAGTTCGCCGCGCTGCTCGGCACCTTCTCGCTGCGGCCGTCGGGCTATCTGGTGCTGGCGATCCAGGCGGTGGCGATCGCGGCGATCACCGCCTGGGCTTCGCGCCGCACCCTGCTGGCGACGCTTGACGACATCGACTGATGGCCAGATGCGGACTCCACTTCGCCCGAAAAGGCTTTAAAATTGCGCCCGCAGGGGAGGATTTTTAGCTTCCGATGAGCAAGTCCGACGAGCGAACGCAAAATGCTGCGGCCCGGCGGCCGCGCGGATGGCTGCGCGCGGCCATCGTCGGCACGCTGGCGCTTGGATTCGTCGGCGCCGGTGTCGGCTTCATCGCTTTTCTGTCGCAGCTGCGCGGCGCCGAAGTGAAGCCCGCCCGCAATGCCGACGGCATCGTGGTGCTGACCGGCGGCTCATCGCGGGTGTCCGATGCCATGGAGCTGCTCGCCGCCGGCTACGGCAAGCGCCTGTTGATCTCGGGCGTGCACCCCACCAACGACGTCCAGGATATTTCCCGCACGCTGCCCGACAATCACAAGCTGCTCAATTGCTGCGTCGATCTTGACCGCTCTGCCATCAACACCCGCAGCAATGCCGCCGAGACCAGGCGCTGGGCGCGCGAGCGCGGCTTCACATCGCTGATCGTTGTGACATCGAATTATCACATGCCGCGGGCCATCGTGGAATTGTCGCACGCCATGCCCGACGTCACGCTGATACCCTTTGCCGTGGTCGGCGACAAATGGCGCGACGAGCCGTGGTGGACGAGTGGCGCGACGTTCCGGCTCCTGCTATCGGAGTATGCCAAATACGTCGCCGCGGAAGTGCGGGTCCGGCTGGCTGCCGTTGGGCTGGCGCCCGAGGCCGCCGACCAGCCGATCGGTTCGCCGCGCCGGCCGGCCACGGCGCAAGCAAATTAATCTGGAAATCCAATGTTCCTGATTTTCCTGCGTTCGCTCGTGTTCAACGTGCTATTCTACACCGTATTCGTCGCGCTCGCGATCCTCGCGCTGCCGACCTTCCTGATGCCGCTGCGCGCGCTGACGACCATCGCCGGCTGGTGGGCAGCCGCGACACTGTTCCTGATGCGGGTGGTCTGCAACATCAAGGTCGAGTTCCGCGGTGTCGAGAAGATTCCAAAGGGGCCGCTGGTGGTCGTGGCAAAACACCAGTCGTTCTGGGAGACCTGCGCGCTGCTGCCGTTCTTCGAGCATCCGATCTTCATCCTCAAGCGGCAGCTGATGTACATCCCCGTCTACGGCCAGTTCCTGATCAAGTACGGCATGATCGCCATCGATCGCACCGCGGCAGTGAAGGCGCTGCTCGACATGACGCGGCGGGCGCGCGCCGCCGTGCGCGGCGGCTGCCAGCTCGTGATCTTTCCGGAGGGCACGCGCCGCGCGCCGGGCGCGCCGCCGGATTACAAGACCGGCTTTGCGCAGATCTATGCCGCCTGCGGCGTGCCGTGCCTGCCGGTCGCGCTCAACTCCGGCCTGTTCTGGCCGAGGCGCACCTTCATGCGCTATCCCGGCACGCTGGTGGTGGAATTTCTGGACCCGCTGCCGGCAGGCCTGCCGAAGGATGAATTCATCTCGCGCGTCCGCGACACGATCGAGGAAGCAACCAGCCGCGTCGTCGAGGCGGGGCGAAGAGAGCAGGAGCAGTTGATGGGCAGCGCGCCGAGCTACGTGGCGGCTAAGGGCTAGCGGCTGGCCTCTTCCGCGGCAGGTGCAGCGTGCGCCGGATGCGCATCGTGCAGCATCATCGCCAGCCGGTGCAGCTGCTCGTCGCGAAAGCCTTCGGCTTCGATCGCCTTGACGGTGGCGAGCACATAGTCGCGGTTATTGCCGGAGCGGCCGTGGCCCTGGCGGACGATGCGGAGCTGCTCGTTGAGTGGCAGCCGGCCGGCATATTGCACATGGCTGCGGTCGGCGACATAGGTCAGCGCGCTGACACGCTGCTGCGCGTCGTTGTTGAGCCACACCGAGCGCATCACCTCGCGATAGACATGCGTGGTCTGCTCGCGGCCGCGCAGATAGTCGACGGTCGCCTCGCGCAGTTTCGGCGCGACGCGAAAGGCGATGCCGCGGCAAGCGCCGCCGCGGTCGAGCCCCAGCACCAGGCCGGGCTTTTCCGGGGTGCCGCGATGATCGAAGGAATAGACGCAGAGCGCGCGGTGTTCGCCGATCAGACGGGCCGGAACCTTTTCGAGGAATTCAAAGCCCGGCCGCCACATCAGCGAGCCATAGCCGAACACCCAGAGGTCGCCTTTGCCGATTTCGTGATCTGAAATGCCAATTGCCGCCATCGCGGGCACGGCTATCAGAACTGTAAGGTGAATTCCACGCCTTTAAGCCCGATAAAGCCCGCTTACATTTGACAAAATCGTCCGCCAAAGGGCCGCTTATGCAAGATACACCTTCCGAGCCGCGACGGCGCCCGCGCTGGCGGCTGTTCATTCTGCCGGTATTGCTCGTCATCGCCGCGGCGGCGTGGAGCGGCTTCTGGTTTTTTGCCGCTTCACAGGTCGGCGTGCAGGCCGACGCCTGGCGCGCGCAGGAAGCGAAATCCGGCCGCAACTTCGACTGTGCGAAGCGCAGCGTGGCGGGCTTTCCGTTCCGTCTCGAAATCTCTTGCGAGGGCGCCAGCGTCGCACTGGTTTCGCAGACCGCCTCGAATGTGCCGTTCACGGCAAAGCTCGGCGAGATCCTGGTCGTCGCGCAGATCTACGATCCGCAGCGCGTGATCGCGGACTTCAAGTCGCCGGCCAGCCTTGCGATTCCCGAACAGGCGCCGCTGCGGGTCGACTGGAGCAAGGGCCGCGCCAGCGTGGTGGGCTTGCCGGCGGTGCCGCAGCGCGGCTCGCTGGTGTTCGATGATGTCGCGATCGACCGCGTCAACGCCAATTCGATCCAGGTGCCGGTCGGGCGCGCCAAGCATGTCGAATTGCACGGCCGTCTTGCCGAGGGTTCCGCGACGGATCACCCGGTGATCGAGACGGTACTGCAGACGAACGAGGGCAGCGTGCAGGGCGTGCACCCGGTGCTGGCCGAGCCCTTCAATGCGGATGTTCGCGCCAAGCTGTTCGGGCTGAAAGATTTTGCGCCAAAACCCTGGCCCGAACGCTTTCGCGAGATTGCGGCGGCCGGCGGCAAGGTCGAGATCCTGCAGTCGCGCATCCAGCAGGGCGAGATGATCGCGGTGGCCGCAGGCACGCTTGCGCTCAACGCCAACGGCAATCTCGACGGCGAACTGCAGATGACGGTCACCGGGCTCGAGCGCATCGTGCCGGCGCTGGGCATCGACAAGATTCTGGAGGAGGGCATTCCGCAGGCGACGCTCGACCGCGTCGCGCCGGGCGTGAAGACGCAGGATGTCAACAACCTGCTTGGCGCGCTCGACAAGGCCATCCCGGGGCTCGGCAGGATGGTCAAGCAGAACGCCAATGTCGGTGTTGCCGTCACGCTGAATTCCATCGGCACCGAGGCTACACTCGAAGGCAAGAAGGCGCGCTCCTTCCCGCTGCGCTTCGCCAACGGCGCGGTGCTGTTCGGTCCGGTGAAGGTCGGCCAGGTGCCGCCGCTGTTCTGATCGCCGAGGCGTGATGGCGCTGCGGGAATTCGTGATCGGGGCGGACAATCTACTCGCTGACGGCCGCACCATGCGGTCAGATCACAGGGAGTACATCCATGACCCGCTGCAAATTGTTCGGAACCGCTGCGATTCTGTCGCTGCTGACAGCGACGCCCGCGATGGCGCAACACATGATCGACGAGCCCGGCATGTTCGCTGCGGTCTATCCGATGGGCGATCTCGGCATCGCCTCCTCGCGCCCGCCGGCCGGCGCCATGGCGATGATGCAGTCCGCTTCGCGGCTGAAGCCGCACATCATGATGAGGCGGCACGCGAGACGCGCCAAATAGCCAGCGCGTGGTCAGGGCTTTTTCAGCGCCTCGTGCGGCCGGCCGAAATCCGGCGCCGCCGAATCCTGGCCGATCTCGACGATGCCGCGGCGGATGGCGCGGGTGCGGGTGAAATGCTCGAACAGCGCCTCGCCGTCGCCGCGGCGGATCGCGCGGGTGAGCTTTGAGAGATCCTCGGTGAAGGTGCCGAGCATTTCCAGCACAGCGTCCTTGTTGTTGAGGAAGACGTCACGCCACATCGTCGGATCGGAGGCGGCGATGCGGGTGAAGTCGCGAAAGCCGCCGGCGGAGAATTTTATCACTTCGGACTCCGTCACCTGCGCCAGCTCATCGGCGGTGCCGACAATGGTGTAGGCGATCAGATGCGGCAAATGGCTGGTGATGGCGAGCACGAGATCATGATGGTCCGGCGTCATGATCTCGACCCTGGCGCCGAGTCCGGCCCAGAACGCGCGCAGTTTTTCGGTCGCCTCGGCCGAGGTGCCCTCGGGCGGCGTGAGGATGCACCAGCGGTTGATGAAGAGCTCCGCGAAGCCGGAATCAGGGCCGGAATGCTCGGTGCCGGCCACCGGATGCGCGGGGACGAAGTGGACGCCATCGCGAATATGCGGCGCCATCTCGCGCACGACCGCGCTCTTGACCGAGCCGACGTCGGAGACGATCGCGCCCGCTTTCAGATGCGGGCCGATCTCGGCCGCGACCGCGCCGCAGGCGCCGACGGGGATGCAGAGGATGACGAGGTCGGCATCCCTGACCGCCTCGACATTGGTTTCCACCACGCGATCGACGAGGCCGAGCTCCTTCACCCGCGCGCGCGTTTTTTCCGACCGCGCGGTGGTGACGATCTCGTCCGCCAGCCCCTGCAGACGGGCGGCGCGCGCGATCGAGCCGCCGATCAGGCCGAAGCCGATCAGCGCGACACGACGAAATGAACCGGATGCGCTCACTTGCCCGCCATGAAGTCACGCAGGCCCTCGACGACGAGGCGGTTGGCCTCCTCGGTGCCGACGGTCATGCGCAAGGCATGCGGCAGGCCGTAATTGTTGAGCGCGCGCAGCACCAGCCCGCGCCTGGTGAGATAGGCGTCCGCCTCCGCCGACGTCTTGCCCTTCGCGGCCGGGAAGTGGATCAGCACGAAGTTCGCAACGCTCGGCGTCACCTTGAGCCCGAGCTTTGAAATCTCCTCGGTGAGCCAGCTGCGCCACTTCTCGGTGTGCGCCTTCGACATCTGCACATGCGCGGTGTCCTCAAGCGCCGCCACCGCCGCCTTCATCGCCGCCGTCGAGACGTTGAAGGGGCCGCGGATGCGGTTGACGGCATCGACGATGTGCGCGGGCCCGAACATCCAGCCGATGCGCAGCGCCGCTAGCCCGTGGATCTTGGAGAAGGTGTGCGTCATCACCGTGTTCTCGGTGGTCGCCACCAGCTCGATGCCCTGCTCATAGTCGTTGCGCGAGACGTAGTCGGCATAGGCCGCATCCAGCACCAGCAGAACATGACCGGGCAGGCCGGCGCGCAGGCGCTTGACCTCGTCGAACGGAATGTAGGTGCCGGTCGGATTGTTCGGATTGGCAAGCCACACCAGCTTGGTGCGCGGCGTCACACGCTCCAGGATCGCATCGACATTGGCGGTGTACTCCGTCTCCGGCGCGACGACGTTTTTCGCGCCGCTCGCCATGGTTGCGATCGGATAGACCAGAAAGCCGTGCGCCGTGGAGATCGCCTCATCGCCTTGCTTGAGATAGGTGTGCGCCAGCAAATTGAGGATCTCGTCCGAGCCGGCGCCGCAGATGATGCGGTCCGGATCGAGCCCGAAGGCGCGGCCGATCGCCTCGCGCAGCACCCGCGAACTGCCTTCGGGGTAATCCTCGAGATGCGCAGCCACCTCCTTGTAGGCCGCGATCGCTTTCGGCGAGGGCCCGAACGGCGTCTCGTTCGCCGACAGCTTGAACACCTTGCGGCCCGGCTCGGGCACCGGGCTCTTGCCCGGCGTGTAGGGCGCAATGTCGAGGATGCCGGGATTCGGCACGGGGCGGTTCATTTCTGGCTCCGGAATCTGGGGCTTAAGACTTGGCGGCCCCATCTGGAGGCACCGTATAGCGCGTTGCGTGGCTGCCGACGAGGGCCGACGAGCGCACCGAGGCCCCCGCTTTGAGCAGGGCCAGCTTGATGTTCTCGAAGCCGCCGCCTGTGACCGACACCAGCAGCGCCGCGCCGTCGAAGGCGGTATCGGGCACGGCGACGATTTCGGCGAGCGGCGCCAGCGCGCGCGCCGTGTCGGCATTCCAGCCGGAGACGCGGACGCTCCACATCTGCACTTCCGTCACCATGGCATCGTCAGCGACGCGCGAGATCACGAACACCGGCAGCGCGGCCGGATGGTCGGCGCGCTCCAGGAACGGCAGCCGCGCGATGATTTTTGGCGCGCCGTCGGCTTCCAGTTCGCTCCACCACGGCGTGCGGGCCGACACCGCCGATACCAGCGCGAGATCGCCTTTGGATTTTGCCACCGCCTCGACCGCGGCCGCGCCGCTGAAATGCGCAACATAGGGCACGACAAAACCGAAATGAAACCGCGCCGAGTCCCGCATCGCGGATTCACCGACCGAGACATCGGCATGCACGGAGAACGGCGCCTGCACGTAAGTGAAGGTCGAGATGATGACGCGCCAGATGCTCTCGATGGTGTCGAGCGGCAGGATGCCGCGATGCCGCTCCACCAGCTGCCGCATCATGCTGGCCTCGCGTGCGGGGCGGAACGCCGAGCCGACTTCCTGGGTCTGCTTCACCTGGATCAGGCGGTCGATGATGTCGCCGCGCGCCATCAGCAGGCGGTGCACCTGCTCGTCGATCGCATCGATCTCCTTGCGCAGCTCGGCTAGCGTGGGCGGAGCGGGGGGCGGCTTTGACATGAAAGAACCTGCTGACGCCGTAAGGGCCGGCGAACGCATTGATTAGGTAAGACCGGCGCTGAAAGCAAAGGAAATGACGGCGAATTGTGCCTCTCGCGGGCCCGCCGCCCTGCCGGTTAACCACGCCCTTGCCTTGACGAAAGGCCCTCGCGCCGCTAGCTTTGCCTTGTTCCGTGGTCATTTGAGCCGGCCGGCTTGCAGCCACGTTAAATAAATCGCTAAACAGGCCGGGGACAGACATCCCGGCCGAACCCCGTTCAGGCCGGGTTTTTTATTGGCCTGATGTCTGTTTCGAAGGACCTCCCAGCGCGGAGGCCGGTGCTGAGATGAACGAGTTGAAGTCGATTGTGAGTCCGGCGATCCAGATCGACGATCGTCTGCACGAAGCCGACCATCCCTCGTCCAAGGTTGCGAAGTTCGGCATGGACCAGCCGCTCAGGCTCGACTGCGGTATCGATCTCGCGCCGTTCCAGATCGCCTACCAGACCTATGGTGAGCTCAACGCCGAACGCTCCAATACCATCCTCGTCTGCCATGCGCTGACCGGCGACCAGCACGTCTTCAACACCCATCCGATCACCGGAAAGCCCGGCTGGTGGGACACCATGGTTGGGCCGGGCCTGCCACTCGACACCAATCATTATTTCATCATCTGCTCGAACGTGATCGGCGGCTGCATGGGCTCGACGGGTCCGGCCTCGACCAATCCGGCGACCGGCAAGCCGTGGGGGCTCGATTTTCCGATCATCACCATCCCCGACATGGTGCGCGCGCAGACCATGCTGATGGATCGCCTCGGCATCGAAACGCTGTTCTGCGTGGTCGGCGGCTCGATGGGCGGCATGCAGGTGCTGCAATGGACCGCGGCCTATCCGGAGCGCGTGTTCTCGGCGCTGCCGATCGCATGCTCGACGCGGCATTCGGCGCAGAACATCGCGTTCCACGAACTCGGGCGCCAGGCCATCATGGCCGATCCGGACTGGCGCAGCGGCCGCTATGTCGACCACAATGCTCACCCGCATCGCGGGCTCGCGGTCGCCCGCATGGCGGGCCACATCACCTATCTCTCCGACGCTGCGCTGCATCGCAAGTTCGGCCGGCGCATGCAGGATCGCGAGCTGCCGACGTTCTCGTTCGACGCCGATTTCCAGGTCGAAAGCTATCTGCGCTATCAAGGCTCGTCCTTTGTCGAGCGCTTCGATGCCAACAGCTATCTCTACCTGACGCGGGCGATGGACTATTTCGACATCGCCGCCGACCATGGCGGCGTGCTGGCAAAGGCCTTCATCGGCATCAAGACGCGGTTCTGCGTGGTATCGTTCACCTCTGACTGGCTGTTCCCGACCTCGGAGTCGCGGGCGCTGGTGCATGCGCTGAACGCCTCGAGCGCGCGGGTGTCCTTCGCCGAGATCGAGACCGATCGCGGCCATGATGCCTTCCTGCTCGACGTGCCGGAGTTCTTCGACATCTCCCGCGCCTTCCTGCAATCGGCAGGCAAGGCTCGTGGTCTGAAAGCCGGAGGCTGAGATGGCACTGCAGGAACAGGTTCTGCCGCTGCCGGGCATCGCGCCCGACCGGACCGGCAAATACCGCACCGATCACCTGCTGGTCGCCGGGATGATCGAGCCCGGGTCGCGTGTGCTCGACGTCGGTTGTGGCGATGGCGAGCTGCTGCAGCTCTTGGAGAGCCGCGGCATCGACGGCCGCGGCATCGAGCTGTCGCGCGAGGGCGTCAATGGATGCGTCGCCAAGGGCCTTGCCGTGGTGCAGGGCGATGCCGACACCGACCTCGTCAACTATTCCGACGATGCCTTCGACTATGTGATCCTGTCGCAGACGCTGCAGGCGACACGCCAGCCGAAGGTGGTGCTGGAGAACCTGCTGCGCATCGGCCGCCGCGCCATCGTTTCGTTCCCGAATTTCGGTTTCTGGAAGATGCGGCTGCAGCTGCTGATCGGTGGCCACATGCCGCGCACCGAGAACCTGCCGGCGACCTGGTACGACACCGCCAACATCCATTTCTGCACCATCAAGGATTTCGTCGCGCTGTGCGACGCCATCAACGTCAAGATGGAACGCGCGGTCGCGCTCGATCTCTACGGCCGCCCGGTGCCGCTGAACCTGCCCTGGTGGGTGTGGAACATGTTCGGCGAGCAGGGGGTGTTTCTGCTGAGCCGTGGGAAATAGGCCAACGTGTCATTCCGGGATGCGCCGTAAGGCGCAGGCCCGGAATCCATACTCACGATGATGGTTATGGATTCCCGGCTCGCGACTTCGTCGCGCCCCGGAATGACAGTCACACCGGCGCATGCACCAATGACCTTGGATCGCGCACGGGCCAGCGGCCGGCTTCCACCAGGGCGACAAAACGCTCGACCATCTCGTTGAACAGCGCCGGCTCCTCCAGATTGAGCACGTGGCCTGTCTTCGGGAAGAAGGCGAGCCCGGCTGCCGGTAGATGCTTCTTCAGGAATAGGCTCGGCTCGACGCAATTGTCGTCCTCGTCGCCGCACAGGATCAGCGCCGGCGTCGGCACTTTCCGGACGGCATCCGTCATGGTGTAGATCGAGGGTCTCGCGCCTTGAAAGCTGCGCATCGTATTCGCCGAACCCTTGGCGTCGTGGCGCGCCAGCGCCGCATAGAAGTCGGCGTGGCCGCGCGGGTCCTTCAGCAGGAAGGGAATCCGGCTCGGCGCCTCGCGCGTCACCTTGGCGACTTCCACGGACCCGATCGCTTCCAATTGCTCGGCATTGGCGCGGCATTGCGCGCGAAAGGCGTCGAGATTTTCCAGATTCGAGCCGGAGCCGACGGCGGCGAGCGTCATCGATAGCTGACGCTCCGGCGCATTGAGGCCGATTTGCAGCGAGGAGTAGGAGCCCATCGACAGGCCGACGAAATGCGCTTTCGCGATTTTGAGATGATCTAGCACGGCAAGCGCATCAGTGTAGAAATGCTGGTAGGTGTAGACATCGGCGGTCGGCGGCACATCCGACGGCGCGTAGCCGCGCGCGGAATAGGCGATGCAGCGGTGGCCGCGCGAGAAGTAGCGCATCTGCGGCTCCCAGTTGGTGTGGTCGGCCGCAAATTCATGCAGGAAGATGATCGGCGTTCCGCTTCCCGCCTCTTCGAAATAGAGGCGGACGTTATCCTTGGCGACGGCGTAGGGCATTTCAAAATCCTCTTCTGAGCCGGCGCTCAAATTCGCAGTTAATGCTCGCGGCTGCAATGAGGCAGGTTCCGTCGTCACGAAATGATCGTCGAATCACCCGCGTAACGTTTCTGCACCGCCACATGAAATCTTGCTGTCGCCACATCGCACCGCGAAACGCGCTTCGGCTTCGCGCAACGGCGCGCGTCGCGGGGGAACGGGGGTGTGTACAGAGAGAAGTGACTATGCTTGCTATCCTTGTGTTCTGCCGGCCTCTTGCGGCGCTGGCATTGTGTATCGCGGCAATCGCCGTATCCGTCACGCCGGCTTCGGCCCGCTCGCATCATCGCTCGGCGCACCACGCGCAAGCCTATGCCGGCCATCAAGCACGATCGCATCACGTTCAGTATCATCCCCGGTATCACCATCGTCGGCAGGTCGCGCGGCAGCCGCACTGGGCGCGCGACGCAGCACAAATGCCGGCGCCCGGCTATGCTTTCGTCACTCCCGGTGTGGATAGCACAACACGTATCGTCCGATATCAGTCCCGGCGCTCCCTTCGCCACGTCGTACGCGAGTCGCGCTGGGAGCGCGGCGTCGCCCAGATGCAAACGCGCGGCCTTGCCAACAGCCATGCCAGCGTCGTGCCCAATACGGGCGGCGTGACCTTCGAGAGCCCCATGCCAGCCGGGTCCGGCCTCGTGGCCGATGCGCGCCGCTATCTCGGCGGTAACCCGACCGGTCGCGGCAGCCTGTGGTGCGCGCGCTTCATGAACATGGTGCTGCAGCACAATGGCTACCGCGGCACCGGCTCCGACATGGCGAGTTCGTTCGCCCATTACGGCACGCGCGTCTCCGGGCCACAGGTCGGCGCCATCGCCGTGATGACGCGCGGTCGCGGCGGCGGTCACGTCGGGATCATCACCGGCATCGACGCCTCGGGCAATCCGATCATGATATCAGGCAATAACGGCAACCGCGTGCGCGAGGCGCCGGTGTCGCGCGGGCGGATCTACGCCTATGTGATGCCGAACTAGATCAGCACCGGCTGCTCGGCCTCAATTGTATTACCGGCGGCGATCGTGCCGCCGGTAATCACCTCGGCATAGATGCCGCAGTCGCCATGGCCGAGCCGGCGCTGCAGCGCCTGCGGGATGGCGAGGTCGCGCTCGGCGGTGTCGGGATCGACATTGACGGCGGCGCAGCGGACGATGCGCTTGACCACCTTTAGCCTGACGTCGCCGATGGCGAGCGTGCGGTCGAGCAGATCGAACTCGGACCAGGCCGGCCAGCCCTCGACATAGAGGTTGGCGCGGAAGCGCAGCGGATGGACCGGCGCGCCCACCATGTTCTCGATGGCGCGGATGCTGGCGAGATTGATGATGGAGACGACCTTGCGGGCGACGTCGGAAAAGCTGTGGCCGGGGCTCGACAGCAGCTTTGGCGGGCCCTTGATCTGGCCGGCAAAGGCGGTCGAGAAATAGTTTTCGATCGCGGCCCGACCTTCAGCAGTTTCGAGATTGCCCTCGGCGGCGACCTTGCCGTTATGGCGAATGGTCAGGACGCTGCTCGCGTCGTCGAAATGGGTGCGCAGGCCAGCCAGCCATTCGTCCCGCATCAGCATCAGGAAATGCGGCTTTGCCAGCCAGGCGGGCGTGGCCGGATCGAAGCCGGAAGGCCCGTTCTCGATGGCGTATTTCCGGTCGGCCAGCACGGTCTGGCCGGGCTTGAGCACCGTGCTGGTGAGCGGCTCCGGGGTCAGGCCTTTGACAGGGTAGCGGTACAGGCCGGCGATTTTGGCGGGGGCAGGCTCGGACATGCGGCTTAGTTAATAGGGGATTCCTCGGCCCCACGCCACCGCTCGCGATTTTGTGAGCGCATCCCTTCCGCTCCGGGAACCTCGTGCCCATATTTGCGTCAAGCCTACCGAGGGCGACGACCGCGGCCGGTTGAGGAATGTCAACGCGGACCCGCGGATACCCAATGAAGATGCCGTAATCACGCCTTACAGGGTGGTCGCGGCATGCCGAGGGAATACAAGAATGAACATTGAAAAATACACCGAGCGGTCGCGCGGTTTCATCCAGTCTGCGCAGTCACTTGCCATGCGCGACGGCCACCAGCAATTCTCGACACTGCACGTGCTGAAAGTGCTGCTTGACGACAATGAGGGACTGGCGAGCGGCCTGATCGACCGGGCCGGCGGCAACTCCCGCGCCATCCTGAAGGCCACCGAGGACGCGCTGAACAAGCTGCCAAAAGTTTCGGGCAGCGGGGCCGGACAGGTCTATCTCGCGCCGGAACTGGCGCGGGCCTTCGATGCCGCCGAGAAGGCGGCCGAAAAGGCCGGCGACAGCTTTGTCACCGTCGAGCGGCTGTTGCTGGGCCTGGCACTCGACAAGAACAGCGAAGCCGGCGCCATCCTGAGCAAGGGCGGCCTCACCGCGCAAAATCTCAATGCGGCGATCGAGTCCCTGCGCAAGGGCCGCACTGCGCATTCCGCCACGGCCGAGAATGCCTATGACGCGCTGAAGAAATATGCCCGCGACCTGACCCAGGCTGCGCGTGACGGCAAGCTCGATCCGGTGGTCGGCCGCGACGAGGAGATCCGCCGCACGATTCAGGTGCTCTCCCGCCGCACCAAGAACAATCCCGTGCTGATCGGTGAGCCCGGCGTCGGCAAGACCGCTATCGTCGAGGGCCTCGCGCTGCGCATCGTCAACGGCGACGTGCCGGAGAGTTTGAAGGACAAGAAGCTGCTCTCGCTCGACATGGGCGCGCTGATTGCCGGCGCGAAATATCGCGGCGAGTTCGAGGAACGGCTGAAGGCCGTGCTGCAGGAAGTCATCTCCGCCGAGGGCAGCATCGTGCTGTTCATCGACGAGATGCACACGCTGATCGGCGCCGGCAAGGCCGATGGCGCGATGGATGCGTCCAACCTGTTGAAGCCCGCGCTGGCGCGCGGCGAATTGCACTGCATCGGCGCCACCACGCTCGATGAGTACCAGAAGCACGTCGAAAAGGACGCCGCGCTCGCCCGCCGTTTCCAGCCGATCTATGTCAGCGAGCCCACGGTCGAGGACACCATCTCGATCCTGCGCGGCTTGAAGGACAAGTACGAGCAGCATCACGGCGTGCGCATCACCGATTCCGCGCTGGTGGCCGCCGCGACGCTGTCGAACCGTTACATCACCGACCGCTTCCTGCCCGACAAGGCCATCGATCTCATGGACGAGGCCGCGGCGCGGCTGAAGATGCAGGTCGATTCCAAGCCGGAAGAGCTTGATCTGCTCGACCGCGACATCATCCGGCTGAAGATCGAGCAGGAAGCGCTGAAGAAGGAAAGCGATCCGGGCTCGAAGAGCCGTCTGCAGACGCTGGAAAAGGAGCTCGCCGATCTCGAGGAGAAATCGGCGGCGCTGACGGCGCGCTGGAGCAAGGAGAAGAACAAGCTCTCCGATGCCGCGAAGCTGAAAAGCGAGCTCGACGCGCTGCGCATCGAACTCGCCAACGCGCAACGCCGTGGTGAATTCCAGCGCGCGGGCGAGCTTGCCTATGGCAAGATCCCGGAGCTGGAGAAAAAGCTGGCCGAGATCGAGGAAGGCGAAGCCCCCGGCGAGATGATGGAAGAGGCGGTTACCGCCAACCACATCGCGCAAGTCGTCTCGCGCTGGACCGGCGTGCCCGTCGACAAGATGCTGGAAGGCGAAAAGGACAAGCTCCTCAAGATGGAGGAGGCGCTTTCCCGGCGCGTCGTCGGCCAAGCCGAGGCCGTGCGTGCGGTGGCGACCGCCGTGCGCCGTTCGCGCGCGGGCTTGCAGGATCCGCACCGGCCGACCGGCTCGTTCATGTTCCTGGGGCCGACCGGCGTCGGCAAGACCGAGCTGACCAAGGCGCTTGCCGAATACCTCTTCAACGACGAGACCGCGATGGTCCGCCTCGACATGTCCGAATACATGGAGAAGCATTCGGTCTCCCGTCTGATCGGTGCGCCTCCCGGCTATGTCGGCTATGACGAGGGCGGCGCGCTCACCGAAGCGGTGCGGCGGCGGCCCTACCAGGTCGTGCTGTTCGACGAGATCGAGAAAGCCCATCCCGACGTCTTCAATGTGCTCTTGCAGGTGCTCGACGACGGCCGCCTGACCGACGGCCAGGGCCGCACCGTCGACTTCCGCAACACGCTGATCATCATGACCTCGAACCTCGGTTCGGAATTCCTGGTGAACCAGCCGGAAGGCGAGGACACGTCGGCCGTGCGCGAGCAGGTGATGGCAATGGTGCGGGCGCATTTCCGCCCCGAATTCCTCAACCGCGTCGACGAGATCATCCTGTTCCATCGCTTGCAGAAGACCGAGATGGGCCGGATTGTCGAGATCCAGTTCGCGCGGCTGACAAAGCTGCTCGAGGATCGCAAGATCGCGCTGACGCTGGATGCTTCCGCGCGCGACTGGCTCGCCGACAAGGGCTGGGACCCCGCCTATGGCGCCCGTCCCTTGAAGCGGGTGATCCAGCGCAGCGTCCAGGACCCGCTCGCCGAGATGATCCTGGCCGGCGAGGTCGCCGACGGCGACAACGTGAAGATCTCGACCAAGGGCAATGTGCTGACCTTCAACGGCAAGCCGGCCCAGACCGCCGAGATCGCGCAGTTCGAGGCCCCGGTGCCGAAGCGCAAGCTGAACTGAGGTTCGGCGCAAGCTGAACCAGTACACGCCCTTCGCGCGAAAGCGCGGAGGGCGTTGCTCAATCGGCGAAGAACGAATCGACCGTCGCCTGATCGCGGTCGTAGACCCAACATTCAAGGAGAAGGCCGTCGCGCACCGCATAGACCAGCAGCCGTTCCAATTCGGCGGTATGGCCATCCCGGCTGAATGATTCCCTTGCCAGAATCGCGCCGCGCCGCGGCCCCGCCATGACGTCGTCGATGCCCAGCAGCTTGCGATTGGTTCGGCGCGTGACTTCCAGCAGCGCCGCAAGTGCTGCCGCCTTGCCCCGATGCGTGCCCGCGAGCGGGTTCTGACCGGCATAATGCAACGTGAGCTCGTCGTGATAGCAAGCTGCGATCCCGGCACGATCCCCGGCGAGCCAGGCTGTTGCGTAGCGCATGACAGCGGCGCGTACCGCGGCGATTTGGGCGGCCTCGTCCGCCAGGGCCTTTTCCATTGATGATGGTCTCCCGAGTTATCGGCAACGATGTGCCTGTGCGCTATGCTAGGACATGACCTTGACGCATGGCTTTCAGGAACTGGCTATCGGCGCGCAGCCCAGGGCGCGATTGCTCGACTGGGGCGCACGGGTGCTCTATCTCGGCCCGGCCTTCGGGCTGACTCCGCATCGCAATGCCACCGGCGTGCTGGCGGTGGCTCTCGACGGGACGATTGGCGTGGCTGATAACCCGAGGGCACGCGCGCCGCGCTATCGCCGAGCGCGCAGCGTATTGATCCTGCCGAACAGCCTGCATCACCTGCGCATCGACGGCGGCCGCATGGCCTTCCTATATGTCGATCCATTCGGCCGGGATCTTGCAGTGCTTCGCGCCCGGATGACCGACATCGGATCGCGTGCGGCTTTCGATCTCGTTGACGAGCGGCGCGCGATCGAACTGCTGGGCGACATTGCTGACCGTCGGCTCAAGCCGGAGGAGGCCAGGCGCGAAGTCGGCGGATTGCTCGGGTTCGATTCAGGCGCCACGGCTGACGAAAGGATTTTGGATGCGGTGAGGCGGATGCGCGCCGAGCCCTCTGAGCCTCACGCGCTGGCTGAACTGTGCAAGCGCGCCGGGCTTTCGTCGTCGCGCTTCCTGCATCTGTTCAAGGAAGTCACCAACGTTCCGCTGCGCCGCTATCGCATCTGGAACCGGATCGGTGCGGCGGCGCGGGCGGTCGCGCGGGGTGAAACGCTCACCGATGCCGCGCATGGCGCCGGCTTTTCCAGCTCGGCGCATTTTTCCACCGCCTTCCGCGACATGTTTGGCATGATGCCGTCGGAATTGTTCGCACGGTTACGATCGGCTGAATCGCGTCAGTCGCGCAGATGACACGCTACCGCCATTCCGCGCTCTGAAAAACAGCGCGGCTAATCCTTGCGCGAGCGCTTCAATCGATCGAGGTGCATTCTCGTTTCGGACCTCGCCCCGGGACCAGGCTGAAACCGGATATCGGCAACGCCGAGCGGTTTGCCCTTGGCGTCGCTCGGGATCAGGCGTGGCAAGCGCCGGGAGGTTTTGGCCTCCACCGCGATCATCGGCTCTCTGCCCTTGCCGCTGATCCAGCGATCGCCCCATTGCATCAAGGCGAGCAGCGCCGGCAGCAGCTCTCCGCCTTTCGCGGTCAGCCGATAGGCGGTGCGTTTGGCACCGGGCGAGATCGCCTGCCGCTCGAGGATGCCGTGATCGATCAGCTTGGTGAGACGGACGGTAAGAATGTTTCTCGCAATGCCCAGCGCCGCCTGAATGTCGTCAAAACGGTCGCAGCCGATGATGACCTCGCGCAGGATCAAGAGCGTCCACCAGTCGCCGATCTGGTCGAGCGCGTTGGCCAGCGAGCAATTCATGGTGTCGAAGGGCGTCTTTCGCATGCTGACTGCCTATCCAAAAAAGTTGCAGTATGCAACTTTTAAAGGTAGCCTCGGTGAGGGGAACCTCGAGGTGCCGCGATGTATCATGCGATTGTCGAGAGGCGGCTGCGCAATACGCTTGCCAGGCTTTCAAGGGGCGATATCGCCTATGTCGTCAGCCAGTTCGCAGAACCGCTGCGGCATGAATTCGCCGGCGACCATGCGCTTGGCGGCCGGCGCGAGAGCAAGGCGAAGGTCGACGAATGGTATGGCCGGCTGCACCGGCTGTTTCCAGATCTGCGCTTCGAGGTCGATGATGTCCACGTCTCCGGCTGGCCGTGGAACACGACCGCCGTGGTCGAGTGGCGCGACTTCTTCGGCTTGCCCGATGGATCGACGGGAGGGAATTTCGGCGTGTTCGTGATCGACATAAGCTGGGGCGGCGTGCGCCGGTTTTCCATCCACACCGACACCGACCGCATCAAGCGCTATTTCGCCGATTTTGCCCGTGCCGGCGTGGCAGAGGCGCTGGCGGCGCCGATCACGGGATAGGCACCAGCATCAAACGCAGCTGGCCGGGAAACATCCCGGCCATCGTGTGGTGGCAGCGCCAGCGTTTGCGGGACGCCGCTATTTCTTCGTCACCTTGTAGATCGCATTCTCGATGTCGGAGGAGAAATAGATCGTCCCGGATTCCCCGACGCCAACACCGGTCGGAATGTTGGTCGGCAGGCCGCCGGGCGCGGCGGGCAGCCCGATCGGCAGATTGCCGGCGATTTCCGTCACCGCGCCCGATTTCGGATCGATCGAGATCAGCCGCTTGGCGCCGACCTCGGCCACGACAAGCTTGCCGTCGGGCGCGACCGCGATGCCCTCGGGCATCTTGAGATTCCTGGCGATGATGAATTTCTCGCCATTGGTCTCGATCTTCGACACCACGCCCGCAAAGGCCTCGGTCACGTACACGCTGTCCTTGTCGGCGCTCGCCATCCCAACCGGTCCCTCGAGGCCGCCGGCGACGGGAGTGCGGTCCTTGCCGTGCTCGCCGCTGGCGCGCACCAGCGACTTGGTGGCGAGCTCGGCGACGAGGATGCTGCCGTCGCCCAGCAGGACCGCGTCATGCGGCGCCTTGAAATCGTGCAGCATCTCGCGCGTCTTGCCGGTCTTGCGGTCGATCACCTGCACGGTGCCGGTGAACCAGCTCGACAGCAGAACCGTGTCGCCTTTGGCGGTCGCGCTCATCGGATATTCCAGCGGCACGCCGTCGGCATGCATGCGGGCGATTTCCGAGACCTCGCCGGTCGCGCCATCGACCGCGCGATAAGCAAAGAGATCGGCGACATAGATGGTATCCTTGCCACCGTCCGAGACGACGGCGAGGCCGCCAGGCAGCGCCAGCTTGCCGATGATGACCTGTTTCGCCTCGCCCGTCTCGGGATCGATTTCCTGGATGCCATTGTCGGCCATGTTGGAGACGAAGATGCGGTCCTTGTCGTCGATGGCGAGATTGTCGAGCGAGGCCTTGAGCTGCGCGACTACCTTCTTGGCGCCGGTCTGGGGATCGACCTTCACCAATTGGCCGAGCGCGGTATCGACCACCCACAAATTGCCCTTGGAGTCGAAATTGACGGCCGCCGGCACCTTGAAGCCGTCGGCGACCACGGTGAGCTCGCCCTTGTCGACATCGACTCTCGCCACCTGGCCCTTGAACCAGAGCGGGCCGTAGAGCTTGTCGTCGGGGCCGAATTCGAATCCGTTGAGCCCGCCCATCTTCTCCATGATCTTGCGCGGCGACTTGACGCCTTCGGTATCGATCTCATAGAGCGCGTCGCCCAGGAACACCTGGGTCGCGTAGAGCCTGCCGTCCTTGCGGTAGGCCAGGGAGTTGATGCCGGGTAGCCCGGAGGCGAGCTTTTTCAGCGGGCCGCCGCTGCTCTGCGAATAAAGATCGCCGGTGAGGAAGCCGGTCCAGGCCATGGTGCCGTCGGGCGCAAACGCGATGTCGTCGGCCATGCCCTCGGGGGCGGCGACCGCGACCTTGGCGGTGCCGTTGGCGCGATCGACCTCGTAAAGCGCGGCGCCGGCCACACTGCCGGCAAACAGCTTTCCTGCCTTGTCGATACCGAGACCATGCACGCCATGGAACGCCGAGCCGGGGACAAGTTTCGTCACCTCGTAGGTCTGCGCGGATGCCTCGAGGCTGGTGGCCAACAAGGCCGTTGCTGCAACGGCTGCATACCGTGAGAGCCTGCTCGTCATGAACGTACCTCCCATTTTATGGGAGTATTCGACCACGACAAGGCTTTGGCAAACAAAACTTACCGGAAGTTGAGGCGCCGACTGCCACAAAAAACGACAAAGCCGCCCGCAGGCGGCGTTGGGTTCGAATGGCGGGCAAATCGCCGGATCAGCGGTTGCTGACCTGCTTGATGTTGCCGGTGCCGGCGGCATCGGAGACGCGCGCGCCGGCCCCGCCACGGTTGTTCATCATGCCGTCGAGCCGGTCGCGCTCCTTCTCGAAGCCGGCGAGGATGCCGCCTTCCAGCGAGCGGCCGCGCGGCAGTTTGATGCGCATGGGATCGACGAAGCGGCCGTTGACCAGGATTTCGTAGTGCACGTGCGCGCCGGTCGACATGCCCGTCGATCCGACGAAGCCGATGACCTGACCCTGGCGCACGCGTTTTCCCGGCTCCATGCCCTTGGCGTAAGCGGACATGTGGCCGTAGGCGGTCTCGTAGCCGTTGTTGTGCTTGATGCGGACATACTTGCCGTAGCCGCCTTCCCAGCCGACCTTCTCGATCACGCCGTTGCCGGAGGCGAAGATCGGCGTGCCGTAGGGCGTGGCCCAGTCGACGCCGGTGTGCATCTTTACATAGCCCAGGATCGGGTGGCGGCGGCCGCCGAAGCCGGAGCGCATGATGGCGTTGTTGACGGGTTTTCTGACCAGGAACTTTTTCGCGCTCTTGCCGGTCTCGTCGTAGAAGTCGACGACGGAGTCGTCGGGGGTCTGGAAGCGGTAATATTTCTTGGTCTCGCCGCCGACGGTGAGCGAAGCGAACAGCACCTCGCTCTTTTCCGTGATCGTAGCACCCTCGTCATCGCCGGCGTAGAAGACGTCGAAGGAATCGCCCGGCTGCACCTTGCGCTGGAAATCGACGTCGTAGGAGTAGATCCGGATCATGTCCTCGATGATGTTGGCCGGAACCTTGTTGCGCAGCGCGGTCTCGTAGATGCTCTGGTAGAGCCGAACGCCGCTGCCATCATCATCGTCATCATCGTCGGCGGCCGCGGTTTCCGTGACGGTGTTCATGCTCTGCACATCGACGGCGACATATTTGCCGAGGTCGGAGAGCGCAGCCACCGCTTCAATGGTGGCGTCGTTGGCGACCATCACGCGATAGGGCTGCAGTCGGGCGCCCGGCGCCTGCGTCGCCGGCACCATCAGGATGCGCACCTTCTGGCCTTCCTTCAGGCCGCCGTCGCGGCCCTTGGCGCCGAGCGTGTAGGCGATCGCCTTGGCTTCCTCGGCGCTCGCGCCCTGGTCGCGCAGGATCGAGGTGATGCTGTCGCCCTTCTTGACGGTGTGGATGCGCTCGCCGGTCGGATTGCCGCCGGTGACCTGGTCCTTGGTCTTCGGCAGCAGCGTGACGTTTTCCGGCACCACGCGCGTCTCGAAGCCGGCATAGGGGTCCGAGGAGACGTTTCCCTCGGTGGCGTAGGCGAGCTTCATGTCGGCCTTGACGCCGCCGCTGGCATCGGCTGCGGCGTTGGCGAGCGAGGCATAGCGCACACCGCCGGTGTTGCCGCGCCAGTTCGAGGCGTCGCGGACCCGCAGGATGATCTCGTCCAGCGGCACGATCGCGGCGATCTTGGCTTTCGGCAGCGCCGTGGCCAGATCCTTCATCACGAAGGAGACTTCAGCGTCGGGCTCGACCGCGTCGGGATTGTTGGGATCGTCGGCCGCGGTCTGGGTCGGCGAGCCGACATCGGTCAGCATGCGCTGCGCGTTGAACGGCGGAATCTTCGCCGACAGGTCGCTGGTCGTCATCGACAGATTGCCGGAAATCCGGATGAACGGCCGCACCCGCATGACGTCGCGGTTGCCGACACGGGTTGCGGTCGAGACGCGGATCACGTTGCGCGCCGCGGAAGATTCGCTCGGCGGCGGCAGGCGGTCGCTCTTGTGCAGGCTTGCGGTCTTGTCGTTGGCGCCAAAACCCCCGCGCAGCGCGCCTTCGACGCGCTCGGGGATTTTGGCGAAGGTCATTTCGCCGTCGAGCGACGCAAAAACGGCGCCGCCGATGAGAGCTGCGCCGCACAGACCCGTCAGGATGGTGCCGCTGAACCATTGTACGGAAACGCGGCGGCGGTCGATCACTGCGGCCTCGGTGCCGTCAACCGAAAGCGGCGGCTCGTGGCCGAGATCGATGATCCCCGCCTCGCGCCCGTAGCCACCCCCACGTGACGTCCGTTGGCTCAAGCCGCCATCCCCCCAAATTCCATCCGCATTCGACAACCCTTGTCGCTCAGCTCCGGTCCCGCATTCGCCCCCCGTTGAAAGGGACGACTCCGGAGCATGGAACGCCACACCGCATGAAATTCGGGAATCAGGGGGCCAGAAGACCGGCCGGAATCCAGAACGTCAATGGCGCGCAGAGCTCTCGATGTTTCTCGGCCGTATTAAAGGCAAGGCGATGACTGGATCGCCCGTCCCCTCGTAGATGCAGCACCGGCTGCCCCCTCTGGCATTCCGGTGCACGAATACTTAACTTATTGTCAGAACGTCGCAGGATTGTGGCTCAAGTACGGCGCAAAGCCCCGAAATATAGGGGGTTACGCGCTGTCCGAGATTCTCGCTTTCGATGTGAAGTTTTGTTGACGATAGGCGTTGACAACGTCGATTGGGCGGGCCTATAACCCGGCCACTGAGCGCGGCGCTGCATTGGCCCCTTGGCCAAGGCAGTTTGTCGTGCCCGTCAAGCTCCTCATGATGATGAGTGAACAACAGCCGATCCCAATCGGTTGTCATTTGCCGTCGAATGGGGGGTTGTGGAACCTCCCCGCCAGGGGAGTTGGGGTCTTCGGGACCCCGGGCTGTTTGACAAGTGAAGATGAAGAAAGAGAAACGTGGACGGCGGAGTCCTTGCGGGTCTCGAATACTTGGAAACTTCGGTTTTCAACTTTCGGGACCGGACGAAAGACTTCGGCGGTACACGTTTTGAATAAGGTTACACCACGATCTCTTCATTGAGATCGGGTCGCCAGCGATGTGAATCGCTGCGCGATTTCGGTGTGGACCTCGTCAAACGTTGTGATCAGCCGGCTCAAAGTTTCAAGTCCAACTTGAGAGTTTGATCCTGGCTCAGAGCGAACGCTGGCGGCAGGCTTAACACATGCAAGTCGAGCGGGTGTAGCAATACATCAGCGGCAGACGGGTGAGTAACGCGTGGGAACGTACCTTTTGGTTCGGAACAACCCAGGGAAACTTGGGCTAATACCGGATAAGCCCTTACGGGGAAAGATTTATCGCCGAAAGATCGGCCCGCGTC
>Ga0081539_10002798_pt1 | contig 23335 bp, 25 predicted proteins | sample TabmetS4T2R2_FD_71023 | JGI IMG/M metagenome (GOLD analysis project Ga0081539, IMG submission 71023) | Tabebuia heterophylla rhizosphere microbial communities from the University of Puerto Rico - S4T2R2 | ecosystem: Host-associated > Plants > Roots > Rhizosphere ...
GCGACGTGAGAGACAGCGTCGCTCGGCTGCAGGCGGCGATCCAGCCCGTGCTCACGGTGGTGCTCGGCGTCCTGCTCCTCTGGGTGATGATGGCCGTCCTCGGGCCGGTGTACGACTCCTTCACCAAGATGAAGTTCTAGCCATGGCCGGAAGCTACGCCCTTTATTTCACCGCGGCCGGCCACTCTCTGTACCGCGCGGAGCGCCAGGGCCTCGAGCGCGTGGCGCAATTCAGCGCCGACGACGCAGGCCTCGAAACCTTCCGCGAGCATTTGCGCGGCGAGCCGGGCGCGCTCCTCGCCGTGCTCGCCGATGTCACGGGCGAGGACTTTCACGAAGAGCACATCCCTCATGTGCGCGGCGCCGACCGCCAGGCGCTGCTCTCGCGAAAGCTGGCGCAACGCTATCGCGACGTGCGGCTTGCTGCGGCACTGCCGCTCGGCGTCGTTGCCGGCCCCGAACGACGCAACGAGCGCGTACTGCTCGCGTCGTTCACGAATACGCAGCAGCTCGCCCACTGGCTCGACGCACTGGACGAGGCCGGCGCGCGGCTCGCCGGCGTCTATTCGGCGCCGCTGCTCGCCCCGGCCCTCGCCGCGAAGCTCGGCGCGCGGCAGGAGCGGTTGCTGCTCGTCAGCGTCAACCGCGCCGGGCTTCGCCAGTGCTACTTGGAGCGCGGACGGCTGCGCTTTGCGCGCCTGGAGCCGACGGTCGATCTCGCGCCGCAGGCGCTGGCGGGCTTCGTGCGCTCGGAGACGCAGCGGCTTGTCCAGTACCTCATGACGCTGCGTGCCCTGCCGCGCGACGCCGGGCCGGTTCAGGTGCTGGTCATCGCGCCGCCGGGCGCGCGCGCCGCCTTCGAACAGGCGCTGCATTCCGATACCCGGCTGGTCTTTCGCACGCTCGACAACGGCGATGCGCTCAAGGCGCTGAAGCTACGCCGCGTTCCGGCGGACACTGCGGCAGAAGCGCTCTACCTGCACCTCGCGGCGGGCACGCCGCCGCGCGAGCAATTCGCCACCCGCGAGGAGCGGCGCCGCTATCGGTTCTGGCAATTGCAGCGGCGCATTGTCGCCGCGGGCGCCACCGCCTTGTGCGCCTGCGCGCTCGTCGCCGGCAGCCGCTGGCTCGACGCAAGCACACTGCGCGAGCAGGCGGCCGAGGAGCTCGTGCGTGCGCAGAGTGCGGCCGCCGAGTACGCGCGCATCACCTCGACCTTTCCCGTCACCGAAACGAGCACCGAAAACCTGAAAGCGGCGGTGGTCGAGTTTCGCCGCATCGCCGAGCGCAGCGCGCCGCCCGAGCGCGCCTTCCTGCATGTCTCGCGCGTGCTGCAGCGATACCCGCAATTCGAGCTCGACAGCCTGCGCTGGAGCATCGCCTCCGCCGCGGAGCAGCGCGACGCAGCGCTGAAAGGCGTCGCGGTCGATGCGCAGCCCGACGCGCTCATGCTGATTGAGCTTTCCGGGCGCGTCAGCGCCACCCAGCGCAGCGATTACCGTGGCATCACCGCCCAAGTGCAGCAATTTGCCGCGGCTCTCATGCGCGAAGGCTACGAGATCGTGCGCACGCAGCTGCCGTTCGACGTCACTTCCGAGGGCGTGCTGAGCGGCGACATCGGCGCCGCGAGCGACGGCGGCGAGGCGCCCCGCTTCACCGTGGTGCTGGGCCGCAAGCTGCCATGACCTTCTCGCGCGAAGAGGTGAAGCGCCTCGTCGGCCCTGTCGTCCTGGCGGCAGCTTTGCTCGCCTGCGGCCTGGCGCTGGTGTACGCCGCCAGCGACGCGGCGACGAGCGCACGGCGGGAATTCGCCACCGCCCAGGCCGAGCGACGCCAGAACAGCGAGCGCCTCGCGCGCATTGCCGAGGAAGAGCGCGAGGTGAAGGAAAAGATCGACGTCTACCGGCGCCTGAAGCAGCTCAACATCCTCGGCGAGGAACGCCGGCTCGAATGGGCGGACGCCGTGAGCCGCATTCGCGCGCAGCGCGAGCTTCTCGATCTGCGCTACGTGGTCGAGCGCCAGCGGCTCCTCAGCTCAGTGCAGGGCAAGCCGGGCAAGGTCGACTTCTACGCGAGCACGATGAAAGTGGATCTTGCCCTCCTGCACGAGGAAGACCTGCTGCGCTTCCTTGCCGACCTGCGCGAATCCGGCAACGCCTTCTATGCGGTCAGGAAATGCGGCCTCACGCGCACCGGCCAAGCACCGGCTACTGCGACCATGACGCCGCGCCTGCGTGCCGAATGCGAGATCGACCTCGTGACGCTGGTCGACCGCGGGGCGAAGAAGTGAGGCTCGCCCTCCTCGCCCTGATTTTCTCGCTGCTGCCCGCGGCGGCCGGCGCGCAGGAGCTCGGGCGCCTCTTCTTCACACCTGAGCAGCGGGCGAACCTCGACCTGCGGCGCAAGGCGCGCATGCCGGACAAGCCGGTGGCGCCGAGCGCCTCCGCGCCGCTCACCCGCATCGACGGCTACGTGAAACGCTCGAACGGACCCTCGACCATCTGGATCAACGGCGAATCGCTCGGCGAGAGCGCCCCCGAGGCGCCGCGCATCGACACCGCGCGTCCGGACAGCGGCGCCGTTTGGCTGAACACCAGCGAAGGGCGCGGCCGCGTGCCGCTCAAGCCGGGCGAGACCCTCGACCGCGGCAACGGCGACGTACGCGACGTGGTCGAGGGCGAGATCCAGATCGGCCGTCCTCGCCCGGCGCCATGAAACGCCGTCGCCAGCGGGGCGTCGTCCTGATCCTGCTCCTGTTCGTGCTTTCGCTCGGCGGGCTCTGGTACGTGGTGTCGCAACTCCAGGCGCGCAGCGCCGACTTCGTCGCCCGCAACCGCATGCACAACGCGAAGATGCTCGCGGCGGCGAAGCAGGCTTTGCTCGGCTACGTGGCGCAGCGCGCGGCGGTCAGCGGCGAAAACAACCCGGGCGCCTTTCCTTGTCCCGAAGCGGCCGGGAACGTCGGCGGCCCAGACGAGGGCATCGCGAGCGGCAACTGCAGCCTGCCGGCCGTCGGCCGCTTGCCCTGGAAAACCCTCGGCAGCGACAAGTTCCTCGACGCGGCCGGCGAGCCGCTCTGGTATGTCGTGGCCAATGGCTGGGCGAAGCCCAATCCCCTTACCACGACGGTGATCAACTCCAATTGCACGGACGCAGCGTCGGCGATGACCTGCTTTAGCGGCCAGCTCACCGTGGATGGACAGGCCAATGGCGCGGTGGCGATGATCATCGCGCCCGGGCAGGCGATGAATGTCCAGGCAAGCGCCGGCTGTAACGCGCGCGCCCAGTCGCGCCAGGCACCCGCGCCGACGATCAATGCGCTCGATTATCTCGAGTGCTACAACACCGCGACCTCGAGCTTCGTCACCGCGGCGGCGAGCACGTCGTATAACGATCAGGCGGTGCGCATCACGGCGGCAGAAGTATTGCCCCTCATCGAAGGCGCAATCGCCGACCGGTTCCAGCGCGAGTTCGGCGCGCAGATGAAAACCGCGTACTCGGGCGGCCTGTGGCCCGCGACGCCGGTGCTGCCATTCGCCGTTGCGCTGGACGGCAGCGTGACGACCAGCCCGCGCACCAAGCTTCAAGGCGCGAGCGGCACCACCGGCGGCCTGCTCCCCGGCAGCCATGCGTTCGCCGGTCCGTGCACCTGCGACGTGGTGGCGGGATCTGAATTGCCGGCGCCTTGCCTGTGCACGGTCAACTCGCAAGGGCAGCGCTCGGCCGAGCCGTGCAATCCTGCCGACCCGGTCTCCGGCGCACGCTGCGATGCGGCGTTCGTCGCCTGGCGCCCCTCCGGCGCGTGCGGCGCCGCATTCTGCACTACGCTGACGCGCACGGCCGGCGCGGCGCTGCATTCGTACAGTTGCAGCGTGTCCGGGACGCCGAGCACGCTGAGCTGCGATGTGAATGGCTCCGCCCTGCTTTTCGACCCAGGGATGACGATCAACTTGAACGCGGTGGCGCGCAACGTCGGCATGACGTTTCGCACCGTGACGAGCCCGAGCGCGACGTCGAAGGCGCCGCAGATCTCCGGCATCGATACCACGAGCAACAGCCCCTTTGGCTACACCATCACGTCGGCGACCTTGAACAACGACGGGTCGGCGACCGTGCGCATCAATGCGCGCTTCGCCGCGGGCAGCGGCTCGCTGCTTGCGGTGTTGTCGGGCCTGACCTGCGGCCTTCTCGGCCTGCTTTGCTTCAAGTACACGATCGCGGTGCCGATGGCGATCCTCGCCGATCACGCGCTGGTCGACCCGAGCAACGACGCGTACAACTGGTTCTACCGCAACCGCTGGCAGGAGGTGGCGTACTACGCGCTCGCCCCGGGGATCGCGCCGAGCGGCGCGCGCTCCTGCACGACTTCGAGCACCTGCCTGCAGGTCAATTACAACGCCGATGCCGGCAAGCACCGCGCCCTGCTAGTCATCGGCGGGCAGAAGCTCGCCACGATCGACGCAAGCGGCAATCCGTACACCCAAGTGCGGCCGGCGTCGCTCGCCCGCGACCTGCTCGACGACATCAACGCCGCCGGCGCTTCGCCCTTCGAATGGCGTTCGCCGACGCTCGCGATCAACCGCGCCTTCAACGATCACTTCGCCGTGATCGACAAGAACCCATGAACTCGCGCATGCATCGCGCAAAACATGCCGGCTTCACCCTGGTCGAGCTTGCCGTCGTCATGATGATCGTTGCCTTTCTCCTCGGCAGCCTGCTCTACACGCTCTCGGCGCAAACCGAGCAGCGCAACTTCGAGGAGACGCGCCGACGCCTCGAGCAGGCGCGCGAGCTGATCCTGTCCTTCGCGATCGTCAACGGCCGGCTTCCCTGCCCGGCGCGCAGCACGAGCGCCGGGCTCGAGGTGCGCGATGCCGTGAGCGGCCGCTGCTGGGATGGCACCACCGAGGATTACTACGGTGGCACCCTCACCGGCGGCGTCACGGGCGGCCTGCTGCCGGCGGTCACCCTGGGGCATGCGCACGTCGACGGCAATGGCTTCGCGCTGGACGCCTGGGGCAATCGCCTCCGTTATGCGGTGGCGAAGTCGATCGCGGGCGGCAGCTGCACCGGGGCATTCACCAATCCCCACTGGGTGAATGCCGCCAACATGAAAGCGAACGGCATCGCCTGCCAGCCGGGCGATCTCCTCATCTGCAAGTCGAGCGCCGTGGCGCCGGCGATGACCGCGGCTTCGTGCGGCGGCACGCCCGCCGGGCAGAACCAGCTGATGTCGCAGGGCCTGGTGGTTGCCGTGGTGTTCTCCACCGGCAAGAACAGCACCACCAGCGGCGGCAGCGGCGCCGATGAAGCCAAGAACCTCGACGGCGCCGGCAATGCCGATCCGGTGTTCATCTATCACACGCCGACGCCGAGCGGCTTCGCCACCGGCGAGTTCGATGACCAGTTCACCTGGATCACCGTCGGCGAGCTCTACAGCAAGCTGATCGCCGGCGGCGTGCTTCCCTGACCGCCGAAGGCATGCCCGCCGCCGTTTTTATCCGCCTCGCGCTTCTCGAAGCGCGCCGCGGCGGCCTCGCCTGGCTGGCGGTACTGTGCGTGGTAGGCGGCGTCGCCCTCGGCGCCTTCATCGCCCAGATCGCGATCAGCGAAACGCGGCTCGCGCAGGCGGCAATCATCGCGGCGCTGCTTCGCCTGTCGGCCGTGTTCATCCTCACGGCGCACGTCGTGTCGAGCGTGCGCCGAGAAGTCGACGAGCGGCGCCTCGAGCTCATGCTCGCCCTGCCGCTCCCGCGCGCCACGCAATACCTCGGCCGCCTGGCCGGTTTCGTCGTGCTCGGCATCGGGCTCGCCGTGTGCTTTTCGCTGCCGCTCGCGCTCTGGGCGCCGTTGCCGGCTGTCCTCGCATGGTGCGCATCGCTGGGCTGCGAGCTCGCGCTGGTCGCCGCCGCCGCGCTCTTCTTTGCCATGTCGCTCGCCCAGGTCGTGACGGCACTGGGGGCGAGCCTCGGACTCTATCTCCTCGCGCGCACTATCACGACCCTGCAGGCGATCGCCGCCGGCCCGCTTGTCGAAGACTCGCTCACACGCCGGATGGCGAGCGCCGCCATGGATGGCATTGCGTTGCTCCTGCCGGCGCTCGACCGCGTGACGAGGAGCGAATGGCTGCTCTATGGCTCGCCCCGAGCACCGGTCCTCGCCGCCGCGCTTTGCGGCTGCCTGATCTACGCCGCGCTCCTCGCCGTGGCGGGACTCGTCGATTTTCAGCGCCGCGCGCCGTGACGCGCGACGAACGGCCGCTCGGCTCGCTCCCGCCGTGGTTGTGGCTGGCGCTCGCCGGGGCGCTCGCCCTGCAGATCGGCTTTCGCGCCTGGCAGCCGGCCGCCAAGATCGACCCGCAGGACTTGCCGCCGGCGCCCCCGGCCACCGTGCTGCGGCTCGCGGCGCTCGGCGAGCGCGCCGCGACCGGGCGGCTCGCCATGCTTTACCTGCAGGCGTTCGACTACGGCGCCACCAACCCGACGCCCTACCGCAGGCTCGACTATCGGCGCCTCCTCGAGTGGCTGCATAGCATTCTCGACCTTGATCCACGCAGTCAGTACCCGCTGTTCGCAGCGGCGCGCGTTTACGCCGAAACCGCGGACGAGGCGCGCGCGCGGCTCATGCTGGGTTTCATCGAGCGGGAGTTCCTGGTCGATCCCGACCGGCGCTGGCCGTGGCTCGCGCACGCGGCGCTCCTCGCCAAGCACCGGCTGAACGACCTGGCGCTCGCGCGCCGCTATGCCGCCGAGCTCGAGCGCCATACGCACGCGCCCGACGTGCCCTTATGGGCGCGCCACATGGAGGCTTTCATCCTCGAGGAGATGAACGAGCTCGAGGCGGCGCGCATCATGCTGGGTGGCCTGCTTACGAGCGGCGCCGTGCGCGACCCGGCAGAGGCCCGCTTCCTGGCCGCGCGGCTGAAAGCGCTGGAGGAGCGCCTCGCGCGCGAGCCGCACTAGCGACCGAAAACAATTGGACAAAGCGGCGTAAGCCGTTGTTTGGAAGTTGTGTTAATTTAAGCGCAGCTCCGCACCACAGGGGCATCACAAGGGAGGGGAATATGAAATCGCATCACCGCGCGCGTGGCTTCACGCTGGTCGAGATCGCCATCGTGCTGGTCATCATTGGGCTTCTCCTTGGCGGCATCCTCAAGGGCCAGGAGATGATCGTTCAGGCAAAGATCAAGAACTCCATCGCCGACTTCAGCGGCGTGTCGGCCGCTTATCACGGCTATCAGGACCGCTACCGCGCCATTCCGGGCGACGACGCTAATGCGACGCGCTGGGCGAACGGCCGCGCGGGCGACGGCAATGGCATCGTCGGCGGCACCTACAACGCCGCCTGCCCGGCCGGTACCGGCCAGCCGGCCGCCGGCACGGCCGAGTCGTGCATGTTCTGGAACGACCTGCGGCTCGCCGGGTTCGTCACCGGCAGCGGCACGCAGCAGCCCTTCAACGCCTTCACCGGCCAGATCGGCGTGCAGACCGGGGATGGCGCCGGCGGCAACGCGCTCGGCGGCTTCACCGGGCTGATCGTCTGCTCGGCGAACATTCCGGACAAGGTGGCGATCGCTCTGGATACGCAGATGGACGACGGCGCGATCGGCGCCGGCACGGTACGCGCCCACCTGCAAGGCGCCGGCGGACCGAACCCTGCGATCCCGGCCACCGCCGACGCGGCGGCGTATGCGGAAACCGGCGTTAATACCTACGTGCTCTGCCGCGCGTTCTAACCGCAACGGAATCCAAACAAAAGCCGGCGCAAGCCGGCTTTTTTTATCCCCGCAGGAGCCTTTCCTCGGCAGCAATGAGCGGCTCCGGCTCGCCGAGGAGCACAACAATATCGCCGGGCTCGAGCCGATCGACTTCGTGCGGCGCCAGCCGCGCGCGTGCTCCGGGCCGGCGCACGGCGCGTACTTGCACGTTTTCCAGCCGAAGTTCGCCGAGCCTGCGCCCGAGCGCATAAGCGCCTTCCTCGAGCGTAACGGCATGCAGACGCGAAACCTCGTCCTCGGCGCGCTCTTCGCTCCCGCCGGGGAACAGGCCGCGCAGCAGGCCGTACTGCTGGTCGCGCACGTTGCGCACGCGGCGCATGACGCGCGATAACGGCACGCCCACCACCACCATGGTGTGCGAGGCGAGCATGACGCCCGATTCGAACGCTTCCGGTACCACCTCGGTGGCGCCCGCCGCGGTCAGCGGCGCGATATCGGCCTCGTCGCGCGCGCGCACGATCACCGGCACGGCGGGATTGAGCGCGTGGATGTGTGCGAGCACCCGCAGTGACACATGCACATCGGCGAACGTGACCACAACCGCAGCCGCGCGCGCGATGCCGGCGGCGAGCAGCGCCTCGCGGCGCGAGCTGTCGGCGAACACCACGTTCTCGCCGGCGAGCGCCGCCTCGCGCACGCGTTGCGGATCGAGGTCGAGCGCGACGTAGCGCACGCGCTCGGCCTCGAGCAGGCGCGCCAGACGCTGGCCGTTGCGGCCGTAGCCGAGAATGATCACGTGCCGCTCGGCGCTCATCGACTGCGCCGCCACGCGATGCAGCTCGAGCGAGCGCAGCATCCACTCCGAGCGCGAAAGGCGCAGCGCTATCGCGTCGGCGCCAGCGATGAGGAGCGGCGCGGCGAGCATCGACAGGACCATTGCCGCGAGCAGCGCCTGCAGCAGCGCCTCGCCGACCAGCCCGGCGCCGCCCGCGAGCGGCAGCAGCACGAAGCCGAACTCGCCGCCGTTGGCGAGCGCGAGTGAGACGCGCAACGCGGTGCCGCCACTGTTGCCGAAGAAGCGCGCGAGCAGCGCGATCAGCACGAACTTGCCGCCGACCAGCGCGACGAACAGCGCCGCGACCAAGCCGAGCTGCGCGGCGACCAGACGCAAATCGAGCAGCATGCCCACGGTGATGAAAAAGAGGCCGAGCAGCACGTCGCGGTAAGGCTTGATGTCCTCCTCGACCTGAAAGCGGTACTCGGTCTCGGCGATCAGCATGCCCGCGAGAAACGCGCCGAGCACGAGCGACAGTCCGGCGATGCGAGTGACGAACGCAGCGAGCAGGATGATGAGGAGCACGTTCAGCACGAAGAGCTCGTTCGAGCGCAGTCGCGCGACGAGCGCGAGCCAGCCGCGCGTCAGCCTCGGCCCCGCGAGCACCACCAGCGCGAGCGCGATCGCCGCCTTGCCGAGCGCCGCGGCCACCGCGAGGCCGAGAAGGCCCGGCGCTTCGCCGAGCGCCGGCAGCAGCACGAGGAGCGGCACCACGGCGAGGTCCTGGAAGAGCAGCACGCCGATCACCTGGCGTCCGTGCGCCGAGTCGAGCTCGCCGCGCTCGGCGAGCAGCCGCGAGACGATCGCCGTCGAGGACATGGCGACGATCGCGCCGAGGGCGACACCGGCGCGCCAGCCGAGCGCGAGCGCCGCCGTGACGACGAGCGCGAGCGCGAGGGTCGCCGCCACCTGCGCACCGCCGAGGCCAAAGACGATGCGGCGCATCGCGTGCAGCTTGCCGAGGCTGAACTCGAGGCCGATGGAAAACATCAGGAACACGACGCCGAACTCGGCAAGGTGCTGCGTCTCTTGCGCGTTCGAGGCGACGCCGAGCGCATGCGGCCCGAGCGCGAGACCGGTGACGAGATAGCCGACCAGCGCGGGCAGCTTGAGCACGCGGCAAAGCGCGACCGCGGCGACGCTCGCCGCGAGCAGCACGAGCACCGAGGCGAGGGAGACCGCGCCGCTCACGAGAGCCGAGGGACCATTGGGCTATACTCCGGCCGCATGATAAAGGCCGCGCGCGTCGCGCAAAAAACCGATCACGCCGCTAGAGCGCTCGAGCTCGCGCGGCGCGTGCTCGCGATCGAAGCCGATGCGGTGCGCGCGCTCACCGATCGGCTCGATGCACAGTTCGTCGCGGCGCTCGAGCTGATCGCGAGCCGCGCCGGGCGCGTCATCGTCAGCGGCATCGGCAAGAGCGGCCACATCGCGCGCAAGATCGCCTCGACCATGGCGAGCACCGGCACCAGCGCCTATTTCGTGCACCCGGCCGAGGCGAGCCACGGCGACCTCGGCATGATCGAGGCGGGTGACGTGTTCATCGCGCTCTCCTATTCGGGCTCGAGCGAGGAGCTGCTCGCCATCGTGCCGCTGGTCAAGCGCCGTGGCGCGAAACTCATCGCCATCACCGGCAACGCGAACTCGGCCCTCGCGCGCGAGGCCGACGTGCATCTCGATGCGGGCGTCGCACAGGAGGCGTGTCCGCTCAACCTCGCGCCCACCGCCAGCACCACGGCGGCGCTCGCGCTGGGCGACGCCCTCGCCGTGGCGCTCCTCGAGCGGCGCGGCTTCTCGGCCGCCGATTTCGCCCGCAGCCATCCGAAGGGCAGACTGCCGCGCCAGGCGCTGGTGCACGTCTCGGACGTGATGCGCAAGGACGCCGAAGTGCCGACCGTGCCGCTCGGCGCCGCGGCGCTCGCGGCGATCTCGGAGATCACGCGCGGGCGCCTGGGCATGACCGCCGTGGTCGATGCCGGCCGGTGCGTGCAGGGCATTTTCACCGACGGCGACCTGCGCCGCGCGCTCGAGAAGGGCGTCGACTTCGGCGCCGCCAAGGTCGACGACGTGATGACGCGCGCGCCGCGCACGCTCTCGCCTGAGGCGCTGGCAGTCGAGGCCGTGCAGCTCATGGAGGCGCACAAGATCAGCCAGCTCCTGGTGGTCGACGAGACGGGCGTGCTCCTCGGCGCGCTCAACATGCACGACCTCTTCCGCGCCAAAGTCATCTAGCGGATGCGCTTCCTCGCCACCGATGCGCTCGCGCGGGCGCGGCGCGTGCGCATGGTGATCTTCGATGTCGACGGCGTACTCACCGACGGGCGCCTCTGGTACGGCGCGGGCGGCGAGGAGCTGAAAGCGTTCCATGCCTTCGATGGACACGGTGTCAAGCTGCTGCAGATCGCGGGCCTGAAGACCGGACTCCTAAGTGGCCGCGATTCGGCTGCGGTCGCCGAGCGGGCGCGCGAGCTCGGCATCGAGCACGTAGTGCAGGGCGCCGACGACAAGCACGCTGCCTTTCGCGGCCTGCTGCGGCGCCTGAGCGTGAAGCAGGATGCGACCGCCTATATGGGCGACGACGTGGTGGACCTTCCGGTGCTCAAGCGCTGCGGCTTCGCCTGCGCGCCGCACGAGGCCCCCGAGGAAGTGCGCCGCAGCGTGCATTACATTGCCGCCGCTCCTGCCGGTCACGGCGCCGCGCGCGAGGTCTGCGAGTTCATCCTCGAGGCGCAAGGCAAGCTCGGAACGGTCCTCGCCCGATTCCGTCGCTAAGGCGGCCGTGAGCACAACGCGCCTCTTTCCGCTGGCATTGATGCTCGCGCTTGCGCTGCTCACGCTGTGGCTCGATCACCAGGTGCGCGTCGAAGGTCCCGGCCACGCCGCGTCGCGGCGCCATGATCCGGATTACCTGGTCAGCAATTTCGTCACCACCACCTACACCCGCGAGGGCCACGTCGAGACCGTGCTGGCGGCGGCCGAAATGCAGCACTACCCCGACGATGACTCGACCGAGCTCACCGCGCCGCGTGTCGAGCAGGCGCGCCCCGCGCAGCCGCGCTTCACGGTGCGCGCCGACCGGGGCAAAATCTCGCGCGAAGGCGACGAAATCTTTCTCTACGACAACGTGGTGCTGGTACGCGAAGCCGATGCCGAGCGTCCGCAGGCCCGCATGACGACGAGCTTTCTGCACATCCTGCGCGATCGCGCGCTCGTGCGCACCGACCGCGAGGTGCAGTTCGAGGAGCCGGGGCGCATGCTCACCGGCCGCGGCATGGAATATTTCAACGAGACGCGCGAGCTGTTCTTGCACGCCGACGTGCACTCGCAGTTCGAGCCGAAAAAGTGAGCCGCCGCGCCTGCCTCGGCATCCTGATGGCGCTCGCCGCCGCGGCCGCGCGCGCCGAGCAGGCCGATTCGACCAAGCCGACGCAGATCGAGGCGAACCGCATGCACGCCGACGATGCGCGGCGCATGAACATCTTCGAAGGCAACGTGGTCGTGACGCGCGGCACGCTCAACATCCGCGCCGACCGCATCGTCGTGCGCCAGGATGCCGACGGCTTTCAATACGCCACCGCCACCGGCAACCCGGTGCGCTTTCGCCAGCGCCAGGATCCGAAGCCGCCCGAGACCGAGGGCGTTTGGCTCGAAGGCGAGGCGAAGCGGATCGAGCTCAACGAGAAGACCGGCAAGCTCGAGCTGTTCGAGTCGGCGCGCGTCAATCGCGGCGGTGACGAGGTCACCGGCAACTACATCCTGGTGGACCAGCGCTCCGACTTCTTCACCGTCACACCCGGCAAGGGCGAGGGCCGCGTGCGGGCAACGCTGCAGCCCAAGCCGCCGGCGAAATGAAGTCCGGCAACGGCAGCTTCCTTCGCTCGGAGCGCCTGAGGAAGCGCTACAAGTCGCGCACCGTGGTGCAGGACGTCTCGCTCGAGGTGGCGAGCGGCGAGGTGGTCGGCCTGCTTGGCCCGAACGGCGCCGGCAAGACCACCTGCTTCTACATGATCGTGGGGCTGATCCCGGTGGATGCCGGCCGCATTTACCTGAACGAGGCCGAGCTCACGCATCTGCCGATTCACCGCCGGGCACGCCTCGGCATTTCCTATCTGCCGCAGGAGAACTCGGTGTTCAGGCGCTTGTCGGTCGAGGAAAATGTGCAGGCGATCCTCGAGCTGCAGGGGCTCGCCGCCGAAGCGATCGAGGGGCGGCTCGCCGAGCTCCTAAAGGATCTCAACATCGCCCACCTGCGCAAGCACGCCGCGCTCTCGCTCTCCGGCGGCGAGCGCCGGCGGCTCGAGATCGCGCGCGCCCTCGCCACCAAACCCGCGTTCATCCTGCTCGACGAACCCTTCGCCGGGGTCGATCCGATCGCGGTGCTCGACATCCAGCGCATCATCCGGTTCCTGAAAGAGCGCGCGATCGGCGTGCTCATAACGGATCATAACGTTCGCGAGACGCTCGGCATCTGCGACCGCGCCTATATCATCAATGAGGGCGCGGTTCTCGCCTCGGGCCAGCCGGAGGAGATTGTTTATAATGACAGTGTGCGCCGAGTGTATCTGGGCGAAAACTTCCGGATGTAGGTTTCCTTCGGCACACTGCAGAGGTCCATGAAGCCTTCGCTGCAGTTCCGGCTATCGCAGCACCTCACGTTGACACCGCAGTTGCAGCAGTCGATCCGGCTGCTGCAACTGTCGACCGTCGAGCTCAACCAGGAGATCGATCGCCTCCTGATGGAGAACCCGGCGCTCGAGCGCGAGGACATCGACGAGGGCGAGGCGTCGCCCCAGCCCACGGCCGGCAGCTCGAGCTCGAGCGTCGCCACCGAGGCGCCCGCGCCCGACGCCGACTGGTCGCCGGAAACGATGGCCAACTGGCGCGGCGGCGAGGACGACGAAGGCGAAAAGAGCTTCACGCCGCCGGACACGCCGACGCTGCGCGACCATCTGCACGCGCAGCTCTCGCTCACCAAGCTCGGACCGCGCGACCGCGGCTTCGTTGCGCTGCTGATCGATGCCCTCGACGAGGACGGTTATCTCACGCAGTCGCTCGAGGAAATCGCCGCGCTCCTGCCCGCGGAAGCGGAAGCCGCGCCCGAAGAGCTCACGATCGCGCTGCGTCACCTGCAGAACTTCGAGCCCGCGGGCGTCGGCGCGCGCTCGCCCGGCGAGTGCCTGTGCCTGCAGCTTCTCAACGCACCGCAAGAAGAGCGCGCCTCCCCCGTGCGCAAGCTCGCGCTGCAGATCGTCGAGCAGCATCTCGAGCTCCTCGCGAGCCGCGACTACGCCAAGCTCAAGAACCTCACCGGCGCGAGCGATGACGCGCTGCGCGCGGCGCAGCGGCTGATCCGCGCGCTCAATCCCCGTCCGGGCGCGGCATTCGCCAAGGTCGAGGCCCGCTACGTCATCCCCGACGTGATCGTGCGCAAGGTGAGGAACGCCTGGCGCGCGAGCCTCAACCCGGACGCCATGCCGCGGCTTCGCATCAACCGCCTTTACGCCGAGATCGCGGCCGGCGCGCGCAACGGCACGAGCCTCTCGTCGCAGCTGCAGGAAGCGCGCTGGCTGATCAAGAACGTGCAGCAGCGCTTCGAGACCATCCTGCGCGTGTCGCAGGCGATCGTCGAGCGGCAGCGGCACTTCCTCGAGCACGGCGAGGTGGCGATGCGGCCGCTGGTGCTGCGCGAGATCGCCGAGACGCTGAGCCTGCATGAGAGCACCATCTCGCGCGTGACGACGCAGAAGTACATGGCGACGCCGCGCGGCACTTTCGAGCTCAAGTATTTCTTCGGCAGCCATGTCGCCACCGAGGCCGGGGGCGCCGCCTCCTCCACCGCGATCCGGGCGCTGATCAAGCAGCTGGTGGCCGCCGAGGACGCCAAGGCGCCGCTTTCGGACGCGCGCATCTCGCAGATCCTCGGCGAGCAGGGCATCGTCGTCGCGCGCCGCACCATCGCCAAGTACCGCGAGGCGCTGCAAATTCCCGCCGTCAACCAACGAAAGGCTCTCTAGACCATGAATTTGAACGTGAGCGGCCATCATGTCGACGTCACCCCCGCGATCCTGAGCTACGTTCGCGCCAAGCTCGACCGCATCAGCCGGCACTTCGACCACGTGATCGACGCGCACGTCATCCTCACCGTCAACAAGATCCGCCAGAAGGCCGAATGCACGCTGCACGTGCGCGGCAAGGACCTGCATTGCGAGAGCGAGGAGGAGGATCTCTATGCCGCGATCGATCTGCTCGCCGACAAGCTCGATCGGCAGGTGCTGCGCTACAAGGACAAGCGCTACGAAGAAAAGAAGCGCACCTAGGTATACTGCGCGCGCGCTATGAGCCTGGTTGCCAAGCTGCTCGCGCCGGATCATGTGCTCGTCGATCTCGCCGCCTCGAGCAAGAAGCGGCTTTTCGAGCAGGCGGGCCTGCTGTTCGAGAACCACGACGGCATCGCCCGCTCCCTGGTGTTCGACAGCCTGTTCGCGCGCGAGCGCCTCGGCTCCACGGGGCTCGGGCAGGGGGTCGCCATCCCCCACGGCCGCATCAAGGGCCTGAAGGAAGCGCTCGGCGCCTTGATCCGCCTTGCGCAGCCGATTCCTTTCGATGCCCCCGACGGCGCGCCGGTCACGCTGGTGTTCGTGCTGCTCGTTCCGGAGAAGGCGACCGAGAAGCACCTGCAGATCCTCTCCGAGCTCGCGCAGATGTTCTCCGACAAGGCCCTGCGCGAATCGATGACCACGGCGGCCGACGCGGCCGCGCTTCACCACCTGGTCACCTCATGGCAGCCGGATGCTTCAGGTCAACGTCGCGCGGCTGCATGAGGACAACCGCGAGGCGCTCGCCCTCGCCTGGGTCGCCGGGCGCGATGGCGGCACCGCGGTGCGCCGCGAAGCGGTGGCGGCCGCGTCGCTGATCGGCCATCTCAACCTCACTCATCCGAACTCGATCCAGGTGATCGGCGCCTATGAAGCCGGCATGGTCGCCGGCTTCATCGAGCGCCTGTTCGAGCCGCAGCCCGCCGCCGTGATCGTCGCCGACGGCGTCGCGCCGCCGCAGCCGCTGGTCGAGGCCGCGGCCGCGAGCCATACGCCGCTCTTCACCTCGCCGCTGCCGGCGCCGCGCGTGATCGAGAAGCTGGCGCGTTACCTCGCCAAGGCGCTTGCCGAGACGGCCGAGCGCCACGGCGTCTTCATGGATGTCCTCGGCATCGGCGTGCTGATCACCGGCGAGTCGGGCGTCGGCAAGAGCGAGCTCGCGCTCGAGCTCATCAGCCGCGGCCACGGCCTGGTCGCCGACGATGTCGTGGAAATCTCGCGCATCGCCGCCGCCACGCTCGAAGGCCGCTGCCCGCCGATGCTGAAGGACTTCCTCGAAGTGCGCGGCCTGGGGGTGCTCAACATCCGCACCATCTTCGGCGAGACCGCGGTGCGGCGGAAGATGAAGCTGCGCCTGGTCGCGCAGCTCGAGCGCCCGCACGCCGTCGGCCGCGATCCCGGCGAGCGCCTGCCGCTCGTCGAGCAGAGCGAGGAGATCCTCGGCGTCACCGTGCGCAAGGTGACCCTGCCGGTGGCCGCCGGACGCAACCTCGCTGTCCTCGTCGAGGCCGCGGTGCGCAACGAAATCCTGAAGCTCCGCGGCATCGATTCGACCGCCGAATTTCTCGCCCGGCAGCAGGGCGAGATGCAGAAGGACCAGTAGTGCAGCTTGTCTTGGTTAGCGGCCTCTCCGGCTCGGGCAAGAGCATTGCGCTGCGCGTGCTGGAGGACGGCGGCTACTACTGCGTCGACAACCTGCCCGCCAATCTGCTCATGGAAACGGTCGATTTCCTCGCCGAAGCGGGCCACGACCGTGCCGCGGTAAGCATCGATGCGCGTAGTGCCGCGTTGCCCGCACTGCCCGAGCGCATCGCCGAGCTGCGTCGCCGCGGCGTCGATTGCCGGGTGCTGTATCTCGAGGCGGAGCCGGCGACCTTGCTTCGCCGCTTCTCGGAGACGCGCCGGCGCCATCCGCTCGCCGGCGCCGGCCAGACGCTCGCCGAAGCGATCGAGCGCGAGCGCACGCTCCTCGCCGGCATCGCGCCGCTGGGGCAGCGCATCGACACGAGCGACCTGCAGCCGCGCGTGCTGCAGAACTGGATACGCGATCTCCTCGGCCTCGGTGCCGGCACGCTCACCATCCTGTTCGAATCGTTCGCATACAAGGACGGCGTGCCGCAGGACGCCGACTGGGTGTTCGATGGCCGCATGCTCGCGAATCCCCATTACGACCCGCAGCTTCGGCCTTTCACCGGCGTCGACGCGCCGGTGATCGAGTACTTGCAGCGCGAGAGCGCGGTACAGCAATGGCTCGACGACGTGCGCGGGCTCCTCGGCCGCTGGCTGCCGGAGATCGTGCGCGAAAACCGCAGCCACGTGACTGTGGCGATCGGCTGCACCGGCGGCCGGCACCGCTCGGTCTACCTGGCGGAGGCGCTTGCCAAGGCGTTCCGTGGCGACTGGCGGGTGCTCGTGCGCCACCGCGCGCTCGCGCGCGAGGCCGAGCCATAGACGATCTCGCGCTCTTCCCGCTGCACACGGTGATCTTCCCCGGCGGGCGACTGCCGCTCAAGATTTTCGAGCAGCGCTATGTCGACATGCTCAAGGCCTGCCTGCGCGACAGCCAGCCGTTCGGCGTTTGCGCCATCCGCGAGGGCTCCGAGGTCGGCGCGCCGGCGACGCCCTACGACGTGGGCACGCTGGCGAAGATCGGCGAGTGGGAAATGCCGCAGCTCGGGCTTTTTCACATCGTCGCGACCGGCGAAAGGCGCTTTCGCATCCGCGAGCGACGCATCGAGCCGAACGGGCTGCAACGCGCGCGCATCGAGCTCCTCGAGCCGGAGCACGACGCGCCGGTACCCGCGAGTTGCGCCACCTGCGTGCGGCTTCTCGAGCGGGTGATCGACGAGCATCCGGAGGTCCTGCCCTCGACGCGGAGCCTGGGCTCGAGCGCCTGGGTCAGCGCCCGGCTCGCCGAGCTGCTGCCCCTGCCGGTTCAGGCGAAGCAGGAGCTGCTGGAGACGTCCGACGCCGCCGCCCGGCTCGAGCGACTCAATGCGCTGCTTCGCGCAGGCGGGCGAGCAGGGTCCTGACCGGCGCCGGCAGCGCCGAGCGCTCGGCTTCGTCAAACGTCATCCACGAAATCGGGGTCAGAGCCCTATTTAAATTGGGCTCTGACCCCGATTTCACCAGCAGCGGGCGAATGCGCAGCCGAAAGTGCGTGAAGCCGTGCTCGATCGGCTCGAGTCGCTTGGCTCCCGCCGGCGCCCGGCCGGCGAGCTCGGGAAAGCACCACAGCCCGCCCCAGATGCCGCTCGACGGCCGTCGCTCGAGCGCCACGGCGTCCTTGCGGCGCAGCACCAGCCACTGCACTTCTTTCTGCGGCAGCGCGCGACGCTTGCGCGGCGCCGGCAACGCCGCGACACGGCCCTCGCGCCTGGCGACGCAGTCGCGCGTCACCGGGCACCCCTGGCAGCGCGGCTTCACCCTGGTACACACCGTCGCGCCAAGATCCATCAACGCCTGCGTGTAGCGCTCGATTTCCCGGTTTGGCAACACGCGCTCGGCAAGCGCCCATAGCGCCTCCTCACGCTCGATGCCGAAGGTGCGCGCCAGCACGCGCTTCGCATTGCCGTCCAGGATGGCGGCGCGCTCGCCATAGGCGAAGACCGCGATTGCCGCCGCGGTCGAGCGCCCGACCCCAGGCAACTCGGCAATGTCGCGCGCCGTGCGCGGAAAGCCCTGCTCGGCAATGCGGCGCGCGGCGCGATGCAGGTTGCGGCCGCGCGCGTAATAGCCAAGCCCGCTCCAGAGCGCGAGGACATCGTCTTCGCTCGCCCGCGCGAGCGCCTGCACATTGGGAAAGCGGTCGACGAAGCGCTCGTAATACGGAATGACGGTTGCGACCTGCGTCTGCTGCAGCATCACCTCCGAGAGCCAGAGGCGATACGGGTCGCGCGTGCCCTGCCACGGGAGACTCTGGCGGCCATGGCGGCGCTGCCATGCGATCAGCTTTTCTGCAAAAGCCATGGGTTACCATTCTCGCAGACCATGGCGGCGTTCATCCTGCGGCGGCTCGGACAGGCGGTGCTCGTGATGCTCGCGGTCGGTCTGATCGCCTTTGCGCTCTTTCGCTTTGTCGGCGACCCGGTGATCTTCATGCTCGGCCAGGACGCGACACCGGAGGATCGCGCGCGCGTCACGCAGATCCTCGGCCTCGACCGCCCGTTCTACGTTCAGTACGCCGCGTTCGTGAACAACGCGCTGCATGGCCGCTTCGGCCTGAGCCTGCGCCAAGTGCGACCGGTCTCGACCCTCATCGTCGAGCGCCTGCCGGCGACCCTCGAGCTCTCGTTCATGGCGGCGCTGTTCGCGCTCGCCGCGGGCATCCCGATGGGCGTCTACACCGCGCTGCGGCGAAATTCGTGGCTCTCGCACTTCCTGCTCGGCGTCTCGCTCGCCGGCGTGTCATTGCCCACGTTTCTCATCGGCATCCTGCTCATCCTGCTTTTCTCGGTGCAGCTCGGCTGGCTGCCCTCCTTTGGTCGCGGCGACACCGTGCTGATCGGCTGGTGGAGTACCGGGCTTCTCACCGCTTCGGGCCTGAAGGCGCTTATCCTGCCTTCGATCACGCTCGGGCTCTTCCAGATGACCCTGATCCAGCGCCTGGTGCGCTCGGAGATGCTCGAGGTGCTGCGCACCGACTACATCCGTTTCGCGCGCGCCCGCGGCCTGACCGACCGGGCGATCCACTTCGGCCACGCGCTGAAGAACACGCTCGTGCCGGTGATGACCATCACCGGCCTGCAGCTCGGGGCGATCATCGCCTTCTCGATCATCACCGAGCAGGTGTTCCAGTGGCCCGGCATGGGGTTGCTCTTCATCCAGGCGATCGGCTTCGCCGACGTGCCGGTGATGGCGGCCTATCTCTGCCTGATCGGCCTGTTCTTCGTCATCATCAACCTGGTGGTCGATCTCCTCTACTATGCGGTCGACCCGCGACTTCGCGTGCAACCGACATGAGCACTCCCATCGAGCGCATCCGGCGCTATCACAACGAGCTCCGAGACCTGCGGCGCGATCTGCACGCGCATCCCGAGCTCGCCTTCGAGGAGACGCGCACCTCGGGCCTGATCGCCGAGCGCCTCGCCGCCTGCGGCGTCGAGGTGCACCGGGGCCTCGCCAAGACCGGGGTGGTCGGCATCGTGCGCGGGCGCGGCGCCGGCAACGGCCGGGCGATCGCGCTGCGCGCCGACATGGATTGCCTGCCGATGCACGAGACGGCCGACATCCCGCATCGCTCGCGCCACGAGGGCCGCATGCATGCCTGCGGCCATGACGGCCACACGACGATGCTGCTCGGCGCCGCCCGCTACCTCGCCGAGACGCGCGGGTTCGATGGCACGGTCTGCTTCATCTTTCAGCCGGCCGAGGAAGGCGGCGGCGGCGCGCAGGTGATGCTGAAGGAAGGCCTGTTCGAGCGCTTCCCGGTGAACGAGGTCTATGGCCTGCACAACTGGCCCGGCCTGCCTCCAGGCAAGATGGCCGTGCGCGCCGGTCCCGTAATGGCGGCGACCGACGAAGTGAGTATCACCGTGCGCGGGCGCGGCGGTCACGGCGCCATGCCGCACCTCGCGGTCGATCCGGTCGTGGTATCGGCGCATCTCATTACCGCGCTGCAGACCATCGCCAGCCGCAGCGTCAATCCGATCGACGCCGTGGTCGTCAGCGTCTGCTCCATGGCGACGAGCCAGGTCGGCGTGTTCAACGTCATCCCGGACCACGTCAAGCTGGTCGGCACCGTGCGCACCTTCCAGCCGCAGACGCGCGATCTCGCGGAGCGGCGCGTAAGGGAGCTCGCCACCAAGACCGCGGAAGCGTTCGGCGCCCGCGCCGAAGTGACCTATGCGCGCGGCTACCCGGCCACGATCAACAGCCCGCGCGAAGCGCGCTTTGCCGCGGACGTCGGCAAGCGCGTGTTCGGCGCGGAGAACGTGATCACCGAGCACGAGCCCACCATGGGTGGCGAGGACTTCGCCTACTTCCTGCAGGAGCGTCCGGGCGCCTACGTGTTCCTCGGCCAGGGCGGCGCCGCGGGCGGCTGCCTGCTGCACAATCCCAATTACGATTTCAACGACGAGGTGATTCCGCTCGGCGCGGGTTATCTCGCCGCGCTCGCCGAAGAGGCTTTACCGCTCAAGTAAGGGAGGACACATGCGCTTTTGGCTTGCCATCCTGGCGCTCATCGTGGCGCCGGCCCATGCCGTTACGCTCAAGTGGGCGGCGCAGAACGACATCCTGACGATGGATCCGCATTCGCAGAACCATGCGACGACGCACGCGATCATGCAGTACACGTACGAAGGCCTCACCCGTTACAGCAAGGACTACCAGATCGAGCCGTGCCTCGCGACGAGCTGGGACAAGGTCTCCGAGACGCAGTATCGCTTCCACCTGCGAAAGGGCGTCAAGTTCCACGACGGCAGCCCGTTCAGCGCCGACGACGTGGTGTTCTCCTTCGGTCGCATCAAGCAGCCGCAAGGCACCAACCAGATCTACGTCGCCGGCATAAAGGAAGTGAAGAAGGTCGACGATTACACCGTCGACCTGCTCCTCGAGGGGCCGCATCCGCTGCTGCTCAAGAACATCGTCGACTTCCGCATCATGAGCAAGTCCTGGTCCGAGAAGAACCGCTCGCAGAGCATCCAGGACTACAAGGCGAAGGAGGAGACGTTCGCCTCGCGCAACACCAACGGCACGGGTCCGTACATCATCAAGGGCTGGGAGCCCGACAAGCGCATCGTCATGACCGCCAACAAGGACTGGTGGGGCAAGCTCGACGGCAACGTCACCGACGTGGTCTACACGCCGATCAAGTCCGACGCGACGCGCGTCTCTGCGCTTCTTTCCGGCGAAGTCGATCTCGTCACCGACCTGCCGACGCAGGACGTCGAGCGGCTGCGCAAGGAATCGGCCCTGAAAATCCTCGACGGTCACGAGGTGCGCACCATCTTCATCGGCCTCGACCAGCACAACGACGAATTGAAATACGCGAGCACCAAGGGCAAGAACCCCTTCAAGGACGTGCGCGTACGCAAGGCGCTCAACATGGCGGTCGACCGCGAGGCCATCCGCAAGGTGACGATGCGCGGGCTGTCGATCCCCGCGGGCATCATGATCGCGCCGGGGGTGCACGGGCACTCGAAGGACATCGACCTCGTGCCGAAATTCGATCCCGCCGGTGCGAAGAAGCTGCTCGCGGAAGCGGGCTATCCGGAGGGCTTCGAGTTCACGCTGGATTGCCCGAACAACCGCTACGTCAACGACGAGAAGATCTGCCAGGCGCTCGTATCAATGTGGGCACGGGCCGGGCTGCGCGTGAAGCTGAACGCCATGCCCTTCGCAACCTACATCCCGAAGCTCCTCAACTTCGACACCAGCGCCTACATGCTCGGCTGGGGCGTGCCGACGTTCGACGGCCTCTATACGCTGCAGTCGCTCGTGCGTACAAAAACCACCGGCGCCGACGGCAGCTTCAACCAGGGCCGCATCAGCGACAAGAAGCTCGACGAGATGATCGACCAGCTGAAGGTCGAGACCGACACGCAGAAGCGCGACGCGCTTCTCAAGCAGGCGCTCGAGATCACGCGCGACCAGGCCTACTACGTGCCGCTGCACCACCAGATGCGGCCCTGGGCCATGAAAAAGGGCGTGACCATCGTCTACAGCCTCGACGACCGGCCGCAGGCGCGCTTTGCCACGGTGAAGTGATTCTCCGGCAGCTCTGGGAGCACGACCTCGCCTGGAGCTTCAGGCGCTCGCCGGTCAGCGTCATTGCGGCGGTGGCTACGTTGGTCTGCGTCGGTGCGGCGCTGCTCGCGCCTTGGGTCTCGCCGCAGGATCCGTTCGACATGGCGGCGCTCAACTTGAGCGACGCCTTCATGCCCCCGGCGTGGGACGAAAAGGGCATGGCCCAGTACCCGCTCGGCACGGACAACCAGGGGCGCGACATCCTGTCGACCATCATGCACGGCGCGCGCATTTCGCTTGGCGTCGGGCTCGCCGCGGTGCTCTTCGCCCTGGTGCTCGGCGTCTCGCTCGGCTTGCTCGCCGGCTACCTTGGCGGACGAGTCGACGCGATCATCATGCGCATCGCCGACGTCCAGCTCTCCTTTCCGGCGATCCTGATCGCGCTGCTCATCGACGGCGTCGCACGCGTCGTCCTGTCAGGCGACCGGCACGATCAGCTCGCGATCCCGGTGCTGGTGCTCGCCATCGGCTTCGCCGGCTGGGTGCAATACGCGCGCACGGTGCGCGGCTCCACGCTGGTGGAGAAGAACAAGGAGTACGTGCAGGCGGCGCGCGTCATCGGCCGCCGCTCGCTCGCCATCATGCTGTCGCACGTGCTGCCGAATGTGATCGGCCCGGTGCTGGTCATCGCCACCATCCACATCGCCACCGCGATCATCACCGAGGCGACCCTTTCCTTCCTCGGCGTCGGCGTGCCGGCGACGCGGCCTTCGCTCGGTACGCTGATCCGCATCGGCAACGAATTCCTCTATTCCGGCGAATGGTGGATCACCGTGTTCCCGGGCGTGGCACTCGTGGTGCTGGTGCTGTCGGTCAACCTGCTCGGCGACTGGCTGCGCGACGCCTTGAACCCGAAGCTGCGATGACGCTCGAGGTGCGCGAGCTGCAGGTCGAGTTCCCCACGCGCCGCGGCACGCTGCGCGCGCTGGATGGCGTTTCG
>Ga0081539_10002799_pt1 | contig 23331 bp, 22 predicted proteins | sample TabmetS4T2R2_FD_71023 | JGI IMG/M metagenome (GOLD analysis project Ga0081539, IMG submission 71023) | Tabebuia heterophylla rhizosphere microbial communities from the University of Puerto Rico - S4T2R2 | ecosystem: Host-associated > Plants > Roots > Rhizosphere ...
TCGTGGTGCTCCTACTCATCGATCTCGTGGAAAGGACCGACGAGCTTGGACACCACGGTGGTCGGAACCTCACGGCCCGACGCCCGCGGCGCCTCCTACACCACTTCTACCGACGTGACCCGATCGTCATCGGCGGGACCGGAACGATCGGGAGCGCCGTGACGGAGGCGCTACAGGGTGCGCACGAGGTGATCGTCGCATCGCGGAGCGGGCGGCCGCATGCTGATCTCGCTGACCCTCGCACGGTCGCCCGACTGCTCGAGCGACTCGACGGCATCGATGCGATCGTCTGTTGCGCGGCGAACGCTCCCCTGGTCCGACTCAGCGAGGTGTCTGAGGAGCAGTTCGTCGCGAGCATCGCGCCGAAGCTCCTCGGGCAGGTCGGGGTGACGATCCACGCCGCGACGCGTCTCCGCGACCGCGGCTCGATCACCCTCACGAGTGGGGTCATCCCGGAAGGGACCTCCGGTGCGGCCGGCGGGGCTTTGGTCAACGCGGGCCTGGAGGCGTTCGTCCGGGCCGCGGCGCAAGACCTCGGCCGCGGACTGCGGATCAACGCGGTCAGCCCAGGGTGGGTCGCCGAGACGATGACCAAGTTGGGCATGGACCCAAGCGAGGGCGTGGCGGCTGCGGAGGTCGCGCGCGCGTACGTCGCGGCGGTCGAAGGCAGCATGTCTGGCGAGATCCTTCGAGCTGGGATGTGACTGCGCAGCAGACGATCGAACCGTGTAGAGAGACCCCGGATGCCCCGGGTCTCCGCACAGCTGCACCTCCGCGGCGCCACGCCGCCAGAGGTCGCCGCACTGTGGTGGGACACCGCGCGCTGGCCGAGCTTCGTGGAGGGCTTCTCGCACGTCCACAGACGCGAGGAGCCCTGGCCGCACGACGGCGGGCGCCTCGTGTGGGACGCCCGGCCCGGCTCCGACCGCGGGCGGGTGGTCGAGCGCATCCAGCGCCGGGACGCGGCGGGTGGGGCGGAGGTCGCTGTGGTGGACGCGGTCCTGGAGGGCACGCAGCGGGTCGGCTTCCAGGCGGCACGCGACGGCACGCTCGCGACGCTCGAGCTCCACTACACGCCCAAGGGACCCGCCGCCACCCTCGTCGACCTCGCGTTCACCCGGCGGCGCCTGCGGCGCGGCCTCGAACGGACGCTGCAGCGGCTCGCGCGCGAGGTGGTCATGGAGCGCGAGCTGGCCGAGGGCGTCGAATAGCCTGACCGCCGATGGACGCTGGGGTCACACGCGAGGTCGCGCGCCTCGTGCGCGAGGCCGGGACGGTCGTCGCGCTGTCGGGCGCGGGCATCTCCGTCCCGTCGGGGATCCCGGACTTCCGCTCGCCGGGCACCGGCCTGTGGGCCGACGCGAACCCCATGGAGGTCGCCCACATCGACGCCTGGCGCCGCGACCCGCAGCGCTTCTGGGCCTTCTACGACCAGCGGTTCCAGACGCTTCAGGGCAAGCAGCCCAACGCCGCCCACCACGCGCTCGTGGAGCTGGAGCGCCGCGGCCTGTTGCGCGCCGTCATCACGCAGAACATCGACGGCCTGCACCGGGCGGCGGGGACGCGGGCGCTCGTCGAGGTGCACGGCACCATCGCGACCTCCTCCTGCCTGGAGTGCGAGGCCACCGCGGCGCTGGAGGAGGTACGCGAGCGGATCGCCGCGGCGCCCGACGGCGTGCCGCGCTGCGAGGACTGCGCCGCGCCGCTGAAGCCGGACGTGGTCCTGTTCGGCGAGCTGCTGCCGATCGAGGCGATCGAGCGCGCCCAGGCGCTGTGCTCCATCGCCGACGTGCTGCTGTGCATCGGCACGTCGCTGGAGGTGCACCCCGTCGCGGCGCTGCCCGAGCTCACCGACGCGGCAGGCGGCGACGTCGTGGTGATCACGAAGGGATCGACGCCCTGGGACGAGCGCGCGGCGCACCGCCTCGGCGGGGACGTCGTCGACGAGCTCGAGGGACTGGTGGCGGCGCTGTGAGCGCGAGCGCGGTGGTCCTCGGGGCCCGCAACCTCGGCGGGGCGATCGCGACGCACCTGCAGACGGCCGGCTGGTCGGTCGCCGCGGTGGCGCGCTCGGACGACTCGCTCGCCGGCGTGCGGTCGGAGGGCGCGCTGGGCCTGAACGCCGACGCCGCCGATCCCGGCGCGCTGCGCGCCGCGCTCGACGAGGCCGCACGGCGCCACGACGGGATCGACCTCCTCGTCAACGCGGTGACCGCCGCCCGGCCGACCGGCGGCCCGTGGGGCGGCGGGCCGATCGCCGATGCGTCCCCGGACGCCTTCGAGGGCTGGGCCGCCGCGGTCGGCCGGCAGGCGTTCACCTTCCTCTCCGTCGGCGCGTCCGTGCTGCGTGCCCAGGGCCGCGGCGGCACGCTCGTGCAGGTCACGGGCGGCTCGGCGCGCCGCGCCCTACCCGGCCGCGGGCTGTGGGCGGCGGGCGCCGCCGCCACGAGAGCGCTCGTGCAGGCGGCGGCGCAGGAGCTGCGCGAGGACGGCATCCACGTCGCGCTCCTTGTGGTCGACGCGACGATCGCGTCGCCCAAGACGGCCGAACGCACCCGCGACGTCCCCGCCGACGCGCTGGCCGACCAGGAGGAGATCGCTCGCGCCGTCGCCTACCTCGCCGGCCAGCAGCCGACCGGCTTCACCCACGAGCTCGTCGTCACGCCGGCCGGCGAGCGGTGGGTCCCGTAGTGGCGGCGGCCGCGCCGGGCTCGCGGCGCTCGATCCTCGTGGCCTTCACGGGGATCATGGTCGTGATCCTGCTCGCGGCGCTCGACCAGACGATCGTCTCGACCGCGCTGCCCGGGATCGTCGCGGACCTGCGGGCGTTCGAGGACCTGTCCTGGATCGTGACGGCGTACCTCGTGGCCTCCACGGTGACGATCCCGATCTACGGCCGTCTCGGCGACATCCACGGCCGCCGGCGGATGTTCGTCGTGGCCATCTCGATCTTCGTGCTCGGCTCGCTGTTGTGCGCCGTCGCGCAGAACGTGGGCCAGCTCGTCGGCGCCCGGGTGGTGCAGGGGCTCGGCGCGGGCGGGCTGCTGCCCCTGGCCCAGGCCGCCGTCGCCGACCTGGTGCCGCCACGCGACCGAGGCCGCTACCAGGGGCTGATCAGCGGGACATGGGCCGTCGCGGCGGTGGCGGGACCGCTCCTGGGAGGCGCGTTGACCGACTCGGCGTCGTGGCGGTGGATCTTCTGGCTGAACGTCCCGCTGTCGCTGCTCGCGCTGGTGGTCGTGCTGCGCACGATGCGCGTCCCCCACGTCCGCCGCGAGCACGCGGTCGACGTGCCCGGGGCAGTGACGCTCAGCATCGGCGTCGTCTGCGTGCTGCTCGCCTGCTCGTGGGGCGGATCGCGCTATCCGTGGGGGTCGGCGGAGGTGCTCGGCGCCGCCGCCGCCGGCGTGGTCGCACTGGCGGCGTTCGTGTGGATCGCGCGCCGCGCGCCGGAGCCGCTGCTGCCGTTGACCCTGTTCCGCAACCGGGTCTTCGCCGTGTCCAGCCTGGGATCGGTGTCGTGGGGAGCGATCCTCTTCGCCGTGACCGTCTACGTGCCGCTCTTCGTGCAGGGAGCGCAGGGCTCCTCGGCGACCACGTCGGGCGCCGCGCTCATGCCGTTGCTCCTGGCGTGGACGGCGGTGGGCGTCGTCGCCGGGCAGGTCATCGCGCGCACCGGCCGCTACCGGCCGTTCCCCATCGCCGGTAGCGCGCTCGCCCTGGCGGGCACCGTCCTCCTTGCGCTGCTCGGGCGGGACTCCTCCGCGCTCGGCGTCGTGATCGCGACCGGCGTCATGGGCGCCGGCATGGGGATGATGGTGCAGGCCTACATCATCGCGACGCAGAACGCCGTCGAGAACGCCGTGGTCGGCACGGCGACCGCGGCGCTGCAGTTCTTCCGCTCGATGGGCGGGAGCGTCGCCGTCGCCGGCCTCAGCGCGCTGCTCGCTGCGCGCCTGTCGACGGAGCTGGCCGACAGGCTCGGACGCGCGGCGGCGCGCATCGACCAGGATCGCCTGCTGGAGGGCGGCGCCGCGATCCCGGCGGACCTCGTCGACGGCACCCAGCGCGCGCTCGCCGCCTCGCTGCACTCGGTGTTCCTGGCGCTCGTTCCGATCGCCGCGCTGGGGCTGGTCGTCGCGCTGCGCCTGGAGGAGCGGCCGCTGCGGACGCGCGCCGCGAGCGAGCCGGCCTAGCGCAGACGCAGCGTCTCCTCGCCCACGCGCACCTCGTCGCCCGGGTGCAGCTGGCGGCCGCGGCGCGTTTCGGGCTCGCCGTTGACGAGGACGCTTCCTGCTGCGAGAAGCGCCTTGGCGTCGCCGCCCGCATCGACCACGCCCGCGAGCTTGAGCAGCTGACCGAGGCGGATCGTGTCGCCTCGGATCGCGATGTCCTGCTGCACGCGGCCAGCCTACGGCGACGGCAGCGCCCGCCCGCTTACCGCGGGGGTGCGGTCGTCGAGCGGACGACGAGGGTGGGTTCGTGGAGGCGCACCACCTGCGACGTGCGCCCGCGGACGCGCTCGAGCACCAGGGCGAGGGCCTCCTGGCCCATCTCGTGGCGCGGCTGGTTCACGGTCGTCAGCCGGATGTGGTTCAGCGCGGCGACGAAGGTGTTGTCGTAGCCGACGACAGAGACGTCCTCGGGGATCTTGACCCCGTCCTGCTCCAGGCGGTCGATGAGGCCGACGGCGACGAGGTCGTTCGCCGCGAACACGGCGGTCGGCAGCGTCGGCTCGCGCAGGAGGCTCGCGGCCGCCGCGACACCTGCGTCCTCCGTGAAGTCGCCCGGGATCACCGTCGCCGTCGCCTTGAGGCCGGCCTCGTCCATCGCGCGCAGGTACCCGGCTCGCCGGGGCGCCGCGCCGGCCCCCTGCCCGCCGTCGACGTGCACGATCCGCTCGTGGCCGAGCTCGACGAGGTGCTCGACCACCTGGTGGGAGCCGACGGCCTCGTCGGTCATGACGCAGTCGATGTGCGCGTTGCGCACGCGCCTGCCGATCACCACGCACGGCAGCGAGCCGACGTCGGCGGCGATCTGCGCCCCGCTCATGCGCGGCGACACGAGGATCAGACCGTCGGTCCGGTACTCCAGCAGCGCCTCGAGCATCGCGCGTTCGCGCTGCTGGCGGCGTCCGCCGGTGATGAGGAGCAGGCGGTAGCCGATCTCCGACGCGTCCTCCTCGATGCCGTTGGCGATCTCCGCGAAGAACGGGTTGTGGAGGTCGTTGAGCAGCACGCCCACCGTGTTGGTGGTGTGGCTCGCGAGGTGGCGCGCGATCGCGTTGGGCCGGTAGCCCAGGCGCTCGGCGGTGGTGAGGACGACCTCGCGACGCTTCCGGCTCACCTTCGGGCTGTCCCGCATGACCAGCGATACCAGCGCGCGCGAGACGCCCGCCTCGCGCGCGACGTCGTCCATGGTCACGTATCCGGCGCGTCGGCGTCTGCCGGCGGTTGCCTCCCGATCGGCGTCCACGCGGGTCATCCCGCGGCATTGTTCCAGGTAGAGCGCTCAAACGGGAACCTTGCGTCGACAGGCGTAAAGCCATACATTCCGCGAAATTAGAGCGCTCCAACGGAGAGGGTGAACCATGGTGGCGAAGCCAGTCGACGCTTCGGTCGGCATGCGCGGTCTCGCAGGCGCGCCCATCTCGTGGGGCGTCTGCGAGGTTCCCGGCTGGGGCCTGCAACTTCCGCCCGAGCGCGTGCTCGCGGAGATGGCCGGCCTCGGCCTGACCGCGACGGAGCTCGGCCCCCAGGGCTGGCTGCCGCTCGACGGCGGCCGGGCGCGTGCGGTGCTCGACCGGTTCGGCCTGCGCCTCGTCGGCGGCTTCGTGCCCGTCGTCGTCCACGAGCCCGATCTGTCCGCGACCCGCGAGAGCGCGCTGCGAGCCGGCGGGCAGCTCGCGGCCGCGGGTGCCGACGTGTTCGTCGCCGCGCTCGTGCAGGACGTGGACTGGGCGGCGCCGGTCCCACTGGACGAGGACGGCTGGCGCCGCGCGGGCGCGCATCTTCGTCAGCTCGCCGATCTCGTCGCGGAGCAGGGGCTCACGCTGGTGCTGCATCCGCACGTCGGCACGCTCGCGCAGACGGCGCAGGACGTCGAGCGCGCGCTCGTGCACACGGACGTGCCGTGGTGCTTGGACACCGGCCACCTGCTGATCGGCGGCGTGGATCCGGTGCGGTTCGTCCGCGACCACGCGGATCGGATCGGACACGTCCATCTCAAGGACGTGGACGCGTCGCTGGCGGAGGCGGTCCGCAGTGGCGCGACATCGCTGGTGCGGGCCACGCAAGCGGGCCTGTTCCGGCCGTTGGGGGAGGGGGATGCACGGATCGACGAGGTCGTCCGACTCCTCGACGACGTCGGGTACGAGCGCTGGCTCGTCCTCGAGCAGGACATCGCCATCACCGGGACGGAGCCCCCGGCCGGCGGCGGTCCGGCCCTCGACGTCGCAAGCAGCATCGAGTTCCTAACCACCGGGGCTTCGAGGAGAGAGAAAGTGTCTCAGTGAGGACGGGAGCGCTCGAGATGCCGGCCACCTCCACGACGACAGCAACTCTCCGCCTCGGCGTGATCGGCGTCGGGCGCATCGGCCGGATGCACGCCGACATCCTCGCCCGGCAGGTGCCGGGCGCAGCGCTGACCGTGGTCCACGACGCCCATGCGCCGAGCGCGCGGGACGCGGCCGAGTCGCTGGGCGTCCCGGCCGCGGAGGACCTGTACGACCTGCTCGGCGCAGCGGACGTCGATGCCGTCGCGATCTGCACGTCGACCGACACGCACGCCGACCTCATCGTCGCCGCGGCCGAGGCCGGCAAGGCGATCTTCTGCGAGAAGCCGGTGTCCCTGGACCTGGCCGAGGTCGACCGCGCGCTCGGCGCGGTGGCGACGGCAGGCGTGCCGTTCCAGATCGGCTTCAACCGCCGCTTCGACGCCGCGCACTCGGCCGTGGCGGATGCGGTCGCCAGTGGCCGGATCGGCGAGCCGCAGATCGCTCGGATCTCGAGCCGCGATCCGGCGCCCCCGCCGCTGAGCTACGTGCGCGTCTCCGGCGGCATCTTCCTGGACATGACGATCCACGACTTCGACATGGCCCGGTTCGTCACGGGCAGCGAGGTCGTTGAGGTCTACGCGCGCGGCGCCGTGCGCGTAGACCCGGCGTTCGCGGACGCCGGCGACGTCGACACGGCGGTGATCACGCTCGTGCACGAGAACGGCTGCATGACGACGATCGACAACTCCAGGCAGGCCGTCTACGGCTACGACCAGCGCGTGGAGGTGTTCGGCTCCGCCGGTATGGCGGCGTCGGAGAACCCGCCGGCGTACACGGCGCTCGTGCGGACGAAGGACGGCACGTCCGAGCCGCCGCTGCCGTACTTCTACCTCGACCGCTACGTCCCGAGCTACCTCGCCGAGTGGAAGGCGTTCGTCTCCGCGGTCAGCCAGGGGCGCACGCCGCCCGTGACCACCGCCGACGCGCGGGCGCCGCTCGTGATCGGGCTGGCGGCGTGGCGCTCGGTCCGCGAGGGCCGGCCCGTGCGCCTGGAGGAGGTCGAGCGCTGCGGGAGCGCCGCATGAGCGAGCCGTTCGACCTGATCACCATGGGCCGCGTGGGCGTCGACCTGTACCCCGAGCAGATCGGCGTGACGCTGGCCGACGTCCGCAGCTTCGCCAAGTCGCTGGGCGGCAGCGCGACGAACGTCGCGGTGGCGGCGGCGCGCCTGGGCAACCGCTGCGCGCTCATCACCAAGGTCGGCGACGACCCGTTCGGCCCGTACGTCCGCCGCGCGCTGCGCGAGTTCGGCGTCGATGACGGCTTCGTCGGGACCCACGCGACGCTGCGCACCCCGGTGGTCTTCTGCGAGGTCCATCCGCCCGACCACTTCCCGCTGCTCTTCTACCGCGAGCCGCGCGCGCCCGACATCACGCTCGCGGCTGAGGAGCTCGACCTCGACGCGATCCGCGCCGCGCGCGTGTTCTGGACGACCGGCACGGGTCTCAGCGACGAGCCGTCCCGCAGCGCCACGCTGCGGGCGCTGCAGGCCCGCGAGGGCGCCGCGGCCGGCGCCATCACCGTCCACGACCTCGACCACCGCCCGGTCTTCTGGCCGGACGAATCGGAGGCGACGACCTACGCGCGCGAGGCGCTGCGTCACGCGACCGTCGCCGTCGGGAACCGCGAGGAGGTCGCCGTGGCCGTGGGGACGCGCGACCCGCACGAGGCGTCCGCCGCCTTGCTGGAGCTCGGCGTCGAGATCGCGATCGTCAAGCAGGGCCCCGCGGGCGTCCTGGCACGGATGGCCGACAGGCTGGTCGAGGTGCCGCCGGTCACGCACCTCGGGGTGGTGAACGGGCTGGGCGCGGGCGACGCGTTCGGCGGTGCGCTCGTCCACGGGCTCCTGCACGGCTACGACCTCGAGCGGACCCTGCGGCTGGCGAACGCCGCGGGCGCCTACGTCGCGTCCAAGCCCGCGTGCGCCGACGACATGCCGACGCTGGCGGACCTCGCGCCGCTCGTCGCAGAGGAGGGGGTGTCGGCATGACGAGGCTCACGGTGGCCCAGGCTCTCGTGCGCTTCCTCGCGGCGCAGGAGGTCGAGCGCGACGGCCGGCGGTCCAGGTTCTTCGCAGGCTGCCTCGGCATCTTCGGCCACGGCAACGTCGCGGGCCTCGGCCAAGCGCTGCACCAGCACGCCGACCTGCTCCGCTACGTGCCTGCCCGCAACGAGCAGGCCATGGTCCACGTCGCCGCCGGCTACGCCCGCCAGCGCAACCGCCTTGCAACGTGGGCGTGCACGTCGTCGGTCGGTCCCGGAGCGACGAACATGGTCACCGGGGCGGCGCTGGCGACGATCAACCGGCTGCCGGTCCTGCTGCTGCCCGGCGACACGTTCGCCACGCGCACGCCGCACCCGGTGCTGCAGCAGCTCGAGGTGGCCCACGACGCCAACGTGTCCGTCAACGACTGCTTGCGGCCGGTGTCGCGCTTCTTCGCGCGCGTCGAGCGCCCCGAGCAGCTCCTCGACGCGGCGCTGCAGGCCATGCGCGTGCTGACCGATCCAGCGGAGACCGGGGCCGTGACGCTCGCCCTGCCCGAGGACGTCCAGGCCGAGGCCTTCGAGGTGCCCGACGCGTTCCTGGCCCCGCGCACTTGGACGGTGTTCCGCCGTCCCCCGGCGCCCGAGGCGCTCGCCCGCGCCGCGGCGATGGTGCGCGCCGCCCGCCGCCCGCTGATCGTCGCCGGCGGCGGGGTGATCTACAGCGAGGCGACCGCGGCGCTGCGAGCGTTCGCGGAGGCGACCGGCATCCCGGTCTGCGAGACGCAGGCAGGCCGCGGGGCGCTCGTCTCAGACCATCCGCTGTCGCTCGGCGCCGTCGGCGCGACCGGGACGACGGCGGCCAACCGCCTGGCGCGCGAGGCGGACCTGGTCGTGGGCATCGGCACGCGCTGGAGCGACTTCACGACGGCGTCGAAGTCGGCGTTCCAGGATCCGGTGGTCCGGTTCGTCAACGTCAACGTGGCGTCGCTCGACGCGGCCAAGCACAGCGGCCTGGCCGTCGAGGCGGATGCTCGCGTGGCGCTCGAGCGGCTCGGCGAGGCGCTGGAGGGCCACCGCGCCGATCCGGCATGGACGGCCCGTGCCGGCGATGAGGCCGGGCAGTGGGCTTCCGAGGTCATGCGCGTCACCGCGCCGGCCGCCGATCGAGACCTGCCCGCCCAGGCGGCGGTCATCGCCGCGGTCAACGATGCGGCGGGCGAGACGGGGGTCGTCGTCTGCGCGGCCGGGTCGATGCCGGGCGACCTGCACAAGCTGTGGCGGGCCCGTGATCCCGCGGGCAAGGGCTACCACGTCGAGTACGGCTACTCCTGCATGGGCTACGAGATCCCCGGCGGGATGGGCGTGAAGCTCGCCGCGCCCGAGCGCGACGTCTTCGTGCTCGTCGGCGACGGGTCCTACCTCATGCTCCCCGGCGAGCTTGCCACCGCCGTCGCGGAGCGCATCCCGATCGTCGTCGTCCTCGTCGACAACCGCGGCTACGCGTCGATCGGCGCCCTCTCGCGGTCGGTGGGCTCGGCCGGCTTCGGCACCCACCTCCGACGGGCCGCGAACGGCGCGCTGCCGCTCGACGAGCCGGACGGCACCATGCTCGCCGACCCGCCCGGCGAGGCGTTGCCGATCGACCTCGCCGCGAACGCCGAGAGCCTTGGCGCCCGCGTCGTCCGCGCGAGGAGCCTGGACGAGCTGCGCGCCGCGCTCGCCGGCGCGCGCGGCGCGGACGGTCCGGTCGTCGTGCACATCGAGGTCGATCGCTTCGCGGGCGTCCCCAGCTACGAGAGCTGGTGGGACGTGCCCGTCGCCGAGGTCTCCCACGAGGACTCGGTGCGTGCTGCTCGCGAGGCCTATGAGCGAGACCGCCTGAGTCAGCGCATCCACCTGGAGGCTCCATGACCCTGCTCGTCCACCCCGACGCCGCCCCAGGGCCCGACGGCACCATCCTCAGCGTGACGCCGCAGTCCGCGGGGTGGGACCACGTCGGGTTCGAGGTTCTGGCGCTCCCAGACGGCGCGGTGGCCGAGCGGGACACGGGCGATCGCGAGGTCTGCGTGGTCCCCGTACATGGCGGCGTGCATGTCGGCTCCGAGCACGGCGAGTGGCGCGACCTGGGCGGGCGGCCCGATCCCTGGTCGGGCCGGCCGGATGCCGCCTACCTGCCGCCGGGGATGCGGTTCACGGTGACGGCGGCCGCCGGCGGCGCCGAGGTCGCGCTGTGCTGGGCGCCGGCGCCGAACGGAGGGGCGGCGCCGCGCGTGCTGCCCGGCGACGAGATCGAGGTGGAGACGCGCGGGCACGGGAACCTCGAGCGCACGATCCTTCCGATCCTCATGGGGGACCGGCCCGCCGAGTCGCTGCTCGTCTGCGAGGTGCTCACGCCCGGTGGCCACTGGTCCAGCTACCCGCCGCACAAGCACGACCGCGACGCGATGCCGGACGAGTCCTACCTGGAGGAGACCTACTACCACCGCGTGTCTCCGATGCGCGGCTTCGGCCTGCAGCGCGTCTACACCGACGACGGGTCGCTGGACGAGACGGTCGCGTTCGGGGACGGGGACTGCGTGCTGGTCCCGCGCGGTTACCACACGGTCTCGGCCCCGCCCGGCTACGACCTCTACTACTTGAACGTGATGGCCGGCCCCACGCGGGCCTGGGCCATCGCCAACGACCCCGACCACGAGTGGACGCTCGCCCCGCAGGCGGCGTCCTGACAGGAGCGAGGATGCCCTTCAGCGAGGAGCAGCTGCAGGCGATCGTCGAGACGCGCGCGCGGCGGCCCGCCGCGATCGCGGAGGCCGCGGCGGCGCGCATGCGGCCGCCGAGCGCACTCGATGCGGACGGCACGGCGATGATCATCGCCGCCGACCATCCGGCCCGCGGCTTCCTGGGCACCGGCAGGAGCCCGATGGCGATGGCCGACCGCGGCGAGGTCCTCGACCGTCTCTGCCTCGCCCTGTCGCGGCCGGGCGTCGACGGCGTCCTCGGCACGCCCGACATCCTCGAGGACCTCCTGCTCCTCGGCGCGCTGCACGACAAGGTCGTCTTCGGCTCGATGAACCGCGGCGGCCTGGCCGGCGCGAGCTGGGAGATCGACGACCGCTTCACGGCCTACGACGCGGCGAGCATCGAGGCGATGGGCTTCGAGGGCGGCAAGATGCTCACGCGGATCGACCTCGACGATCCGGCGACGGCGCCGACGCTCGAGGCCTGCGCGCACGCCGTGTCCGACCTCGCCTCGCGATCGCTGATCGCGATGGTCGAGCCGTTCATGGCCCATCGGGAGGACACCGGGCGCCTGCGCGTGGAGCTGACGACGGAGGCTGCGATCCGCGCGTCGGCGATCGCCGCGTCCCTCGGGGCGACGTCCGCCTACACGTGGCTGAAGGTGCCGGTCGTGCCCGACATGGAGCGCGTCGCGGCGGCGACCACGCTGCCGACGGTGCTGCTGGGCGGCGAGGTGGCCGACGACCAGGACGCGACGTTCGAGTCGTGGCGCGTGGCCCTGCGTGCGCCGAACGTGGTGGGCCTCGTGGTCGGCCGGTCGCTGCTGTATCCGCCCGACGACGACGTCGCGGGCGCCGTGGACGCGGCCGTCGGGCTGCTGCCGCGCTCGGTCAGCCCCCGTAGTGGCTGACCCGCTCCGGCTCGATCTTCACGATCGTCCGGACGTGCTCGGGCCACAGCGCGCGCCCGCGGTACTCGGGGTGGCCGGTGTAGACGCGCTCGAGGGCGTCGATGTGCGCGTCGGCACCCGCGTTGGTCATCTCGACGACGCGACCCGTGATGGAGAGGAACTCGCGATGCCCGCCACCGGCGACGGTCACCGTCACGCGGGGGTCTCGCTGCAGGTTGCGCCACCACGCGCGACCCTCCGCCGTGTTGAGCAGGACGTGGCGGCCGTCCTCGTCGGCGTCGGCCCAGGTGATGACGTTCTGGATCGTTCCGTCCTTGCGCAGCGTGGAGACGGTGGCGAAGAACGGGCCGCGCAGGAGCGCGAGCGCGTTCGCGGACAGCTCGGCGGCCATGTCAGGAGGCCTCCTGCGCCGGCGCGCTCTCGATGACGCCGAGGATCTCGCGGACGCGGCAGACGAGCAGCCGCTCGTCCTCGATCTCGACCCAGACGCCGGCGGAGCGCGGGAACACGACGTGGTCGCCCGGCCGCACGGGCATCTTGAAGTCGGGGAGATCCGGCGGCCCCTCACCGGCTGCGAGGACGATGCCCTCGTTCGGCGGGACGTCGTGGGTCCCCTGGGGGACGAGCAGGCCGGACTTGCGCATGCGGTCCGGCTCGAGCTCCTTGATCACGACCTGGTCGAACAGCGGGCGAAGGACATCTGGCATGCCCGGGCACGATAGGGCGCTCCGCGGGCGCTACGGGCGCGAAACGACGAACGCCTCGTCGTTGAACCACAGGCCGCCGTACTTGTGCAGCACGTCGCGCGTGGCCTGCAGGTAGGACCCGTCCGCGGTGACGGAGTCCAGCCGCTCGTCCTCGATCTGGTTGACGTAGATCACCGCGTTCCAGGCGGCGAAGGTGGTGGACGTCCCGATCCGGTCCCCGATCTCCGAGGGCAGGGTGTGCATCTCGTAGCGGAAGAGCGCCTGCTCGTCGGAGGGATCGGTGAGGTCGTAGCCGGCCGCGTCCTGGCCGAGCTGCCGCTCGAGTGCCTCCAGCAGCGCGTGGCGGTCGACCTGGAACGGGTTCTCGCCCGGCCAGAGCTTCTGCACGACCTCGAGTGCCGGGTCGCGGCCGATGGACTGGATAGTCAGGAGGCGTCCGCCCGGCGCCAGGCTGCGGGCGAGCGGCGCGAGGATCTTCTCGGCCTTGAACTGCGCGTTCATGCGCGCACGCCAGGGCTGAGACGCCAGGATGAAGTCGTACTGGCCCCGGAACTGGCGTGGTCGCGGGATGACGCCATCGAGCAGGAACTCGTGGTCCTGGCGGTAGAGCACCAGGACCGACGGGCGAACGTACGTCGGGTTGCCTGTCGCGGGATGCGGCTTGGTCTCCCACCCGTATGCCAACGTTGGCGCCAGGGCCTCGATCTGCTCCTCGAACTCCGCCGAGGACGATCCTGCCAGGCGCACTTCGTGCCAGTTGAGCGCCTGGGCCTTCTCGGGGTCGGACGGCAGCAGGCTCGGTGCGTCCCTGTAGCTCAGGTTGGTGATGACGAGCACCATGTGCGGGTGCTCGAAGAAGCGGTCGGGCATCTTCTCGAGCCCCAGCCGCACGTCCTCCAGGCTGATCTCCTTGGCCACCGCGAGCAGCGGGACCGTCGGGAAGTCGTGGTGGACGGCTCGGATGAGGCGGGTCAGGACCGTCGCGTCCCCCATGCCGGCGTCGAACGTCCGCAGCGCAGGTGGGCGGGGCAGCAGGCGGCCGAGCTCCTTCGCGGCGCGCTGGCCGACGACCGCCTTCTCGTTGCAGGTGTTGACGAACGCCAGGTACTTCTGGCGGTTGTCGTAGAAGCGGAACGGCTCGGCCTGCGGTTGCTGGCGCTCGGTGGCGGCCGCCATGTCTTCCCCCTTCGCTCGGCTCCGTCCTGCCCGGTCCGTCCGAGGATCAGTCGGGCACCAGCTCGTCGAGCACGTCGGCCAGGCGCGTCAGGTCCGGGAGCTCGCGCGTCGGCTCCTGCAGGCGCTCGTCGCCCAGGCGGTTGATCCAGATGCTGGGGAGCCCGAGCTCGGCGGCGGGGACGATGTCGTGGAACTGGCTCTGCGCGACGTGAACGTGACGCGTGCGGTCGGCGCCCGTCTGCTCCCAGAACGCCGTCCAGTGCCGGTGGGCGGGCTTGTAGGAGCCGATGTCGGACGCGACGATCTTCGCGTCGAACGGCACGCCGATCGCGTCCTCGGACGCCGCGAGGAAGTCGGGATCCGTGTTCGAGAGGGCGGCGAGCCTCCAGCCGCGCTGCTTCGCCTCCGCCAGCCCGGCGGCGGTGTCGGGGAACGGCGGCCAGTCCGGCAGCGAGCGACCGAGGGCGTCGCGCTCGTGGTCGGGCAGGGCGACGCCGCGCTCGGCCGCCAGCTGCGCGAGCACGTCCGCCATCACGTCGCGGTAGCTCGCGTCGGGCCGCTGGCCCTGCACGCGCGGCTCGAGCTCGTGGTAGCGCCGCAGCAGCTCCCCGCCGGAGGGCCCGAGGATCCGCTCGAGCTCGGTGCCGATGCCCGTCTCCCAGTCGATCAGGGTGCCGTAGCAGTCGAAGGTCGCCCAGCGGTCCGCCACGGGGCGGAGGATAGAGCCGGGCTGCTAGCCGGCGTCGAGCGCGTACTTCGACGGCGCGGCGCTGACCTTCGGGTTCTCGATCCGGCCGAGGCGGTCGATGAGCTTGGACCACTGGCCCGGCTTGAGCACCGAGTCGAGCTCGCGGGCGGTCTCGGAGTTCGGGTCGTACGCGGGCGGGAAGCCGACGTGGATGTGGTCGTAGTGGTCCGGCAGCGCCATCGTCGTCGGCGCGTTGGGGTACTTCATGAGGCTGATGATCTGGTTCGGGGCCAGCGTGCCCTGGAGGGTCAGCAGCTTGCGGATCGTCGTGTCGGTGATCGTGCCGGCGCCCTGGGTGGCCGGGGTGATGACCTGTCCGTTGACCGCCGCGATGTCGAGCGCGTTGCCGGAGGAGTGCGCCGAGACGTTGCCGGACGCGGTGTAGTAGCCGTGGCCGCACTTGAGGCTCGAGATCGTCGGCTCCAGGCCGCTGGCGGCGAGGAAGACGATGACGGCGAGCACGCGGCGGTCGATGATGCCGGCCTCGATGTCGCGGCGCCCGCAGGAGTAGATCTTGATGCGCTCGTCGGTGAGGACGCGGCGCTGCAGGTCCTCCTTGCTCATCAGGAGGAGCTGGCCGACGCTCGGGTCGTCGCTCCCGGCGCTCGCGAGCACTCCGGTGTCCGCGGCGCGGTACACGGCGGTGGTCTCCAGGAGCTTCCAGCCGTCGAGGATCGGCTTGGGGTCGATGCGCGGCGCGTTCTCGCCCGCGGGACGGACCTCGAAGCGCAGGTACGGATCGTCGTCGTCGCGCGTCGCGCGGCCGACGCGACCCAGGATCGTCCCCGCGATGACCTTGCGGCCGCGAACGAGCGGCTGGAGCGTCACGTCGTCGCGATCGAGGCCGTAGTCGACGGTGAAGTATCGAGCCATCGTCGCGTCCTCGGGCAGCTCGACGCCGGTCTCCTGAAGCTGGAAGCGGCCGCCGGCGGCCCAGGCCGCGGGACGGCGCGGGTTGGCGAAGAGGCGCTCCTTCTCGCTCTTCGCCGGCGCGGAGTCGGCGCTGCGCGCGGCGGCGCTGCCGGCGCCCTTGCGCTGCGTCCCCGCGGTCGCCGCGCGCGTGGGGGCGGGATCCTTGCCGGTGAGGCCGAGCTCGCGCTTGACGCTCGCGCGCGTCTGGCGGCGCTGCTTCGGCACCGGCACGACGTCGGCGACCTTCTTGAGGTGCCCGTACGTGTAGATGTTGCCGTAGGCGTCGCGCAGCTTGACGTAGGTGCCGAGCCGGCGCGTGCGGCCGACGGAGATGATCTCGCCGTCCTGCACGGCGATGACGGGCGAGCCCGCGCGCGCGCGGATGTCGATCCCGGTGCGGTCGGCCTCGGACTCGACCGGCTGGGCGGCGTTCTCGCCGGCGGCGACCTTGCGCGCGTCCTTGGCCGTGACCTGGTCGTCGTAGGTCGCGTGGGCCGCGACGGGGAAGTGCCCCTGCGTGAGGCCGCTCAGGGAGGAGATGAGGTCGGTCGGGATGCCCGCGACCAGCTGGGCGCGCCGCAGGACGTCGTCGACGTACCAGTCGGCGTGGTTGTAGGCCCAGATCGCGCGGCGCAGGTCCTGGTCGGCGCCGGCCGCCTTGAGGTAGCGCGCGGCGGCGAAGATCGCGTCGACCGGGTTGAACGGGTCGCGCTTGTCGTCCTGGTTGGCATCGACCCCGTATGACGCCCACGTCGAGGGCATGAACTGCATCCACCCGAGCGCGCCCGCGCTCGAGACGTTGAGGTTGCGCCCGTAGTCGGTCTCGATCTCGTTGATCGCCGCGAGCACCTCCCACCGGACCCCGTACTGGATGCCGGCCGCCTGGTAGATCGGGAGGAGGAACGGCGGGATGCGGAAGCGGTCGATGAAGAAGTTCGGCACGCCGACCTGGGTCGGGGAGAACCCGTCGGTCGTCGTGGCGAGGGAGGCCGGCGCGTCCGTGGCGGGAGCGGCAGCGGCCGTCGGCGGAGTCTCGACCCCAGGTTGAGGCTGATCGCCGGTGATGTCCTGGCGCTCGCCGTCCGTGGCCTCGGGCGACTCGGCGTCCGCCTCCTCGTCGGTCGCCTTATCCTTCTTCGCGGCAGCGCGCTCCTCGGCCTGCTTCGCGGCGGCCTTCTTCGCCGCGGCCTTGCGGCGGGCGGTCGCGGCGTCGGCGCGGCGCTGCTCGTCGGACTTCGCCTTGGGCGCGGGCGTCGGCGCGGGCGCGGCCTGCGTCTGCGCGGCGGGCTGCGCCGTGGTCGAGGCCGGCTCGGTGGGGGCGGGCGCGGCCTGCGTCGTGTCCGCGGCCGCGGGCGCGGGCGCCGCCTCGGTGGTGGTGGCGGGAGCCGGCGTGGTGGTCACCGCCGGGGGCGTCACGTCCTGGATCGAGGCGATCGGGTCCGTGATGCCAGGGATGGTCGCCGAGCTCGCGTCCACTCCTGCCGGGAGGTCGACCGTCAGCGTGCGCTGCTCGCCGGACTGGAGCGTCACGAGAAGGACGCGCGGATCGGCGGAGGCGGGGATGACCGACGCGCCAAAGCCCGCGGAGAGCAGGCCGGCGGTAGTCAGGGCGATGACGAGCTTGCGCTTGTGCATGGATAGGAGGCGCCGCACGACCGCCGCGCCAGGTCGAGGCACGCTAGCAACGACGTCTGAGGTTGAACGCACGCGGGATCGCATCGCTTCGCAGTTCAGTGATTCGGTCAAAAGCCCCCGCGCTTGAACGGCTTCCGGCGGCGGTGGACCACTTGCGACCGACCTAAGGTTCGACTTGAGCGTGAGACAGACGGTTCATCCGCCCAGTGGACTAGCCTGCGCGGCGATGACCGGCGATGAGAAGGGGCTTCGAGAGCGGATCACGCGCTCCGGCGAGGACGCGATCGGCAAGCTGGCCTCCGAGCTACTCGAGAACCCGCTCGTGACGTCGGCGATCGCGCGGATCTTCGAGGCGCGCGAGAAGGCCTCGCAGGCGCAGGCTGTCGCCTTCGGCGCGCTGAACCTGCCCTCGGCCGCGGACATGGAGCGGCTCACGCGACGCGTGCGGTCCGTGTCGCAGCGGCTCGAGGCGATCGAGGACGGCGTCGACAAGCTCGACCGTAGGCTCGGGGCGCTCTCCGCGCCCGCCGTGGAGGAGGCCGTCCGCGACGTCGAGGCGGGCCTCGCGAAGCGCATCGCCGGGATCGAGGAGGCGGTCGTCGCGCTCACGCGCGAGCTCCACGCGCTGCGCGAGGCGCTGCCGGACGCTCCTCGCGCCGTGCCCTCGAGCCAGGAGCGCCTCGAAGTCGACGCGGAAGTCGATGAGACGCCGCCCGCCGCCAAGCCGCGGCGCCGGCGATCCTCGTCCGAGTCTGCGTCCTAGCTCGACGGAATCGCCGCGAAGGCGGACGGAAGCGCATCGGCCGCTTGACAGGGCCCCTGCTGGGGAGTACCCCTGTCCCACTTCAATTACGGCAAAAGGCCGGAGAGTGGGCGGCATACGCCGCCTGCCAGGTGCCGCCGCCGCCGCGAAGCTGGTGGCAACGAGCGCCCCACGGCCGAGGCAGCGGGCCGCATTGCCCGCAGGGCGGCGGGGACCTAGTTCCCGCCGTCATCATGCTGGGGCAATGGAGCCCCTGACCGAAGAGGAGGTCGCCCGCCGCGCCGGCACCACGCCGGACACGCTTCGCGCGTGGATCCGCGACGGACTCCTACCCCGGTTCGGCGGCACGTGGACGCCAGAGGTGGCGGCCCAGGCGCGACTCGTGGGACGGCTACGGGCACGCGGCCACAGCGCGGAGCAGATTCGCGAAGCGGAGGCGCGCGGCGCGCTCGCGTTCGGCGGCATCGAGCACCTCCTCGGGGCGACCGGCCGCGAGATCCCCCTCGACGAGGCGGCGCGGGAGTCGGATCTCGAGCCGGAGTTCGCGGCGGAGGTCCTCGCCGCCATGGGCTTCGCCGGCGCGGGCGGCAAGCTCCGAATCGGCACGGAGGAGGTGGCGCTGCTGCGCGACATCGCCGCGGCGCTGCGCGCCGGCCTGCCGCGCGTCGCGCTCCTGCAGCTCCTGCGCGTGTACGGGCACGCGCTCGCGCAGGTCGCCGACGCCGAGGTGCGGCTCTTCCATCTCTACGTCCACGAGCCGCTCATGCAGGACGGCGTCCCGGGCGAGCAGATCGCGGAGGAGATGGAGGACCTCGTTCGGGGACTCCTGCCGCTTGCGGCGCCGATCATGCGCCGCGTCCACGCCCGCCACCTGCGGCGGTTCGTGGCGCAGGACGTCGTCGGGCACATGGAGGAGGACGGGACCGGCGACGGAGCGCCGCGCCTGCCGGGTCGCCTGCGGGTCTCGATCGCCTTCGCGGACCTAGCCGGCTACACCCGCATGACCGAGGAGCTGGGCGACGAGGAGGCCGTCCTCGCCGTCGAGCGCTTCATCGAGGAGGTCGAGCAGTCGCTTCCCGGTACCGCGCGGATCGTCAAGACGATCGGCGACGAGGTCATGATCGTGGGCTCCGACGTGGTCGCGCTGACGGCGTGGTCCGTCGCCTTCCAGGCCGGGCGCGTCGGCAGGCGCCCGCAGTCGCGGATCGGGCTGCACGTCGGCGAGGTGCTCTACCGCGACGGCGAGTACTACGGGCGCGAGGTCAACCTCGCGGCGCGCGTCGCGGCGCGCGCGGCCGGAGGCGAGGTGCTCGTCACGCGGGCCGTCGACGAGGCGGCCGGGCGCGGCCTGGCCCGAGAGCGGATCGGCGAGGTCCGCCTGAAGGGCTTCTCCGAGGCCACCGAGCTGTTCATCGCCTTCCCGCGGCGCTGAGCTACGGTCCGGGGTGTGAGCAGCCCGCGCCGCGTCGCGATCGCCTGCCAGGGCGGTGGCAGCCATACCGCCTTCACGGCCGGCGTCCTGCGCGGTCTGCTCGACGCCGACGTCCTGCGCGACGTGCGGATCGTCGGGCTGAGCGGGACGTCGGGCGGCGCTGTGTGCGCGCTGCTGACCTGGTACGCGCTGCGCGACGGGAACCCCGCCGAGGCGCGCAGCCTGCTCGACGCGTTCTGGGCCGAGAACGCGGCGGAGGGGCTCGTCGACCAGACTGCGAACGCGGCGACGCTGTGGACCGCGACGCTGCAGGGACTCGGCCTGCTGCCGGCGATCAGCCCGTACGACACGCCCGTCTCCGACGCCGCGAGCGCCGCCCTGCGCGGCATGCTCGAGCGCTGCGTCGACTTCGACCGCATCGACGTGGACGAGGACGCCGCGCATCCGATGCTCCTCCTCGGCGCCGTCGACGTGCTCACCGGCGCGTTTCGCACCTTCAACAGCCGCCGGGACCGCATCACGGCGGACATGATCCTCGCGTCCGCCGCCATCCCGAGCATCTTCCGGTCCGTCCGCGTCGGCGACGAGCTGCTCTGGGACGGCCTGTTCTCGCAGAACCCGCCCGTGCGCGAGCTGCTCGACGCAGGACCGGACGAGCTCTGGGTCATCCAGATCAACCCGCAGTCGCTCGAGCGCGAGCCGCGGACGGTCCTGGAGATCGCGGACCGGCGCAACGAGCTGGCCGGCAACCTCTCCCTGCTGCAGGAGCTCAGCTTCATCGAGAAGATCGACCAGCTGCTGGAGGCCGGCGTGCTGGCCCCCGGGGCCGGCTATCGCCACGTCGTCGTCCGCATCATCGAGCTGCCCCGTTCCGACCTGCGGGGCGTCGGTGCGATCTCCAAGCTGGACCGCGACCCAGGGTTCCTGGAGGCGCTGATCGCCGACGGCGAGGGCAAGGCGGCGGAGTTCCTCGCTGCGCTGCGGCTGGAGGGGACCTTCGCTACGGGTGATGCCGACGCCATGCTGGAGCTGTTCGCCGACGACGCCTGCGTCCGCGCGCACGCGCCGTTCCCCGATGGCGAGCACCGCGGCGAAGCGCTGCGGCGCTTCGTCGCCGACCAGCTCGTCGCGCATGCCGAGGTCGACCTCACGCGCAAGCAGGTCGCGGGCGACCGCGTGACCTGGACGCTGCGGGTGCGCGACGGCGAGCGCCCGCGCCGCGCGGTCGCCTCGGCCGAGTTCCGGGCGGGGAAGGTCGCGGAGCTGCGCGTCGGCGGCGCGTCGTGACCGACCTGCTCGACCGGGTGCGCGCGACCGGTCTGCTCGTCGCCGGGGAGCCGGTCGTCGTCCTGCTGTCCGGCGGACGGGACTCCGTGTGCCTCCTCGACGTCGCGACGCGTCTGGCCGGACCCGAGGCCGTCGTGGCGCTGCACGTCAACCACGGCCTGCGGGGCGCGGAGTCCGAGGAGGACGAGGCTCATTGCCGCGCGCTCGCCGATCGGCTGGGCGTCGAGCTCGTGGTCGAGCGGTCGGGGCCGGTGCCGCGGTCGGGCAACGTGCAGGCGTGGGCACGCGACGGGCGGCTGGGCGCCGCGGCGCGTCTGGCGCAGCCACGGGGGGCGCACGTCGCGACGGGGCACACCTCGACGGATCAGGCGGAGACAATCCTCTACCGGCTCGCCGCGTCGCCGGGGCGCCGGGCGCTGCTCGGCATGGCGCCGCGCGACGGCCTCGTCATCCGCCCGCTGCTCGCCGTCACGCGCGAGGAGACCGCCGCGCACTGTCGTTCGCGGGGCCTCGCATGGCGGGAGGACTCCTCCAACGCGTCGCACTCGTACTCGCGCACGCGCGTAAGGGAGGGCCTCGTGCCGGCGCTGCGCGCGCTGCATCCGGCGGCGGAGCGCAACGTGGTCCGCACCGCGGAGATCCTGCGCGAGGAGGCCGCGGTGCTCGACGAGCTCGTGGACACGGTCCTCGCGGGGGCGCACCGGGTCGGCACTGCGCACCTCGCAGCGCTGCCGCCCGCCCTCGCACGGCTCGTCGTGCGGCGCCTCGCGGAGGACGCGACGGGGCGCCTGTGCCCGCGTGCGCCGGGGCGGCTGCAGGAGCTGCTCGACCTCGGCGAGGGGGCGCTCGACCTCGGCGAAGGAGCCCGCGCGGTCGTCCACGACGGGCAGCTCCACGTGGAGCGGACGCCCCGGCTTTCCGAGACCTAGACTCCCGACGGATGCGTGACCCCGACGTCGGCGAGATCCTCGTCCAGCCGGACGAGCTCGCCCGCCGCGTGCGCGAGCTGGGCGCCGAGATCTCCCGCGACTACGAGGGTCGCGAGCCGCTGCTCATCTGCGTCCTGAAGGGCGCGGTGTTCTTCCTGTCGGACCTCATGCGCTCGCTCGACGTCAAGTGCGAGGTCGACTTCATGGCCGTCGCCTCCTACGGCTCGGCGACGGAGTCCAGCGGCGTGGTGCGGATCCTCAAGGACCTCGACGCCGCGATCGAGGGTCGCGACGTGCTCATCGTGGAGGACATCGTCGACTCCGGGCTCACCCTGCAGTACCTGCTGCGCAACCTCGGAGCGCGCGGCCCGAAGACGCTCGAGGTGTGCGCGCTCCTCACGAAGCCGGAGCGGCGCAGGGTGGAGCTGAGCCCGCGCTACGTCGGCTTCGAGATCCCGGATCGGTTCGTCGTCGGCTACGGTCTCGACTTCGCCGAGCGGTTCCGGAACCTGCCCTATGTGGCGGTCCTGAACACCTAGCCGGACGGGTATCCCACCTTCGTCCACCTGCATTTCAAGCAGGTGCTGACTGCTACGCTCGTACGTCCAATGAGCCGCTTCTTCAAGAGCGCCGCGTTCCCCATTCTGATCGTCGTGGTGCTCGCCTTCTTCGCTCAGCGCCTGATCAGCCCGAGCGACGACGCGAACAAGCCGACGTTCCGGGACTTCAACGCGCAGCTCGACTCCGGAGAGATCCGGTACGTCGACATGAAGAACAAGGACAACACCCTCGAGGTGACGCTGCGCGACGGTCGCAAGTACAAGGTCGGCTTCGCGGACGACTACGGCGGAACGCTCACGAACCGGCTCATCGCGGCGCAGAAGGCCGGTGACCTGCAGGACTTCAACATCACCGGCCGGCAGTCCAACGGCTGGCTCTCGCTGCTGACCTACGTCCTGCCCTTCCTCATCTTCATCGGCTTCTGGATCTTCCTGATGAACCAGGTCCAGGGCGGCGGCTCGAAGGTCATGTCGTTCGGCAAGTCGCGCGCGAAGCGCATGTCGGTCGACTCCCCGAAGATCACGTTCCGCGACGTCGCGGGCGTCGACGAGGCGGTCGAGGAGCTTCACGAGATCAAGGAGTTCCTGGAGAACCCGAAGAAGTTCCAGGCGCTCGGCGCTCGCATCCCCAAGGGCGTGCTGCTCTACGGGCCTCCGGGCACCGGCAAGACGCTGCTCGCACGCGCCGTCGCCGGCGAGGCGGGCGTGCCGTTCTTCTCCATCTCCGGCTCGGACTTCGTCGAGATGTTCGTCGGCGTCGGCGCGTCCCGCGTGCGCGACCTGTTCGAGCAGGCCAAGCAGAACTCGCCCTGCATCATCTTCATGGACGAGATCGACGCCGTCGGGCGCCACCGCGGCGCCGGCCTCGGCGGTGGTCACGACGAGCGCGAGCAGACGCTCAACCAGCTGCTCGTCGAGATGGACGGCTTCGAGATGAAGGACAACATCATCCTCATCGCCGCCACGAACCGTCCCGACATCCTCGATCCCG
>Ga0081539_10002800_pt1 | contig 23310 bp, 29 predicted proteins | sample TabmetS4T2R2_FD_71023 | JGI IMG/M metagenome (GOLD analysis project Ga0081539, IMG submission 71023) | Tabebuia heterophylla rhizosphere microbial communities from the University of Puerto Rico - S4T2R2 | ecosystem: Host-associated > Plants > Roots > Rhizosphere ...
TACCCGGCGACGGAACCTCGGTGTCGACCTTGTCGGTGGAGATCTCCAGCAGCGGCTCGTCCGCCTCGACGGTCTCGCCGGGCTGCTTGAGCCACTTCGTGATCGTTCCCTCCGAAACGGAGACGCCCATCTGGGGCATGACGACGTCGACGACGGCAGCGGTGGCCACGGCTCTCCCTCCTAGTACTCCGCGAGCTCCCTGAGTCCCGCGGCCACGTCCTCGACCTGCGGGATGAACGCCTTCTCGAGCGGCGGCGAGAAGGGGACGGGCGTGTCCGGCGCGGCGATCCGCTTCACCGGCGCGTCGAGGTCCTCGAACGCCTCCTCGGCGATGGTCGCCGCGATCTCGCCGCCGAAGCCGCCGGTGCGCGTGTCCTCGTGCAAGACGAGGACCTTCGAGGTCTTCCGCACCGACTCGAGCACCGCGAGCTTGTCCCACGGCAGCACCGTGCGCAGGTCGATGATCTCGACCGAGACGCCGTCCGACTCGAGCTGCTGCGCGGCCTCGTCGGCGGTGTAGACCATCGCGCCCCAGGTGACGACGGTGACGTCGTCGCCCTCGCGGTGCGTCCGGGCCTTGCCGAGCGGCACGGTGTAGCGCTCCTCGGGCACCTCGCCCTTGATGCGCCGGTACAGGTGCTTGTGCTCGAAGTACATCACCGGGTTCGGGTCCTCGATCGCGCTGATCAGCAGGCCCTTCGCGTCCTCCGGCGTCGCCGGGCAGACGCACTTGAGGCCGGGGATGTGCGCGAACGACGACTCGGGATTCTGCGAGTGGAACGGCCCACCGCTGAAGCCGCCGCCCGAGGGACAGCGGATGACGATCGGCACTGCCGTGCCCGCGCGCCAGCGTTGCTTGGCCGCGACGGTCACGAGGTGGTCCCACGCACAGGAGATGAAGTCCGCGAACTGCATCTCCGCCACCGGCCGCATGCCCATGATCGCCGCGCCCGTGCACGAGCCGACGATCGCGGTCTCGGCGAGCGGCGCGTCGATCACGCGCCACGGGCCGAACTCCTCCTGGAAGCCGAGCGTCACCTTGAACGCGCCGCCGTAGACGCCGACGTCCTCGCCGATCACGTAGACGCGCTTGTCGCGCCGCATCTCGGTCCGCAGCCCGTCCGAGATCGCCTGGAGGTAGGTCAGTTCAGCCATGGCTATTTGTGGTGAGGCGTGTCGAGGTCCTCGGGCGTCGCGTAGACGCCCTCGAGCAGTTCCTTGGCCTCCGGCAGCGGTGACTCCTCGGCGCGCTGGAGCGCGTCGTTGAGGAGCTTCTTCACGCCCGCGCCGATCTCGTCCTCCTCCGCGTCGCTGAGGTCGGCGTTCTGCCGCAGCCAGCTGCGGAAGCGCTCGATCGGGTCGGCTGCCGCCCAGCGCTCGAGCATCTCCTTCGGGACGTAGAACGCGTCGTCGTGCACGGCATGTCCTTCCATGCGCAGCGTCAGGCACTCCAGCAACGTCGGGCCGCCGCCGTTGCGCGCCTTCTCGATCGCGCGCGTCGCCTCGCGATAGACGGCGAGCACGTCGGTCCCGTCGATCACGACGCCGTCGAAGCCGTAGGACTGCGCGCGATCGGCGACGTGCTCGGTCGCGTACTCGAGGTGCGTCGGCGTCGAGTACGCGAACTGGTTGTTGTCGCACACGAACACCACGGGAAGGCGTCGCGTCCCCGCGAACGTCATCGCCTCGTGCGCGTCGCCGCGCGCGGAGGCGCCCTCACCGAACCAGCCGACCGCGACGCGATTCTCCTCGCGGATTCGGAACGCGAGCGCGCAGCCGACGGCGACGGGCAGCATCGCCGGCAAGTGGCTGACCATCGCGATCAGGCCGAGCCGCGAGTCCGCCATGTGGACGTTGCCGTCCTTGCCCTTCGTCGGCCCGTCGCGCCGGCCCATGTACTGCGCGAAGATCCGCCAGGTCTCGACGCCGCGCGTGACGTGCACGCCCATGTCGCGATGGAGAGGCGTGCCGACGTCGTCCGCTCGCATCGCCGTCGCGACGCCGACGGACGCCGCCTCGTTGCCGCGGCCCGTGTAGAACGAGCCGGGGATCTTTCCCTGGCGGTAGAGAATGTGGCCGCGTTCCTCGATCCCGCGCGTGATCAGCATGTTCCGGTAGACGCCGAGCAGGTCGTCGCGGTCGAGACCCGCCTCCTTGACCTCCTGCAGCGAGCCGACCGGCTCCGCTCTCGTCGCTATCGCCAACGCGCTACCCCCGTCGTGGGAAACCGGCTGGAAACTCTATCGCCCGCGGCAGACCGTCCCGGCCGCAGTGCGGGTCAGTCGGCGATGATCGCGAAGCTCTTGTCGACGGCGCAGAGCTGCTTGCACGAGTCCCGGTGGTTCCCAGGAGCGGCGGAGCTCGGAAATGCAGCGGCGAGCGCGGCGACGATCGCCGCGATGCAGGCGCTCTTCCTGATCACGGACACCTCCTCGAGTCGATATCCGTCCTTCTACCTGGACGCGCAGCGGCTTGTCTAGTGTCCGAGAGATGGGAAAGGCGTCGGAGTGGCTCCGCGAGGAGCGCCGGAAGGTGCTCGGCGACTGGGCGGCGTTCTGTCGCTCGTGCGGCTTCGTCGTCCGCTGGTTCGAAGAGTTCGAGGCCGAGGTGCCGACGGCGTGCCCCCAGTGCGCGGGCGCGATGGTTCGACGCTGCCCTGCCTGCGACGCGCCGTTCTCGTCGGCGTTCGCCGTCGCCTGCGAGGCATGCGGCGCGAGGTTGCGCGAGAACGCGCTCTTCGGGACGCCGATCAGGCGCCGCTAGCTCAGCGGACGCGGAAGGTCCGCGCCGGCAGCTTGAACGTGGTGCCGGCGTAGGTCGCGGAAACCGCGACGCGGAGGATCTTGCCCTTCGCCGTCTTCGGGACGCGCCAGGTGCAGGCGCTCGCGGCCGCGAGCTTCTTGCCGGCGAGCGTTGCCGCGCAGACCGGCGTCGCCGCGAACGGGCCGCCTGAGGACAGCGTCAGCGCCACGCCTCGCACCTTGAACAGCTGACCCGCGCGCGGGGCCGAAGGCTGATAGGTCACCGCCGCGCGCCGGAGGGTGGGCGACGCGAGCGTGAACGAGTAAGCGCCGGTGTTGGGTGCGTAATCGGTGTCGGGTTGCGGAGGCGGCGGCGGCGGGAAGTTCGGATCCTCGGGCTCCGGAAGCGGCGCGGCGAGCGCGCTCACGGCGACCTTCACGGTGCGCGCGCCGACGAGGGCGAGGGGAATGGCGAGGGTGGCCGTCCCGTCCTCGAACTCCATCTTCGCGGTGGTGATGTCGACGTAGTCGTCGACGGATTTGTCGTACTTGAGCACCTCGGTGACGACGAAGTTCTGCTCGTTCGCGTCCTCCTGCCCTTCGACCACGCCGTAGACGTCGATGCCGCCGTCGCCCGTCTGCTCGTTGGCGTCGGTGTCCACGTCGACCTCGATGATCGCGCCCTCCTCGAGCTCCGGATGGCCCGTCTCGTGCACGGCAACGTCGAGGAAGCCCGGACGCTCGGAGATCGTGACCTTGTCGATGTCGGGGCCGTAGGTGTCGCCGAGCGGATCGGTGAAATCGGCGGCGCCGCCCACCCCCGTGAGGAAGAGCGCGGCTCCGACGATCGCCACCCCGGCCGACAGACGCATGGCGGACCTGTTGTATCCGCGATCGCTTGCGGTCGCAAGTTAGGAATTTGGTGAGGGCTCAGTGCTGCTTGATCGCGCTGAAGCGGATCACCGTCACGGCGTGGCCCGGCCCGACGTCGCGGTTGTACAGCTGGGCGAGGAAGTCCGCCATCTCCTCGGGACGGCGGATCTCCGGGTTGTCGTGCTCGATCTCGCGGGGACTGAGGTCGTCGAGCGCCTTGACCTCGACCTTGTCGATCACGGCGTCGAAGACCCGCTCCCGGGGGCCGTAACGGGCCCCGACGAGCACGGCCACGACCATCCCCTTCTTGTACTTGGCGCTCTTGTCCCCGAGCCGGATCGTCGCCGTCTTCCGCCCCGAGCGCAGCTGCTCGGCAACCATCGGGTTGTAGAAGTTGAGCGCGTACAAGGGCTCGAGGATCATACGGCCTCGTCCTGCAGCGCCGATAACGCCCGCTCCGCCATCTCGCGCTCGCCCTTGTAGGCGAGGAGCCGCGGGGCGTCCTCGAGCGGGAGCCAGCGCGCCTCGTCCACCTCGTGCACGTGCTGCGGGTCGAGCTTCCCCTTCGACCAGCGGACGAGGAAGAAGGAGACCACCTTGAAGACCCGCTCGCCCTTCCCGGGGCCGTCCCAGGACTGCGTGTAGACGTACCGGACGTCGCCGAGCTTGCCGATCGGGCGGCCCTCGGCTCCCGTCTCCTCGCGGGCCTCGCGGAGCGCGGCCGCCTCGCCCGTCTCTCCCGCGTCGACCAGGCCCTTGGGCAGCGCCCAGACCCCCTCCGCCTTCCCGCGCGGGCGAATCGCCGCGACGTGCCAGCGCCCGCGGAGCCGCCGGACGAGCACCGCGCCCGCCGAGAACTCCCTCCTCATCGCCGTCCTTGTAACACACGGCAGCTCTGAGAAGCAGCGAGTTGCAGGACGCCGCTTCGGGCCTCTAGAATGCCGCTGGCACTCTCGCCGAGGGAGTGCCAGACACTGTCACAAGAGGGAATCCGGGAGGCCATATCAGATGAATCTGCAGCCGCTGGGTGACCGCCTGATCGTCGAGGTGCTCGAGGAGGAGGAGACGACCGTCAGCGGCATCGTCCTTCCCGACACCGCGAAGGAGAAGCCGCAGCGGGGTCGCGTCCTCGCCGTCGGTCCGGGCAGCCGGAACGACAAGGGCGAGCTCGTCCCGCTCGACGTCGCCGAGGGCGACGAGGTGATCTTCTCCAAGTACGGCGGCACCGAGGTCAAGGTCGGCACGGACGACGTGTTGATCCTCCGCGAGTCGGACGTGCTCGCGAAGGTCGTAGGTACTCGCGAGCCGGCCGGCGTGGCCTAGTCAAGGAGGAACGAAACCGCAATGGCTCACAAGGAACTGAAGTTCAACGAGGATGCGCGGCGCGCGCTCGAGCGCGGCGTGAACATCCTGGCCGACGCCGTGAAGGTCACGCTCGGCCCGAAGGGTCGGTACGTCGTGCTCGACAAGAAGTTCGGCGCGCCGACGATCACGAACGACGGCGTCACCATCGCCCGCGAGATCGAGGTCGAGGACGTCTTCGAGAATCAGGGCGCGCAGCTCGTCCGCGAGGTGGCGACGGCGACGAACGACGTCGCCGGCGACGGCACCACGACGGCGACCGTGCTCGCGCAGGCGATCGTCCGCGAGGGCCTCAAGAACGTCGCGGCCGGCGCCAACCCGATGGCGCTCAAGCGCGGCATCGAGAAGGCGGTCGACGCGGTCGTCGAAAACCTGAAGACGCAGTCGAAGGAGATCTCGGGCAAGGAGGACATCGCCCGGGTCGCCACGATCTCGTCGCGCGAGAAGGAGATCGGCGAGAACATCGCCGACGCGATCGAGAAGGTCGGCAAGGACGGCGTCGTGAACGTCGAGGAGGGCCAGACGTTCGGCCTCGAGCTCGAGTTCACCGAGGGCATGCAGTTCGACAAGGGCTACCTGTCGCCGTACATGATCACGGACGCCGAGCGCATGGAGGCCGTCCTCGAGGACCCGTACATCCTCGTGGCGAATCAGAAGATCGGCGCGGTCAAGGACCTCCTGCCGGTGCTCGAGCAGGTGATCCAGGCGGGCCGCCCGCTGCTGATCGTGGCGGAGGACGTCGAGGGCGAGTCGCTCGCGGCGATCGGCGTCAACAAGCTGCGCGGCACCTTCCAGGCCGTCGCGGTCAAGGCGCCCGGCTTCGGCGACCGCCGCAAGCGGATGCTCGAGGACATCGGCATCCTCACGGGCGCCGAGGTGATCACCGAGGAGATGGGCCTCAAGCTCGAGAACACGAAGCTCTCGCAGCTCGGCAAGGCCCGCCGCGTCGTCGTCGACAAGGACTCGACGACCATCATCGACGGCGCCGGCGAGACCGAGGGGATCAAGGCGCGGATCAAGCAGATCAAGTCCGAGATCGAGACCACGGACAGCGACTTCGATCGCGAGAAGCTCCAGGAGCGGCTCGCGAAGCTGTCCGGCGGCGTCGCCGTGATCAAGGTCGGCGCGGCCACCGAGACCGAGATGAAGGAGAAGAAGCACCGCGTCGAGGACGCCGTCCAGGCGACCCGCGCGGCGCTCGAGGAGGGCATCGTCCCCGGTGGCGGCGTCGCGCTCCTGAACGCGGTCGAGGCGGTCGACGTCGAGAAGATCGACGGTGACGAGCGGACCGGCGCGGCAATCATCCGCCGCGCGCTCGAGGAGCCGATCCGGCAGCTCGCGGAGAACGCGGGTCTCGAGGGCTCGGTCGTCGTGGACAAGGTCCGCGGCGCCGGCGCCGGTCAGGGTCTGAACGTCGACTCGGGCGAGGTCGAGGATCTCGTCAAGGCCGGCATCATCGACCCGACGATGGTCACGCGCTCGGCGCTGCAGAACGCCGCGTCGATCGCGAAGAACATCCTCACGACGGAGGCTGTGGTCGCCGAGGCGCCCGAGAAGCAGCCCGCCGGCGCGGGGATGCCGGGCGGCATGCCCGACATGATGTAAACACTCGCGGCTGCGCGCTTACGCGCGCGTTCGCGCGGAGGGCCGGCAAAGCCGGCCCTCCGACGTTTCGGGGGAAGTGCTGCGCACTTCCCCCGAGTTCCTGGGTCGCATGCGGCCTTCGCACTGCGTAGGAGAAGGCGCTCTAGAAGCCGCGCTCGGATTGTTCACCTGAGCTCAGCGAGCCGTTCACCCACCTGGATATCGAAAGCTAGACATGCTCTGGGGGCGAGCCGCCGAGCGCACTTGTCACTTGCGATATTCGGGGCTACATTGGCTTGCGCCTGGCGGGGTCCAGGTCTGGGGAAATCGATACCGGGCGGGCTGAGGGCCGCCTCGGAGGGAGGAAAGTCTTGAGTAGACGCTCACGCTTTGCGCTGCCCGCTGTTCTCGCCGTCGTGGCGGCCGGGGTCTTCGCACCCGGCGCGCTGGCGGGGAACACGGCGCAGGCGAACGTTCCCTATGACAACACGCAGACGCTGAAGAATCTCAAGGCGCCGGTGCAGCCTGCGGCCGGTGCTCCGACGATCGGCGCCGGCGGTGCCGGCACCGCTGCCGTGCCGACCCACAACGGTCGGCCCGCGGATCTCGTCCTGACGCTGTACGACTTCTCGTCGGATCCGACGCGGACGAGCCCGACCGGCTCGTACCAGGTTCCGTTCTGGAAGGAATACGTCGGGACGCACTCGGACGTCTATGTCGCGTGGAACGACCTGGCCGCGCCTGGAGCCTCGGTGCAACAGGATCAGGCGGTCACGCCGAGCCAGATCAACACGCTCGGCCAGGAATACGACCAGCGGGTCTGGGCATCCGACGTCTTCCACTTCGGGAACTACAAGTCACGCTGCCCCGGTCAGCCCGTGGGCGACACATCCTGCGGCGCCGCCGGCAAGCGGGCGTCGATCATGGTCTACAACATCCGCGACGACGCGTACTGGACGTCATACCGCTTCTACATCGTCGGGTACTTCTGGTCGTCGCTGAACGACGTGCTCGGTCTGAACGCGATCTTCATCGACTCGTTCAACTGGCAGAACCGGATCGGGCTGAACACGGCGACACCGAGCCTCTCGTACCTGATGGAGGCAACGCTGGCGCACGAGTTCCAGCACCTGATCCACAACGACGTCGACACGGACGAGGACTCGTCGGTCGACGAGGGCTTCGCGGACCAGGCGGAGCAGTTCCTCTACGGCACCTACACGACGTCTTCACACATCGCGAACTACCTGACCTACCACCGCGACTCGCTTTCCACCTGGACGGGAGAGCTCTACGACTACGGCAACGCCGTGCTCTTCCAGGACTACCTGTTCGAGCGAGCGGGCGGCGGCAAGCTCGGTGCCCCCGGGGTCGATCCGCTCGCGGGACGCGTCAAGGCGGGATTCGATCCGTTCGCCGACACCGCGGCGAAGTTCGTCGATCCGGGTGACCGGCAGACGTGGAACATCGTCCACGAGCAGGCGAACAACCTGCAGGGTGTCGCCAACGTCGCGACGGGCGGGAGCATCGCGACGCTCAAGGAGGTCTTCCGCAACTACGCGCTCGCGAACCTGCTCGACGGCAAGGTCACCGAGCCGGAGTGGAACTACCGCAACCTCGAGCTCGGCGGTCAGGACTCCGACGGGTATTCGATCGACGACGGCATCGCCTATTACGACTCGAACGTGAACGGCAACATGCCGCCGACGCGCAAGAACGTCCGTCGCCGGACAGTCGTCGCTCCATGGAGTGCCTACTACCGGACGTTCACCGGTGCGTCACCCGGCTTCACGGCGACGTTCGGCGGCCACGCCACCGACGGCGTCGCGGCCTACTCGCTGCCGTACCAGTGGTACAGCGGCCTCGGCAACGGCCTCCGCCGCACGCTCGACAAGCAGGTCACCGTCGCCGCGGGCGACACGCTGAAGTTCAAGACGTGGTTCGACCTCGAGCCTGAGTGGGACTTCGGCTACGTCGAGGCGTCGGCGGACAACGGCAACACGTGGACGAAGCTGTCGCAGATCAGCGCGCTCCACACCGGCGTCACGAACATCACCGGTTCGAGCGCCTGGGACGGCCCGGGCGGTCTGACCGGGAACTCCGGTGGCTGGCAGTCGGCCGAGTACTCGTTCGGCTCGCTGACGGGCAGCGTGCTGCTTCGCTTCCGCTACAACACGGACGAGGCGGTCAACGGCCAGGGTTGGTACGTCGACGACGTCCAGGTCGGCTCGGGCGCGGTCGACACGATCGCGTCGCAGGCAGGTTGGGCGACGAACGGCTGGTTGTTCACGAACGGCCTGCAGAACAACGACTGGTCGGCGGACGTCTACGCGCCCACTTCGAAGGCGCAGACGGACGGCTACTCGGTCGTCTCGGTGCCGCTTGCGACGTCGGGCAACACGACGTCGGGCTCGCGCTACATCGACTACCAGTACAAGAAGTCGGGTGTGGCGTACACGATCGTGACCAACCGGCCCGACGGCGTGTTCGACGCCACGGGCGCGCTCACGATCGCCAAGGGCCAGGGCTAGCCCTTCCGTCAAGGGTGAACGCGAGGGGCGCCTCCGGGCGCCCCTCGCCGTCAACCGCTCCAGGGCTTGCGCGTCAGCGCCGCTTCCAGCTCGTCGCGGGTGTGGACGGGCTCACCGTGGGAGACGAGAACGTGCTCGATCTCGTTCGCGGCGAGGATCTGCCGGAGCGCCGGCACGACGCGCTGCTCGTGCCACGACGTGAACCAGATCCGGAGCTCGCCGTCCGGGTCGCACATGAGGCCGTCGGCGAAGACGATCGTGCGCTGTTCCGGAAGATACGCCGGCGTCTCCCGCCGCCAGCGCCCGTCGTCGAGCAAGCGCACGCCCCCGGGCAGCTCGACGCCCGGCGCCGTCGCTTCGAAGCGCTCCACCGCCCCGACCCGCTCTTCCAGCGCGTCCATCTCGCCGTAGACGGTGGCGCCGTATCGATCGTGGAAGAGGCGAACGTCTCGCACATGGTCGGGCTTGAGGTAGACCGCTGCCCTCGGCTGCAGCTCGTCGAGCCGTGACCAGACCGCGTCGTCGTCAGGCTCGATCGGGTCGAGCACCAGCGTCACGCCTCGCGACGTGACGCAGAACGACGAGACGTCCGGCTCCCACTCAGCCTCCTCGAACCACTCGGGATGCCGCCGCCGCCAACCCCACAACCCGTCGGCAACCTCGAACACGCCACAACCCTAAGCCGCACTAGCCCGGCCACGCCGCTGGGCCGGTCCCACCGCCCCTCCTCCGAAAAAGACGAGGCCCGCCGGGGAGCGGGCCTCGAGGGGAATGGGGAGGTGGGTCGCCCATATCTTCGGCACGACCCCGGACGTTCCTTTAGTCACTCGTTCGAGTGAACCTCACGGTGTGGGATCGGCGTATGAGCCTCCGTAGATGTCGGTGTTGCCGAAGTTCGGGGCGCACTGCTGCTGCGGTGCGGGCCGGTTCGGGTCATCGGTCGTCCCGGCGGCCGTCCCCGCGGCGATCGAGTCGCGGTAGGCGTCGATCGCCGGGCAGTCCGCGGCGTTCCTCGCGTCGTTCCAGACGGCGAGCACGAAGTCGTTCGTCGCGAACGCGTAGTCGTAATCACCGAGGAACTCGACGACGAGCGCATTGGCGCTGGAACCGCGGGCGTCTCCCGTCGGCGCCCGATGGATGTCCGACCACGCGCCGATCACGCCGGTCGTCCGGTTGACCTCGGCGTGCCGGACCACCCCCTGGAACAGCCGCGGCGTCGAGTTCGTCGACTGCCACGGTTGCAGGAAGCTCATGTACGTCAGGTACGCGTCGCCTCCGTCGGGCGAGATCGCGATCGCCGGGAAGTCGGGCCGGTCCGTTGCGGGCGAGGCGAAGGCCGACTCCGTCCAGGAGTCGCCGCCGGTCCGCGAGTAGAGGACGCGAACACGCTCGTTCGGGCCCGGGCTCGTGTCCGACGGTGTCGGCCCGTTGGAGAACGCGAGCAGGATCTGGTCCGTCGCTCCCGCTCCGGTCGGCGCGCCGTTCGCGATGTCGACCGTCGGGAAGGAGCCGTCGCGCGCGCCTGCGACGCCGTCGAACGTCAGGTCGCCGGAGACAGGGTCGGCGATGCCGGTGCCGTCGAAGTGCGTGACGATCTGCGCCTTGTCGAAATGCTTGCCGCCGTCGAACGACCGCGACATGAAGATCGCGTCCGTCTTCGTGCGCGCGTCGGTGCCGTCCCAGAACACGAAGACCGTGCCCTTGCTGTCCGTGTTCACGGCGCAGTCCTGGCGGCCGCCGACCCGGTTGTTGTTGAACGCGGGCGACAGCTGCGTCTGCGACCACGTGTCGCCGCCGTCCGACGACGAGTTGAGCACGATCGGCTCTGGACCCGATGCCTGCTGGCTGCGGAAGGCCGCGTCGCAGACGTACACGTTGCCGAAGAACGGGCTGACCGATGCGTCGTCGACGGCGATCATCTCGTGGTCGGAGAAGAGCGCCGCGTTCTGCTTCGTCACGATCACCGGCGCCTTCCACGCGTTGTTGACGCCGGCCTTTGCCGCGGCGTAGTTCTCGCTGTCGAGCCGCGAGACCGCGATCGCCTCGAAGCCCTTGAACGTCGCCTCCGAACGCTCGGCGGCGAAGTTCGCCGTGAGGTTTGCGTAGTACAGCCGCCAGCCGTTGGACCACGCGAACTTCCCGTTCGCCCCCTGCCGCGGGCCGAAGCCGACGGCCGGATCGCCGTCCGAGACAAGTCCCGCTTCGTAGTAGCGCGGGAGCGTGCCGATCGGGCCGACGTGCGGATCGCAGTTGTCGGCAGGAGCGGGTGACGTACCCACCAGGCCGAGACAGTCGCGCGCCGTCCAGCCGGTGTAGGTCGGCTGCATCCACGTCGAGCCGGCGTCGTCCGAGAAGTAAATCCCCGAAACCCCGACCCCGGGCGTGAACGGGCACGTGACGTCGCTGCGGTTGTTGCAGGCCTCCATGTCGATCTCCTCGTTCGCCCCGGCGGCGGCGATGTTCGGCACGGCCGGGTTGACGACCGCCGCGGGCTCGTTCTGCTTGTTCTGCGAGAACGGGCTCGGCGGGCTGCCGATCGTGACGCGCGTGTCGCTGCCGTACGGCGTCGCGCCGGCGAGCGCGGCGGTCGCGCAGCACGCGAGGGCCGCGGCGAGCGCCGTGAGGCGTCGCATCCTCATGCTTCTCCCCCTTACTCGGATTTCGGGAGGAGTATGACGTGGGAGCGGCGCGGCTAAAAGCCGTACCGCTCCTCTTTCCAGTAATCCGCGTCGTTGTGGTAGCCGTACCGCTCCCAGAAGCCCGGGCGATCGGCGGCCAGGAGCTCGAGGCCGCGCAGCCACTTCGCGCTCTTCCAGAAATAGCGTGACGGGACCACGAGACGAAGCGGCCAGCCGTGATCCGGCGTCAGCGGCTCGCCGTCCGCCTCCCAGGCGATCAATGCGCCGTCGTCCTCCAGGGCGTCGAGCGGGACGTTCGAGGTGAAGCCCTGTTCGGCGTGCGCGACGACGAACCTCGCCGTCGGCTTCGGCCGGACGAGCTTCGCGAGCTCGCGCCAGTGCACTCCCTTGAAGCGTGCGTCGAAGCGGGACCAGCGGGTGACGCAGTGGATGTCCGTCGTCACCTCGGTCTGCGGTAGCGCCTGCAGCTCGTCGTACGCGAGCGTGACCGGATCCTCGACCTCGCCGAAGACGCGGAAGTCCCAGGTCGCGAGGTCGGTTCGGGGCACGCTGCCCGCGTGCAGGACCGGCCATTTCTCTGTCAGGTACTGGCCGGGTGGCAGCCGCTCGGGGTCGTAGCCCGCCTCCGCGACCTTCTTCAGCGCCTTGGAGCGGAACACCGCGCCTACACTAGTTGCGATGGCAATCGTCACGCAGCGCGCGGCCGGGCGCGCACGCGACTACGTGCGCGTGGCGGGTCCGGACGCGGAGGACTTCCTGCAGCGCATGGTCTCGAACGACGTCTCGGGGGACGTCTGCGAGGCGCTGCTCCTGACCGCGAAGGGCCGCGTGATCGCGCCGCTCGTCGTCTGGCGACGCGGAGCCGACGACTTCCTTCTCCTCACCGAGCCCGGTCTCGGCGAGGTCGTGCGGGGGACGCTGCTGCGGGCGCGGTTCGCCGCGAAGTGCGAGATCGAGCCGGAACAGCACACCTCGACGATCGTCTTCGCGAGCGACGCCGACGGGATCCCGAACCGCGACTACGGCGAGCCGGCGGTGGAGGTACTCGACGCGGACGTCGAGCCGACGCTCGCGCCGGACGAGCTCGAACGCCTGCGCATCGAGGCATCGACGCCTGCCTGGGGCAAGGAGATCGACGACAAGGTGCTACCGGCGGAGGCCGGTCTCGACGACCGCGCGATCTCGTACACGAAGGGCTGCTACCCCGGGCAGGAGCCCATCGCGCGCCTGCACTACCGCGGCCACGTGAACCGGCGGCTGCGCGTCCTCGACGTCGCGTCGGCCCAACCCGGCGACGAGATCGAGCACGACGGGAAGGTCGTCGGCCGCGTGACGAGTGCCGTTCGCGGACGCGCGCTCGGCTTCGTTCGCGTCGAGGTTCCGGACGACGCAGTGCTGCGCATCGACGGCGCGGAAGCGCGGCTACACTAGATCGTCCGCGAGCGCCCGTAGCTCAGGGGATAGAGCGCTGCCCTGCGGAGGCAGAGGTCGCATGTTCGAATCATGCCGGGCGCACTTCTCGCGCGCGCTCTCGTCGGCGAAATGCTGCGCATTTCCGCCGAAGGAAACCGGCGCATGCGCGCTTCGCGCGCGTGGCCACGGGCTTGGCACGGCAGGGGTTGGCTTCGGCGGCGGTGAGCGTGCAGCGCGGCAAGGCCGCGCTGCCGGCGAGAGGGGGATCGCGATAAAAAGTTCGTGAGACGGGTTCCTTCGGACGCGGTTTCGGTCCACTCTCCGTGGGTGAATGCTCTGGCCGCGCGGATCCTTGTTGTTGCGCCTCCGGCCGGTTGCGTCGTGCTCGCGGCGATTGCCGTCCTGGACGAGGGGTTGTTCCGCGCGCTCGTGCGTGAGGACTCGGTCATCGAATGGGCCGAAGTCCTGGCCTACGCGTGCGCCTTCGTCTTCTCCGTGCGCGTTGTCCGAGAGCGGTCCGGCGTCGTCGCTGTGGCCTACACCTTCGTTGCCTTGGCCGTAGTCCTCGCGATCGGCGAGGAGCTGTCTTGGGGTCAGCGGCTGTTCGGTCTCGGCACCCCTGAGACCCTGGCTGCGGCCAACCGGCAGGGCGAGCTGAACATCCACAACGTCGCGTCCGCGGAGTCGCCGACACGCCTTGCCTTTCTCGTGGCCAGCGTGTACGCAGTGGCGGCGTCGTTCGTCTTCCGTCCCGGGCCGTTCGTGCCTCCGCGCGTTCTCGCGTCCGCGTTCGGCGTCGTCGGCGCGTACTTCGCAATTCGATTCGCCCTCATGCCCGAGCCCACGTACGTGCAGGCGAAGTTCAGCGAGTGGCCCGAGCTCTGCTTCGCTGCGGGCGTCGCCCTGACGGCCCGCTCCGCGCTCGCCCGACCCGCGCAGTCATCATGCAGGAGTGAAGCGGCGCTTCCTGACGCCTGACTCGCTGGCACCCGGGCGGGGATACAGCCACGGCGTCACGGTGAGCGGCGGGCACACGACCTGGACCGCGGGGCAAGTCGCGTTCGACGCGGACGGGAACGTCGTCGGCGAGGGCGACGTGGTCGCACAGACGCGGCGCGTGTTCGAGAACCTCTCCGCGGTGCTCGGAGAAGCGGGAGCGACGTGGAGCGACGTCGTCAAGCTCAACTACTTCGTCACCGACATCTCGCGCCTGCAGGAGATCCGCGAGGTGCGCAACGAGTTTCTCGATCCCGATCGGCTCCCCGCGAGCACCCTCGTCCAGGTGTCCGCGCTCGCAACGCCGGAGCTCCTGATCGAGGTCGAAGCCATCGTCGTCGTCGACTAGTCGCGCGCGTGGCCAACTACGCAGCACGAGAGCTCGCCGCTTCGGGAGTGCTTTAAGCGGGGGAGTGGCGCGGCCTAGGCGGCGGTGCCGATGTCCTCGGTGAGGCGATCGGCCATGACGCGGTCGACGAGCCCGTACTCCACGGCTTCCTGGGGCGTCATGAAGCGGTCGCGGTCGATGTCCTTCATCACCTGCGCCTTCGGTTGGCCGCTGTGTCGCGCGATGATCGACGCCATCCGCTCCGTCATCTCAAGGATCTCGCGGGCGGCGATCTGGATGTCCGCGGGGGAGCCACGGAACCCGCCGCTGCCCTGGTGGATCATCACCTTCGAGTTGGGCAGCGCGAACCGCTTTCCGGCGGCGCCGCCGCACAGGATCATCGCGCCGGCGGACATCGCCATGCCGACGCAGACGGTGCGCACGTCGGGCTTCACGTACTGCATCGTGTCGTAGATCGCCATCCCTGCATACGCCGAGCCACCGGGCGAGTTGATGTAGAGCGAGACGTCGCGGTCGGGGTCCTCGGCCTCCAGGAACAACAGCTGCGCGGCGATCACGTTTGCGCTGTCGTCGTTCACCTCGGTGCCGAGGAACACGATCCGTTCGCGGAGCAGGCGCGAGTAGATGTCGAACGAGCGCTCGTAGCGTCCGTCCGACTCGACGACCATCGGGACGAGCGGCATGGGTGCCCTCCTTGATATCGTGCAACCGTTGAGTTGCACGAATCATACGCAACCAGGAGGTTGCACGTGGATGTGACGCGGGAGATCGATCTGGAGGCGCCGCCGGAGGAGGTCTGGGAAGCGCTCACCGACGAGGAGAAGCTGGCGGAGTGGTTCGCGAACGACGTCGAGCTCGACCCCGAGCCCGGCGGCGAGGGACTCTTTCGCTGGGACGACGGCGAGGAGCGTCACGCGCTCGTCGAGGAGGTCGAGCCGGGGCGCCGGTTCGTCTTCACCTGGGACGAGTCCCGCGTCGTGATCGAGCTCGAGGAGATTCCTGCCGGGACGCGCGTCACCGTCGTGGAGTCGCCCGTCGCGGAATGGTCGACCGCGCTCGAGCTCCGTGCCTGCGCCTACGCCGTCGCCTGACGTCTTCGCCGCGCTCGGCGACGCCCACCGGCGCCGGCTCCTCGAGACGATCTCCGCGCGCGGGTCGGCGACTGCCACGGAGCTCGCAGCGGACCTCCCCGTCACGCGGCAGGCCGTCGCGAAGCACCTGGCCGCCCTGGCCGGCGCGGGCCTGGTGACGAGCGAGCGCGCGGGGCGGGAGACGCACTACCGCGTGACGCCGGAGCCGCTCGAGGACGCCATCGAATGGATGGCGCGCGTCGGCGGCGAGTGGGATCGCAGGTTGGCGCGCCTGCGTAGGTTTCTCGCGCGCTAGCCCGAACCCCTACGCGTGGCCGAAGCGCCGGACGGGCTCACGCTCAAGCGCAACCGCGACCTGGCTGGATTCGAGAACCGGCCCTGGACGCGACGCGTCCTGCTCGCCTTGCTCTGCATCCCGATTCTCCTCGGCCTGCTGAACGTCTTCGGCCAGCGCCCGTCGACGTCCGAGCGATCCGTCCAGGCCGCGTCCCTGTCGATCTACGCACCCGAGCGCGTCCGCGGCGGTCTCTACTACGAAGCGCGCTTCCACATCCGTGCGCACAGCGAGCTGAAGGACGCGCGACTCGTCCTGAACTCGAACTGGGTCGAGGGGCTGACGATCAACACGATCGAGCCGTCGCCGCTCGGATCCGCCTCGCGCGACGGCGCGCTGTCCTACGAGCTCGGTCACATCCCGGCCGGGCAGTCCTACGTGCTCTTCGTCCAGGAGCAGGTGAACCCGACCAACGTGGGCCGCCGCACGCAGACGGCGGAGCTCTGGGACGGCGACACGCACCTGCTCACGATCGATCGACCGCTCACGGTCTGGCCCTAGATGGACATCGTCATCCGCGCAACCGTCGCCTTTCTCTTCGTCCTCTTCCTGACGCGGATCGTCGGCCGCCGGGAGCTCTCGTCGCTCGAGCCGTTCGACCTGATCATGCTCGTGATGCTCGGCGACCTCGTGCAGCAGGGGGTCACGCAGAACGACTTCTCCGTCACGGGTCTCGTCCTCGCCGGTGGAACGATCGCGATCCTCACCGTCATCGTCTCGTGGGCGAGCTTTCGCTTCCGCGTGCTACGTCCGGCCTTCGAGGGATATCCGGTGATCCTCGTGCAGGACGGCGAGCCGATCGAGCGCAACATGATCCGGAATCGGATCACACACGACGAGCTCGCTGCGGCGGCGCGCATGCAGCAGGTCGACAGAATCGAAGACGTCCGCTGGGCGGTGCTCGAGACGAGCGGACAGATCTCGATCATCCCGAAGCGCTCGTGACGCTCTTTCTCCGGGAGGACGACGTGGCGGCGTTGCTCTCGCCGGCGGAGGCGGTCGACGTGATCGAGGAGTGCTTCCACCGGCTCGGAGCGAACGAGATCGAGAACCAGCCGCGGGCGCGGCTCGACCTCGGCGGCGGCTCGCTGGCGTTGATGGGCGCCGCGGACCTCGGGATCGGCTACGCGGGGACGAAATCGTATGCAGCGACACGCGACGGTTCGTCGTTCGTCGTCGTCCTCTTCACGCGCCGTGGCGAGACGGTCGCGCTGCTGGAGGCGGACGCGCTGGGACGCCTGCGCACCGGCGCAGCGAGCGCGGTCGCGGCGAAGCATCTCGCGCGCGCGGGCGCGAGCGCGCTGGGGATCATCGGGTGCGGCTACCAGGCGGAGATGCAGGTCGCCTGCATCCGCGCGGCCGTGCCCTCGATCGAACGCATCGTCGCGTTCTGCCGGACGTGGGACGACCTGCTCGCGTTCTGCGAGCGCGTCGGCGCCGAGCATGCGGAGACGCATCGCGAGGCCGCCGAGAGCATGGACGTCGTCGTGACCGCCACGACGGCCCGCGATCCCGTGCTCCGCGGCGAATGGCTGGCGCCCGGTGCGCTGGTCTGTGCGATGGGCGCGAACGACCGGCGACGGCGCGAGCTCGACAACGTCGTGCTCGAGCGCGCGTCGTTCGTCTGCTGCGACTCGCGCGAGCAGGCGAGACTCGAGTCCGGCGACCTGATCGAGCCGGTCGAGTCGGGCGTGCTCGACTGGTTGGAGGTGTACGAGCTGGCGGACGTCGTCAGCGGCGAGGTGCGCGGACGCGAGAGCGACGAGGACATCGTCGTGTTCAAGTCGAACGGCCTCGCGGCGTGGGACGTCGCGGCGGCGGTCGCCGTCGTCGAGCGCGCGCGCGAGCGTGGGGTCGGCGTCGAGCTCTGACCGTCAGGTGAGCGACTGACGCGCGCTCTCGACGGTGTCGTCGCCGATCGCGCGGATGATGTCCGGCCGGTCGAGCAGCCGGTTACGCTGGTGCACCGTCAGGCGGTTCCGCACGTACGGATCCTCGAGGATCTCGTCGAGGCTCCTGCCGCGCTCGTGCTCGCGGATGACGTACGCCGCGACCCGGTCCTCCTGCGTGGACCGCGTGAACAGGAACGAGAACGGGTTGCGCAAAACGCTCGCCAGCTTCAGCCCCACGGGCGTATTCTTGCGCAATGAGGCGGAGGTCCGACAATGGTCGGTTCGCCGAGCGGGTTCTGACCGGGGTCGACCATTCGGGCCAGGAGGAGCGGGTCGTCGTCTGGATCGAGAGAAAGCCCGGGACACTGTGGGCCGTCGGTCGCGCCGTGAACCCCCAGCTGAGGCCGACGGACGAGCCCCGGAACGACGATTACGTCTTCGAGGGCTACGAGCTCGACGACGCGCTCGAGCGGGCGAATGCCGTCCTCGAGGACGACTGCGAGGTCCTCGAACGCGACGGCCGAGCAGTGAAGGTGAAGCCGTTCGTCCGCCAGGAAGTGCTCGGGCCGCTCGAGCGCTGGTTCTTCGGTCGCCGCTAGTCGGCCGGCCACTTCAGGTTCGCATCGGGAATCGGATCTCCGTGCGGATCGTGCGTCGGGAAGCCGAGCGCGCGGTCGATCCGCGCCTCGAGCTCCTCGCTCAAGGCGTGTTCGAGTCGGTCCGCCTCCTCGTGCACGTCGGCGACGGCGACGCCGAGCGTCTCCGCGAGATAGAGCTCGAGCAATCGGTGGTGCCGAATCACCTCGAGCGCGACGCGCTCGCCGGCGTCCGTGAGGGTCACGCCGCGATACCGCTCGTGATGGGCGAGGTCGAGAGCGTCCAGCTTCTTCACCATCGCGCTGGCCGATGCGTTGGAAACGTCGAGCCGGCGCGCGAGCGCGGTGACCGCTGCGGCGCCGCTCTCCTGGTGCAGCTTGTAGATCTCGCGCAGGTAGTGCTGAATCGATTCGCTGAGCGGCTCGGACACCGAAGCAGTGTAGGTAGCCTCGCGCACGCATGTTGATCCGCCTCGGCCACAGCCCCGATCCCGACGACGCGTTCATGTTCTGGGCGCTCGCAGAAGGCGCGATCGACACACGCGGGTTCGAGTTCGAGCACGTGCTTCAGGACATCAACACGCTCAGCGAATGGGCGCTCGAGGGCCGGCTCGAGACGACGGCGATGTCGTTGGCGTCGTACCCGCTCGTGCAGGACAAGTACGTGCTGCTGCCGCACGGCGCCTCGATGGGTTCCGGCTACGGGCCCGTGGTCGTCGGTCCGCGCGCGCTGTCGCGGGACGACCTGCGCGCGACCGAGATCGTGGTTCCCGGCGAGCGAACGACCGCTTTCCTGACGCTGCGGCTGTACCTCGGGGGCGAGTTTCCGTACCGCGTGCTGTCCTTCGACGAGATCCTCGACGAGGTGAAGGCGGGAAGCGCCGAGGCCGGACTGCTGATCCACGAAGGCCAGCTCACGTACGAGCGCGAGGGGCTGGTGAAGTCCGTCGATCTCGGCGAGTGGTGGCTGCTCGAGACGGGACTGCCGCTGCCCCTCGGCGTCAACGTCGCGCGGCGCGACCTCGGCGCGGAGCGCCTGCGGGACCTCAGCGACGTGCTGCGCGAGTCGATCCGCGCCGGGCTGGAGCATCGCGACGAGGCGATGCGGTACGCGTTGCGCTTCGGTCGCGGGCTCGACCTCGGTCTCGCCGACCGCTTCGTGGGCATGTACGTCAACGACCTGACCGAGGATTACGGCGACGAAGGAAAGCAGGCCGTTCGGGAGCTGCTTCGTCGGGCCGAGGAGCTGGGCGTCTACGACGAGCCCGTTCGGGTCGAGTTCGTCCAATAGGGGCGGTGTGATGGCTATGTACATTGCGTTGACCAACGCCCTTCCGGACTAGGCTCGAAGCGATGCCACGGGCCGTTGTGATCTCGGCCGTTAGAACACCGGTGGGCCGTTACGGCGGCGCGCTTTCGGCCGTGCGACCCGACGACCTGGCTGCGACGGCCATCACCGCTGCGGTCGAACGTGCGCGGGTCGACCCTGCCGAGATCGAGGATGTCTACTTCGGCTGCGCCAACCAGGCGGGCGAGGACAACCGAAACGTCGCCCGGATGGCCGTGTTGCTCGCCGGACTCCCGGAGTCGGTCGCCGGCGTGACGATGAATCGGCTGTGCGCGTCCGGTCTCTCCGCCGTCGTCGCCGCCTGCCACGCGGTCGCCGCGGGCGACGGCGATCTCTTCGTCGCGGGCGGGGTCGAGTCGATGTCGCGCGCGCCGCTCGTCATGGGCAAGCCGGAGCACGCGTTTCCGCGCGGTGATCGAACGGCGTACGACACGACGCTCGGCTGGCGATTCCCGAACCCTCGCCTCGCCGCGAAGTTTCCGCTGGAGTCGATGGGCGAGACGGGGGAGAACGTGGCGGAGCGCTGGGGCGTTTCCCGGGACGACCAGGACGCCTTCGCTCTTCGCTCGCAGCAGCGTTGGGCGGACGCAGCGGAGAGCGGGAGGTTCGCCGACGAGGTCGTCGCCGTCGGCGACGTCGACCGCGACGAGCATCCGCGACCCGACACGAACGCCGAGAAGCTCGCGGCACTGCGGCCGGCATTTCGCGACGACGGGACGGTCACCGCCGGGAACTCGTCGGGGATCAACGACGGTGCCGCTGCGCTCGTGATCGCGTCCGAGGAAAGGGCGTCCGCGCTCGGCGCCGCGCCCCTCGCCGAGTTCGTCGGCAGTGCCGTCGCCGGTGTCGACCCGCGTGTGATGGGGATCGGCCCCGTCCCCGCGGTGCGCAAGCTGCTCGAGCGCGCGGGCGTCGACGTCGCGGACATCGACCTCGTCGAGCTCAACGAAGCATTCGCGTCGCAGTCGCTCGTCGTGATTCGCGAGCTCGGCCTCGACCCCGAGCGCGTGAACGTGAACGGCGGCGCGATCGCGATCGGCCATCCCCTCGGGATGAGTGGCGCGCGACTCGTGGTGACGCTCGTGCACGAGCTTCGCCGGCGCGGCGGCGGCTACGGACTCGCGACGTTGTGCGTCGGCGTCGGGCAGGGACAGGCCGCGCTGTTCAGGGCGCCCAGCGCGTAACCGTCAGACAGAGCGCGACGTTCGCGGCGAGCGCGAGCACCGCGACCGGCCGTGCGCGCAGCCACGCGGGGCCGGCGGCAGGCACCCAGAGCAAGGGGAACGCGAACAACGCCTGCCGCCCGAAGCTCTGCACGCTCCCGGAGAGCAGGGACAACGCGAGCACGGCCGAGGCGAACGCGGCCCAGGCGCGGTACTCGCGCCCGAGCGTCCAGAGGACCCCGGCGAGCGGAAGCACGATCGCGGCCTGCGCTACCTGCACCGCGGTCGCGCTCGTGCTCGCGGCCAGCACGACCAGCGGAACGAGCAGGACGTACGGGACGATCCAGGCCGCACCGCGGAACCGCACCAGACCGACGACCAGCGCAGCAGCGAGGAAGAGGGCGGCGAGGAAGAGGAGCGGCCGGTCGGACAGTCGGTCCCCCCACTGCCCGAAGCTCGCCGCCCCGCGGTGCCAGTTCGACTGCGCGCGCGCGAACGCGAACGGCGAGTCGCTTCGTGCCCAGAAGTACGTGTGGACGGCTGCCGCTCCCGCGACCGGAGCGGCGGCGATCCAGCGCGGGCGCCCGAACGCCGCGAGCGGAACGGCAAGCAAGAACGCCGGCGGCCGCGAGACGGCCGCGACCAGCGCGAGCATCCCGGCGGCGAGCGGCCGCCCGCGGGCCGCGAGCACGCACGACCACACACCGCAGGCGAGTGCGAGCGCATCGGGATACGCGAGCGCGAGGACGAACGATCCCGGCCAGACCGCGAGGGTCAACGCGATCACGCGCCGGTCGCCGCGCGGCGCGGCGGCGGCGATGCCAAGGAACGCGGCGAGTGTCGCGCCGGCGACGACGAGCTCCGGCACGACCCAGTCGGAGAGTGCTCGCGCCGCCCAGAGGACACCGGGCCAGAGCGGGAAGAACGCGTACGTCGGGTCGACGTGGCCGGCGGTGTAGCCGTGATGCGAGACGAAGCGGTACAGGTCGAAATCCCAGGACCAGAGCGGCCAGAGGAACCCGCCGACACGCCCGCGCGCCGCGCCGATCGCACCGGTCAGCCTGCCGGCGGCGAGCGCCGCGACGACGCCGAGCGCCCACGCGCACCAGATCCTCACGACGGGCGCGCTAGCCTGAGAACCGGTGCGGTTGCGCATCTGCCTGGTCGTGCTCGCGTGCCTCGCGGGCCTCTTGCCTTCGGCCGCAACGCCGTCGCCGGCGCGCCGCGTCGCCATCTTCTTCTATCCGTGGTACGGCACGCCTGCGCGCGATCATCAATGGCGTCACTGGTCGCAGAACGGCGCCAGCCCGCCGACGAGGATCGCGTCGAACTACTACCCGGCGCGCGGCGTCTACTCGAGCGCGGATCCGGGCGTCCTCCGCGCGCAGATGCGCGACATCGCCGGCGCCGGGATCGACGAGGTCGTCACGTCCTGGTGGGGTCGCGGCTCGCCCGAGGACGAGCGCGTGCCGCAGATCGTCCAGGCCGCGCATGCACGCGGGCTCGACGTCGGGCTGCACCTGGAGCCCTACCCGAAGCGAAGCGCGGCGGAGGCGGCCAGGGACATCCGTTACTTCCAGGAGCTCGGCGTCCGCGACGTCTACGTCTACGAGGCCGCGTACGTGCCCGCGGAGGACTGGGCGCCCGTCCTCGCCGAGGTCGAGGGGATGCGCGTCTTCGCGCACACGCGGCTCGTGGGCTGGGCGAAGCGTGCCGGCTTCGACGGGATCTACACATACACGAACGCGGACGCGGACGACTTCAAGCGCACCTGCGCCCAGGCGCGCGCGGCGAAGCTGCTGTGCGCACCGACCGTGTCGCCGGGATTCGACGCGAGACGCGCGTCGAACATCCCGCGCGTGCAGCCGCGCCGCGACGGCAAGACGTACGACCTCCGCTGGCGGTTGGCGCTCTGCTCCTCGCCGGACCTCGTCACGATCGCGAGCTACAACGAATGGCACGAGGGAACGCAGCTCGAGGCGGCGAGCGTGCGTCCGCCGGGCCCGCGCGGCACGTACCGCACGTTCGACGGCGCGTACGGCATGCACGGCGCCGCCGCGTCACGCGCTTACCTCACGCGTACGAAGTACTGGGTGCGCCGCTACCGCGCGGGAACGGGCTGCAGGTAACGGCAGGTCGCTCACCTCGCCTGAGTCCCAGCCTCCTTGAACGACCAACCAGTGCGCGCCAAGGCGCGCGCCCGAGCGCGAGCGAAGCGAAGCGAGGGCTTAGCTAATCGGCGGGCGCACGTAGATCACGCCTTCGTGCTTGATCGGCACGAACGGCGCGCCGAGCGACATGATCATCCCCTCCACCCGGTTGTAGACGTCGCCGTCGTCGCCGGAATCCACCTCGATCTCGACCTCGCCGATCGGCTTCGCTTCGAGTCCGGCGTCGC
>Ga0081539_10002801_pt1 | contig 23305 bp, 22 predicted proteins | sample TabmetS4T2R2_FD_71023 | JGI IMG/M metagenome (GOLD analysis project Ga0081539, IMG submission 71023) | Tabebuia heterophylla rhizosphere microbial communities from the University of Puerto Rico - S4T2R2 | ecosystem: Host-associated > Plants > Roots > Rhizosphere ...
AGGCTGTTCGACCCCCTGCGCGCGCTCTATAGCATCGGTGACGCGCGAACGAAAATGCGAGACGAGGAAGCATGCCCAACAGGATCGATCTCGCCGGCCGCAACGCCGTGGTGACCGGCGGCGCGCAGGGGATCGGCAAGGCGATCGTCGCGCGCTTTCTCGAAAGCGGCGCCGCGGTCGCGATCTGGGATCGCGACAAGGCTTTCGCCGAGAAGACCGCCAACGAACTGAACAATCGCGGCAAGGTGATCGCGGTCGCGGCCGACGTGACCGATCCACGCGACGTCGAGCGCGCGCGCGAGGAGACCGTGAAGGCGCTCGGCCGCATCGACATCCTCGTCAACAACGCCGGCATTGCGGGCATGAATGCGACCACCTGGGACTATCCGGTCGAGGAGTGGAACAAGGTGATGCGGGTCAATCTCGATGGCCCGTTCCATTGCTGTCGCGCGCTGAGCCCCCTGATGATCGCGCAAAATTACGGCCGCATCGTCAACATCGCGTCGATCGCCGGCAAGGAAGGCAACCCGAACGCGGTCGCCTACTCGGTCTCGAAGGCGGGGGTGATCGCCCTGACGAAATCGCTCGGCAAGGAGCTCGCCGGCTACGACATCGCGGTGAACGCCATCACGCCGGCCGCCGCGAAAACCGCGATCTTCGACCAGATGAAGCAGGAGCATATCGACTACATGCTGTCGAAGATTCCGCGCGCGCGGTTCGTCAAGGTCGAGGAGATCGCTGCCCTCGCCGCCTGGTGCGCCTCGCAGGACAACTCCTTTACCACGGGCGCGGTGTTCGACATTTCCGGCGGACGAGCGACCTATTGAGAATGTTGTTGTTACGCCATCCTTCGAAGCCCGCGCCACCAGCGCAGTTATTCACTTCTTCGTTGCGCTTGGGCGCGGGCATCTCAGGATGACGCCGGCTGAGCAAGCCCATCGCGACCGGCTGACCGGCATCGCGCTGATGTGCGGCGCGCTGTTCCTGTTTGCCGGCAATGACGCGACCGCGAAATTCCTCAATGGCTACATGGACAGCCTGCAGGTCGTGTGGGCGCGCTACATGTCGGCCTTCGCGCTCGCCGTGATCCTGCTCAATCCGGCGAAGAACCCGCGCGTGATGCGCACCGGCCGGCCCTGGCTGCAGCTCGGCCGCTCGACGCTGCTGGTCGTCTCCACCACGCTCAACTTCATCGCGCTGCGCTATCTGCAACTCGACCAGACCATGACGATCATGTTCTGCACGCCGTTTCTGGTGGCGCTGCTCGGCGGGCCGATGCTCGGCGAATGGATCGGCTGGCGCCGCTGGATCGCGATCTTTGTCGGCTTCTGCGGCGTGCTCCTGGTGGCGCGCCCCGGCGCCGGCGGCATTCACCCGGCCGCCCTGATGATCTTCGCCTCCGCGCTCTGCTATGCGTTCTACTCGATCTCGACGCGCGTTCTGTCGCGCACCGACTCGGACGAGACGACGAATTTCTATTCGAACCTCGTCGGCGCGGCCGTCGCCACCTTCGCGGTGCCGTTCGTCTGGACGCCGCAGCACGATCCGAAGGTGATCGCCCTGATGGGCGCGATGGGCCTGTTCAGCGGGCTCGGCCACTACCTGTTGATCCGCGCCCATCGCCTCGCGCCCGCCGCGGTGCTGGCGCCGTTCATCTATAGCGAAATCGTCTGGATGATCGCGCTCGGCTTTCTGGTGTTCGGCGACGTGCCCAGCCATTGGACGCTCGCAGGCGTCGCGGTCGTGATCTTGTCGGGGCTTTATCTCCTCTACCGCGAGCGCGTGATGGGCCCGCGGCGCAGCCCACTCGATTGATTTCCCTCGCTTCCCTGCTACAAATCGAGGAACCAATCCGCCCGCAGAGGTCCCCATAATGGCGAGGAAACCAGCCCGTCCGGCGGCGCGCGCGCCCTCGAACGGCCGCCGTCCGAACGACGATATCGGCGAGGAGATGCGCCTCAAGCTCTACCACTCGCAATTTCGCCTGCGCCAGGCCGAGCAGCGCGCCTATGACCTGTTTCTCGCCAACCTGGTGAAAGGCACGAGCCACCTCTCGCTCGGCCAGGAGGCGATTGCGGCGGGCTTTGCTTGCGCCATGCGAAAAGGCGATCACACGTTTTGCACCTATCGCGGCCACGCGCATACACTGGCGCGCGGCGTCCCGGTCGAAAAAGTGCTTGGCGAGCTGATGCAGCGCGACAACGGGCTGATGCGCGGCAAGGGCGGCTCGATGCACCTCACCTCTGCGGAGCACGGCGTGATGGGCTCCTACGCGATCATCGGCGCGCATCTGCCGATCGCCTGCGGCGCGGCACTTCGTGCCCAATACAAGGGCGACAAGGACGTCACGGTCTGCTTCTTCGGCGACGGCACGACCAATATCGGCGCCTTCCACGAGGCGCTGAACTTCGCGGCGATCTGGAAGCTCCCGGTCGTGTTCGTGTGCGAGAACAATCAGTACATGGAATACACGCCGATCCGTGAGATCACGGCGGTCGAGCATCCGGCCGGCGACCGCGCCGCGGCCTACGGGCTCGAGAAGATCGTGATCGACGGCAACGACGCCGACGTCGTCTATCGCGCGGCCCAGGACGCGTTCAAGAAGGCGCGCGCCGGCGATGGACCTTCGCTGATCGAATGCACCACCTATCGCCACAGCGGCCATTCGCGCGCCGATCCCGGCGCGTATCGGCCGAAAGGCGAGCTCGAGCGCTGGAAGAAAGACAAAGATCCGATCAACATCTATCGCGAGCGCATGAAGCAGTTCGGCATCGCGCAGGATCAGATCGAAAAGATCGAGGCGGACGTGAACAAGGAAGTCGACGCCGCGACCGAAGCCTGCAAGGCGGCGCCCAATCCGCCGATGGATATCCTGTTCACCGACGTCTACGCCGACGGGGGCTGGGCATGGCGGAACTGACCTATCGCGAAGCCGTCGCGCGCGGCATCGCGCAGGAGATGACGCGCGATCCGGACGTGATCTTCTTCGGCGAGGATGTCGCCAAAGCCGGCGGCGTGTTCAAGTCGACGGTCGGGCTCTACGAGCAATTCGGGCCGAAACGCGTGCGCGATTGTCCGATCTCCGAGCAGGCAATTCTGGGCGCCGCCATGGGCGCCGCGATGACCGGATTGAAGCCGATCGCCGAGATCATGTTCTCGGATTTCTTCGCGGTGTGCTTCGACTATATCGCGAACGAGTTTCCCAAGAGCCGCTACATGAGCAACGGGCAACTGAAATGCCCGCTGGTGGTGCGCACCGCGAACGGCGCCGGCTCGCGCTTCGGTGCGCAGCATTCGCAGAGTGTCGAGAACTGGGCGATGATGATCCCGGGGCTCAAGGTCGTCGCGCCCTCGACGCCGCGCGACGTGATCGGCCTGCTCGCCGCGGCGGTGCGCGATCCCGATCCGGTGATCTTCTTCGAGCACAAGTCGCTCTATCCGGTGAAGGGCGAGGTGCCGGACGGCGAGATCGTCGACACGCTCGGATCGGCGAAAATTCTGCGTCCCGGCAAGGACGCCACCATCCTGGCGCTCGCTCTGATGGTGCCGCGCGCGCTCGAAGCGGCCGTGAAGCTGAAAGCCGAGCATGGCATCGAAGCGGAAGTGATCGATGTGCGCTCGCTGGTGCCGCTCGATACGCAGACGATCCTCGGTTCCGTCGGCCGCACCCACCGCTTGTTTACCGTCGAAGAGAACCCACGTTTATGCGGTTGGGGCGCCGAGATCGTGTCGATCGTCGCCGACGAGGCGTTCTATGATCTCGACGGCCCGCCGGTGCGGATCACGACGCCGCACATTCCGTTGCCCGCCGCCGACGCGCTCGAAGATGCCGTCCTGCCGACGGTGGACCGCATCGCCGAAACTGTGCGGCGCTCGTTGCAGAGTTGAGAATGAAGACGAGAAATTTCCGCTGGTCATTCCGGGACGACCCGTAAGGGTCGGGCCCGGAATCCATAACCGCGATCGGTGGTTATGGATTCCGGGCTCGCGACTTCGTCATGCCCCGGAATGACCGCGGATGGTGCTGAGGAGCCAAACATGGCCATGTACGATAATCTGCTCGCAAACGTGCCGACCGATCTCTGGATCGGCGGCAAATGGCGCAAGGCCTCCGACGGCGCGCGCTTCGACGTGATCGATCCGGCAACCGAGAACAAAGTGGCCTCGGTCGCGAGCGCGAGCGTCGACGACGCGAAAGCCGCGATCGACGCCGCGCAGGCGGCGTTCGAAGGCTGGGCGGCGCGCAAGCCGCGCGAGCGCGGCGAGATCCTGCGCAAGGCCTACGAGTTGATCGTGCGCGACGCCGAGCGCTTCGCCAAGCTGATCACGATCGAGAACGGCAAGGCACTCTCGGATTCGAAGGGCGAGGTGCTCTACTCGGCCGAGTTCTTCCGCTGGAACGCCGAGGAAGCGGTGCGCAACATCGGCCAGCTCTACAACGCGCCCTCCTCCGGCGCGCGCGTCGTGGTGCAGCACAAGCCGGCCGGCGTCGCCGTGCTGGTCACGCCGTGGAATTTCCCGGCCGCGATGGCAACGCGCAAGATCGGGCCGGCGCTCGCCGCCGGCTGCCCGGTCGTGCTCAAGCCCGCGAGCGAGACCCCGCTCACCATGCTGGCGCTGATGCCGCTGCTCGAGGAAGCCGGCGTGCCGGCCGGCGTCGTCAACGTGATCCCGTCGCGCCGCTCCGGGCCGGTGGTGTCGGCGATGCTGCATGATCCGCGCGTGCGCGTGGTGTCGTTCACCGGATCGACCGAGGTCGGCCGCAAGCTGCTGCACGAGGCGGCCGACAACGTGATCAAGCCCGCGATGGAGCTCGGCGGCAACGCGCCGTTCATCGTGTTCGACGACGCCGACATCGACGCGGCGATCGACGGCGCCATGATCGCCAAGATGCGCAACATGGGCGAAGCCTGCACGGCGGCGAACCGCTTCTATGTGCACGAGAAGGTGCACGACGAATTCGCCAAGAAGCTCACGGCGAAAATGGGCGCGCTGAAGATGGGCAATGGCCTCGACGAGGGCGTGGCCCTCGGGCCGCTGGTGAATGCCGAAGGCCGCGACAAGGTGGTCGAGCTGGTCGACGATGCCGTGAAGAAGGGCGCGAAGGTGCTGACCGGCGGCAAGAAGCCGGAAGGCGCCGGCTTCTTCTATCCGGCGACCGTGCTCTCGCACGTGCCGGACGACGCCAAGATGCTGAATGAAGAGATCTTCGGTCCGGTGGCGTCGATCCAGACCTTCAAATCCGAGGACGAGGCGATCCGCCGCGCCAACGACACGGAATACGGGCTGGTCGCGTATCTCTACACCAAGGACCTGACCCGCGGCATGCGCGTCTCCGAAAAGCTCGATTTCGGCATGATCGGGCTCAATCGCGGGCTGGTCTCCGATCCGGCCGCGCCGTTCGGCGGCACCAAGCAGTCGGGCCTCGGCCGCGAAGGCGCGCATGAGGGCCTGATGGAGTTCATGGAGACGCAGTACATCTCGGTGAGCTGGTGAGACGTGTCCCGGGCGCGGCGCAGCATGAAATGATGCGCCGCAGACCCGGGACCGTTCCAGATCGTGGCGGTCCCGGATCAGCGCTGCACCGTTCGCGCTGCGCGCTCACGCTGCAGCGCATCCGGGACACAAGGGGGAAGCATGGACGTCCTGATGCCGCAGCTCGGCGAGACCGTGGCTGAGGGCAAGATCTCGAAATGGTTCGTCAAGGCCGGCGATGCCGTGAAGCCGGGCGACAATCTGTTCGAGATCGAGACCGACAAGGTATCGATGGAGGTCCCGGCGATCGCGGCCGGCACGCTCGCGGCCATCCATGTGCAGGCTGGCGAAATCGCGCCGGTCGGCGCCGTGGTGGCGATCATTCAGGGCAGCGGCGAAGCAGTTTCCACGAGCAAGCCTCAAGCTCCGCTCACTCCCGCGAAAGCGGGAGTCCAGGGCCAAGAACTGGGTCCCCGCTTCCGCGGGGACGAGCGGGCTGAAAGGCCGAGCGCGACTCCGAGGCCCGCGCCGATGGAGCCGTTCCGCGAGGTCCGCACCCCGGAACGCAACTACGGTCCCGCGCGGCTCCCCGGCGGCACGACGGTGACGCCGCTCGCGCGGCGGCTCGCCGGCGAAGCCGGAATTGATCTTACGCGCCTCAAAGGCTCCGGCCCGCACGGCCGCATCTTGGCGCGCGATGTCGAGGAGGCCCGTACGGCCCCCTCCCCGGCGCCAGCGCTCGCGGCCGCGTCGATCATGCTCACGGCGGATATTGCGATCGCCCGCGCGCTCGCGCTGTGCGAAGAGGCGAACACCGTGCAGAAGACAGAGCTCGAATTGACCGATGTCGTCATCAAGGCCTGGGCGGTTGCGCTTCAGCGCGTCACGCCGTCCGAGCGCGCCGACATTGCGTTGATGCTTGGCGGCACGCGCTCCACGATCCACGATGCCGCCGCAAAATCGCTGACCGCAATCGCGCTCGCCCGGCGTGATGGCGCCGACGGCAGCGCGTCGAGTGCGATCTCGATTCCCGGCGTCGCCGGAATAACCTCGATCGCGGACGCGCCGCGCCCGCCGCAGACCACACTGCTCAGCGTCGGCGAACCGCGCCGCGCTCCGATCGAGGCGCCGGACGGCACGGTCCGGTTTGTCACTGTGGTGACCGTGACACTCGCCTGCGACCCGCGCAGCCTCGATGCGGCGCAGGGCGCCGCGTTGCTGTCGACGTTCAAGGGGTTGGTCGAACGGCCGGTTACGATGATAGTCTAGGGCGTACGCGTCCCTGACGCGCGGTCGCGTAAAAGCTTCTGAACAAGGTCATGTGCACCTGGACAGCACCCGGGAGGGGACATGAACCGAAAATACATCATTTCCGCTGCCGTGATGTTCGTGATGGCGTGGGCCTTGAGCTTCGTGGTTCACGGTTTCCTGCTGGGATCCGACTATGCGGTCACGCCCGGCATGCGCCCGCCCGAAGAGGCGCAGAAGATCATCTACTTCATCATTCTGGCACAGGCGATCTTCGGCGCGGCGTTCGCGTGGGTCTACCTTCAGGGCAAGGAGGATAAGCCCTGGCTTGCGCAAGGCATCCGCTTCGGCATTGCCGTCGCGTGCCTGACCGCGATCCCGACCTATCTGATCTATCACGTCGTCACACCGGTGCCGCTCGTGCTCGCGATCAAGCAGATCGTATTCGACACGATCCGCGTCGTGCTGATGGGCATCGTGCTGGCGTGGATCAACAAGTAGCGCCTATCGCGCTATTCCTTCACGGCGCCGGTCATCGCCGAGACGTAGTGCTCGACGAAGAACGCGTAGAGGATCACCAGCGGCAGCGAGCCGCACAGCGCGCCCGCCATCAGCGAGCCCCAGCGGTAGATGTCGCCGTCGACGAACTCGTTCACGATCGCGACCGGCACGGTCTTGTTCTGCACCGACTGCAGGAACGTCAGCGCGTAGATGAACTCGTTCCAGCACAGCGTGAAGCAGAAGATGAAGGCCGAGATCAATCCCGGCACCGCGAGCGGCAGCACGATCTTCATCAGGATCTGCCAGCGGCTCGCGCCGTCGATCAGCGCGCATTCCTCGAGCTCGAAGGGAATCGTCTTGAAGTATCCCATCAGCAGCCAGGTCGAGAACGGGATCAGGATGGTCGGATAGGTGAGGATGAGGGCGAACGGCGAGTCGAACAGCCCGTATTGGAACACGACGGTCGCAAGCGGAATGAACAGGATCGAGGGCGGCACGAGGTAAGCGAGGAAGATCAGCCCGCCGACGAGATTGGCGCCGCGATAGCGCAGCCGCACGATCGCGTAAGCCGCGAGCACGCTGGCGACGATCGACAGGATGGTGGCGGCAACCGCCACATACATCGTGTTCCAGAGCCATGCGGGATAGTGGCTCTCGAACAAGAGTTTCTGGATGTGCTTGAGCGTGGGTGCGGTCGTCCAGAATGGATTGAACTTGTCGAGATCGAGCAATTGCTCGTCGGGTTTGATCGCGGTCAGCGCCATCCAATAGAACGGGAACAGCAGGATCACGACGATGATCGTGAGCGGCAGATAGACCGTCACCAGGCGCCGCGGCAGCGAATGGAGATAGCTCATGCCCTCGGTATGATCGGCAAGCGTCGCACTCGCCGAGGAGCCGTGCAGCACGGCCTTGAGGTCAGCGGACTTTGCGGCGGGAATGTCAGTCATTCGACTCTCCCTGCTGCCATTTGCGACGCTGCAATCCGAACCACGAGATCATGATCGCGGCGAGCAGGAACGGGATCATGGCGCTGGAAATTGCCGCCCCCTCACCGAGTTGCCCGGCGATGATCGCGCGCTGATAGGACAGCGTCGCCATCAGGTGCGTGGCGTTGACGGGCCCGCCGCGCGTCATCGCCCAGATCAGCTGGAAGTCCGTAAACGTAAACAGCACCGAGAAGGTCATCACCACGGCGATGATCGGGGTGAGCAGCGGATAGGTGATGTGGCGGAACATCTGCCAGCGCGTCGCGCCGTCGATCGTCGCGGCCTCGTACAGCGAGGGCGACACGGTCTGCAGCCCGGCGAGCAGCGTGATCGCCACGAACGGCACGCCGCGCCAGATATTGGCGAAAATCACGCTGGCGCGCGCCCAGTTGGCATCGCCGAGGAAGTTGATGTTCTGCGTGATCAGCCCAAGCTGCTTCAGCGACCACGAGATGATCGAGAACTGCGCGTCGAAGATCCACCAGAACGCCAAGGCCGACAGCACGGTCGGCACGATGAACGGGATCAGCACCATCGCGCGCAGCATCGCCTTGAACGGCAGGTTCTCGTTCAACAAGAGCGCGAGATAGAGCCCGATCGCGAATTTGAACGCGCTCGCGATCAGCGTGTAGAGCAGCGTGTTGGTGACCGAAAGCCAGAAGATCGCGTCGTCGCGCAGCCAGTCATAGTTCTCGATGCCGATGAACTCGCCCGGCCGGCCGATCTTCGCGTCGGTGAACGAGATCCAGATTCCAAGCCCGAGCGGATAGGCGAGGAACAGGATCAGGAACGCCATCGCCGGCATCATGAACCAGAAGCCGAGCCAGTTGCGGTTGACCTTCAATCGGTCCCACGCGGTGATCTCGCGCATCGGCGCTCTGGTCGGAAGAGCGATATCAGCCATCAATGATGCTCTTGGATCATGCTCTTGGATCCTACTCTTGGATCATGCTCTCTCGGTCATCCTCATTGTGTCGCCCGCTCTTGAAGGCGGGTCATCGCAGGCGGCCGGAATGGGACTTATCATCAGCCCCACCCGGCTCGCGTGCTCCCCCTCGCTTGGAGGGGATTGGCGAGCGAACAGCACCCGACAGCCTGTCCGCTCGCTCCGTTACTCAGTCGCCGCGTGATCCACTTTTCGGGATCATGCTCAACGGTAGATGCGCTTCAACTGCCGCTCGCAGGTCGAGATCGCGCCTTTGATGTCGTCGCGGCCGGTGCAGTAGTTGGCGAACATGTCGACCACGAGGAAGTCCGCGATCGCGGTCGCGGCCTTCTCGCCCGGTTTGCCGACGCCTGAAGCCGGCAGCGCGCGCTCGCTGGCGTGGCTGAACACTTCGTTCTTCGGATCGGCCTTCCAGACCGGGCTCGCGTCATAGGCCTTGAGCGTGTGGGTGAGATAGCCGCGCGCGCCCGACAGCCACTTGTCGAAGTTTTCTTTCTCCAGCATGAACGTGATGAAGGCCTTCGCGGCGTTCGGATACTTGGTGAACTTGAACGCCAGGATCGGCACGCACAGCTGCAGCTCGGTCGGCTTGCCGATCGGCCCAACCGGCCAGAGCGCGTGATAGGTATCCTCGGCGAGCTCCTTCTTGGTCGGGTCGTCCTTCGCGGCGACGTAGATCGAGATACCGTTGCCGGTGCAGTAGAGCTCGCCGGCCAGGAACGCCTTGTTGTTGGACGAGTCGTTCCAGGAGGCCGTGCCCGGGATGAAGGTTTCCGACAGCGCCTTGCAGTATTCGAGCGCCTTCGCGGTCTCGGGCGAGTTGATGATGACCTTGTCGTCCTTGTCGACCGTGTAGGCGCCGTGGCCCCACAGGATCCAGTGCAGCCAGGCATTGGCGTCGCCCGACGCGTGCCCGAGCGCGAAGCCGGCCGGCGTGTTGTTCTTCTTCAGCGCCTTGCACAGCTCGAGGAAGCTCGGGAAGTCCTTCGGGAAATCCTTGAAGCCGGCCTTGTCGACGGCCGACTTGCGGTAGGTCATGTAGCCGCCGATCGTCGCGACCGGAATACCGAGCCACTTGTTGCCTTGCTTGCAGGTGACTTCGGCCGCCGTGGTCCAGCCGCCATACTTCTTGCCGAGATAGTCGGCGACGTCGTTGAGCTCGATCACCTTGGTCGGGAACAGCTGCGGCAGCGTGTGCAGGCCCCAGGCGAGGTCCATGCCCGAGCCGGTGTTCGCCGCAACCGAGGCCTTCGGCTGCACGTCCTCGAACGACTCGCTGAAGACGTTCATCTCGGTGCCGGTCGCCGCCTTGAACGCCGCGACCATCTCGTTGAACGCCTTGTCCTCCGCCTCGACGAAACGCTTCCAGCGCATCACCGTGAGCTTGGCGCCCTTCTCGGGCTTCCATGGCGCGCCCTGCGCCCAGGCCTTGGCGAAATCAAACAGCGCCGGCCCGGTGAGCGCGCCGGCGGCGCCGAGCGCGGTGCCGCCCCGCAACAGCGTGCGGCGGGTGAAGTCATTCATCGTCAGTCCTCCCTTCGCTTTCCTTGGTCGCTTTTGTTCTGATTGAATCTCAGGCGTTCAATCGTTTGCCCGTCGCCTCGTCGAACAGATGCACCAGTGTTGGGTCCGGCCTGAGCCGGATCTTGTCGCCCGGCTCGAATTTGTGGCGCTCGCGGAACACCGCCACCACTTCCTGCCCGCCGAGCTTGGCGAAGACCTGCGTCTCGGAGCCGGTGGGCTCCACCACGACGATCTCGGCCTCGGCGCCGTCATCCGCGATCGTGAAGTGCTCGGGCCGCACGCCGTAGACCGCGGCTCGGCCATCGGAGTTCGACGGCACCGCGCCGAGCGGCAGTTTCACGCCGTTCGGCCCATCGAAACCGAGCGCACCGTTTTGCTTGACCTTGCCATGCAGGAAGTTCATCGCCGGCGAACCGATGAAGCCGGCCACGAACTGGTTGTCCGGCCGGTCATACAGCTCGAGCGGCGTGCCGATCTGCTCGACGATGCCGTCATGCATCACGACGATCTTGTCGGCCATGGTCATGGCCTCGATCTGGTCGTGGGTGACGTAGACCGTGGTGGTCTTCAGCCGCTGATGCAGTTCCTTGATCTCGGTGCGCATCGCGACGCGCAGCTTGGCGTCGAGGTTGGAGAGCGGCTCGTCGAACAGGAACACCTGCGGATCGCGCACGATCGCGCGTCCCATCGCGACGCGCTGGCGCTGTCCGCCCGAGAGCTGGCGCGGATAGCGCTCGAGCAGCGGCTTCAGGCCGAGGATCTCGGCAGCACGATTCACGCGTTGGTCGATCTCGGATTTCGCGGCGCCGCGCAGCCTGAGGGAAAAGCCCATATTGGCAGCGACCGTCATGTGCGGATAGAGCGCGTAGTTCTGGAACACCATCGCGATGTCGCGCTCTTTCGGCGGCACGTTGTTGACCACGCGCTCGCCAATGCGGATTTCGCCGGCGGTAATGTTTTCCAGTCCCGCGATCATGCGCAAAAGGGTCGATTTGCCGCAGCCCGAGGGCCCGACCAGCACGACGAACTCGCCGTCGCCGATCGAAATATCGACGCCGTGAATGACCTGTGTGGCGCCGAAAGCCTTCTTGACGTCGCGGATTCCAACCGACGCCATCACGCACCTCCCATACCGTTCGCCCAGGCTAGAATGTTAGTTTTGTTGGGCAAGTCATCGACTGCGGCAAGCCGGAAGTCAATGCTCCAGATAGCTACAGCATCCACCAGGGCGGTCGGCAAGATCAAGTCGCGGTGATTCACGCCAAGCATTGGAGAGAATAGGCCGATTCGCGCTTGACGGCCGTGCCGCAGATGCGGACTCTGACGCGCCTTTTGCGGGTCCGGGCGGCCCCAAGAACCCACTAATATTAAGGAGAGTGTTCATGTCCGGCGACACAGCCGATGTAGTGATGTTCGGCCCCAAGCCGATCATCGAAGAGGTCCTGTCGAAGGCGCCGAATTTGCGCCTGCACCGGGCCTTTGCGGCGTCGGACAAGGAGGCCTTCATCGAGAAGATCGCGCCGACCGTGCGCGCCATCGCGGCGGTGGCCGGCCACGGCCCCGTCGACAGCGCGTTGATGTCGCGTTTTCCCAAGCTCGAGATCGTGTCGAGCTTCGGGGTCGGCTATGACCACATCGACGCCAAATGGGCCGGTCAGCACGGCATCGTGGTGACCAACACGCCGGACGTGCTCAACGAAGAGGTCGCCGATACCGCGCTTGGGCTGCTGCTCTGCACGGTGCGGCACCTGCCGCAGGCGGAACGCTATCTGCGCGCCGGCAACTGGCCAAAGCATGGCGACTATCAGCTGACGCCCTCGCTGCGCGACCGCACCGCCGGCATCGTTGGGATGGGCCGGATCGGCAAGGCGATCGCGCGCCGGCTCGACGCCATGAAGGTGCCGGTCGTCTACCACGCGCGCCGGCCGGCCGCGGACGTGCCGTACAAACACTATCCGAACCTCGTCGAGATGGCGCGCGATGCCGACCTGCTGATCGTGATCACGCCAGGCGGCGCGGCGACCAGGCATCTCGTCAATGCCGAGGTGCTGCAGGCGCTCGGCCCGAACGGCATTTTGATCAACGTCGCGCGCGGCTCCGTGGTCGACGAGGAGGCGCTGATCAAGGCGCTGAAGGACAAGACCATTCTGGCAGCCGGGCTCGACGTGTTCGCCAACGAGCCGAAAGTGCCGCAAGACCTGATCGACATGGACAATGTCGTGCTGCTGCCGCATGTCGGCTCGGCCTCGCACGCGACGCGGCGCGCGATGGATGAGCTGGTCGCAAACAACATCGTGTCCTGGTTTGCCGGCAAGGGGCCGCTCACGCCGGTGCCCGAAACGGTGAAGAAGCCATAATCGAAAGGTAAGGCGCCGCGCATGTGGGCAAGACTGGCCATAATGCTTGCCGTCGCGGCGCTGCCTGCCCTGGCGCGCGCGCAGGCGCCGCAGCCGTCCGCCGAGCCGAGCGACGCCGCCAAGGCGTTGGTCGGCGCCTGGGAATTGTCCAACCCCGACCGCGACCGGCGCTGCCAGGTCACCTTCAAGCTCGATCCGGCGCCGCCCGGCCGGTCGATCGCGTTCGCGCCGGCCTGCGCGGTCGCGTTTCCGGACCTGCGTCCGACGGCGGCCTGGACCATGGCGCGCGACGATACCCTCAAGCTGCTCGACGCGAAGGGCACGACGCTGCTCGAGCTCAACGAGGTCGAGAGCGGCATGTACGAGACGACGCCGCGCTACACGCACTATTTCCTTCAGACACTCGCGGCGACCGGCAAAGAGCGCATCACCGACGATCTGTTCGGCGAATGGCAGTTCGCGCGCTCCGGCAAGACGATCTGCCAGTTCACGCTCGCCAATACGGCGTTCGATGCGGATTCGTTCGCGCTCGTGCTCAAGCCCGGCTGCGATCAGCTGATCACGCGCTTCGGCCCCGTGGCCTGGCGCTTCGACCGCGGCCAGTTCGTGATGCTCGACGCCAAGGGACAGAGCTGGCGCTTCGAGGAAAACGAAGAGAACAGCTGGAGCCGCATTCCGGCGATGCGCCCGCCGCTCACGATGACGCGGCCGCAGCCGGCGGCGACGCAGTAGCTTCGACCTCATCCTCACGGAATCGTAGGGCGGGCAAAGGAGCGCAAGCGACGTGCCCGCCACCGCGATGGCGGGCACGCGCGCCCTCGCTGTTGCGAGGGCGCGCTTTGCCCGCCCTACGAGTCTGCATGCTGTCATGCGCAGCGGGTCACCATGAGGGCGGGTTTATGATCAAAACGGCTCCGCCTCGCTCGTCCGTTTCCTCTTTCGCCCGCGCTCCCACACGACGCCCGGATAGCCCTTGAGCGGCACGAGTCGCTCGCCCGCATAGGCCCAGTCTTGCCGCTCGTCGAAGCCGATGTGATAGATCGGCTGCCGCCCGGTGCGGCTCGCAAACAGCGCACGCGGAATGTTGATCATGCTGCGCGAGCGCGCGCGCTCATAGATCAGCGGCGTGCCGCAGCGACGGCAGAAGCTGCGCGCGCCGCCGGCCTCCTTGTGCTCATAGCGCGCGATCTCGTCCTCGCCCGCCGTGACCCGAAAGCGCTTGCGCCAGGTCCCGACATAAGTCGCATACACCGCGCCGTGCGCCACGCGGCTCGCGCGGGTGTGGTCGTGCCAGGCCCAGAAGGCTGGATAGTCGATCTCGAAGCGCACGGCGCCGCACAGGCACTGGCCCTGCACGGTCGAGGGATTGGAGAAGGCTCTTTGCTTCATTGCATCGTGAATCCGGACAGGTCGCCCTATCCTACCGCTTCTTTGGATGTGGAACTTGCTTGCCCGCCCGGCGTTCTCGGGGGCTGGATCGCGTTCCCCCGATGACGACGTGCCAGCGAGGCGCGGCGCCAAACCTGCGCCCGCATGTCCGCAGAGGACACAATGCCGGACGAAGACCTTCCAATCGTTGCAAAATTCGAGGTACGGCGGCGCACCTGTCTCGGGCTCAATGGCGCGGCGCTCGCCGATCTTCCGGCCTTCGCCTCCGACCGCAAGCTCCTGATTTCGCTCTATCGCGGCATGGTGCAGGCCCGCACCTTCGACTTGAAGGCGGTCGCGCTGCAGCGCACCGGCCGCCTCGGGACGTATGCGACATCGCTCGGACAGGAAGCCGTCGCGGTCGGCCTCGCCAGCGCCATGCAGCCCGACGATGTGCTGCTTCCCTCCTACCGCGACAACGCCGCCCTGCTCTGGCGCGGCGTGCGCATGGAAGAGATCCTGCTGTTTTGGGGTGGCGACGAGCGCGGCAATCGCTGGTCCGGACCAGCCCATGATTTTCCATTTTGCATTCCGGTCGGGTCACAGGCGCCGCATGCCGCCGGCGTCGGCTACGCGCTCAAGTATCGCAAGGACGCCCGCGTCGCGGTCTGCATCTTCGGCGACGGCGCGACCTCGAAGGGCGATGTCTGGGAGGCGATGAATTTCGCCGGCGTTTGGAAGCTGCCCGTCGTCTTCGTGGTCAACAACAACAGATGGGCGATCTCCGTCCCGCTGAGTTTGCAGACCGCCTCGCAGACGCTGGCGCAGAAGGCGATTGCGGCCGGATTTGTCGGCGAGCAGGTCGACGGCAGCGACGTCATCGCGGTGCGGGCCTCGGTCGAGGCGGCGATTGCGGCGGCCCGCGCCGGAGCGGGGCCACGGCTGATCGAAGCCGTCGCCTATCGACTCGGCGATCATACGACCGCTGACGATGCCTCCCGCTATCGGCCGCCCGAAGAGGTGCAGGAGCGTTGGAAAGAAGAGCCGATCGCGCGCCTGCGCGCCTATCTGGTCAGCCAGATGAGATGGAGCAAGGCAGAGGAAGAAGAGATCGCCCGCGAATGCGAGGAACGCACTGAGGCGGCCATCGCCCAATATCTCGCGGCCAAGCCGCGACCGCCCGAGAGCATGTTCGATCATCTCTATGCGAGCCTGCCGGCCGCCTACGCGAGCCAGCGCAAAGATGTGCAGGACCGGTCCAATGGCTGAAGTCACGCTGGTCGACGCCATCAACCTGGCTCTCGCCCGCGCCTTGGCGGATGATCCCGACGTGGTCGTTTTCGGCGAAGACGTCGGCGTGAATGGCGGCGTCTTCCGCGCGACCGCCGGCTTGCAAAAGCGGTTTGGTGTCGAGCGCGTCTTCGACACGCCGCTGTCCGAGCTGCTGATCAGCGGCCTCTGCGTCGGCATGGCGGCGCAGGGCCTGCGGCCGGTCGGCGAAATCCAGTTCCTGGGATTTCTCTATCCTTGTATCGACCAGCTGGCGAACCATGCGGCGAGGCTGCGCAACCGAACGCAAGGCCGGCTCACGTGCCCCATGGTGTTGCGTTCACCTCACGGCGCTGGAATTCGCGCTCCCGAACATCACTCGGAAGCAACCGAGGCGATGCTGGCTCATATCCCCGGTTTGCGCGTGGTGGTGCCGTCCTCGCCGGAACGCGCCTACGGGCTGCTGTTGGCGGCGATCCGGGATCCGGATCCGGTGATCTTTCTGGAGCCGACCCGCATCTATCGCTCCGCCAAAGGCGAGGTCGAAGACAACGGCGAAGCTCTGCCGCTCGACGTTGCGTTCGTGGTTCGGGAAGGACGCGACGTGACGCTGGTCAGCTGGGGCGCCATGGTCAAAGACGCGGTGGAAGCCGCCGACGCGCTCGCCGCCGAAGGACTTGAAGCGGAGGTGATCGACCTCGCGACGCTCAAGCCCTACGACGAAGAGACCGTGCTCGCCTCGGTCGGCAGGACCGGCCGCTGCGTGATCGCGCACGAGGCCGCGCGCACCGCCGGATTCGGCGCCGAGATCGCCGCGCTGATTGCCGAGCGCGGTCTCCTGTCGCTGATGGCGCCGATCGTGCGCGTGACGGGGTACGACACGATCATACCCCTGCCCCGCCTCGAGCGAGATTACATGCCGTCGGTCACGCGCATCGTCGCCGCCGCGCGTCAGGTCTGCGCCTTCGGGTAACTCACACGCAGGGGGTGCGCGATGCGCCAGTTTACGCTGCCCGATCTCGGCGAAGGTCTCGAGGAAGCCGAAATCGTGACGTGGTTTGTCAACGCAGGGGACCATGTCGTCGCCAACCAACCGCTGGTGTCGGTCGAAACCGACAAGGCGGTGGTGGAGGTGCCGTCGCCGTGGAGCGGAACCGTCGCACGGCTGTTCGGCCAGAAGGGCGATCTGATCAAGGTCGGCGCGCCGCTGGTCGAGTTCAGCGAGGGCGCCAACGAGGACACGGGTACGATCGTCGGCGAAGTCGCGCGGAGTGAGCCGGCGCCGGCGTCGATCGAAGCACCGACGCGCGTGGGCGGGCTGCAGGTTCTGCCCGCAGTGCGCGCGCTGGCGCGCAAGCTCGACGTCGATCTCAACGGCATTCAGGGCAGCGGCCCGGCCGGAACGATTACGCGATCAGATGTGGAGCGCGCCGCGCGGAGCCTCGCCGATGCCGGTCCGGCGGAGCCGCTCAAAGGCATGCGGCGCGCGATGGCGCAACGCATGGCGGTGGCGCACGCGCACGTGGTGCCGACCAGCGTGACCGATGAGGTCGATATCGAGGCCTGGGCCAAGGGTACCGACACCACGATCCGGCTGGTGCAGGCCATCGCGGCAGCCTGCAAAGCGGAGCCATCGCTCAATGCCTGGTACAATTCGGAAAGCTCGGAGCGGCGCCTGCTGCGCCGCGTCGATCTTGGTATCGCGATCGATCTCGAAGGCGGCCTGATCGTGCCGGTGCTGCGCAATGTCAGCGAGCGCAACCGCGCCGATCTGCGCGCAGGTCTCGAGCGCATGCGCGCGGACGCGGCGGCACGCGCGATCCCGCCCGAGGAGTTGCGCGGCGCGACGATCACGCTTTCGAATTTCGGAATGATCGGCGGACGTTTCGCCAGTCTCGTGGTCGTGCCGCCGCAGGTGGCGATCATCGGGGCCGGCCGTGCCGAGCCGCGCGTGGTCCCGCACAACGGCCAGCCGGCAATCCGTCGCATGCTGCCGTTGTCGTTGACCTTCGATCATCGGGCGGTAACCGGGGGTGAGGCCGCGCGCTTCCTTGTCGCACTCAGGTCGGCGCTCGCGGCGCCCTGACGAGCGACAGCGCCTCGTTGTCGCGGCGGCGCGACAGGACTATCCTTGTCTGCAACTCCACTCCGCCGCGCAACTGCAAGGCCGCGGCACTGGTGGCCTGCACGATGCGAGGCACATGCACCCGCAGCGAGGAGGCCTGTCATGTCGATCGCACCCACACTGCAGAACTACCTGACCGCGGAAAACGTCCAATACGACCTGGTTCCGCACGAGCCGACGATGTCCTCGACGCGCACCGCGGAGGCGTGTCGCATCTCGGGAGATTGCCTTGCCAAAGGCGTCGTGCTGCGACGCGGCGATGGCGACTACATGCTCGCCGTGCTGCCGGCATCGCATCACATCCATCTTGCGGATCTGCGCCACGACTTCGGGGCCGGCGTCGAAATGGCCAAGGAAACCGAGATCGACTCGTTGTTCCCCGACTGCGCACACGGCGCCGTCCCGGCGATCGGCCAGTGTTACGGACTTCCCCTCTTGGTCGATGATTGTCTGGACGCCGAGCCACAGGTCTACATCGAAGCCGGTGACCACGAGACGCTCATCCGCATGGGTCGCGCCCAATTTGCCCATCTGATGGCCGGCGCGCGCCATGGCCGGTTCAGCGACAAGCTGCCGACCGGGCCATATGCGTCGGTGTACTCGGGATGAGTCGCGCGGCAGCAAACGACCTGGATCGCGTCACAAGAAGCCAAGCATGATCTGATTCGACCGGATCGGATCATGCTTGCACGCGGGAGCGCTAGCGCACGATGAGTTAAGGTTGAATCAACGGCGGCAGCCATGTTGGCCCTCTCCCCTTGTGGGAGAGGGCATCACCGTGAGTTCAACAGACTCGGTTGGGTGAGGGGTCATGGCCCATACCCCTCACCCATTCATCTTCGCTGAATCTCTGAGCAGCCCTCTCCCACAGGGGGAGAGGGCACTGCGACGAAGTCTGCGCGGGAGGATATGCAGGCTACACAAACCTAACTTCATCTCGCGCTAATGATGCGCCGAAACGCTCTTGGCGCATTCTGAGATCAATTCGCCGGTGGCCGAGTGGCTGACGTCGCCAAGCGACAGCATGCCGACCATCCGCTTGTTCTTGTTGATGACCGGCAAACGGCGGATCTTCAGGCTCTCCATGTGGCGCACGGCCTTGGCGAGGTCATCGTCCTCGCGGCAGCAATGGATGCCGGGTGTCATCACCTCGCGCGCCGTCGCGCGGTTGGCATCGAAACCATCCTGCGCCAGGCCTTTGCAGACAATGTCGCGGTCGGTCACCATGCCGACGAGATGATCGTTCTCTCCGATCGGAATGGCTCCGATATCATGCGCACGCATCAGCTTGGCGATCTCGGCGACCGGCGTGTCCGGATTGACCCAATCGACTCCCTTGTGCATCGCGTCTTTCACTTTCATGGCGGATTCTCCCTTGCGGTTTCACATCGCCCCCCGCCTTGACCGACATGCAACAAACCAGTGCCGCTAGATATCGTAGTAGAGGTGGAATTCGTAAGGATGCGGACGCAAGGCGACCGCATCGACCTCCTTCTCACGCTTGTAGCTGAGCCAGGTTTCGATCACGTCCTTGGTGAACACCTCGCCGCGCAACAGAAAGGCGTGATCGGCTTCAAGCGCGTCGAGCGCCTGCGGCAGCGAGCCAGGTGTTGATTTCACCGCCTTCGCCTCGGCGGGCGGGAGATCGTAGAGGTTCTTGTCGATCGGTTGACCCGGATCGATGCGGTTGTGAATGCCGTCGAGGCCCGCCATCAGCATCGCGGCAAATGCCAGATAGCCATTGCAGGAAGGATCGGGCGTGCGGAATTCGACCCGTTTCGCGCGCGGGCTTGGCGAATACATCGGGATCCGGCAACAGGCCGAGCGATTGCGCTGCGAGAAGACGAGATTGATGGGCGCCTCATAACCCGGGACCAGCCGACGATAGGAGTTGGTCGTCGGAGCGCAGAATGCGCACAGCGCCCAAGCATGCTTCAGCAAACCTCCGATGTAATGTCGGGCCATATCGCTCAGGCCGGCGTAGTGGCCCTCGCTGTAGAACAGGTTGGAAGAGCCCTTCCAAAGGCTCTGATGAACGTGCATGCCCGAGGCGTTGTCCTCGAACAGAGGCTTCGGCATGAACGTCGCCGTCATGCCGCGTTTGCGCGCCGTGTTCTTGATCACATACTTGTAGATCATCAGGTTGTCGGCCATGCGCGTGAGCGTGGTGAAGCGCATGTCGATTTCACCTTGGCCTGCTGTCGCAACCTCGTGGTGGTGCGCTTCGATTTCGATGCCGAGCCCCTCCAGCGTCAGAACCATCTCGGTGCGCAAGTCCTGCAGGCTGTCGACCGGAGGAACCGGAAAATAACCCTCCTTCTGGCGCGGCTTGTGGCCGAGATTGGGCTCTTCCTTTCGTCCCGAATTCCAGATGCCTTCGCGCGAGTCGATCTCGTGATAGGCGTAGTTGATGCCCTGTCCGTAGCGCACTTCATCAAATACGAAGAACTCGGCCTCGGGTCCGAAATAGGCCGCATCGCCGAGACCGCTCTGCTTGAGATGTTCCTCTCCCTTCTGGGCAATGTAACGCGCATCACGGCTGTAGGGCTCGCCGGTCACCGGATCTCTGATGTTGCAGATCAACGCGAGCGTCGGCGCCGCCGCGAAAGGATCGAGGAAAGCCGTGGTGGGATCCGGCACGACCAGCATGTCGCTTTCCTGGATCTCCTGAAAACCGCGAATTGACGATCCATCGAAGCCGATACCATCGGTCATCGCGTTCGCATCCACGGCGCTCGGGGGCACGGAGAAATGTTGCCAGGTGCCGGGCAGGTCGGTGAACCGAAGGTCGACCATCTGGACGCCTTTGTCCTTGATGGTTCTCACGACCTCCTCGGCCGTCGTGCAATTGAGAGACATGAGAATTCTCCCTATTCGCCGTGTCGCGTCGATCGCACAAGGAGCTCAAGTCAAACCTGTCCCGGCACGCAGCAAGGTCACTGCCGGGAGCGACGCGGCAGCATCATGCCGCCCCTCGCGTGCTCGCCACGAAGGGTCCGCGCCAGGAATCTGCGAACTGCCGACAGCCGTTCAGCTTTCGTGCGGACCACGCATCAGCATCAGGGCTGCCTCAATATGTCTCCAGGTTTCGGCATCCTCTTGCTCACCCTTCTCTTCGCAGGCGCACGCCTTCTGGGCGGCCTCCGAGAGCGCTTTCTCGCCGTGAGCGTCGAGCAGCTGGCGCGCGTAATCCTGGATTTCGATTTCTCGCATCCTCATGGCGGTCCTCCTCTCGTTTCAAGATCGGGCGTGCCGATCAATCCGAGAACAGCAGAGGGAATGCGGGTCCAGTTTACCACGTTGCGTGGGCGGCGTCTGCCGCGATCACCGCCTTGAGCGCAGCGCCACGGCGGCCTCCTTGAGCACATCCCACACTTCGCTTCCATCATTGCGAATATCGAACTGATCGTGCTCGTCGCGGGGGAACTTGCCGCTGTCCTGAGGCGAGACAAGCCGCCACACCAGCCAGCCCCCGCAAGCGGAATTGCGCTGCACGGCTTCGAGCCAGCTGCGATAGACCTGGGCCTGATCGGGGTTCGAACGCGCGAAGCCGAATTCCTCGAGAACAACCGGCTTGCCATGCGCGCGGCCGATTTCGCAGAACTCGCTGATCAGCGTCTCCACGTGCGCCGGCGTCAGGTTGGAATGGATCGGGTAGCCGTGCCAGACGCCGAAGTCGAAACTTGAAATGGCGATGTCGCCGAGCTTGTCGCGGACATTGGCGCGCCCGGAGCTGAGCAGATGGTTCGGGTCGACCGATTTGACGTACGACGCCATCTCGGTGAGCCAGCTGTCGCGCAGCGCCGGCGGGCGAATGTCCGGCTCGTTCATGAGCTCCCAAGCGAAAATAGCCGGATCGTCCTTGTAGGCGACACCCGTGATGGTGTTCACGCGGTTCGCCAGGCCGTCCGCGTTTGCCATTGAGGATGAAGCGCCCTTCGCTCACGCGAATGAACGGACGCTGCGCCGAACTCGCACCGGGACAAGAAGCGGCAAGCCCGAGCAGCGCGAGAAGCACACCCAGCGCTCTGCGAGCACATGCGGTTCCCACGACGCTACCTTCGCCGCCTCAGCATCGCGATGGCCGATCGCCGCGGGTACGGCGCGTATTCGCCTCTGACGGTGCGCCGCTGCTGATCGAACGAGAGCGGCCGCGAATGGTGCGCGGTGGTGACCTGAAAATCGGATGGCTGGGTGCTGCGGGCAGCGCGCAGGACAACCGGCGCGACGAATAAGGCCTCGAGATAGACGGCACAGAGCCAGCCCCAGCAGAATCCGGAGAGCCCGCCCCACTCGCCGCCCGCAATGGCGCAAGCCAATTCGAGGATGCCTCCGACCCCGAGCACTGCGGCCGCGCGCACCATGCGGCCGTTCAGCCGTTGCACCGCGATGTAGTGATGCTTCAGCGCCACGCCAAAGACCGCGAGCCCCAGGACCTTCAGCACCGGGCCGCCCGTCTGCGCATAGGACGCGCCGAACCAGCCGAGCACCCAATCGCCGAGGACATAGAAGCCGGCACCGGCAACGAGGCTGGCAACCGCACTGAGCCAGAGCGAGAACCGTGTTCGGGCCGCAATCAGCGCCGGTTGCAGCGCGCCGATCGTGAAGAGCACTGTCGTCAGCGATGCCGGCACGAGCAGAACCACGCCGAAGATCATCCAGGCGGTATAGAAGGCGGCGTTGACGTGCGCCGCGAAGATGACGGTCACGAGGAACGGGAGGACGAGGCCCGGGCTCTGCGTCACCAGATCAAGGAAATAATGCCCCAATGCGCGGGGCGCTTGCTCGCGCAGCACGGCGAAATCCGGTGCGGTCCACACCGCGTGATCACGACGAACGAGGAACGGAGCGACCAGCAGGATGGAAATGAGCTTGCCGAGCACCCAGGCGCCGAAGATGCTGACCTCCAACGGTGCTGAGAGAATGGCGAATCCGAGCGCCGGCAGAAGGATCAGCTTGAGCGCCGAGAAGGTCACGTTGCGATATACGCGCAGTGCGCTGTGCAGCAGCCCGATCAAGGCGCAGTCGAGCACCACGGTAAATGCAGTCACGATGCAGCCGGCGACAAACAGCACGCCATAGTCGGCGGCGCTGAGAAAGCTTCCAAGCCGCAGTGGCGACAAATCGTCGAGAACGAGACAGACTATTCCGAGAACCGCGGATGAGACGAGCGCCGCAAGCAGGGCAGCCGAGATCAGGCCGGGCGCCTCCCGGCCGCGGCGCAGCGACTCGCCGATCAGCAACGTGCCTAGTCCGAACTCGCTGACAAGTCCGATCAGGTTCATGAGCGAGATCGCCGCGGCCGCGAGTCCGACCGCGTGCGGCGGAAAGAAACGCGCCGCGAACCACCAGAACAGGAAGCCCAACGCCGCTGTGACGAGACCGGTAACAGCGAGCGCGCCCGAATTCGCGAGCAGCAGCCACTGCCGGTAGGTCTCACCCAGCACCCGGCGCCCTGCTGCTGTGACAACGCGCATCCGACGATACCGGTGCGTCCCCGGCT
>Ga0081539_10002802_pt1 | contig 23304 bp, 15 predicted proteins | sample TabmetS4T2R2_FD_71023 | JGI IMG/M metagenome (GOLD analysis project Ga0081539, IMG submission 71023) | Tabebuia heterophylla rhizosphere microbial communities from the University of Puerto Rico - S4T2R2 | ecosystem: Host-associated > Plants > Roots > Rhizosphere ...
GAAGGTCATGTCCAAGATGGGCATCTCGACCTACCAGTCCTATTGCGGCGCGCAGATCTTCGACGCCGTCGGACTGCATTCGGGCTTCGTCGAGAAGTACTTCACCGGCACCGCCACCACCATCGAAGGCGCAGGCTGGCAGGAGATCGCCGAGGAGACGGTGCGTCGCCACGCCGACGCCTACGGCGACAAGGCGATCTACCGCAAGATGCTCGACCCCGGCGGCGACTACGCCTTCCGCCTGCGCGGCGAGGACCATGCCTGGACGCCCGACAACGTCGGCAGGCTTCAGCACGCGGTGCGCGGCAGCTCGTCGGACGACTACAAGGCCTTCGCCACCTCGATCAACGAGCAGAGCGAGCGGCTGCTGACCATCCGCGGCCTGATGCAGTTCAAGTGGGCGGAGGCGCCGATCCCGGTCGAGGAGGTCGAGCCCGCGGCCAATATCGTGCGCCGATTCGCGACCGGCGCCATGAGCTTCGGCTCGATCAGCCGCGAGGCGCACACCACGCTCGCCATCGCCATGAACCGCATCGGCGGCAAGTCGAACACCGGCGAGGGAGGCGAGGAACCCGACCGCTTCAAGCCGCTGCCCAATGGCGATTCCATGCGCTCGGCCATCAAGCAGGTGGCGTCGGGCCGCTTCGGCGTGTCGGCCGAGTACCTGGTCAATGCCGACGACCTGCAGATCAAGATGGCGCAGGGCGCCAAGCCCGGCGAGGGGGGCCAGCTGCCCGGCCACAAGGTCGACGAGAACATCGCGCGCGTGCGGCGCTCGACACCCGGCGTTGGGCTGATCTCGCCGCCGCCGCATCACGACATCTACTCGATCGAGGACCTGGCGCAGCTCATCCACGACCTCAAGAACGTCAACCCGAAGGCGCGCGTCTCGGTGAAGCTCGTGTCCGAGGTCGGCGTCGGCACGGTCGCGGCGGGCGTGAGCAAGGCGCGCGCCGATCACGTCACGATCTCGGGCTTCGAGGGCGGCACCGGCGCCTCGCCGCTGACCTCGCTGACGCATGCGGGCTCGCCGTGGGAGATCGGACTTGCGGAGACCCAGCAGACCTTGGTGCTCAACGGCCTGCGTGGCCGCATCGCCGTGCAGGTCGACGGCGGCTTGCGCACCGGCCGCGACGTCGCCATCGGCGCGCTTCTGGGCGCCGATGAGTTCGGCTTCGCCACGGCGCCGCTGATCGCCGTCGGCTGCATCATGATGCGCAAGTGCCATCTCAACACCTGCCCGGTCGGCGTCGCGACCCAGGATCCGGTGCTGCGCAAGCGCTTCACCGGCCAGCCCGAGCACGTCATCAACTACTTCTTCTTCGTCGCCGAGGAACTGCGCGAGATCATGGCGCGGCTGGGCTTCCGCACCTTGAGCGAGATGATCGGCCGGGTCGACCGCCTCGACATGAAGCGCGCCGTCGACCACTGGAAGGCGGGCGGCGTCGATCTCTCGAAGCTGCTGTACGTCGCGCCGGCCAAGGAAGGCGTGGCGATCTGGAACTGCGAGACGCAGAACCACGGTTTGGACAAGGCGCTCGACCACAAGCTGATCGAGGCGGCGGGGCCGGCGCTGGACAAGCGCGAGCCGGTGCTGATCGAGCAGACCATCACCAACGTCAACCGCACCGTCGGCGCCATGCTGTCGGGCGAGGTCGCCCAGCGCTACGGCCATGGCGGACTGCCGGAGGACACGATCTCGGTGCGGCTTGCCGGCACCGCCGGCCAGAGCTTCGGCGCCTTCCTGGCGCATGGCGTGTCGCTCGAGCTCACGGGCGATGCCAACGACTATGTCGGCAAGGGCCTGTCGGGCGGTCGCGTCGTGGTCCGCCAGCCCGAGGGCTCGACCCGCGATCCGCTGCAGAACATCGTCGTCGGCAACACCGTGCTCTACGGCGCGATCGGCGGCGAGGCCTATTTCGAGGGCGTGGCCGGCGAGCGCTTTGCCGTGCGCAACTCTGGCGCGGTCACGGTCGTCGAGGGCACCGGCGACCATGGCTGCGAGTACATGACCGGCGGCGTCGTGGTCGTGCTGGGCGACACCGGCCGCAACTTCGCGGCCGGCATGTCGGGCGGCATCGCCTATGTCTACGATCCCAAGGCGCGCTTCGGCGAGCTCTGCAACATGTCGATGGTCGAACTCGAGCGGGTCGGCGTGCCGTCAGCCGACAAGGATGCGCCGGGCCGGCCGCATCAGCGGGCGATCAGCGCCGACGACAACGGCATGGGTGACGTGCTGCGCTTCGACGCCGAGCGTCTGCGTATCCTGGTCGAGCGCCATCACCTGCACACCGGCAGCGCCCGCGCCCGCGCCCTGCTCGAGGACTGGGACGAGGCGCTCAAGAGCTTCATCAAGGTGATGCCCAAGGACTACAAGCGCGCGCTGGTGCAGGCGCGCGAGCGGGCGGCAGCCAAAGCGGTCGCCGCGGAGTAGATCAACGCACCCTGTCATCCCGAGCGAAGCGAGGGACCTTTGAGGCAGCAGGAAAGGTCCCTCGCTGCGCTCGGGATGACAGCGGATCTCGCAACGACGGCAAAGGGAGTTAGCAAGCCAATGGGCCAGCCCACCGGCTTCCTGGAGATCGAGCGCAAGGACCGGCCTTACGAGAAGGTCGAGGCCCGGCTGAAGCATTGGCGCGAGTTCGTGCTGCCGTTGCCGCCGGCCGAGGTCTCCAAGCAGGGTGCGCGCTGCATGGATTGCGGCATCCCTTTTTGCCACAACGGCTGCCCGGTCAATAACCTGATCCCCGACTGGAACGAGCTGGTTCGGCGCGACCGGTGGCAGGACGCGCTGGAGGTCCTGCACTCGACCAACAATTTCCCGGAATTCACTGGCCGCATCTGCCCGGCGCCCTGCGAGGCCTCGTGCACGCTGAACATCGACGACAATCCGGTGACCATAAAGTCGATCGAATGCTCCATCGTTGACCGCGGCTGGGACGAGGGCTGGATTGCGCCGCTGGTGCCGGCGAAGAAGACCGGCAAGCGCATCGCCGTCGTGGGCTCCGGCCCCGCCGGCATGGCCTGCGCCCAGCAGCTGGCGCGCGCCGGCCATGCGGTCACGCTGTTCGAGAAGGCCGACCGCATCGGCGGGCTGCTGCGCTACGGCATCCCCGACTTCAAGATGGAGAAGCGCCTGATCGACCGGCGCATGCGCCAGATGGAAGCCGAGGGCGTGGAATTCCGCACCGGCGTCGAGGTCGGCGCGACGCTCTCCATCAAGTCACTGCTCGAAGGCTACGACGCCGTGGCGCTGACCGGCGGCGCCGAATGGCCGCGCGACCTGGAAGTGCCGGGCCGCGAGCTTTCCGGCATCCACTTCGCCATGGATTTCCTCACCCAGCAGAACAAGCGGGTGGCGGGCGACGACGAGGCGCGGGCGGCGCCCAAGGGCACGCTCTCGGCCAAGGGCAAGCACGTCGTGGTGATCGGCGGCGGCGATACCGGTTCGGACTGCGTCGGCACCTCGAACCGCCAGGGCGCCGCCTCGGTGAGCCAGCTCGAAGTCATGCCGCAGCCCCCGGAGCGCGAGAACAAGGCGCTGACCTGGCCCGACTGGCCGCTCAAGATGCGCACCTCCTCCTCGCACGAGGAGGGCGTCGGCCGCGATTTCGCCGTGCTGACCAAGCGCGCCGTCGGCAAGGACGGCAAGATCCAGGCCCTGGAGTGCGCACGCATCGACTGGGTGAAGGGCGCCGACGGCCGCATGGCCATGAAGGAGGTCGAGGGCAGCAAGTTCGAGCTCAAGGCCGACCTGGTGCTGCTGGCCATGGGGTTCCTCGGCCCGCGCCGGCCCGGCATGGTCGAGCAGTCGGGCGTGACCCTCGACCCGCGCGGCAACATTTTAGCCAACGTCCAGGACTACAAAACCAGCGTCCCCAAATTGTTTGCCGCGGGTGACATGCGGCGCGGCCAGTCGCTGGTCGTCTGGGCGATCCGCGAAGGCCGGCAGTGCGCGCGGTCGATCGACGAGAGCCTCATGGGTTCGACAACGCTGCCGCGCTAGCGGCACGCATCTAGGCGCTTTCAGTTCTAGCGGGAATTGCTCTACACTTCATCGAGCGTCGGTGGCAGGCCTCGTGGGGAGGTCGTGCCGCATCTTATTGGGGTGTCGATGAAGCTGCTGCTGATCCAGGGCGCCAACATGGAGTATCTGGGCCGCCGCCAACCTGAGCTCTACGGAACGACTTCGGCCAAGGAACTCGACGCCATCCTGCGCAAGCGGGCGCGCGAGCTCGATGTGACCTTGGAAATCCTCTACACCAACACCGAAGGCGAAGCGGTGTCGGCGATCTATCGGGCCGATCGGGCCAACATCGACGGCATCCTGTTCAACCCGGCCGGCTTCCTGCACGCCGGCCACTCCCTGCGCGACTGCCTGAAGTCGATCAACGCGCCCGCCATCGAGATCCACATGACCAACATCGAGAAGCGCGGCTACGGGTCGGTCACCTCCGAAGCCGCGATCGGCATGATCGCGGGCTTCGGCGTCGATTCCTACCTGTTGGCGCTGGAAGCCATGGCGGCGCGGCTGCGCAAGCCCAAGGCCTGATCAGCCCGCGTCGCGCAATCGCGCCGCATAGCCGCGCGAGACGGACGCGCCCAGCTCCGGATGGGTATCGATGCGATGGGCAAGAGAATCGATGGTCCAGCTGTCGACGATGTCGTAGCCCAACGCCTCCAGCGCATCGGGTACGTCGCGGGCGTTGCGGATATGGTAGGGCACCTCGGCCAGGCGGAAATTTTCCAGGGTCACCACGGAGGGACCGTCGCGCGTCGCGACCTTGTTCAACAGGATGTAGCGCGGCCGGCGGCGCAGGCGGCCTACAAGATCGGCCAATGGCCGGTCGAGGTAGGGCAGCAGTCCGGAGCCGAGCAGGACGTCGGCCGGCGGCGCATCCTCGAGACGCTCGACGAAGGAGAGTGTCTTGTCCTGCGGCCGCGCCTCGGCCCGTCCGGCGCGCACCTGGGCCGGCACGTCGTAGACGATCCACTGGATCCGATCGAGCTCGAGATAGGGCGCGAAGGCGCGGTACTTGACGCCGATATGGCCGCCGGCGTCGATGACGTGCTCGATCTCGGGCGACAGCCGCTTCAGCCAGTACAGCACTGGATAGTCCCACAGCGGCACTTCCTGCATCAGTGCCTTGGAGACCTCGGACACGCCGTCATTGTCGTAGCCCTTGAGCTTGCCGGAGCGCACGTGCCGCAGCGCCTCTTCGTGTGACCGGAAGGCGCCGCGAAAGCGTATCGTGTCGGGCTTGAGCGCGCGATAGCGCCCGATGGCCATCCTGACGGCGCGGCCCAGACGCCGGCGCAGTGCAGCGGTCCCCATGCGCCGACGGTATCGACTTTCGGTCAGCCTCGCCAGATACCGGTCGCCAAGGTGGTCGGCGCATAGTCGCCGAAGCGCCAGGCGAAGGGAAAGGCGCCGCGCCGCCGCCAGGCGCGCGTGACCTCGACCCGCCACAGACGTTCGGCGCCGGCCGGGCCAGTGTCCTCGGGGTGCCAGTCGATCGTCGTCCGGCCCTGGAGCTGCAGGATGTCGCCCGAGGCGAAGTCGATGAACAGCAGGCCGGCGCGCGGGTCGCCCAGAAGGTTGCCCAGGGTGTTGTAGAAGCGGTTGCCGCGGAAGTCGGGGATGGAGAGCGTGTCGCCCGTCACACGGACGAAACCTGGCTTGCCGCCGCGGTGCGACATGTCGAGGCCGCCATCGTCGACACCGGTGCGCGATCGGCTGGCGACGAAGAAGGTGTCGGACGCCTCGATCAGGGTGCGCGCGGCCGCATCGAGGCGGTCGAGAGGTTCGAGCGGCGCGCCGGCGGCGGCGCGCGGCGAAGGCGTGCGAGTCTGGATGTATTGCGCGCAATTGCCGAAGCTTTGGACGATGCCGATGGTGAGGCCGCCGTCTGTGGCCACCAGCCGGCCGTTGGCGCGATTGCGCCGGCGCGTGCTGAAGTCGAGGCCTAAAAGACCGACCTCGGCGCCGGCGATGAAGGTCGACGCGGCGGGATCGTCCGCCGCGGACAGGGCGCCGATCCTGAGGGTCGCCGGATCGGGCGATTGCACGAAACCCGGCTCGCCGGTCAGCACCGAGGCCATCGGCCAGCCGGCGGCATCGGGCGTCGCGACGAACAGGTAGGACAGCAGCGCGAAGAACTCGCGATGCTGGTCGGGCATGAACGGCCGGATGGCGACGCGCCCGGGCCGCTGGTGGCCGGCCAGGGCCTGCGCCCGCAGCTCGTCCTCGTGGAAGGCGAGGAAGCTCATGCCAGGCCCTCGGGTTTCTCGGGGAACTGTCGCTTGGGGTCGTACCAAGGCGCAGCGTCGGATCGCCAGATATGGATTTGCGGGCGATCGGTGACCGGCGTGTCGAGACAGCCCAGCCGCAGCAGCACCACGGGCTGGGCCACGCGCTCGGCCATGATGTGCGAGCCGCAGTTGGTGCAGAAGCGGCGGAACTTTCCGGGCGAGGATTCGATGGCGCCGAGCCGCTCCGCGCCGCGGGTCCAGCGGAATTTCTCTCGCGCGACGGCGGTGACTGACGAGAAAGCCGTGCCGTGGGTCTTGCGGCAGGTCTGGCAGTGACAATGCACGATGCGCTCGACAGCGGCGTCGGCCTCGTAGGCGACGGCGCCGCACAGGCAGCTTCCGGTCAGCATGATGTCCTCCGTCGGCTGCAAGGTAGGTGGCGGCGATTGCCTCGTGAACATCAGCAATGTACAAATCACTCTTTCAATTACTGGAATAATGAGATGGACCGCCTGGACGAGCTGGCGATCTTCGTGCGCATCGTGGAGGAGGGCAGCCTGGCGCGCGCCGCCGCGCGATTGCGCCGCTCGCCGCCCGCCGTGACGCGCGCCCTGGCGGCCCTGGAGGATCGCCTCGGCGTGCGGCTGGTCGACCGCACCACCCGCCGTCTGGCGCCGACCGAGGCCGGCCGCGCCTTCTACGACCGCGCGCGCAGCCTTGCGGCCGACTACGAGGCGGCGACGGCCGGGGCGCGCGAGGCGCCGGTGCGCGGGCTGCTCCGCATCACCGCGCCGGTGCAGTTCGGCCGCCGGCACATCGCGCCGGTGGTGGCGCGCTTCCTCGACGACCATGATGGAGTCGAGATCGAGTTGCTGCTGAACGACCGCAACATCGACCTCATAGACGAGGGCATCGACGTCGCCCTGCGCATCGGGCCGTTGGCCGATTCGACGCTGTCGGCGCGCCTGGTCGGCCACGTGCGGCGTCTGTGGGTGGCAAGCCCCGCCTATCTCAAGCGCCGCGGCACGCCGCGCGCGCCGGCCGATCTCGCGCAGCACGAGGCGATCCTGGGCACGCTGCGCGGCAACAGGGAATGGAGCTTCGCCGGCCTGCGCACCGCGCCGCGCCTGATGGGGCGGCTGCGCGTTGACGACGTCGAGACCCGCCTGCGCGCCGCGCGCGAGAGCCGCGGCGTGGCCCAGCTCCTGTCCTACCAAGTGGCCGACGAGCTGGCTTCCGGCAAGCTGGTGCGCCTGCTGCAGGCCTGGGAGGCGCCGCCCTTGCCGGTGCATCTCGTCACCAAGGGCCGTGCCCATCGCGCGCCCAAGATCGACGCCTTCGTCGACTTCGCCGGCAAGCGGCTGAAAGCGCTGCCGGTGCTGCGGGACGGCGATTGACACAGGGTATGCAATTCCTTATCGCTTAACTATCAGGTTAAGCGTTGGGAGTGGCTCATGTCCTATGTCGATGGTTTCGTCCTGGTCGTGCCGAAGAGGAAGCTCGCGGTCTACAAAAAGATGGCGAGCCGTGCCGCCATGGTGTGGAAGGATCACGGCGCACTCGATTACCGCGAATGCGTGGGCGACGATCTCAAGGTGAAGATGGGCCTGCCGTTCCCCAAGCTCGCCAAGACGAAGGCCGGCGAGACCGTCGTGTTCTCCTACATCGTCTACAAGTCGCGCGCCCATCGCGACCGGGTCAATGCCAAGGTGATGAAGGACGAGCGCCTGTCCGAGGGCATGCCCAAGGAGATGCCGTTCGACATGAAGCGCATGGCCTACGGCGGCTTCAAGACGCTGGTGGAGTTCTGACCGCTCGCGTTACAAGCGGGCATGATCGAGATCACGCCCCTCCGCCAGGAGGACCGCCAGGCCTGGCAGCCACTCGCTGTCGGCTACAACACGTTCTATGAACGAACGATGCCCGACGCGACGTACGATCACGTCTGGCGGCGCCTGATGGAGGCGAAGGATCTGCAGGGCCTGGCGGCGCGGCTCGACGGCCGCGTCGTGGGCATCGCGCACTTTCTCTTCCATGCCAACGTCTGGGTCGACGAGGTCTGCTACCTCGCCGACCTGTTCGTCGACGAGCAGGTGCGCGGCCAAGGCGCGGCGCGGCTCCTGATCGAGGCGGTCGCCGAGCGGGCGCGCCAGCGCGGCTGCCAGCGCTATTACTGGATGACGCAGCAGCACAATGTCCGCGCCCGCGGCCTCTACGACAAGGTCGCGCGCTTCGCGGGCTTCATCCGCTACGACTATCGGATCGACAGGCCGGCCGGCAGCTAGTGCTTGCCGTGATGCTCGGCGTGATGCTTGCTCGCCTCGCCGGCGTGATGGGCGGCGTGGTGCGAATGGCCGTGGGCGGAATGGGCATGATGCGCCGCCTTCTCAGGCGCATCGGACTCATGATGCTTGGCCGCCTCGCGATGATGCTTGGCGGCGTGCTCGTGATGCTCGGCCGCGGCATTGTGATGCTCGACGATCTTGTCCTTGGCCATGATGACCTCCGTGCTGGGGGCGCTGCCGACGCCCTGGTCGACGCGGCGCCCATCGTAGGAGGGGCGTGTTGCACGAGGGTGACCGACCCGTGATTGGGCGGTGGATCAATCCGGCGTGACGCCGAAACGGCGCTGCCAGAACTCGCGGCTGCGTCGCTCGCCGATGTCGCAACCCAACTCGTACTCCGGCCGCACGAAGGTCGTGTAGTCGGCCTCGCTGCGCACCGGCCGGCGGCCGCCCTGTGCGAGCTGCGTGCCGTCGGGCAGCGGGCCGAGGCCGATGTCGAAGTCGCCGCGTGGTCCCCCTCTATCGGGTCCGAGGTCGGCGACTTCCTGCAGGAGCTTCTTGCGCACGGCGCGGGGGAAGTCGTCGAAGTTCGTGGCGACCTCGACGAAGGAGCGCGGCCCGCCGGTGACGCAGTGCAGGTAATACTTGTCGAGGTCGGCTTCGCTCGGGAAGCCGAACGGGTTGGGCCGGTCGTTCATGATCGGCAGCCCGTTGATGACGATGCGCTCCTTCAGCGCCTCGTAGCGCATGTCGGTCACCAGGCCGCCGTCGTTGTTCGAGCCGTCGCCGGAGATGTCCAGGACCTTGCGCTCGGCCTCGTAGGGGCTGCGGCCGAACAGCGGGATGGCGTAGCGGATGGCGCCGCTAATCGAGGTGCGTCGCGCGATCGAGATCGGCGCGTTGGCAAGCCGCGTGGTGAAGGCCTCGATGGCTGTTTCCGAATCGAGCAGGGTCCAGTCGATCAGCAGGCGCTGCACCCAGGCGTCCGACCATTCGTAGTAGGCGACGGCGATGCGGCCATGGCTGCCGCCCAGGATCGCCTTCCGGATCACCGGATCGCGGAAGGCCTGGACGTAGCCTTCGCGCTGCAGCTTGGCCTCGTCGGGATCGATGCTGCCCGAGATGTCGATGGCCAGCGCCAGCGCGAGGTCGACCTCCTTCTTGTCCTGAGCATTCGCCGAAAAGGCGATGAGCAGACTCATAGCAACGAAACGCAGCAGCTTGGCCATGGGGCGACTCCGCGGTCGGGTGCGGACGATCAGGCAAGAACCATACCGCCCGTCGGAAGCCTCGGCCAGCCGCGTGCTGGACTCGCCTGAGCATGCGCCGGTAGCCTTTGTGGAAAGATCACCGGAGGAACCGCAATGGACCTGGCCCTCAGCCCGCAGGACGAAGCCTTCCGCGACGAGGTGCGCCGCTTCCTCGACGAGAACCTTACAGAGGACTTACGCGAGGCCGGCCGCAAGACCGGCGGCGTCTTCGCCGATGTCGACGCCGGCCTGCGCTGGCACAAGGTGCTCGCCAGGAAAGGCTGGTCGGCGCCGACCTGGCCCAGGGAACATGGCGGCACCGGCTGGAGCGCCACCCAGCGCTATATCTTCGCCCGCGAATGCATCGCCGTCGACGCGCCGCGCATCTTCGCCATGGGCATCCGCATGGTGGGGCCTGTGATCATGAAGTTCGGCACGCTCGAGCAGAAGGCCAAGTACCTGCCCAAGATCGTGTCGGGCGACATCGTGTTCTGCCAGGGCTATTCCGAGCCGGGCTCGGGTTCCGATCTCGCCAGCCTGAAAACGCGCGCCGTCCGCGACGGCGACGATTATGTGATCAACGGCACCAAGATCTGGACGACCGGCGCCCATGTCGCCGACCACATGTTCTGCCTGGTGCGCACCGCAACCGAGGGCAAGCCGCAGGACGGCATCTCCTTCGTGCTGATCGATTCGATGAAGACGCCCGGCCTCACGGTGAAGCCGATCGTGACCCTGGCCGGCGACCACGAGGTCAACCAGGTGTTCTTCGACAACGTGCGCACGCCGGTCGCCAACCGCATCGGCCCGGAGAATGCCGGCTGGACGGTCGCAAAATACCTGCTCGAGTTCGAGCGCGGCGGCGATGCCTATACGCCCAACCTCTATGCCCGCATCGAGGACATCAGGCGTATCGCGCGCGAGGAGGCCGCCGACGGCACCGGCCGCCTGATCGCCGAGCGCACCTTCGCCGAGCGCCTGGCAGAGACCGAGATGGAGATCCAGGCGCTGGAGATGATCGAGATGCAGGTCCTGTCGGACCTCAGCCGCGGCAGGAACCCGGGCGCGGTCTCCTCGGCCATGAAGATCCGTGGCAGCGAGACCCTTCAGAAGCTCGACCATCTCGGCGTCGAGGCGCTCGCCTGGTATGCCGCGCCGCACGAGCCCGAAGCCCGCACGCTCGGCAACAACCAGCCGACGGTGACGCCGGAGTGGGGCATCACCGCCATGCCGCTCTATCTCAACAACCGCGCCTCGACGATCTATGCCGGCTCCAACGAGATCCAGCGCAACATCATCGCCAAGGCGGTGCTGGGCCTGTAGCGCATGCAGGTGATCGTCTGGTCATGGAGTTTGCAGACCGCGCCGCTTGCCGGTGACGACGCCCAAGCCCTGCTGTCGGACGACGAGAAGGCGCGCCAGCGAAGCTTCGTCTCGCCCGAGCTGCGGCGCCGCTTCGGGGCGGCGCGCACGGGCCTGCGGACGCTGCTGGGACGGCACCTCGATCGCGATCCGCAGAGCCTCGCCTTCACGACCAACGAATTCGGCAAACCCCGCCTGGCCGGCAACCAGGTCCACTTCAATCTAAGCCACTGCGAGGAGCGGGCGGTTCTCGCCATCAGCAACGCCGAGGTCGGCATCGATCTCGAGCGCGAAAGGCCGATCGAGCATGTCGACCTGGCAAAACGCTACTTCCACCCCAAGGAAGTGGCGGCCATCACGGCCTCGCGCGACGAGGCCGACCAGCGTCGGTCGTTCTTTCTCGTCTGGACGCTGAAGGAAGCGGTCGTGAAGGCGCTGGGGACGGGGCTTTCGACGCCGCTCGACTCCTTCGAGATCGCGATCGGGGCGTCCCCGCCGCGGCTCGCCGTTGCGCCGGAGGGCGCGCCGCAGACCTGCTGGCTGCACGCGGCGATGGCCGACGGCTACTGCTGCGCCTTGGCGGTGCCCGGCGTCGGCGACGTGGAGCTGATCCAGCGCACCCTCTGACTGTTCTTGCCCAGGAGGTCACGCAGCGCGGTGTCGTCGCCCAAAAGCGTGCTGCGGAAGAACGCCACCTCCAGCCCCTCGATCGACTCGTTTATGGCGGAACGCTGGAAGTTGCCGCGAAACAGCCGGCTCCGGCGGGGGGCGAACAGGCCATCCGACAGGTCGTCGTGGTCGGCCGGCTCGATCATGGCCCAATAGTTGCGCGGCTGCTCCATGCGCCGCTTGTTGCGCGGTATGTCGATCGTGCTGAGATAGGCGTAGTTGCGCACGACCGGATCGGGTGAGTTCTGCTCGGCCTCGGTGGGGAAGGCCTCGCGGCTCGACAGCAGGAAGTAGGCCTGCGGACCGATCTGATCGGTGGGTGGCCCGAACAGCCCACCATCGACGTTGAGCACGGCGGCGATGCGCGGGTCCATCAGGCCCGCCTGTATCGCCACCGCGCCGCCCACCGAATAGCCCATGACGCCGACGCGGCCGAAATCGAGCCGGCCGGCGAGGGCCGGAGCCTGGCCGCTTTCGAGCGCGCGCAGGATATCGATGATCCGGGTGGCCTGCGCGACGACGTGGCGGCCGGCGCGCTCGATCGTCGCCCTGAGCGCCGCATCGGAGCTGAGGTCGATCGGGTCGCTCGCGACGTCGTCGCAGCCGACGACGACGAAGCCGTGGCTCGCGAGGTTCTCGACCTGGATGCTGCTCTGGTCGGGCGAGCCGCCCCAACCCGGCGAATACAGGATCACGGGTGCCGGCGTGCGCGCGGCTTTCGGGTACCACACGGTGACCGGCAACGATCGTCCGCCGGAATCGTGCAGCACCACCTCCGTGCGGCCGACGGGGTGCGGGCCGGTCGGCGACGGGTGGCGCGGCACGAACACCAGCCAGCCGGCGAGGACGACGACCAGCCCGGCCAGCACCAGGAAGCGCAGGAGCGTCATCCGTTGCGGCGGCCTTCGATCCCGGCCAGCAGCGGGCCGAGGAACGAGGCGATGGCGGCGGCCGGCTTCTCCTGGAACATGTCGAGATGGGCGCTGTCGACGTTGGCCTGGTACAGCTTGCCGGCGATGATCGGCCCCCAGCCCATGCGCTCGTCGAACAGGGCGCCGCGCAGCGGCTCGGCGCTGCGGAAGATCACGGCATCGATGTTGGCCGGCGCCGGCCGATGACGGGCGGCGGCCGCGCGGATGTGATCGTCGAACCAGCGGCCGGCAAACAGGTTCGCTTCCGTGGGCTCGGTCTCCTGCGCCACCGGGAGACCGAGGCGGTGCGCGATCGGCCGCCAGACGAGATCCTTCAGGCCGATCTCGCCTTTGCGGTACTTCTCGATGCGGTTGAGTCGATAGCGCGTGCGAAGCTGCCGCTGGCGGCGTTCCTGGTTCTGGCGCGACATGGCTTCGCGGTAGCCCGGCGCCCAGGTGTCGAACAGGCAGACCAGCTCGATCTCCTCGCCCATGCGCTGAAGCTGCCGTGCCGCCTCGAAGGCGAGCGCGCCATAGACGCAGTGGCCGCCGAGCAGATAGGGGCCGTTGGGCTGCGCCCAGCGGATGAGGCGAACGGCGTAGGTCGCGAATTCCTCGAAGCTGTAGCCCGAGAGGTCGAGCGGGCCGTCGGGATGATAGGTCTGGATGTCGATGAAGGGACGATCGGCGCCCATCGCCTGCGCCAGCTGGTAGTACACCGAGCGATTGTTCATCGCGATCATCGGCGTCTTGCCGCCGTTCTCGTGGAAGCGCACGACCTGGTGCGCGGGATCATGCAGGGCAATGGGCTCGCGATGTCCGCCGGGCGCGCTCGTCTGCGTCGATGGCGTCTCGACCGGCATGGTCTTCGCTCGCGTGGAAATGCCGGCGATCGCCGGGCAGTCGGCCAGGCGCTGGTCGGGCGAAGTCACCAGGGCTTCCAGGCATGTCCGCCAGCCGTCCAGCAGCGCCTTCACGGTCGCTTCGTCGTAGAGGTCGATGTCGGCGTCGCACGACATGCGCCAGCCTTCGTCGCGCCAGACCAGGAAGAAGTTGAGGTCCCACTGCGCGCCGGCGGAGAAGGACGGCAGGGGGCGAAGCCCGATCTTGCCGTCGGCGGGCGAGGCATTGAGCGTGCTGGAGTACGAGCGTTGCACGATCACGTTGACGGCGTGCAGCCGCGTGGTCACACCGGCCGCCGCGACCTCGAAGGGCAGTTCCTGGTGATGCAGCGCCTCCTGCACCTCGTCGGCCGTCATGCGCGCAAAGGTGAGCAGGGTGGCGTGATCGTCGACCGGCAGGCAGAGCGTGATCGAGTTGACCGTGGGGCCTGCGAGCGTCTCGGCGATCGGCTCCTCACGGTGGGCGACCTGCGAGCCGACGACGATCTTCGCCTCGCCGGTCACGCGATGCAGCAGCAACGCCAAGCCGGAGACGGCGAGGCCATAGAGCGTAAAACCGTGCCGGCTGGCGAAGCCGTCGATGGTGGCGCTGAGGCCGGCCGGCAGCAGGGTCGAGACGACCTCGCTGCGGCGGCCGCGGCGCTCGGCCGGATCGCGGTCGCCGGGCACGGTCGTGCCGGCGACGCCCCTGAGCTTGCGCTGCCAATACTGGCGCTGCTCCTCGAGCGCGCCGCTTGCCACCAGCTCGCGTTCCCACAGCGCATAGTCCGCGACCTGCAGCTCGGGCTCGCTAGCGTCGGGAGCCGAACCGGCTTCGATCGCCTTCACCGCTGCCTGGAACTCCGAGATCAGGAGGCCGATCGACCAGCCATCGGCCACGGTCGCATGGAAGGTCAGCAGCAGCATGCTGCGGTCAGGACCGAGGCGCAGCAGGCCGGCGCGGAACAGCGGCGCCTCGCCGAGGTCCATCAACTCGCCCGCTTCCTCGCGGGCGATCTCCTCGGCGCGCGCCAGGGCGGCATCGCCCTCGAGCGCTGTGAGGTCGATGCTGCGCAGCTTGATCGGGCAGGCGGGCAGGATCACCTGCTTGGGGTCCCCGTCGACCTCGCGCAGGCAGGTGCGCAGGATCTCATGGCGGTCGACCAGGGCCTGCAGCGCCCGCTGGGCGACGTCCTGGGTCAGCCGTCCGCTCACCAGCCAGCGCATGGCGGCGTTCAGGCCGTAGGGGCGGCCGGAGCGGACCTGCCCCCATAGCCGCTCCTGCATAAGCGTGCAGGGGAACACACCGCCCTTGCCTTCGGGGCGCGGCGTCTGCTGGTCGTCCGGTCGGCCGGCCATCATGAGGACACGCTACGCCGCCGCGCGCCGCGCCGGAAGTCGGCGAGCGCGGGAGCCGTCCTGCCGCTGTCGGTGCGCGGGCTGCGGCTCTTGTCCTGGGCCTGGCGCGCCAGGGCGGCGACCGTGGGGTTCTTCATGAGGTCGCGCGCATCGATCGCGATGCCCTGGCGCTGCAGGCGCGCGGCGATGCGGAAGACGTGGAGCGAATCGGCGCCCACCGAGAACAGCGGGTCTTCCATGCCGAAGCCGCTGCGGCCGAGCACCTCGGCCCACACGGCGGCGATCGTGGCCTCGAGCGGCGTCCCGGTGCGCTCGGCAGGCGGTTCAGTCGGCCAAAGCGCTTCGGTGGGCCGCGGCAGGGCATTGCGGTTGAGCTTGCTGCCGGCTGTCAGCGGCAGGGCGTCGAGACCGACCCAGCGCGTGGGCACCATGTAGTCGGGCAGGCGGCGCGCCAGTCCGGCTTGCAGCGATGCCAAGTCACCAGCCGACACGACGTAGGCCACGAGCATGGGATCGGGGCCGATGTCGTGGCGCAGCACCACCGCACAGTCGCGGACACCGGCCGTCTGGCGCAGCGCGCTCTCGATCTCCTCGAGCTCGATGCGAAAGCCGCGCAGCTTGACCTGGCGGTCGTTGCGGCCGCTGAGCTCGAAGGCGCCCGAGGGCAACAGCCGGGCGCGGTCGCCAGTGCCATAGAGGCGCTGCGGCGGACGGCCGGCCAGCGCGATTTCCCGGAAAGCCCGCGCTGTCAGGTCCGGCCGGTCGAAGTAACCTTTTGCAAGACCCTCGCCGCCGATGAAAAGCGTTCCGAAGGCGCCCGGCGGGGCAATACGGTCGCGTTCGTCGAGCACGTAGAGCTGCACGTTGGCGATCGGCCGGCCGATCGTGACCTCGGCGTCATCGCGGACGACCTCGGCGCCCGATGCGCAGACCGCCGTTTCCGTCGGTCCATAGAGGTTCCAGAGCCGCCCGCCGCCGGCCAGCAGGCGGTCGGCGAGGTCGCGCGGCAGCGGCTCGCCCGCGGCGACCATCTTCAGGCCGGGCCGCGAGGCGAAGCCCGCCTCGAGCAGGATGCGCCACAGGGTCGGCGTGGCGAGCAGCGCGGTGGCCATCGACCGGTCGGCCAGCGCCACCAGCTCGAAGCCGGTGAGGACGGTCTCGCTGTCGGCCAGGACGACGCGGGCGCCCATCATCAGGGGAATGAAGAGTTCCGGGATCGAGGCATCGACGGTGACGGCGCTCGACGCGACGACGACGTCGTCGGCGGTGATTTCCCACAGGCGCGACATGGCGCTCAACGTGTTGGTCAGCGCCCGATGGCTGGTCTCGACACCCTTTGGCGCGCCCGTCGACCCCGATGTGAAGAGGACATAGGCCGAGGCATCCGACGGTAGGCGCGGCAGCTCGGGACCGCCGGCGTCGGGATCGAGCGTGTCGAGGCGAACCGCGACGGCACCGGGCGCGATTGCGGCGACGCTGGCGTCCTGGCAGACGATGCCATCGATGCGGGCGCTCGCCGCGATCTGGCGCAGCCGTTCGATGGGCTGGCGGACGTCGAGCGGCACATAGGCATGGCCCGCCTTCATGATGCCGAGCAGGCCGACCAGCAGCGCCGAGGACCGGTCGACGGCAAGTGCGATCCGGCCCTGCCGTGCGGGGCTCGCCTGCAGCAGGGCGCGGGCGAGGGCGGTCGACCGGCGATCGAGCTCGGCATAGGTCAACGAGCCCGTGCCGTCGCTGCAAGCAATACGCCCGGGTGTCCGGTTGGCCTGGGCGGCGAACAGGTCGTGGATGCAGCTGTCCCCGGGATAGGCCGCGGCGGTATCGTTGACGGCGTCGAGCGCGAAACCCGTCTGCTCGGGCGACAGCAGTTCCAACGAGCCAAGTGGAGTCTCGGGGGCGGCGACGATGTTTTCCAGCACCAGCCGGTAGTGCTCCATCCAGCGGGCGATCGTCGCCTGGTCGAACAGAGCCGTGCTGTAGTCGCAATCGATCCTGATGCCCGCCGCCGACTCGATGGTGTTGACGCAAAGATCGAAGGTTACGGCGGCCTTGGCGTTGGGCGTGACCGCGACAGAAAGGTCGCCGAAGCCGCTCGCCGGTGACAGGCGCTCGAGGTTGAACTGGATCTCGGTGAGCGGCAGGCGATCGGCGACGCGCTGCAGCGGCAGGGCGCGCACCAGGGTGCCGTAGGTGCATCGGGCGTGGTCGAACCCGTCGACCAGGCGGCCCGCCGCGGTGCGCACGGCCGACGAGAACGGGCTGTCCCAGTCGAGCGGCGAGCGGAAGGGCAGCATGCGCACGCAATGGCCGACAAGATCGGGCCGCGCGTCCGACGCCTGCGCGGCGACCGGAACGCCGATCACGACATCGCTGGTACCCGTCAGCCGGCCGATCACGACCTGCAGCGCCGTGAACAGCGTCGCAAAGAGCGTGGCGCCGTTCGCCGCTGCGGTCTTGCGCAGGGCGGCGAGAAGCGTCGCATCGAACGATGTGGTGTAGGTCGCGCCGGCATAGGACCGCTGCTGCGGCCGCGGCCGATCGGTCGGCAGCTCCGGCAAGGGCGGGAGGTCGCGGAAGAGCTGCGTCCAATAGGCGAGATCGGCCGACTTCTCTGCTGTCGACGCCGCCTCATCCCTCGCGTACTGCGCGAACGACGGCGCGGCCGGCAGCGCGGCGCGCTCTCGATAGGCGGCGGCCAGCTCCTGAAGGATGATGTTGGTCGACCAGCCGTCGCAAACGATGTGATGGGCGGTGAGCACCAGCACGTGGCGTTGCGCCGCGAGCTTCATCAGGGCGGCGCGCACCAGGGGCCCGCTCCACAGGTCGAACGGCGTGCGTGCGTCGGCCGCGACGAAGGCGGCGAGCGCGACGTCGGGATCGGGCTCGTCGCTGCAGTCGTGGACCTGGAGGTCGAGCTCCAGCCGCGGAACAAAATGCATGTGCTCGTCGCTGCGACCGACGCGGCCACGCAGGGCGTCGTGCCGGGCGATCACCGCATTCAGCGCCGCCGCGAGCGCCGCCCGGTCCAGCGTGCCCTCGAGTGCGATGCTGACCGATTCGTTGAAGGTGCAGGAGGCGTCCTCGCCCATCTGCGCCGCCGTCAGGATCTCCAGCTGCGGATCGGTGAGCGGCGCCGAAGCGTCAGCCGGCGTGGCGACGGGTATCGGTCCGCCGACGCGGCGTTCGAGGATGCCGCCGGCCTCGAGCGCATCGAGCGACGCTGAAAAGGCGTTCTCGATCGCCGCGATATCGGCGTCGCTGTGCGCGGTGGTGAGGAAGCAGGGGAAGCCTTCCTGCACATGCACGCCGAGCAGCCGCATCTGTGGCCAGAACAGCGCGGCGAGCGCCCCTTCGGCGGCGAAGTTGATGTGGAACCAGCTCGAACAGCTCTCGGCGCGCGTCGCCAGGCCGCGCCGTTCGAGGTCGCGGTTGAGGGACGCGACCAGTCCGTCCATGCGGCCGGCGAGACGCTCCTGCAGCGCGGGCCCCTCGGCCTTGAGATGGAGCAGCACGGCCTTGGCGGCGGCGAGCGCCAGGGGATGGCGCACGAACGTGCCGGCGACGAAGGTGGCGGCCGCCTCAGGGACTGAGTCGTCGCCGTAGCGCCAGCTGCCGCCGTCCAGAGCATCCATGAACCGCGCCTTGCCGGCCAGGATGCCGATCGGCATGCCGCCGCCCACGACCTTGCCGTAGGTCACGAGGTCGGCGGCGATGCCGAACACCGCCTGCATGCCGCCCTGATGAACGCGGAAGCCGGTGACGATCTCGTCGAACACCAGGGCGGCGCCGCTCATGTCGCAGAGCGTACGCAGCCGCTTCAGGAACTCGACCGGCCGCAGCGCGGGATGGCGGCTCTGCACCGGCTCGACCAGCACGGCGGCGATGTCGCTGCCGTTTGCGGCGATCCAGTCGAGGCTCCACTGCTGGCCGTACGGCAGCACGGTCATGTTGGCGATCGAGCCGGGCGGAATGCCCGGCGCCACCGGCAGGGCGCGCGGGCCGGTGCCGCCGCTCGCCCTCACCAGCGCCTCGTCGAACTGGCCGTGATAGTCGTTGTTGAACACCACCACGCGCTCGCGTCCGGTGACCGCGCGGGCCACGCGCATCGCCGCCATGACGGCTTCGGAGCCGGTATTGCAGAACGTCACGCGCTCGCTTGCGGTCATGTCGCGGATCAGCGCGGCGACCTCGCCCGCCAACGGTGTCTGCGGGCCGATCGGGAAGCCTTCCTCGATCTGGGCAGCCAAGGCTCGGGTGACGAAGTCGGGAGAGTGGCCGAACATCGTCTGGCCGAAGCCGTTCACCAGGTCGACATACTCGTTGCCGTCGATGTCGCGGATCTTGGAACCCTTGGCCCGGTCGGCGACGATCGGATAGACGAGCTCCTTCCATTCGCGCCGGAAGCCCGCCGCCGTGCGTGGATCGGCCAGCACGTCGCGGTCGCGCTGGGTGCGCGCCTTGGAAAGCGGCGTGCGCGTATTGATGCGCTCAGCCAAGGTCCTGATGTAGTCCTGCTGCCGCGGCGTGAGCGGATCGCTTCTGCCCCGGCCGAGGCGCGGCACAGGCATTGGCGGTCCGCCGGCCGGTCCGTCGCTTGCCACCGTTTCCGCTTCCTGGGCTGGCGACTGGCCGTGCAGCGCGCGCAGCTGTTCGGCGAACAGCGCCTGCATGGCTTCGAGCTGGGCGCGAAAGAGAGCAGCAGTCGCACCATCGGACGTTCCCGTGGCCGGGGTGGTGGCTGCAGCCGGTTGCGCCGGCAGGGCCTGCTCGAGATGCGCGGCCAGCGCCGCCACCGATGTCGTCTCGTTCAGCAATTGCCGGAAGGTTATCTTCGTCCGGAACTTCTTTTCGATGGCGCGGGCGGCCTGTCCCAGCAGCAGGGAGTCGAAGCCTTGCGCGACGAACTCCGCCTCGGGGTCGACGTCGGTGACGCCCGACAGCTCGCGGAAGATGTCCATAAGCTCGGCCTGCAGCGCCGAGGCGCGCGCCGGCGTCGCCGCCGCGGGCACTGGGGCCGGCGTCGACGGCACCGGCGATACCAGGCGCGGCAGCGCAGCCTCGTGCCGGCTGCCGGGATCGATCCAGCAACGGATCCGCTGAAACGGGTAGGTCGGCAGCGAAGTCTTCCGGCCGCGCGCGCCGGCGGCGTTCCAGTCGAGAGCAAGGCCTGCGCTCCAGACGGCGGCGGTCGCGTCCGACAGGTCGCCGGCATCGGCATCCGGCATGCCGGCCGTGACGCCGCGAAGCGTGCTTCGCTCCACGATCTGCGGCGCCAGCGAGGACAGGGTGCGTCCCGGTCCGACTTCAAGCAGGTACGGCCGGCCTTCGCGCGCGATCGTGGCGAGCGCATCGGCGAAGCGCACGGGTGCCCGAGCATGCTGGACCCAATAGGTCGGGTCGACGGCTTGCGCCGCGGTGATCCAGTTGCCGGTGATGGTCGAGGCAAAAGGAATCCGCGGCGGTTGCAGCCGCACCGCCGGGACGCTGCCGGCGAACTCGGCCAGGACCGCGTCGACGGCGCGCGAATGGAAGGCGTGGGAGACGGCGAGCCGGCGGCAGGGGATGTCCCGGGCGGCGAGCCGCGCTTCGAGCGCCTCGATCTCATGGACAGGTCCGGCGGCCACGCATAGCGAGGGCGCATTGACGGCCGCGAGGTCGAGGCTGGCGCCCAGCTCGGCGACAAGCTCCCGTTCCGGCAGGCGCACCGCAAGCATGGCGCCGCTTGGCATCGCCTGCATGGTGCGGGCGCGGGTGGCGACCAGCCGGCAGCCTTCCTCGAAGGAGAAGACGCCAGCGAGGCAGGCTGCCACGAACTCGCCGACGCTGTGGCCGACCATGGACGTGGGCTGCAGGCCCCATTCCATCCAGAGTCTCGCCTGCGCGTACTCGAAGATGAACAGCGCCGGTTGGCTGAGGCGGGTGGCGTCTCCGCCGGCTGCGCCGCGGTCGAGTAGCTGGCTGCGCAGGTCGTCGCCGACGATGGGCGCGGCGATCTCGAGGCCCTGATCGATCAGCGCGCGGAACACGGCATGCGCTTCGTAGAGTTCGCCTGCCATGCCGGGGAACTGCGCACCCTGGCCGGGAAACATGAAGACCAGGGACGGCCTGTCGTCCGATGCGCGGGTCGTTGCCGGCAGCTTCCGCAACGCTTCGATCGCCTGCTCGCGTGACGCGCAGACGATCGCGGCGCGCTGCCCGAAGGTCCGCCGGCCGGCCTGAAGGGTGAAGGCGACATCGTCCAGGGCAACGTCGGGACGCCGGACGAGATCGTCGGCGAGCGCAGTCGCCGCGGTGCGCAGCGCCGCGTCGTTGCGGGCCGACAGCGGCAGCACGTGGTGGCGTCGCGTTCCGCCGGTACGCGCGATCTCCGGCGCTTCCTCGAGCACGGCATGCACGTTGGTGCCACCGACACCGAAGGAGCTCACGCCGGCCCGTCGCGGGCCCTCGCCGGCCGACCACGGCCGCGCCGTCGTCGGGAAATAGAAGGGACTGCCGGCGACGTCGATGTGTCGGTTGAGCCGGCGGAAATTGGCGAGCGGCGGGATCTCGCGATGCTGCAGCGCCAGTACTGCCCTGATCAGGCCGACGGCGCCCGCCGCGGCGTCGAGATGGCCGACATTGGCCTTGGCCGAGCCGATGGCGCAGAACGGCCGCTCGGCCCGGCGCAGGCCGAAGCCTTGCTGCAGGCCGGCGAGCTCGATCGGATCGCCGAGCGGCGTCGCCGTGCCATGGCACTCGACATAGCCGATCGATCCGGCATCGACGCCCGCCACCGCGAGAGCGGTCGCGATGACCTCAGCCTGGCCCTGCACGCTCGGTGCGGTGAAGCCCACCTTGCCGCTGCCGTCGTTGTTGACGGCGGTGCCGCGGATGACGGCGTAGATGTGGTCGCGGTCGTCGATGGCGTCGGCCAGCCGCTTCAGGGCGACGATCGCGACGCCGTCGCCGAACACCGTGCCCGTCGCCTCGTCGTCGAACGGCCGGCAGGTCCCGTCCGCCGACACCATGCCGCCCTCCTGGTGGAGGTAGCCGCGCTTCTGCGGGAAGGTGATCGACACACCGCCGGCCAGCGCCATGTCCGACTGGCCGAGCAGCAGGCTCTGGCAGGCCTGCTCGATCGCCAGCAGCGATGTCGAGCAGGCGCTTTGCACGGTCACGGCCGGACCGCGCAGGTTCAGCCGGTAGGCGATGCGTGTCGCCAACGTATCGGGCAGGGCGCCCAGCAGGGCATCGTATGAGCCGACCTGGTACTCGCTCGCGAACTGTGCGGGATCGAGCTGCCCCGCCAGCACGTTGGTCAGCAGATAGGTCGACAGGCTGCAGCCGGCGAACACGCCGATCGGGCCGGGATAGCGCGCGGGATCGCAGCCGGCGTCTTCGAGCGCCGACCACGCGCATTCGAGCAGCAGCCGGTGCTGCGGATCGGTGAGGGCGGCAACCCTGGGCAGGATTCCGAAGAAGTCCGCATCGAAGCGGTCGACGTCGGGAAGGATGGCGCGCGCGCGAACGAAGTTGGCGGCGTTGCGCACCTCGGCGGGAAAGCTGTCTTCGAGCTCGGCGTCGGAGAAGCGGGTGATCGAGGTGACGCCGCGTCTCGTATTGGCCCAGAACTGCCCGACATTGTCGGCGCCCGGAAACCGACCGGAGATGCCGACAATCGCGATGGCATTCTCCGGCAGCGTCATCGCCGCGGCCGGGCGGTGTTCAGGCGGTGCAGGGCGGCGGCCTGGCTGCGGGCCCGCCGCTCAGCCTCGGTCGCGGTCGATCCCTGTCCGCCGTCGAGCGCGCGCGCCAGATCGCGGATGTTGGGATGCCGGAACAGTGCCAGCACCTCCACTTCCGGCCAGATCCGCGCGATCGAGGCGTGCGCTTCCACGAGCTTCAGGGAGGTGGCGCCGAGCTCGAAGAAGTTGATGTCGACGCCGATGCTGCGCGCACCCAGCACGCGGACGAAGATCTCGCTCAGCCGGCGCTCGGTCTCGCTGCTCGCCGATGTCGACGGCACGGCTGCGGCGGCCGCGCGCTCCGCCAGGAGATTTTGGTCGATCTTGCCGTTGGCGGTGAGGGGGAACTCGTCGATCGCTACGATGCGCGACGGCCGCATGTGCGACGGCAGGGAGTGCATCGCCTGGCTGTGCACCGCCGCCACGGCGGCAGGTCCTTGCCGGGCATCGGTGGGCTTCACATAGGCGGTGAGGACCAGGCCCCCGGCGTCGCCCTTGGTGGCCGTCACCACGGCATCGCCCACGCCGGCGCAGTGCCGGACCATCTCTTCGATCTCGCCGAGCTCGACGCGCTTGCCGTCGACCTTCACCTGGCGGTCGTGGCGGCC
>Ga0081539_10002803_pt1 | contig 23295 bp, 19 predicted proteins | sample TabmetS4T2R2_FD_71023 | JGI IMG/M metagenome (GOLD analysis project Ga0081539, IMG submission 71023) | Tabebuia heterophylla rhizosphere microbial communities from the University of Puerto Rico - S4T2R2 | ecosystem: Host-associated > Plants > Roots > Rhizosphere ...
TGCGTCTCCGGCAGCCAGTGCCCGGCGTCGAGTTCCACGAAACGGTAGGAGGCGTGCACGTACTGCGCAGTCTGCTCGGCCGCCGCACGGCGCAGCGCGGGGTCGTTGCGCCCCCAGACGTACGTGGTCGGCACGTGGCAGACCGCCGTCGGCTCTCGGACGGACCACGGGATGGCTCGGTACCAGTTCAGCGCGCCGGTCATCGCTCCCGGCCGCGACATCCGCCCGGTGTAGCGTGCGGCGTACTCCGCCGGCAGGCCGGACTTCACGAGCGGACCCCGCATCGTCCGCGGCAGCAGGCGATCCGGCACCAGAGGCAGCTGGAACACGAGCATGTACCACCACTGCAGCAGCTGCGCGGGATTGCGCAGCGCGCGGGCGAACGCCTTGCTGTGCGGCGTCGACAGGACGGTCAGCGAACGCACGCGATCCGGGTGGTGCCCGGCCACCAGCCACGCCACCGAACCGCCCCAGTCGTGCCCGACGATGTGCGCGGCCGGCAAACCGGCCGAATCGAGCAACGCCAGGACGTCCTTGACCGCCTCGCTCAGCCGGTACGCCGAACGGGCGGTCGGCCGGGCTCGGGGCGAGTAGCCGCGCAGATCCGGTGCCAGCGTCCGCAGGCCTTGCGTGTGCAGCCGCGGGGCGACGTCATCCCAACACTCATTCCCCTGCGGGAAGCCGTGCAGCAGGAGCACCGGATCGCCGGCGGGCGGGCCGCCATCACGGAGGTCGAAGGTAAGGCCGTCGCGGGTGAACTGGTCCATCCGCGGATTATCGGTCGGGCGCGGCCTTCGTCCCAGTGCGGGTGACGGCGGAGGCCAGCCGGGCGAGGATCGGGCGATGGCCGGTGGGCGCCGGGGTGGAGGCCGCCGGTGCGAGCCGCCCCGCCGCAGCGCGCGGCAGGTACGTGGCGACGATCCGCTCGACCTGCTCGCGGACGTCGTCGGCAACGGTGCGGGCGATGAAGAAGTGCCGGTCCGGGTGGACGGCAGGGCTGATCCGCTCCAGAACGTCGTAGCCGGCCTCGGCGAGCAACCGCTCCAGGGACGCCGTCGTCGGCCAGAACGAGTATTCGTTGCCGACGGAGGCGGTCGCACGGGTCGTCATCCCGGTCTCGTGGTACAGCCGCCCGGTGAACCCGTCACGCTGCAGCATCTTGCTCACCCGCCGACGGTGCGCCGGGTGATCCGCCAGATCCCGCATAGCGACATGAGTGTCGAGGATGATCGGGCGCGGCGCGCAGCGGGCGGCCAGCGAGCGCTGGTCCTCCAGGGTGAGGTGGTACCAGAGCCCCAGGCAGGAGATGACGTCGAAGTCCCCGGCGGAGGAGAAGTCGCGCACGTCGCCGGTCACCCACGTGATCCGCGGATCGTCGGGGAACCGCTCGTCGCGCGCGTCGATCGCCGTCACCTGCCAGCCGAGGTCGGCAGCGACGCGGGCGAAGATGCCGTGCCCGGCGCCGAGGTCCACCAGCCGACCGGGGGGAAAGCGGCCGAGCAGTTCGGCGAACTGGGCGACTCGGCGAGCCCCCGCGGGGTCGGCGAAGCGGTCGAAGGCGTCACGCCACATCGTCGTCACGATACGTCATCCTTGCCACGCTCACCGTAACTCATCGGGTGCTCGGGCCACGGCGCGTCGGCCGGGCGCAACGTCGACCACCCGAGGTCCCGGGAGACGCACGCGGCTAGGATGCCGATGACCGACCCCGGGTTGTGCACCCGCCCCGCGAGAACCGCGTCGCGCGCCTCGTCCAGCGGCACCCAGCGCACCGGCATGCCCAGTTCCTCACCCGTCCGCTCGTGCCGCTCGTTCTCCGGGACGGGCGAGACATCGCGGGCCAGGTAGAGCCGCAGCGCCTCGTTCGACCCGCCCGGGGAGTTGAACCAGTCGACCAGGACGTCCCAGCGCTCGGCACGCAGGTCGGCCTCCTCGGCCAGTTCGCGCCGCGCCGCCTCGAGGGGTGGCTCCGCATCGACGTCCAGCAACCCGGCGGGCAGCTCCCACAGTTCCATCCGGACGGGATGCCGGTACTGGTGCAGCATGAGCACGCGCTCGGCGTCGTCGAGCGCCAGGACGGTCACCGCTCCCGGATGGTCCAGGTACTCCCGCCGTACGACGCCGGCCTCGCCGAGGTCCACGGTGTCGCGCAGAACGTCCCAGATGAGCCCCTTGTGCACCATCTCACTGCGGAGGACCGGCCGCTGCACGAAGAGATCGGCCAACGGCTCGTGCCGTTCGCTCACGCAGGTGCCGCGATGTCGGCCTCGACCTCGATCAGGCGCTCGGCGCGCTGCCGGTCCACCGCCGCCGCGATCAGGCCGTTGAACAGGGGGTGCGCCCGGGCCGGCCGGGACCGGAACTCCGGGTGCGCCTGGGTGCCCACGTAGTACGGGTGTACCTCGCGGGGTAGCTCGACGTACTCGACGAGCGAGCGATCCGGCGACATCCCGGAGAAGGCCATCCCGGCGTTCTCCAGCCGTTCCAGGTATCCGTTGTTCACTTCGTACCGGTGCCGGTGCCGCTCGCCCACTTCGGCGGCGCCGTACACGTCCCGCACGATGCTGCCCTCGGCGAGCACGGCCTGGTAGGAGCCCAGCCGCATCGTCCCGCCCATATCGCCGTTACCGGCGACGATCGCCTCCTGCTCCGCCATCGTCGCGATCACCGGGTGCGCGCAGCCCGGATCGAACTCGGTGCTGCTCGCGCCCTCCAGTCCGGCCACTGTCCGGGCGAACTCGATCACCATGCACTGCAGGCCCAGGCACAACCCGAGCGCCGGGACGCGGTTCTCCCGCGCCCAGCGCAGCGCACCGACCTTGCCCTCGATCCCCCGCACGCCGAAGCCGCCCGGCACGCAGACGGCGTCCGCGCCGCTCAGTGCGCGCCGCGCTCCGTCGGGCGTCTCGCAGCTGTCCGATGCGACCCAGCGGATGTCGACCCTGGCGTCGTTGGCGAAGCCGCCCGCACGCAGCGCCTCGGTGACCGACAGGTAGGCGTCCGGCAGGTCGATGTACTTCCCGACGAGCGCCACCGTCACCTGGTGAACCGGCCGGTGCACCCGGCGGAGCAGGTCGTCCCAGGCCGTCCACCGGACGTCCCGGAACGGCAGTCCCAGCATCCGCACGACGTAGGCGTCCAGACCCTCGTTGTGCAGCACCTTCGGGATGTCGTAGATGCTCGGCGCGTCCACCGCGGCGACGACGGCGTCCTCGTCGACGTCGCAGGTCAGCGCGATCTTGCGCTTGACCCCGGGCGGGATCTCCCGGTCGGCCCGGCACACGATGGCGTTCGGCTGGATACCGATGTTGCGTAGCGCGGCAACCGAGTGCTGGGTCGGCTTGGTCTTCAGCTCGCTGCTCGGCGCCAAGTACGGCACGAGCGACACGTGGACGAAGAAGACGCTGTCCCGGCCCAGGTCCTGCCGGATCTGACGGGCCGCTTCCAGGAACGGCAGCGACTCGATGTCACCGACGGTGCCGCCGATCTCGGTGATGATGACGTCCGGCGGGCCGTCCGGCCCTGCCTTGGTCGCCTGGGCCCGCATCCGCAGCTTGATCTCGTCAGTGATGTGCGGGATGACCTGCACGGTGTCACCCAGGTACTCTCCGCGCCGCTCCTTGGCGATCACAGCCGAGTACACCTGTCCGGTGGTGACGTTCGCCGTGCGGTCCAGCTCCACATCGAGGAAGCGCTCGTAGTGGCCGATGTCCAGATCGGTCTCGGCGCCGTCCGCGGTGACGAACACCTCGCCGTGCTGGAAGGGGTTCATCGTGCCCGGGTCGACGTTCAGGTAGGGATCGAGTTTCTGCATCGCGACTCGAAGCCCACGACCGCGCAGGAGGTGGCCCAGGCTTGAGGCGGTGAGCCCCTTGCCCAGTGAGGAGGCCACTCCGCCGGTGACGAAAATCTGCTTGGTTCGCTCTGGAATCCGCTGCGCCACGGACTTCGAGAATATCAGGCCGATCGGCGGCCATGGCGCAGCCGCGCATACCGGCGGGCCCAGCCGGCGACGACGTCGTCCTCCGTCGGTAACTCTGCGTACCGCTCCCGAGCGCGGCTGGCCAGGTCCTTGGCCAGGCCGAGGTCGGTGAGCAATCGCTCGACGGCGGCCGCCAGCGCTGCAGGGTCACCGGGTGTGACCAGGAGCCCACTGTCGCCCAGCAGTTCGGGGACACCGCCCACCGCGGTGGCGGCCACCGCGGTCCCCGCAGCCATTGCCTCCTGCACCGCGAGCGCTCGCGCCTCCCAGTCGCTGGACAAGGCAAAAGCATCGGCCGCCGCGAGCAGCCGCGGGACGTCGCCGCGGGTGCCGATCAGGCGCACCGGCGCCCCGGCGGCGCGAACTCGCTCCTCCAGCCGGCGGATCGCTCCGGCGTCGCCGGCGCCCGCGACCAGCCAGACGACGCCGGGGACCCGGTGCCCCAGCAGCGCCGCGGCGTCGATGAGCATCTCGAGGTTCTTCTGCGGGGCGATCCGCGCGACCGTGAGCACCAGCCGGGTGTCCGGACCGGTACCGAACTCCGCCAGGACCGCCGCGCGCACGTGATCGCGGTCCGGGCCTCCCGGCCGATGCACGTCGACGGCGGCGACCTCCGCCAGCTCCGGATCGCGGGCACCGAGCGCGCGGGCCCGTTCCACCATGTCCGCCGAGGCGCCGGTGAGCAGATCGGCCCGCCGCGCCTGGAGCCGTTCGGCGGCGGCGAGGAGCCGCCGTCGCGGGCCGCCCCCCAGCACGGCGTTGTGCCACGACACGGCGACCGGCGGACGCCGGCGTCCCGGCAGCGTGGCCGCGACCACTACGGCGAGCAGGCCCGCCTGGTGCCCATGGGCGTGGACGACATCGTGGCCCGCCAGCAATCGGCGCGTTGCGCGCAATCGGCCGATCAACCCGGCCCCCCGCTGCGGCCAGCCGACGATCACTTGCTCGCCCAGATTGAAGTGCCGGGCGGTGACATCGCTGGTCAGGACGCTCGCCGCCCAGCCGTGCGACGGCAGGCCGCGCGCCAGGCCGACCACGTGCGCGCCCATGCCCCCCGCGGCGTGCCCGACGACGAGCAGCACCCGCCCGCCGTCGATCTCCGCGCTGCTGCGGGCCATCACTCCGCGCCTCGCAGATCGCGCATCCAGCGCACTGTCGAGCGGTCCAGTAGTCCGACCGTCGCCACCGTGACAACGGCGGCCGCCACCGAGGCCGCCGCTGCTGCGAGCACGGCAGGACCCACCCCGGCACCCAGCCCGCTCAGCACGCCATCCGCCAGCCGGCGCCCGGCTACCGCACCGGCCATGGCGCCGCCGCCCGCAGCCAGCGCGGTCCGGGGGAGCCCGCGCAGCGCCGCCGGCCCCGCCGCGCGGCGCAGGCCTAGCAGCAGAAGGACGCCGGCCAGCGTCATCCCCGCCGACGTGGCCCCGGCCAGCACCGCGACCGTCGACGCCGGCCGGGTCACCAATTGCACCCCGACCACCGCGGCGACGACCACGCCCAGCCAGCCGGCGACCTGCGCACCGGCCGCCAGGCGCCCCCGTTCCAGCGCGTACAGCGCACGGCCCACGTGCGCGATCAGCGCAAACCCGACCAGCCCCGGAGCCATGGCAGTGGCCGCTCCCGCCATCCCCGCGACGCGACCGACGTCGATCGCCACGAACAGCGCCGCCGCCGCCGGCGCCGCCGCGGTCAGGACCCCGGCCCCGAGGAAGGCCACGACGAGCACGGCGCGGGTGGTCCGGCCCGCGGCGGTCGCGAAGCCCGCCGTATCGCCGGTGGCCGCACGCTGCGCGAGCCGAGGGAACGCGCTGGTGGCCAGCGGAACGGCGAGCACCGCATACGGCAGCAGGTACACGGCCTGCACGTACTGGTAGACGTTCACCGCGCCGACGTCGCCGCGCCCGTTGGCCAGCCGGAAGAGGACCAGGACGCACAGCTGCTGGGCGAGCAGGGCAGCCACCCCGGCGGCGGCCAGCCGTGCCGCCCGCCGCGGCACACCCGGCGGGAAGCGCAGCGTCGGGCGCAGCCGCACACCGGCCGCGCCCGGCCGCAGCACGGGCAGCAGCAGCGGCACGGTCAGCACGGCAACGCCCGCCGTCGTCCCCCAGGCCAACCACGCCTCCGCGCCCCGAGACAAGCCCTCGGCCGGGCCGCGCTGCGGGCCCGCTGAGCGCGCGTACGCCTCGTACGCCGCCATCACGACAAGACTGGACAACAACGGCGCCAGCGCCGGCCAGCCGAATCGGCGGTGCGCCTGCAGGACGCCGGTCAGCACCACGCCGACGCCGTACAGCACCACCTGCGGGGCGAACACGATCAGCATCCGCACGGCGAGCGCGTGCTGGCCCGGGCATGACTGCCCGTCCAGCACCAGGCTGGCGAGCGGGCCGGCCAGCAGGGCCAGAACCAGCGCGACCGGGATCAGGACGGCGAGCGCCCAGCCGAGCAACGCCGAGGCGATCCGGTCAGCCTCCGCCTGCCCGCTCGCGGCCGCCAGCGGACCCGCCAGCAGCGGCACAACGGCGCCGGCCAGTGCACCCCCGGCGACCACCTCGAACAGCACGTTCGGCAGCTGGTTCGCCGACGCGTACGCCTCACCCACGCAGTTCGCACCGACCGTGTCCGAGAAGACGAGCCAGCGCGCGAAGCCGGCGATCCGGGCCAGCAGGGTCACCCCGGCAATCAGCGCCGCGGCCCCGACCAAAGTGGAAGTTGAACGTTCCCTCGCCACGGGCGGCGCAATATGGCGACGACTTCCCTCGTCCCTCGGTCCAGCCGCCGCCGCGCCACCCTGCTCGCTCGAGCCGAATGGTTCGCTCGCCACGGGCGGCGCAATATGGCGACGACTTCCCTCGTCCCTCGGTCCAGCCGCCGCCGCGCCACCCTGCTCGCTCACAAGTCCGCTCCCAGCCGCGTGCCGGCGTGAGTCGACTCGGCAGGGGCGATCTTGGGCCCGATTAGCAGGCGTTTTGACCCATACACTGGGTCAAAACGCCTGCTAATTCGAGCCTCGCTCGCATCTGCGCTCACGCGGGACGGCGGCCGATCGCGTCGAGCTCGCGCAGGACGGGAGTCGCCTCGATGACGCGCGTGAAGCTGACCCTTTCACTGGCCAGGGTCAGCGCGGTGATCCCGGCCAGCACCGCAAGCCGCCCGCGCGGCCCCAGCCGGGCCGCCAGCGCGGTGCCGAGCAGCGCACCCGCGGCGTTCGCTCCGGTGTCGCCGAGCATGCCCCGCTCGCCGAGATCCTCCGGGAGCAGCGCGATCGCCGGCCCGACCGCAGCGGCGACGAGCGCGCCGGACGGATGCGGGTCGGCCGCTGCGGGCGCGTTCAGCAGCACCACCTTGAGCGCGCGTCCCGGCCGCAGGTCGAAGAGGTTCACCAGGTTGGCCGCGCCGGCGATCAGGGCCCCGGAGGTGACGACGTCGGCCGCCCAGGCGGCGCGACGTCGTCCGGCGGGACCTGGGCGCGCCAGCGCCGCTGCCCCGAGACCTGTCACGCCGATGCCGAGAACCTTGAGCCCGCCGGTGGTCAACCGGCCACGGGCGAGCTCTCCGAGATGCCCGCGCAAGCCCTTGCTGCTGCCGTGCCGACTTCGGTGCTCCCCGAGGTCGTCGAGGGCGCCGAAGGCCGCGGCCCCCACGGTGGCCAGGGTCGCGGCGGCGCGCAATCGAGCGGGGACGCCGGGCGCGAGGGCCGCGCTCCCTGCGGCCGCCAGCGCGTAGGCGGGTCCCTCGAGCAGGGTGATCGGCTCGCCGCGATGGTTCTTCCGGAGCCAGACGTCGCCGCCCCCAGGCGGCGCGGCGGTGAGCTGACGCCACGCCGCGCGGGCGGCGCCGGCGGCGCGGGCCACCGCTACCGGACGGTTCACGAAGCCCGGGCCGCGCATGACATCCTCACGACGCGGTCGACGGGACCGGCGCGCTGGCGCCGTCACCGAACCCGTAGCTGCCGGACCTGCCGGCGAACTGCTCGTGCATCGCGAGCACGTCGGTCACCACCCCCATCGGGGTTCCGCCGTTGTCCACCGTGGACACGACGTCGGCGACGTCGCCGTCCGACCGTACCGCGGCGACCACCCCACCCCCGTTCGCCGAGGAGGCCGGCCCGGAGACGACGGTGCCGCTCCCTGCCTTGTCGAGCGCAGTGGCGAGCGCGACATAGGCGTCGATCGGGGACAAGGCACCTGTAGCGGTCGGGGTGCTCGTGGCGTTGTCCGGCTGGTTGGCCGGGGCGAGGATGACGACACCGTCGGCCCGCTGCGTGATGTCGCCGTTCACCTTGATGAGGTCACCGCCGCCGAGCGCCTCCAGGACGGTCCGGGCCGGCGCGTCGATCGAGCTGGTGGTCACCGAGGTAGTGAGCAGGGCTCTGCCGAGCAATGCGGCAAGCCGGGCGGCCGTGACGTCGGAGGAGCCGTCAGCCGTGATGGAGACCGGGACCGTGGAACTGAGCTGGGTGGCCAGCTGATCGCGGAAATCGGCCCGTTCCTCATCGGTCCATTGCCCCTGGATGTCGACCCGGCCCGTCAATGTCGCCCCCGCGGAGGCCAACCCATCGGTGACCGACTTGACGGTGTCGCCGTCCACGCCGGGCAGGACCACGACGACCACGGTTCGGCTCGCCAGTTGCCCGTCCATGAGGAGCGGCGAGACGGAGGCGGTCCAGTCGTCGCGGTGGTTGATCGCGGCGTCCGCGGTGTTCAGCTCGGCGCGCAGCGCGTCCTTCTCCTTGCGCAGGGACTGGACCTGCTGGGTCAGCGTGTCGCCGATGGACTCCTTGAGGGGGCCGGCGCCCAGCACGATGCCGACGGCGAGTGCGAGAAAGACGGACACGAGTGAGACAAGGTGGTACCGGAAATCGATCATCTAGGGTCTGTCCCGTAGATCAGGGCCGGCGCACCGATAAGGGCGGACAGAGCCTCCGGCGGTGCCTCGACGAACCAGGAACGCACCCAGGAGACCACGTCGTCCAACCGGGCGCCGATCAGTGAGTAGAAGGCCTGCCCACCGGGCGTCGCGGCGAGGGCAACGGCGAGTGCGAACAAGCCGGCGAGCATCAGGACGCCGAGCTGGCGGTTGCTGATCCGCTGCCGGTACAGGCGCGAGACACCCTTCGCGTCGACGAGCTTTCCGCCGATCCGCATCCGGGTGAGCAGGGTGCTGGCCATGCCGGCACGGCCCTTGTCGAGGAACTCCACGAGTGTGAAGTGGCTGCCGACGGCGACGATCACCGAGGCGCCCTTGTCGTCGGCCAGCAGCATCGCGACGTCCTCGCTCGTGCCGGTGGCCGGGAAGACGACCGGGTGGACGCCGAGCGCTTGAACCCGGTCCAGACCGGGCGCCCGGCCATCCCGGTAGGCGTGCACGACGATCTCCGCACCGCAGGTGAGTGCCCGGTCGGAGACGGAGTCCATGTCACCGACGATCATGTCGGGGACGTAACCGGCCTCCAGGATCGCGTCCGCGCCGCCGTCCACCCCGATCATCACGGGTCGCGACTCACGGATGTACGGGCGAAGCGTGGCCAGGTCCTCCTTGTAGTGGTACCCGCGGACGACGATGAGCACCTGGCGGCCTTCCAGCGGGGTCCGCACGTCGGGCACGCCGACGCCGTCCAGCAGCAGCTCGCGCTCGCGCTTGAGGTACTCCATCGTGTTGGCGGCGAACGACTCCAGCTGCAGGGCCAGCCCGGAGCGGGCAGACTCCATCGCCTTGGCCACGGTCTCGGCGTCGTGCAGCTGACCGCGCGCCACCAGGGTCTCCCCGACCCAGATCTCACTCTCGACGATCCGGACCACGTCGCCCTCGCGGATCGCGGTCATGACCTCGGGTCCGGCGTCGTCCACCAGCGGAATGCCCGCAGCGACCAGAATCTCCGGGCCGAGATTGGGATAGCGGCCGGAGATGCTCGGCGCGGCGTTGACAACGGCGAGCGGACGGCACGCGGCGAGCGCGTCCGCGGAGACCTTGTCGATGTCCATGTGGTCGATGACGGCGATCTCACCTGGCTGCAGCCGTTTGGTGAGGTTTTTCGTGCGCCGATCGACCCGGGCGGTCCCGCTCCGGCCCGCTCCGGCGGCGGGATCCGGCCGGCCGGGGCGTAGGGCGGGCATCCTCACGGTCTGATCGTGCCACGCCCGGGCCTTCACCCGCTGATCGGAGCCTCCTGGGCGCCCCCACCCGTCGATCAAGCAAACCGCGGTCATCCCGTAGCTGGCAGGGGGCCCGCTACGGGGTTTACGCGGGCCCGGACCGGATGCGCCACCCGCGCACGTCGCCGCACGATCACCGCATGACGGAATCTGTGGGCATGCCGGCGGCAGCGCGTGCCATCGGCGTCAGGAAGCGGTACGGCGCAGGCCAGGCCGCGGTCACGGCGCTGGACGGCGTCACTGTCGACCTCGCCGCCGGCCAGCTCACGGCCATCGTCGGGCCCTCCGGATCGGGCAAGTCCACGCTGCTGCACTGCCTGGCGGGGCTGGACACGGTGGACGAGGGCCGGGTGTTTCTGGGCGACGTCGACCTCGCCACGCTCTCCGACCGGCAGTTGACGCGGCTGCGGCGGGATCGGGTCGGCTTCATCTTCCAGTCGTTCAACCTGCTGCCCACGCTGACCGCCGGGGAGAATCTTGTGCTGCCGCACAAGCTTGCCGGCCGTCACCCGGACCAGGATTGGGTGGCGGGCGTGGTGGCCGCGGTCGGTCTGGCCGATCGGCTGAATCACCGGCCGAGCCAACTGTCCGGCGGCCAGCAACAGCGGCTGGCGGCGGCCCGGGCGCTCGCCGGGCGGCCCGCGATCGTGTTCGCTGACGAGCCGACCGGCAACCTCGACACCCGCTCCAGCGCCGAGCTGATCTCCTTCCTCCGCAGATCCGTGGACGAGTTCGGTCAGACCGTCGTGATGGTGACCCACGACCCGCTGGCTGCGGCCCGCGCCGACCGCGCGCTGCTGCTCGCGGACGGTCACGTTGTGGACGACATCGTCGCGCCGACCGCCGAGTGGCTCCTGGACCGGATGCGCCGGATGGCGGTGGTCTCGTGATCCGCTACACGCTCTCGAGCCTTGCGGCCCGCTGGTGGCGAGCCGCGCTGACCGGCCTGTCCGCCGTCGTCGGGGTCGGCATCGTGTCCGGCACGCTGATTCTCGGCGACACGGCGGACCGGCTCGGCGCGGGCGGGGACGACGTCCAGTTCCTCCGGCGGCTGATGTTCATCGCCGGTGCGGTAGCCCTGTTGGTCGGCGCGTTCATCGTGAACGTCACGATCTCGGTGACGGTCGCCCAGCGCAGCCGGGAGTTGGCGCTGCTGCGCTGCCTGGGCGCCGATCGGGCGGGGATCCGACGGTCCGTGCTGACCGAGTCGGCGATCATCGGGATAGCCGGTGCGGCCGCCGGGCTGGTGGTCGGTTTCGGCGTCGCGACGGCCCTTCGCGCGCTGGTCAACACCGACTGGATCAACGGCGAGCTGCCCGGCCACACGCTCGTTCTCACCCCTCGCACGGTGCTCGCCGCGCTGCTGGTGGGGTGTGTCGTGTCGGTGCTGTCCGCACTGGCGCCCGCCCGGCGCGCCGCTCGGGTACCGCCGATCGCCGCCGCCCGCGACCTCGCCCCGCCGGATGCCCGGCGCCGGCGCACCCTTCGTGCCGTCGCCGGTTCGATCATCACCGCCGCCGGACTCTGCTCGGTGCCGGTCGCAACGGCCACGGCCAACGGGTACCTCCTGATCCCGGGTGCCGCGGTCACGCTGGTCGGGCTGCGGTTGCTGGCCCCGTACGCCGCCGCACGGCTGGCCTGGGTGCTGGGGGGCCCGGTAGAACGGCTGCTCCGCGCACCCGGCGAACTCGGCCGTCGCAACGCGGTGCGCAATCCCGACCGCACGGGAGCGACCATGTCGGCGCTGCTGGTCGGGCCGGCGCTGCTCAGTCTCATCGCGGTGCTCGGCACCTCCACCAAGGCGTACGTCGTTCACGAGCACAACCGGTACCGGGCCGACTTCGAGATTCGCGCCGCGTCGCCCGCCCCCGGCGGCAAGCCCACGTTGACCGCCCTCGACCCGAACCTGCTCAACCGGCTCGCTGCGCTGCCGGAGCTGTCCACCCTGATCCCGGTGCCCAGCACCGTAGCTGTCGTTGCGGGTGAGCGCGCCGGCGTCGATGCGGTCGACCCAGCCGCACTGCTCAGCATCGTGGACGTGCGGGTGACCGCGGGTCGGCTCGAGGATCTGACCAGCGGCAGCCTGGGAGTGACCGACGAGCAGGCCACGGCCCATGCGTGGTCGGTGGGCTCCCACGTGGACGTGCAACTGCCCGGCGGCACTCGCACGCTGACCGTCCGTGCGATCTACGCCGGTGACCCGACGTATGTTCCCTATCAACCGAGCCTTCTGATGACCCCGGCGGACTACATCGGGCTCGGCGGGGATCCGGCGCCGTTGCGGGTGTTCGCCCGGGTTGCGCCGGATACGCCGCGGGGCATGGCCCGCGCGGCGATCGACCGGGTGGTCGCGGACTATCCCACGGTCGGCGTCGAGACGGGCGAAGCCGCGGCCGACCGCGACCTGGACATGATTACCCGGGCGATGCGCATCTACTTCGTGCTGGCCGGCCTCGCCGGGGTGGTCGGGCTCTTCGGCATCGTCAACATCCTGGCGTTGTCAACGATCGAGCGACGGCGTGAGCTGGGGCTGCTGCGCGCGGTCGGGATGGAACGGGAGCAGGTTCGCTGGATGGTCCGGGCCGAAGCCGTGATCATGGCGATCGTCGGCGTCGGGCTCGGAATCGGGGTGGGCCTGCTGTTCGGCTGGGGTGGCACACAAGTACTGGCGCACTCGTCGTCGCCGACGCGATTCACGCTGCCGGTCGGCACACTCGCCGCCGTGGCGGCGCTGGCCGTCGTCGCCGGGCTCGGCGCCGCAGTCTTGCCCGCTCGGTTGGCCAGTCGTCTCGACGTCCTCCGGTCGATCGCGGCCGAGTAAGGGTCATACGCTGTGCAGATGCGCCCGCGGACGCGCCGGCTGGTGTCGGCCGGCTGCCTGGGCATCCTGCTGCTCGGCTGGCTGGCCTGGGCCATCGTCCACACGGAGGCGCCACCACTGCCGGTGCTCGTCGCCGACCTGGTGGCGGTGATCGGGCTTGCCGTCGGCCCGTGGCTGCTCCTCGCGGGGTGGCAACTGCGGCCGGATCCGGTGGCCGGCCGGGTGTTCTGGCGGGCGCTGCGGGGCGGCACCCTGATCGTCCTCGCCGGGGTGACGGTCGCCGTCGTGCTCGCCGTGACGTCGCCGTCCGGCGATCGCACCGAGGCGGCGGTGGTTGCGATCGGCTCGGTGCTGGCGGGAACCGTGCTCACCCTGGTGGGCGGCATCGCCTTCCCCTGGCTGTTCCTGCTGACCCGGGCAGTGGCACGCGAGCGGGCCGCCCGCGTTCGCGCCGAGGAACGGGCGGACGTCGCCGCCCACCTCCACGACTCGGTGTTGCAGGCGCTCATCCAGATCCAGAAGCAAGCCGACAATCCGGCAGTGCTGCGGCTGGCTCGCGGCACCGAACGGGAGCTGCGCACCTGGCTGTACGGTGGCCCGGCCACCCGAGCCGGTGACTTCGCCGGCGCGGTCCGGGCGGTGACGGAGGAGGTGGAGGACCGTTTCGCCGTCAACGTCGAGCTCGTCGAGGTGGGCACCGGCCCGCTGGACGCCCGGACCAGCGCGGTGCTCGGCGCCATCCGGGAGGCGGTGACCAATGCCGCGAAGCACGCCGGGGTACGCCGCGTGTCGGTGTTCGCCGAGGTGTCGGACGCCGGCGTGCTGGCGCTGATCAAGGATCGCGGGTGCGGCTTCGATCCGACCGCCCGCAATGGCGACCGGCGTGGCATCGCGCACTCGATCGAGGCCCGGATGCAGCAGCACGGCGGCACGGCCGAGATCCGCTCGGCGCCGGGCGAGGGCACCGAGGTCGAACTGCGGATGCCGGCCCACGGCCCGACCAAGGGCGTGGCGTGACGGGCGGCGGGGCTGGTTCCGATCGTGTCAGGGTGTTCGTCGTGGACGATCACGCGGTGGTCCGGTCCGGGGTACGCGCCGAGGTGGGTGCGGCAGTCGATATTGTCGGCGAGGCGGCCGACGTCGCCGGCGCGCTCGAGGGGATCCGCGCGCTGCAGCCCGATGTCGTGCTGCTCGACGTGCACCTGCCGGGCGGCGGCGGTCGCGCGGTGCTGGACGCGGTGGTGCCCACCGATCCACAGGTGCGCTTCCTTGCGCTGTCCGTCTCGGACGCGTCCGAGGACGTCCTGTCGGTGATACGCGGCGGCGCCCGCGGCTACGTGACGAAGGCGATCACGGGCCCGGAACTGTGCGAGGCGATCGCCCGGGTACACGCCGGCGACGCATACTTCTCCCCGCGGCTGGCTGGGTTCGTGCTCGATGCGTTCCGCGGCGAGGCGCCGCGGGGCCTGGACCCCGAGCTGGACCAGCTGACCCGCCGGGAGCGGGACGTGCTGCGGCTGGTCGCCGCCGGGTACACGTACAAGGAGGTCGGCGCCCGGCTGTCGATCTCAGCCCGCACGGTGGAGACCCACACCGCGGCCGTGCTCCGCAAGCTGCAGCTGTCCAGCCGGCGCGAGTTGTCCCGCTGGGCGACGGCCCGCCACCTACTCTGAGCCTCCCCCTTTCTTTCTTGGAGTCGATCAAGCAATCCAGGACCGCCTGTTCGCCCTCACGCCGGGGCGCGGTCCGCCTCGGCGAGCTGCAGCAGTTCCTCGGCGTGGGCCTGGGCGGTGTCGGAGTCCTCGACGCCGCCGAGCATGCGGGCGAGCTCGCGGACCCGGCCCTCGGCGTCCAGCGCGTGCACCCCGCTCTCGGTCACCTCGCCATCGCCGCTCTTGACCACGAGCAGGTGCCGATCGGCGAACGCCGCCACTTGGGCCAGGTGCGTCACGACCAGCACCTGCGACGTCCGTGCCAGCCGCGCGAGCCGCCTGCCGATCCCGAGCGCCGCACGCCCACCGACGCCGGCGTCCACCTCGTCGAACACGAACGTCGGTACCGGATCCGCAGCTCCCAGGACCACCTCCAGCCCGAGCATGACCCGGGACAGCTCACCACCAGAGGCGCCCTTGCCGAGCGGTCGCGGCGGCGCCCCGGCATGCGGCGCGAGCAGGAACTCGACGTCGTCCACGCCGTCCGGGCCGTACGCCACCGGCCGCGGCCCGTCATCGAGATCCACCGGCAGCCCGCCGTCGTCGGCGCGCTGGCGAACCTCCACCACCAACCGCGCGCCGCCCATCGACAGTTCCTGCAGCTCGCCCGTCACCGCCTCGGCCAGGCGTGCCGCAGCGGCCGACCGGATCCGGCTGACCCGACCGGCCAGCGTCGCAAGCCGGGCGCGCAGCGACTCCCGCTCCGCGCCCAGGGCTTCGATGGCGTCGTCGTCCCCCTCCAGCTCGGCGAGGCGTTCCGCGGAACGCGCCGCCCAGGCCAGCACGGCGTCGACATCCTCGCCGTAGGCCCGGGTGAGCACGGCTAGCTCGGCCCGGCGTTCCTCGACGGCGGCCAGCCGTATCGGATCGGATTCCACGCCGGCGGCGTACGAGGCGCACTCGGTGGCGACGTCGTCCACCAGGTAGCCGACTTCGGCCAACCGGTCCGCCAGCTCCCCGAGCGTCGCGTCGTGCTCGCGGACGGCGTCCAGCGACCGCCGTGCGTCGGCCACCATGGCGGCCACGTCGGCGATCGTCCCGGCGTCCGGGTCGCCCACCAGCAGCAGCTGCGCGGTCGCCGCCGCCTGCTGCAGGGCCTCGGCGTGCGACAAGCGTTGCGACTCCGCGCGCAGCGCCGCGTCCTCCCCGGGCTGCGGTGCCACCCGCTCCACCTCGGCCAGGCCGAGGCGCAACAGCTCCGCCTCCTGGGCTCGTTCCCGGGCGCGCTCGGTGATCTCCACGAGCCGGGCCTCGACGTCGCGCAGCCGCAGCCACGTCGTCCGGTAGTCCGCCAGGTCACCGGCCAACTCGCCGCCCGCGAACCGGTCGAGCGCAGCACGCTGCCGGGACGGGGACTGCAGCCGGATCTGATCGCTCTGCCCGTGCACGGCCACGAGTTCGGCCGCGAGTTCGCCGAGGACCCCCACCGGCACGGAACGCCCGCCCAGGTGGGCACGGCTCCGCCCCTCGGCCGACACCGAGCGCGCGATCGTCAGCTCGTCGTCGTCCAGCTCCGCACCCGCCTCCTCGGCACGTGTTGCGACCGGCCCCGCCGGGTCCACGGCGATCCGGCCCTCGACGACGGCGGCCGGCTGACCCTCCCGCACCGCGCCGGCATCCGAGCGTCCACCGAGCAGCAGCCCCAGCCCGGTGACCACCATGGTCTTGCCCGCGCCGGTCTCCCCCGTGACGACGGTGAGGCCCGGGCCGAGCTCGAGGACGGCGTCCCGGATGACGCCGAGCCCGCGAAGGCGCATTTCGAGCAGCACGGGTGCAAGGCTAGCCAGCCGGCGTGTCGTGCGACCTCGGGAGCGCCCCTCGCCGGGCCGCGGGCAGCCCCGCTGCCCGCCGCAGAGCTCTAGGAGTCCTCCGCCGCGTGCCGGTGGCGGTGCTCGTGCACGTCGCCGCGCCAGCCGTGGCCGCGCCAGCCGTGCACCGGAAGCTTGAACTTGGCGACCAGCCGGTTCGTGAACGGCGGCTGAGCGAAGCGGGCCAGCCGGACCGGGATGTCGGACCGCCGGACCTCCACCCGGGCGCCCGGTGGCAGCGGCATGCTGCGCCGGCCGTCGCACCACAGCACCGCCGGCGGGCTGTCGGGCAGCAGCTCAACGGCAGGCACGGAGTTCGGCGCCACCACCAGCGGCCGGGCGAACAACGCGTGTGCGGCGATCGGGATGAGCAGCAGGGCCTCCACCTCGGGCCAGACCACCGGTCCGCCGGCGGAGAACGAGTAGGCCGTGGATCCGGTGGGTGTGGCCAGCACGACGCCGTCGCAGCCGAACTCGGTCACCGGCCGGCCGTCCACCTCCAGCACGACCTCGATCATCCGTTCGCGCGAGGCCTTCTCGACCGTCGCCTCGTTGACCGCCCAGGTGCGGGCCAGTTCCTCACCCTCCAGTTCGATCATGATGTCGAGCGTCATCCGCTCCTCGACGCTGTACTGGCGGGCGGCGATCCGCTGGACCGTGAACGCCAGGTCGTCGCGCTCGCTCTCGGCCAGGAAGCCGACGTGACCGAGGTTGACACCGAGAAGTGGCACGTCGGTGCCGCGGGTGATCTCGGCGGCGCGCAGGATCGTCCCGTCCCCGCCGAGGACGACGACGAGCTCGGCGGCGTCGAGCGGGTCGGCGGGATCGACGAGGCTGAGGAGGCTCCGGCAGGACGTCGAGAGGTCGACCGCCTCCTCCGGCAGGGCCATGGGGCTCAGCCGGGCGTCGGCCAGCCGCTTCACCAGCTCCTCGGCCACCTGCAGGGCCGCCTTGCGACCGGTGTGCGCCAGCATCAGGACGCGTCGCTGGCCGTCGCTCATTGCGGCCCCCGCCGCACGGCGATCTCCAATTGGTCCGGATCCAGCGGCGGCGCACCCATGCGCAGCCACAGGAAGTACTCAACGTTGCCACTCGGGCCGGGCAATTCACTGGCGACGACGCCCAGCGCGCCGAGCCCGAGCTGCAGCGCGGCGTCGGCCACCGACCGCACGGCGTCGGCACGCGCGTCGGCATCACGAACGACGCCGCCGCTGCCCAACCGCTCCCGGCCCACCTCGAACTGGGGCTTGACCATGAGGACGTGATCGGCGTATGGCGTGGCGCAAGCCACGAGTGCGGGTAGTACCAGGCGGAGGGAGATGAAGGAGAGGTCGGCCACCACGAGGTCCGGCGCGGGGGCGACCTGCTCCGGGCGCAGCTCGCGCACGTTGGTGCGTTCCAGGACGGTGACCCGCTGGTCCTGCCGCAGCTCCCAGCGCAGCTGGCCGTACCCGACGTCGACCGCGAGGACGTGCGCGGCGCCGCGACGCAGCAGGACGTCGGTGAACCCTCCGGTGCTGGCGCCCGCGTCGAGACAGCGGCGGCCGTCGACGGCGAGTCCGGCCGCCGCGAAGTGATCCAGTGCCCCGGCGAGCTTGTGCCCGCCGCGGCTGGCGTACCCGGGGTCGCCGCCGTCGGCCGCGACCAGGATGGCGGCGGCCGGGTCCACCTGGGTGGCGGGTTTCGTCGCCAGCCGGCCCGCGACGCTCACCAGACCCGCCTCGACCAGGCTGCCGGCATGCTCCCGGGACCGCGCGATGCCGCGCCGCACCAGCTCGGCGTCCAGGCGGCGCAGGCGGGCCACGGCTCAGCTCCCGACATCGGCCAGTCGGTCCTGCAGCGCGCGGTGAGCCAACTCGTAGGCAGCGAGTTGCGCCTCCAGCGGTTCGCCGGTCGCCGCTGCGACTTGCGCGAGCGCCTCGTCGACGGCCCCATCGCCGGTGGCGGGTGGCTCCGGGATGTCGGCCGGCCCATCGTCGGTGACGTCGCCGACCAGCATCTGCGACGCATCGTCCAGCACGTCGGGCATGCCCGCGTCGCTGTCCCCGTCCATCGGCACCTCCGTCCCCGAGCGGCGTGGAGCCGCCTCACGCCACGCTACCGTGACGGTCCCTCGGTTCAGCGCCCTGGGATGCTGGCACCCTGGGAAGCGGGTGGTAACCGGGTGGAGCCGGGCACTGCTCCGGCGGTGCAATGGCGGGGGCAGACCAAAGGGGTCCACACGCCGATGACGCGAGCCTGGCTGCGGGTGGAGGTGCGCCGATGACGCGGGCCTGGCTGCGGGTGGAGGTGCGCCGGCGCTGGCGCTCACTCGTCGTGCTGGGCCTGCTGATCGCGCTGTCTACCGGGACGGTGCTTGCCGCCGTGGCGGGCGCCCGGCGCGGGGCGAGCACGGTCGACCGGCTGCTCGACACAACGCTGCCGGCCACGGCGGTCGCACGGGTCAATCGGGTCGGGTTCGACTGGACGCCGGTACGCTCGTTGCCGGAGGTGGCTGCCCTCTCCACCTTCACCATCTGGACCGGGTTCGACGTCGCGGAGGCACCGTCCGACCCGGTCGGGGCCTACATCCCGGCCGACGTCGCCGCGATGCGGACAATCGAGCGGCCCGTCATCCTGTCAGGCCGCCTGGCAGATCCGCGCCGTGCCGACGAGGCGGTCGTCACCCAAGGCTTCGTGGACCGGTACGGCCGCGGCGTCGGCAGCACGGTGACCGTCCGGCTGTTCAGCCTCGAGCAGATGCGCACCGGCGTCGCCTCCGTGCACCAGCTGCCCCCGGTCCAGCCACAGGGCCCGGCCGTCCGGACGCAGATCGTCGGAGTGATCCGGTCGCCCTGGTTCAGCGACGTTCCGGGCGAGCCGGGGCGCTTGTTCCCGTCTCCGGGCCTGTTCGCCGCCTACCCGGCCGGCATGACCCTCGGGCCGAACCAGCCCGGCGACGAGCTGTGGGCGATGGTCCGGCTCGTTCACGGGGAGTCCGACCTGCCCGCCTTCCAGGCGGACCTGGCCCGGCTCGCGGGCCGTCCCGACGTCGACCTCCTCCCGAGATCCGAGGCGCTCAAGCCCTCCCGGGATGCTGCCCGGTTCGAGGCGCAGTGCCTGCTCGTGTTCGCAATTGTCGCGCTGCTTGCCGCGGTTGTGCTGGTCGGGCAGGCCATCGCGAGATACACCGCTGCGTCCGTGGCCGATCTGCAGGGGCTGCGGGCCCTCGGGCTGACCCGGGGGCAGGCGGTCGCCGCGGCGGTGACCGGGCCGGCGATCGCGGCGATCGGCGGCGCCGCCGGCGGACTCGTCCTGGCGTTCCTGACCTCGGGCTGGATGCCCTTCGGTCCCGCAGCCTTCCTGGAACCGGCACCGGGGATGACGGCGGATTGGCTGGTGTTCGCCCTCGGCGGCGTGACCGTCGTCGCCCTGGTGGTCGCCGCTGCCGCGGCGACGGCGTGGCTGGTCTTGCCGGGCCGGACCAGGCGGCCGCAGACCCGGGCCTCAACTGTCGCGCGGGCGGCCGGGAACGCCGGGTTGCCGGTGCCGGTGGTCGTCGGAACCCGGTTGGCCCTGCAGCCTGGACCCTCCGCCGGAGCAGCGCGCTCGGCCTTGGGCGGCGCGGTCGTCGCGGTACTCGGCGTCCTCGCCGCGCTGACGTTCGCAGCCGGCGTGGCCGACGGCGTGACCAACCCGGCGCGGCACGGTCAGTTGCACCAGGTGGAGACCGGCCTGGGTTTCGGCGGCATGAACCTGACCGGCCTGCCGCTGGAGATCAACCTGGCCACCCTGACCGCGGACCCGGACGTGACCGGGGCCCTCTACGCCCCCTACGCCTCGGCGGAAGCCGGGCACCGCTTCGTGATGACCTTCTCGTTCGGGCCACGCGCCGGCTGGCCGGGGATGGTGCTGATCGCCGGAGTTCCGCCGCGGACCCGGGACGAGGTTGTGCTGGCCCCGACGACCGCGCGACAACTCGGAGCGCGGGTCGGCTCCGTCATCTCATTCAGCGGGCAGTCCGGTACAGCGGGAGATAGCCGGCACCTGACCGTTCGGGTGACGGGGCTGGGCTTCGTGCCGCACACCGATCACAACGACTACGACAGCGGGGCCTGGCTGACACCAGAGGGTTACCGGACGCTGTTCGGCGAGTACTTCCTCCAGGCCCCCATCCTCCTCATCGTGCGTCCCGGGGCCGATCCAGCCGTCGTCGCCCCCCGTCTCGCCGACTCCCTGGCGGCGGCCGGGGCCGAGGGGGCTGTGTTCGTCTCCGGGGCGACGGCGCCCACCCGGCTCTGGACGCTGCGGGACATCCGCGTGCTGCCGTTCTTGCTCGGCGCCTTCCTCGCCGTCGTCGCGGCCGGATCCTTGGGGCACGCCCTCCTGCTCACTGTCCGGCGCCGCGCCCCCGACCTGGCAGTGCTGCGAGCCCTCGGGCTCACCCGGCCGCAGTCCCGTGCCGTGATCGCGACCCAGGCCATGATCGTGGCGCTGGTCGGGCTGGTACTGGGGGTCCCGCTGGGCCTGGCCGCCGGCCGGGTGACGTGGCGGCTGGTCGCCGACGCCACGCCGCTGGCGTTTCATGCCCCGTCGGCGAGCACGGCCGTGCTCGCGGCGGGTGCTGCGGTGCTTGTGGGCGTCCAGCTCATCGCCGTCCCCGCGCTGCGCCGGGTGGCTCGGCTGCGGATCGCCGAGACGCTGCGGGCGGAGTGAACGGCGCGGGGCCGCAGTTCAGCGCCGCCAGGGGCCAGACGGATCCATGGCGTCGAGCTGCTCGGCGAGTTGCTGGGCGATCTCGTTCGGCGCGGTGCCGTCTGAGGTCGCCCAGACGGCCGCCGTCGCGGCGCGCAGCAGGTCAAGTGCGTTATCGCCGGTGTTGATGACGTCGAGGCGCCCGTTGTCCAGCCGCACCTCCGCGTCCCGGCACCGCCACGCGCCGTCGGCTTGTTCGGGGGCCGGGTGCTCCTCGAAGAGCCCGCGCAGGTCCCGGGCGAGCAGGTGGGGCCGCTGACCTGGGTCCGCGGCGAGCAGTTCCGCGACGCCCGTGACGCCGGTGAGGACGAGCAGGCCGGGGAGGCCGGCGTTGCGCGCACCCTCCAAGTCCGTGTCCAGCCGGTCGCCGACCACGAGGGGGCAACGACTGCCGTACCGTTGGACGGCCTCCCGGAACAGCGGCGGCTGCGGCTTGCCCGCGACCTCCGGAGTGACACCGGTTGCTGTGCGGATCACCCCCACCAGGGCACCGTTACCCGGCGCCGGTCCATACGGCGTCGGGACGGTCAGGTCGGTGTTGGTCGCCATCCAGGGCAGTCCGGCCCGGACCGCCCGCGTCCCCTCGGCCAGCAGGCGCCAGCCGACGTCCGGGCTGAACCCCTGGACGACGGCTCGCGGCTCGTCGTCCATCGACGCCACCGGGCGCAGCCCGACGGCCTCCAGCGCCCGGTAGAGACCCTCCCCACCCACGACCAGCACCGCCGAGCCGGCCGGCAGCCGCCGAGACAGCAGCGTGGCGGCCGCCTGCGCAGAGTTGACGACGTCGTCCGGGCCGGTCTGGATGCCGAGTTCGGTCAGGTGGCTCGCGACGGTGTCCGGCGGCCGCGAGGCGTTGTTGGTCACGAAGGCAACGTGCAGCCCGGCGGCTCGTGCGTTCGCCACTGCCTCCGCGGCGCCGGGGACGGCGTCCGGGCCGACGTAGACCACCCCGTCGAGATCCAACAGGGCGAGGTCATAGACGTCGACCGGCTGGGCACTGCCGCTGAGCCCCGGCTGGTGTGGATCGGCCGGCCCGGTCATCGTCATTGGGGCCGCCGTCCGACCGGATCGTTGTGATCGTCCTCGGCGTCGCCGTCCTCGAGCAGGTCGACCACAAGGACGTCGTCGGCGTCGACTTCGGGCGTGATCCCGGCCAAGCCGTCAGGATCGGCCTCTCGGGCGAGCTCGTGCCACCGCGCCGCCTCCTCATGCCTCCCGACCGCCTCCAGCGCCTCGGCGTAGGCGAATCTCAGTCGGGCCAGCCATGGGGCCTGCCCCTTGGCCCGCAGCTCCGGAACCTGCAGCGTGACGACTGCCGCCTCCGGTTGGCCCAGGTCGTGGCGTGCTCCCGCGGCCACGATGAGGAGCTCGATCCGGCCCGCCCGGTCCAGCGTGCTGGCCTCCGGCCCGGACGCGAGCTCCAAGGCACGGTCCGGGCGGCCCAGGCCACGTTCGGCGTCCGCCATCACGGGAAGGTGAACCGACGAACCGGTAAGCCGGCGTGCCGTCCGCAACTCGGCGAGGGCGTCGGCGTAGCGGCCGCTGCGATACGCCGTCAGCCCGGCGGCCTCGCGAACCACGCCGATCCGGGCCGCCCGGCGTCGGGCCGCCACGGCGTGCGCCCAGGCTTGCTCCGGATCCTCATCGATGAGCTGCCCCGCGGCAACCAGGTGCGCCGCTACTGCCGTGGCGGTCTCCTTGCTCAAGGAGGAGAGCTGGGCCCGGACGTCCCGGTCAAGTTCTGCCCCGGTGATCTCCGGTGGGATGGGCGGATCGGCGTTCGGCGTCATCCGCCTCGGCCCGACCGGTTGGCGCGGCCCGAGAGCACTAACTGGTCGCCCAGCGCTGTCGGGACGCGCCGGCGCGTTCCGCGGAACGCCGCGGGGCGAGGCATTGCGCGCGATGCGCTTCGGGCCTGGGTTTCGTTCGGGTCGCGAGGTGCGCTCAGGTCCCGACGTGCGCTCGGGTCGGGGGCCCCGCTCGGGTCGGGGGCCACGCTCAGGTCGCGAGGTGCGGTCCGGGCGCGAGGCGCGCTCCGCTCCCGACGTGCGCTCGGGTCGCGAGGCGCGGTCCGGGCGCG
>Ga0081539_10002804_pt1 | contig 23293 bp, 26 predicted proteins | sample TabmetS4T2R2_FD_71023 | JGI IMG/M metagenome (GOLD analysis project Ga0081539, IMG submission 71023) | Tabebuia heterophylla rhizosphere microbial communities from the University of Puerto Rico - S4T2R2 | ecosystem: Host-associated > Plants > Roots > Rhizosphere ...
CCATGCGAGGCGGCGCGCGCAGTCCCTCGGCGCGGAAGCGGGCGAGGTCGTAGCGGGCGGTGACGATCGAGATCGGCGCCTCGATCGCGCAGCAGGCGAGGCCGAAGGTCAGCGGGAAGATCGAGTTCGAGCGCGCGAGGTTGATCATTTTCTCGAACGTGGTCGTGACGACTTTTTCTTCCACGTAGCGCTCGAGGTCCTCGCCCTCGAGGTCGCCGCGGAGCATGTCGCGGGCGGAGGCCTGGCGGGCCTCGAAGCTGCGGCGCTCTACCTCCAATCCAGGGCCCCCTTGCGCCAGACGTAGACGAAGGCGACGCCGAGCAGGACGACGAAGGTGATCAACTCGCCGAGCACGAAGACGCTGTCGGCGCTCTTCATGATCACGCCGACCGGATAGAGGAAGACCACCTCGATGTCGAAGAGGATGAAGAGCATTGCCAGCAGGTAGAAGCTGACGCCGAATTTGATCCCTTTGAGGGCGTCGACCGGGATCCCCGACTCATACGGCTGCCCCTGGCGGCGGCTGGCCTGGGTCGCGACCTTCGGCTTCTTCGGGCCGACCAGATGGTTGACGACCATGAACACGCTCGCCACGGCCAGGCCGAGGAAAGCGAAGACGAGAATCGGGAGATAGGTCTTGAGCACCGGGGATCTTTGGGGGGTTTCGGGCAAGTCGACGCCCGGCTACCGCAGCCGAGCTTCTACACCCGTAGACGCTGTTATACACCTAGCTTGTGACACATTGCTACATAGTGATATTCCGCATCAGTAAGCGGAATTCCGACCGTCTCGGGCGGATTTAGCCGATGCTCGGCCTCCACATCGCCGTCGGCTTCTCCGTAATCGCTCTCAACCTGGCCGCGGGAGCGCTCGGCGCCTACGCCTGGTTCCGCAACCGCCAGTCGGTCCCGTTCTGGTATCTGCTCCGCCTCGCCCAGGTCTCGGTCTTCATCCAGGCCCTACTCGGCGGCCTGCTCGTGGTCACCGATCACGAACCCAACGACGATCTCCACTACGTCTACGGGATCCTGCCGCTGGCGATCTCCTTCATCGCCGAGGGCGCCCGCGCCGGCGCCGCCACCCGCGAGCTCGGCGAGACCGACTTCGAGGCGCTCGACCCCGACACCCAGCAGGAGATCGCCCTGGCGATCGTCCGCCGCGAGATGGGGATCATGGCCGTCAGCTGCGGCGTGATCTTCTTCGTCGCCCTCCGCGCCGCCTTCACCAGCGGCCTCTGAGGGCATAGGACGCGGCGCGGGGTCGCCCCCGCGGCTTCGCGTCGTGCAAAGCACTGCCGCTTCGCCGCGTGCACACCCCCGCTTGGTCCTATGCCCTCAGGGTGAGCGCCGGTCAAGCCCGATCTGGACCAAGGCGACCGCGAGGAAGAGGGTGCCGGTGGCGATGTGGAAGGTCGCGTCGGCGCTGTGGTTGGGGAAGCTGAAGACCCAGGCCGGCTGTTCGTCGAAGTAGGCCCAGATGCCGGTGGCGTAGAGGGCGAAGGTGGCGTACAGCGCGTAGAGGACCGCCCAGTTGGGGCGCAGGGCGAAGAAGAAGGCGGGCGCGAAGAGCAGCACGCCGGAGAGCGCGTGGACGCCGTTGAAGTCGACGCCGAGCACCCGCTCGGTGACCGCGTCCTCGCCGAAGTCGATGCTCGGCTCGGCGATGAACCCCGCCAGCGCCCAGCAGAGCTGGAGCGCCGCGAGGATCACGATCCCCCACTGCGCAAAGGTCCAGCTCGGTTTGGGTACTGCGGCGGCCTCCATGCCGCGGCCCACCTTACCGTCGATCCGTCACTTTGCCGTCTATAGGACGTACAAATGCCGGATCGTCAGCTCAGCTTGAAGGCGGGGTGGTCGGGGGCGATGCGGACCAGGTCGGCCTCGGGCGAGTCGGGGCCGACGCCGTCGAAGAAGGCGCCCACCTCCCACTTCCACTTCTTCAGGTAGGCGCGCAGCAGCTCCGGCCGCTCGGCCTCGGGGACCTCGGTCGCCTCGAACTCTTCCACCTTCTTGCCGAGGACCAGGCGGCCGCCGCCGGCCACCCGCATGTTCCGCACCCACTGGGTGTGACCGCGCGGGGCGACCAGATAGCGCTCGCCCTCGAAGACCAAGAGGTTGACCGGCGTCTGCCGCCACTCACCGCTCTTGCGGCCTTTCACTTCGAGCACCCGCGAGCCGGCCAAGCTAAGGCCCATCCGCGTGCCCAGCGCGACCAGGCGATTGAAGACGTTCTTCGTGAACCACCCCGGCTCCTTGAAATGCGCCACCCCTTGATTCTCGCACCGCCGGGCCACCAGCCGGGCATACCTGCCCGTTGTTCGGATGGTGGCCCGGCGGCTACCCTCCGCCCATGCTCGATCACATCGGCCTCGACCGCATGAGGCTCCCCCTCGCGATCGCTGTCGCGGTCGGGCTCATCCTGTTCGTCGCCGCCCCGGCCGGCGCCAGTCCCGGCCGCTACGTGATCGCCGCCAAAGGCGTGCTCGACGGCGCCGCCTGGTCGTTCAGCGTCCGCGGCGGCGACGGCCAACGCTGCTACTCGGGCAGGCAGGAGCGGCTCGACGTCACCGGCGCCTGGAACAGCGGGGCCGCCACCTGCCACGAAGCCCGCGAGCCGAGCCGCGAATGGCAGCACATCCTCGGCCTCGAGCTCAACGCCGGCGGCGGTGGTGCCGAGCTCCAGCAGACCTCGGCCCGCGTCCACTTCCTCGAGCTGCTGCTCAGCGACCCGTTCGGCGGCGACGCCTACGAGCCGGAATGGCGCAGCCTGCGCACCCGCGCCCTGACCGCCGGCCAGCGGGCCAAGGCCAAGCTCGGTCCCGGCTACCGCTTCGCCGCCCTCGCCAGCCTGCGGCCGTTCTGCATCACCGCGGTGCGGACCTTCGATCGCGAGCGCGAGCCGCTGCGCGAGCGCAAGGTTCCCTGCGAGTACTGATTCCCGGCCGGCAGTCGCCGCGCCCTGCCGGACCAATATGATGCGCGCCGCGTGCGTCCAGTACTGGTCATAGCAGCGGTGATCGCCGCCGCCCTCGGCCTCGCGGCCTGCGGATTCGGCGAAGAAGGCATCGGCGTCTCCAAGGACGACCCCAATCGCGAAGGGGCGGTTCTGTTCGCCAGCCACTGCTCCGGCTGCCACACGCTCGACGCCGCCGGCACGCAGGGCAGCGGCAACCGCGGCGAGCGGGTGCAGGGGCCGAACCTGAACCAGCGCACCGAGACCTACGAGGACGCGCTCTTCGCGATCGAGAACGGCGGCTTCTCCGGGGCGATCATGCCCCAGAACATCGTCGTCGGCGAGGAGGCGGAAGCGATCGCCGAATTCGTCGCCGAGTATGCGGGCAGCGAAGCCGCGGAACCGCCGCGTCCCGGCCAGGACGACACCCCCTAAGCGGGGCTCCCCTTGCTCGACCTGAAGTTGATCCGCTCCGACCCTGAGCGGGTCAAGGCCGCGCTGGCGCGGCGCGGCGCCGCCGCCCAGATCGACGAGCTGCTGGCCCTCGACGCGCGCCGCCGCGAGCTGCTGCCCGAAGTCGAGAACGCCCAGGCCGAGCGCAAGACCCTCTCCAAGCAGATCGGCGAGCGCAAGCAGGCGGGCGAGGACGCCGAGGAGCTGATGGCGAGCGTGCAGGGGCTGAAGGAGAAGATCGAGACCGGCAAAGCCGAGCTGGAGACGGTCGACGCCGAGCTCGGCCGGATCGCCACGGCGCTGCCGAACCTGCCCGACCCCGACTCCCCGGACGGGATGACCGAGGAGGACGCGGTCGTCGTCCGCGAGGTCGGCGAGCTGCCGAGCTTCGATTTCCCGGTCCGCGACCACCTCGAGATCGGGACCGAGCTGGGCGTGATCGACATGGAGGCGGCGGCGCGGCTTTCCGGCGCCCGTTTCGCCTACCTGAAGGGCGACCTGGTGATGCTGGAGCTGGCCCTGGTCCGCTTCGCCCTGGAGCTGGTCCGCGGCGAGGGCCACGAGCCGGTGGTGCCGCCGGTGCTGGTCCGCGAAGAGGCGCTGGAGGGCACCGGGTTCCTGCCCGGCGACCGCGACCAGATCTATGAGATCGAGAAGGACGAGCTGTTCCTCACCGGGACCTCGGAGGTCGCGCTGGCCGGCCTGCACGCCGGCGAGATCCTCGAGGCCGCCGAGCTGCCGCTGCGCTACAGCGGCTTCTCCACCTGCTTCCGGCGCGAGGCCGGCGCCGCCGGGCGCGACACCCGCGGGATCTTCCGCGTCCACCAGTTCGACAAGGTCGAGATGTTCTCGTTCGTCGAGCCCTCCGAGTCGGCGGCCGAGCACGAACGGCTGCTGGCGATCGAGGAGCGGATCCTCGGCGAGCTCGAGATCCCCTACCGGGTGGTCAACGTCGCCGCCGGCGACCTCGGCGCCCCGGCCGCGAAGAAGTACGACTGCGAGGCCTGGATCCCGAGCCAGGAGCGCTACCGCGAGCTCACCTCGTGCTCGAACACGACCGATTACCAGGCGCGGCGCATGGCCTGCCGCTACCGCCCCGCGGAGGGCGAGGCGCCGCTCACCGTACATACGCTTAATGGCACCGCATGCGCCGTCGGACGCACGATCATTGCCCTGATGGAGAACCGGCAAGACGGGGAGGGCGGTTTCTCTCTACCGAAAACTTTGCAGGAATTCGGCTCCCCTGACAAAATCGCGCCTCTATGAGCGCGGAGCGACCAAGCATCCATATCTGGTTCCCTGCGCCGGGAGCGGAGCGCGAGCTATTTCTATGAACTCCTCTGTGCGCGAGGCCAAGCGGGTGGTCCTCTGCGATGACCATGAGATCGTCCGCGAGGCGATCAAGGCGCGGATGCAGAATTCGAGCATCGTCGAGATCGTCGGCGAGGCCGGCAACGGCCGCGACGTCGTCGACGTCGTCAAAGACCTGGAGCCCGACGTCCTGATCATCGACGTCGAGTTGCCCAAGCGCGACGGGATCGAGGCGACCAAGGAGGTCCTCAAGGTCCGGCCGCGGACCAAAGTGATCATCTTCACCGCCCACGCCCAGCCCGACCTGCTGGCGCTGGCCCTGCGAGCCGGGGCCTCCGGCTACGTGCTGAAGTCGGCGCCGGCCGAGGACATCGCCCGCGCGGTCAAAGCGGTGACCGGCGGCGGCACCTTCCTCGGCGGCGACTTCGCCGGCGGCAAGCCCTCCGAGGTGGAGAAACTGCTCGACCTCTCGCCGCGCGAGCGCCAGATCCTCGAGCTGCTGGCCGAGGGCCTGCGGGTCAAAGAGATCGCCGAGCGCCTGGCGCTGAGCCCGGCCACGGTCCACACCCACGTGCGCAACGCGATCGCCAAGCTCGAGGTCGACACCCGCACCGAGGCGGTCGCCCTGGCGGTCCGCTTCAGTTACCTCGGCGCCGGCGGCGGCGCCCTCTAGCGGCGCCGGCCCCGCGGCGCTAAACCGGGTCGACGCCGCCGCGCTTGGCGGTGAAGAGGTCGTCGTCGGCACAGCCGAGCAGCTGCTCGGCGCTGGGCCCGTCGTCGGGGTAGATCGCGATCCCGGTGGCGCCACCGAGCGGCAGGCGCTCGTCGCTGCCGAACCCGCGCTGGGCGACCCGGTCGCGGATCCGGCCGGCGACCTCCGCCGCCTCCTCGGCATCGGTCTCCTCGACGATCACCGCGAACTCGTCGCCGCCCTGACGGAAGACCGAGTCCTCGCCGCGCAGCTCGTCGCGCAGCGCCGCCCCGACCTCGGTCAGGAGCCGGTCGCCTTCGAGGTGGCCGTAGCGCTCGTTGATCTGCTTGAAGCCGTCGAGGTCGAGCAGGATCAGGGCGAAGCGGCGATCGCGGCGGCCGTGGCGGGCGATCTCTTCGGCCAGGCGCTCGTGCAGGCTGCGGTAGTTGCCGACCCCGGTCAGCTCGTCGCGGCGGGCCAGCGCCCAGAGCGCCTCGTGGCTCTCGCGCAGGCGCCGGGCCAGCAACAGGACCCCGAGCGCGACGACCGCCAGGCAGATCGCCTCGACGACCGCCAGGACCAGGGCCTGCTGGCGCGAGAAGGAGCCGAGGACCAGCGGCAGCAGCAGGCCGAGGACGATCGCCGCGAGTCCGGCGACCAACAGTCCCGGACCGATGGGCAAGCGCGACTTGGTGTTGTCCGGGGACCGATCGTTCATAATCAATTTTAAGTAGGAGACTTCACTCTACCCGCACGGTGCGGGACTGACGCGGGCCGTGGATCGGGCCGTCGCACGCCCGCACTACGATGGCCCGAGTGCGCTACCCGGTAGAACAGTTCAGCCCCGAGGAGCGAGCGGTCCTCGCCCCTCACTTCACCAACCTCGACCGCCCGGTGTTCGCCCTCGTGAACCTGCCGGAGACCGTGAAAGGGGCGCTTTTTGCCCGCTATTCACGGTATTCGGGAACCGTTCGCCGGCTCTACCTAGAGGAGTTCGCGAGCGACTCGCCGGACGGCGGACGGCCCTTCGACGCCGAGGAGGGAGCCCGGGCCGCGCAGCTCTACGAGCGCGTTTTCGTCGGCTACGGAGACGACTCGATCGCCCAGGTCGGCGGCGCCCACGTCGCCTGCGAGTACGTCTCCAACATCCTCACCAAGCTGCTGCAGCGCGGCCGCCTCGCCGCCTACCTGGAGCAGTCGACCCGTTACATTCCTTACGACCAGCCGCTCCCCGACGGCGGCTACCGCTTCTACTCCGACGCCGAGCTCGGCCCCGAGTTCAAGGCGGCGATGGATGAGATCTTCGCGATCTACTCGCGCTCGCTGACCGCGGTCGAGGCGTGGGCGGCCGAGCGCTGGCCGCGCGGCGAGGGCGAACCGGAGGGCCCCTGGCAGCGCTCGATCCGGGCCAAGGCGCTCGACCTGCTGCGCGGCCTGCTGCCGGCGGCGACGCTCAGCCACGTCGGCATCTACGCCTCCGGCCAGGCCTACGAGCAGCTGATCCTGCGCCTGCTCGCCTCACCGCTGCCGGAGGCGCGCGAGTACGGCGGGATGATCCTGACCGAGCTGCAGCAGGTGATGCCGAGCTTCGTCTCCCGGGTCGAACGGCCCGAGCGCGGCGGCGAGTGGATCGACTTCCTGCGGGAGCGCCGCGAGCGCACCGAGCGCTGGGTCGCGCGGCTCGGCCTCGACCGCCGTGGCGCCGACGCCGACGCGGTCCCCTCGGTCGAGCTGCTGCACGTCGACGGCAGCGAAGAGGACCTGCTGGCCTCGTGCTTGTTCGAGGCCGCGAGCGCTTCCGAGACCGAGATCCTCGCCCGCGTCGACGTGCTCGACGAGGAGGAGCGGGCGCAGCTGCTCGGGGCGATGTCCGGCGAGCGGGCCAACCGCCGCCACCGCCCGGGGCGCGGTTTCGAGGCGCTGCGCTACCGCTTCGAGATCGTCTCCGACTACGGCGCCTTCCGCGACCTGCAGCGCCACCGGATGCTGACCTGCCAGTGGCAGCGCCTCGGGCCCGACCTCGGCGCCGGGATCCCCGAGGAGGTCGTCGAAGCCGGGGTCGGCGAGGAGTTCGAGCGGGCGCTGGACCTCTCGCGCGGCGAGTACGAGCGGCTGGCCGCGGCCGGGCTGACCGAGCTCGCCCCCTACGCGCTCAGCCTCGCCTTCCGAATCCGCTACACGCTCGACCTCAACGCCCGCGAGGCGATGCACCTGATCGAGCTGCGCTCCGGCCGCGAGGGCCACCCCACCTACCGCGCCGTCGCCCAGGCGATGCACGAGCGGATCGCCGCCGTGCACCCCGGGGTCGCTGCCGCGATGAGTCACGTCGACAGCTCGACCGAGCCGCGCCTGGAGCGGATGCTGAGCGAGATCCGCACCCATCGAAAGCGGGTCGCGGCGGGCCACTCCGAGTAACCGGGAGGCGCGCTAGCCGCGCTTCTTGCGCTTGCGCGGCGGCTCGCCGCCGTTGCCGTCGCCGTTCGGCCCCGGGGGGTCGACCTCTTCGGAGTCGACGTCGATCGCGTCGGGATCGGAGGGCTGCAGTTCTTCCGCGGCTTTTTCGCCGGGGCTCGGCCAGGGGATCGCTTCGCCCGCCTCCCAGGCCGGGGGCCGGCCGCGCATCGCGCCGGTCAGCATCAGGCCGACGAAGATGAACCAGAGGAAGGTGAGCGGCGAGAAGCCGATGATCGAGGCGAAGCCGACGGCCATCCCGAGCGAGCCCCAGAAGCGGGTGAGCAGGCCGGTGCGCATCGTCCAGAGCCCGACGTAGAGCAGGCCGACGACCAGCGAGAGCCCGCCGGCGAGGCCGGCGAACTGGCCGATTTTCAGCAGCGTCGAGTCCTTGATCGCCTGCGAGGCCTTGCTTTCCTCGGTCTTTTTGTCTTCGCAGGCGGCGAGGCCGGTTTTGCCCTCGACCTCGGGGAAGTCCTTTTCGAAGTCCTCGGCGCTCTTGTCTTCTTTGTCTTCGGCGCACTCGTCTTTGATCTCGCCGGCGGTCTTGTCCGGTTCCACCTTGCCGTCGATGTAGGAGGTGGCGGCTTCCTGGGTGCCGCCGGAGATCAGCGGCGCCGAGATGCCGAGCAGCAGCGGCCCGAGCAGGACGAGGCCGACCATCTGGTTTTTGACCCGCTCGCTGCGGGCCTGGGCGGCGCGGAAGAGGAAGTAGAGCGGCGCCGCGACCAGGAAGTAGCCGATGCCGGTGAGGATGCCGGCGAGCCAGACGTTGCCCGAGTTCTCGTCGGCTTCGAGCAGGCTTTCGAAGTTGGCGTCGCCGCCGATCGCACTCTGCAGGAGGATGAACCCGATGAGGGCGAGTACGCCGCCGAGCACCCCGGCAATCCCGACCCGCGTGAACCACTGGCCCTCGCGGGCGACGATCTGCGACTTGCTCACGGGCCGTACGCTATCCCCTATGAGCGCGGAGCGACTGAACGTCCATATCTGGTTCCTCGTGAGGGAGTGAAGCGCGAACATTCATTTTATGAGCACTTCGCAGCACACCCCTTTGGTCCCGCTCGAGGCGGGCGCCAGTCCCGACAACCCCCCCTGCCCCGCCTGCGGTGAGCCGCTGTTCGGCTGGCTGGGGCCGCAAGCCGGCCTGGCCGGAGCGGTCAGCCGCTGCGAGAGCTGCGGCCTCGGCGTGGTCGGCGGCGCGCCCGACCCCGAGGAGGCGCTGCGGGAGCTCGATCGTCGGCGCGACGGCGAGGGCCTACGAGTCGCCAACCGGGCGAGCTTCGCCTGCGCCCTCGGCAACGCGGGCTGGTCCGGCCTGGCTCCCGGCAGCCGCTACCTGTTCACGGTCGAGTCGGCGCGGCGCCTGGTCGCCCGCCGCGATCAGGTCGTCGCCTCCTGCCACTGGGTCCCCGGCGCCAGCGTCATGGCGACCTGGGGAACCCTGCTGAACAGCGTCACCTTCGGCCACAACGTCGCCCTCGCCGCGCTCGGCGGCAGCGCCGTCGCCGCCCCGGCCGACAAACACTGGAAGCGCCGAATCGACGCCCTCGCCAGCGTCGTCCTGGCGATCCCGGCGATCGTGATCGCCGTGCCGATCGAGCTGGCCGGCGGCGCCGCGCGTCGCGGCGCGGTGCTGCGCGTCCGTACGCAGCTGCTTTAGCGCCGGGCCATCCACACACCGACTAGGGCAGGTAGGTGTGCGGATGGCCCGTTTGCGCGTTCCGGTCCGAATTGATCCCGGTATGCGGGAGAAAGTCGGACCGGAACGATCCCGCCCACGCCGCCGGCCTTTCGGGCCATCCCTGCGGACTACCTGCCCTGTGGGTCCGCAGGGATGGCCCGCGTCAGACCTAGCTCGACTGCACGACCGGGACCTTCCGCGCGGCCAGCGGCTCCGGGCCGAGGCGCCAGGCGGCGGGGAGGGCGAGGGCGATCGAGCCGACGCCGCCGAACAGCTCGCCGAGAGCCTCGGCGGCGCGCTCGCTGGGCACGCCCTCCTCGAAGTCGGAGCTGGTCAGGTAGACGGCGACCGGGGCGAGGAGGGCGCCGAAGAAGGCGAGGACGTCGCGCAGGTGGCGCTCGGCGCCGAGGAAGTGGTGCTGGGAGGCGCCCATCGCGACGATCCCGACCGGCTTTGACTCCAGGGCCTCGACCGGGGTCGCGTCGAGCAGGTTCTTCAGCGCGCCGGTGAAGGAGCCGCGGTAGACCGGGGTCGCGAAGACGACCGCGTCGGCGCCGGCGATCCGCGCGATCAGCTCCTCGCGGTCGTCTTCGACCTCGGCCTCGCGGCCGACCGGGTCGAGCCGGTACTCGGCGAGGTCGACCAGCTCGGCGTCGAGCCAGTCCTCGTTGGCGCTGCGGGCGACGGCGTTCGCCAATGCCCGGCGCAGGCGGCCCGGCGGCGTCACGCTGCCGAGCACGACCAGCAGGCGGATGCGCTTACCCATGGTGATTCTCCTTTCGAGTCACGAGGCCACCCGCTGCGGCCGTTCGACGGTTGCAAACAGCGCCGCGGCGACCGCCTGGGCGTGGTCGCGGATCTCGGTCACCCCGATCGCCTCCCACTCGACGCCCTTGCGCAGTTGCCCGACCACACGGATCCGTTCGGAGACGCGGCCGGTGGCGTCGACCAGGCCGCCGTCCTCGGCGACGTCGAGCCCGAGCCCGAGCGCGTCGGGACGGGCGCTGCCGGTGCCGAGCAGGGCGCGGACCAGCGGCGGCGCCTGGCGCGCGAGGTTGGCCCCCGCCCCGGTGCAGTTGACGACGCGGTCGACGTCGAGGATCTCGAGCTCTTCCTGGCCGACCGCGTGCAGGGAGACGCGGACGCCGTGCTGGCGCGGGTCGAGGGCGACGATCGAGCGCGCGTCGACCCGCAGCCGACCGTCCGCCTGCAAGGCCTCGAAGCGATCGGCGACGGCGGGGGCCATGCGGAAGCGGTGCACATCCCAGAGCCGCTGCAGTCCGTCGAGGAAACGACGCTTCTCCTCGACCCGCAGGGAGCGCCAGATCGTCGGCGTCGCCAGCCGCATCGAGTCGAAGACGTCGCGCCAGTCGCCGCCCTGCTGGGAGACCCGGCCGATCTGCTCGAAGACGGCGGCGACGACGGGCTCCAGGCGGCCGTCCTCGAGCGGCACCGGGAAGCGCTTGATTTGGGTGATCTCGCGACGGTGGCGGCGGGGGACGAGGCCGTGCCGGGAGACGGCGCGGATCCGCGGGCCGCGGCCGCCGGCGCTGAGAGTGAGGACGACGTCGACCATGGTCAGGCCGGTGCCGATGATCAAGACCTTCTCGCCGGACTCGATTGGGTCGAGCGCGCCGGGCGCCCAGGGGTCAGCGATGTAGACGCCGCTGCCCCGCAGCTCCTCCGGGATCGGGATCGGGTCCCCGCCCCGCAGCGGGCCCAGGGCCAAGACCGCATGCTCGGCCTCGATCCGGCCACCGTCGGCGAGACCGAGGATCAGCGGCGCGGCCGGCGAGCGCGGCAGGCTCAGCGAGACGCCCCCCCCGCCCCGCCGCTCCAGCCGCGCCCGCCCCGCACACGAGGCCTCGGTCTCGTCGAGCAGGCTGCGCAGGTAGGCGCCGAAGAGGCCGCGGGGCAGGAACTCCTCCGGCCCGGCATCGCTGCCGCGCTCGCGCGCCCACTCGTGAAAGTGCTCGGGGTGGCCGGAGATCCCGCCCATCCGGCAGGCGGGGACGTTCAGCAGGTGCTGGGGGTCGGCGGTCCCGTAGGCGAGCCCGGGACCGAAGTCTTCGCCTGCATCGACCAGGGTCACCTCGACCCCGCCTTCCTCGACCCGGCGCATCAGGTGGACGGCGCTGAGCGTGCCGGCGGCGCCACCGCCGACCACGGCGACCCGGGTCCAGCCCGGCTCCCGGCGCAGGCTGATCGCCTCGGGGACGCTGCCGTTGGTCGAGGCGTGAGTGCTCACCGCGCCCCCACCGCGAACGGGACCGCGTTGCGCTCGCGACCGCCGGCCGCGGCGCTCTCGGCGCCCGGCCCGCTCCAGAGGCCGCGCTCGCGCAGCAGCGGCAGCACGCCCTCGCCGAACCAGTAAAGCTCCTCCAGGTGCGGATACCCGGAGAGCACGAACTCTTCGATCCCGACGCCGGCGTACTCCTCGATCCGCTCCGCGACTTCCGCGTGGCTGCCGACCAGCGCGGTGCCGGCGCCGCCGCGGCCGAGCCCGACCCCGGCCCAGAGGTTGGGCGCGACCTCGAGCCCGGCGGCGGAACCGCCGTGCAGGGCCAGCATCCGCTTCTGCCCCTCGGACTCCGAGCGGCCGAGTTTCTCCTGCACGCGGGCGATCGTCTCCGCGTCGAGGGTCGAGAGCAGGCGCTCGGCCTCGGCCCAGGCGTCCTCGGCCCGGTCGCGGGCGATCACGTGCAGGCGGATCCCGAAGCGGACCCGGCGGCCGCGCTCTGCCGCCAGCGCCCGAATCCACGCGACCTTCTCGGCGACCGCGGCGGCCGGCTCGCCCCAGGTCAGGTAGACGTCGACGTGGCTGGCCGCGACCTCGCCGGCGGCCGGCGAGCTGCCGCCGAAGTAGATCCCCGGCGCCGGCTGCGGCAGCCGGTGCAGGGTCGCGTCCTCGACCCGCAGGTGCTCGCCGGCGAAATCGACAGTCTCCCCGGCCCAGAGCCGGCGCACGATCTCGAGGAACTCGCCGGTCCGCCGGTAGCGCCCGTCCTTGTCGAGGAAGTCGCCGTAGGCGCGCTGTTCGGCGGCGTCGCCGCCGGTGACGACGTTGAGCAGGAGGCGGCCGCCGGAGTGCCACTGGAAGGTCGCCGCCATCTGCGCGGCCAGGGTCGGCGCGACCATCCCCGGCCGGAAGGCGATCAGGAACTTCAGCCGCTCGGAGGTCTCGCTCAGCATCGCGGTGACCATCCAGGCGTCGTCGCACCAGCCGCCGGTCGGGGTCAGCGCCGCCTCGAACCCGAGGTCCTCGGCCGCGGTCGCGATCCGGGTCAGGTAGGAGATCGAGGAGTCGCGGAGACCGCCGGCGGTCCCGGTCGGGCCGGTGCCGCCGGTCTCGATCAGCGCCCGGCCGTCGCCCTGGGTGGGCAGGAACCAGTGGAACTTGAGCGGGGTCTCGGGCATCTCGCGCTCCTCCGCTCAGGCCGCGGCGGCGAGGTTCAGGGCGGCCTGGCCGCGCCGGTAGCGGGCGCCTGGGTGGCTCTCCGGCAGCCGCGGCCCAGCGCCGAAGAGGCGCTCGCGCAGCGTCCCCGGCGCGTACTCCCGCGGATGCACGCCGCGCCGCTGCAGCTCCGGGATCAGGTGCTCGACCAGGTCGACGAAGGTCCCCGGGGTGATCGCGTAGGCGAGGTTGAAGCCGTCGACGTCGGAGTACTCGACCCACTCCTGCATCTGGTCGGCGACTTCGGCGGCCGAGCCGACCATCCGCGGGCCGAGCCCGCCGACCCCGCCCCAGGCGGCGATGTCGCGGACCTTCCACTCGCGGCCGTCGTTGTCGGCCTGCTGGAAGGCCTTGACCGCCGACTGGATCGCGTTCGACTCGACCTCGCCGATCGGGTCGTCGAGGTCGTACTCGGCGAGGTCGATCCCCATCCAGCCAGAGAACAGAACCAGCGCGCCCTCGTCGGAGGCGAAGCGCTCGAACTCGCTCTGCTTCGCCCAGGCCTTCTCGCGGGTCTGGTCGACGATCGCCGTCATCAGCGTGTAGATGCGGGCGTCGTAGGGGTCGCGGCCGACCGCGCGCATCCGCGCCCGGATGTCGCCGACCACCTCCTTGAGCTGCTCCTTGGTCGGGGCCGCGGTGAAGACCGCCTCGGCGTGCTCGGCCGCGAACTGGCGCCCGCGCGGCGAGGCGCCGGCCTGGTAGATCACCGGCGAGCGCTGCGGCGAGGGCTCGCAGAGGTGGATCCCGGGGACGCTGAAGAACTCGCCCTCGTGCGCGATCCCGTGCACCTTCGAGGGGTCGCTGAAGACGCCGGACTCGCGGTCGCGGAGGACCGCGTCGTCCTCCCAGCTGCCCTCCCAGAGCTTGTAGCAGACCTCCAGGTACTCGTCGGCGACGTCGTAGCGGTTGTCGTGGGTCAGCTGGGCGACCTGGCCGAGGTTTCGGGCGCCGGAGTCGAGGTAGGAGGTGACGACGTTCCAGCCGACCCGGCCGTCGGTCAGGTGGTCGAGGGTCGACATCCGGCGCGCGAACGGGTAGGGGTGCTCGAAGGAGATCGAGGCGGTGAGCCCGAAGCCGAGGTGCTCGGTCACCCCGGCCATCGCCGAGACCAGCATCGCCGGGTCGTTGACCGGGACCTGGGTGCCCTGGCGCACGGTCGCGTCGCGGTTGCCGCCGTAGACGTCGTAGATCCCGAGCACGTCGGCGATGAAGATCCCGTCGAACCGTCCCCGCTCCAGCAGCTGGGCGAGGTCGGTCCAGTAGGAGAGCTTGCGGTAGTCGGCGGCGCGGTCGTCGGGGTGGCGCCAGAGGCCCGGCGACTGGTGGGCGACGCAGTTCATGTCGAACGCGTTGAGGCGGATCGGTCTCGGCATCGTCTTGCTCCTTCTAGGCGGGGACCGCCGCGCGCCGGTAGCGGGCGGCGGGATGGTCGTCGCGGACGCGGTTGTGGCCGGGCTGGTCGAAGAGGCGCTCGCGCAGGGTCGTGCCCTCGTCGTAGTCCTCCCAGTAGCGGCCGCGGCGCTGCAGCTCGGGGATGACGTGCTCGATGAACTCGGCGAAGGTGCCGGGCGTGACCGCGTAGGCGAGGTTGAAGCCGGTGATGTCGGCCTCCTCGACCCAGCGCTCGAGCTCGTCGGCGACGGTCGCCGGGGAGCCGACGATGACCGGGCCCATCGCCCCGACGCCGACGAACTTGGCGACCTCGTGCGGCGTCCAGGCCTTGTCCGGATCGGCTTTGGAGAAGATCTCCAGGGCGAAGCGGGCGGAGTCGGTGTCGACGTACTCCAGCGGCTGGTGCGGGTCGAGCTGGGAGAGGTCGATCCCGGTGATCCCGGCGTAGAAGGCGAGCGCTCCCTCGTAGTCGGTCCAGGCGAGGTAGTCCTCGTACTTGGCCCGCGCCTCCGCGTCGGTCGGCGCGACCACGGTCGTCACCTCGGTGAAGATCCGCAGGCTGCGCGGGTCGCGGCCCTCGAGCGCGGCAACCCGGCGGATGTCGTCGACGTAGGTGCGCAGGACCTGCGAGGTCGGGGCGACGGTGAAGACCGCCTCGGCGTGGCGGGCGGCGAAGGCGCGGCCCTTGGAGGAGGTGCCGGCCTGCCAGATCACCGGCGTGCGCTGCGGCGAGGGCTCGACCAGGCCGATCCCCGGGACCGAGAAGAAGCGGCCCTTGTGGCCGATCTCGTGGACCTTCTCGGGGTCGGCGTAGATCTGGGCCTCGCGGTCCTCGAGCACCGCGTCGTCCTCCCAACTGCCCTCCCAGAGCTGGTAGCAGACGTCGACCACCTCGTCGGCGAGGTCGTAGCGGTCGTCGTGGGACATCTGTTTGTCCATCCCCAGGTTGCGGGCCGCCCCGTCGAGGTAGGAGGTGACGATGTTCCAGGCGATCCGGCCGCCGGTCAGGTGGTCGAGGGTGCCGAAGCGGCGGGCCAGCGCGTAGGGCTGCTCGTAGGTGGCGGAGACGGTGATCCCGAAGCCGAGCTTCTCGGTCGCCGCCGCCATCGCCGAGACCGGGACGACCGGGTCGTGAACCGGGATCTGCATCGCGCGACGCACCGAGGCGTCGCGCGATCCCTGGTAGGTGTCGTAGACGCCGAGCACGTCGGCGATGAACAGCGAGTCGAACTTGCCGCGCTCCAGGAGCTGCGCCAGCTCGGTCCAGTAGGCGAGGTCCTTGTAGCGGACCGACTGGTCCTCCGGCCGCGCCCAGAGCCCGGGGCTCTGGTGCATGATGCAGCTCATGTCGAAGGCGTTGATCGGGATCCGGTCGCTCATCGCCTAGGCCTCCGGGTCGTCTTTGGCGTCGAGCGGGTAGAGCGCCGGGCCGGCCTCCTCGCGCAGGTACTCCTGAATCCGCGGGTCTTCCCAGACCTCGATCAGCTTCTCGATGTTCGGGTCCTCGAGGAACTTGGTCCCGATCACCAGCTGCGAGGCGAAGGTGTCCGGCGCGACCGGCGAGAGGATCTGCTTGGACTCCGGGGTCCCGGAGGCGTCGAAGAAGTCGACGTAGCTGATCCCGGCGTCGATGTCGCCGAGCGCCCGCGGCATCACCCCGAGTTCGAGCGGTTTGAGCTCGAAGTCGTGCGGGTTCTCGCTGACGTTCTCGAGCAGGGCCTGCTCGGGGGCGACGCTGTCGTCGAGCTCGATCAGCCCCTCGCGCTGCAGGAGCCACAGCGCCTGGCTCTGGTTCGGCGGGTCGGAGGGGATCCCGATCGTCGCCCCGTCGGGCAGCTCGTCGAGGCTCCCGTACTTGTCGGAGTAGACGGCGAAGGCCCACTTGTAGATCGGCAGCGCCGGCGTCTCCTCGGTGCCCTGCGCGGCGGTCTGCATCGCCAGCCAGTGCTGGTGCTCGTAGATCGTCGCGGCGAGGACGCCGTCGGAGACCGAGTTGTCGATCTGGTTGGGGTCTTCGAGCCCGACCGGCTCGATCTCGATCCCGTAGTCGGGGGCGACCTCGGAGGAGACGAAGTCGAGCAGCTCTTCCTCGGAGCCGAAGGCCGAGTGGAAGCCGACCTTGAGGTTGGTGCCGAAGTTCGTCGCCTTGGCGTCGTCGCTGCTGGTCGCGTTGATCACGACCACGGCGACGATCGCGAGCAGGGCCAGGGCGGCGGCCCCGCCGATGATCCGGCGCCGCTTCTGGCGTCCGGTGTCGATCGAGTAGCCCCGGTTGGAGTCAGTGCTCATCTCTCTGTGTCTCTCCGTTCGTGTGGGTTAGGGAAGGGGATTGGCGCGCGGCCTCAGCCGCGCTTCAGCCGCCGCACGGCGAAGTCGCCGCTCAGCTGGACGATCTGGACGAGGACGATGAGGACGAGGACGGTGGCGACCATCACGCTGGTGTCGAAGCGCTGGTAGCCGTAGGAGATCGCCAGGAAGCCGATCCCGCCGGCGCCGATCACGCCGGCGATCGCCGAGTACTCGAGCATCGCGATCGAGTTCAGGGTGAGGCCGGCGACCAGGCCGGGCAGCGCCTCCGAGAGCTGGGCCCGCCAGATGATCTGCGCGGTCGAGCCGCCGGAGGCGCGGGCGACGTCGGTCACCTCCCGCGGGACCTCGCGCAGGGCGTTCTCGACCAGGCGGCCGAAGAAGGGGATGCCGGCGACGGTCATCGGCACGACCGCGGCCCAGATCCCGATCGTCGAGCCGACCAGAAGGCGGGTGAAGGGGATGATCGAGGCCATCAGCACCAGGAACGGCAGCGAGCGGCCGAGGTTGGTGACCCAGCTGAGGGCCGCGTTCAGCTTCGGGCGCGGGAAGAGGCCGCCGCGGGCGGAGTTGTGGAGGGCGACGCCGAGCGGGGTGCCGAGCGCGACGACGATCGCCATCGTCACCCCGACCATCTGCAGGGTCTCCCCGATCGCCGGCAGCAGCAGGTCCGGGAGCTCGCCGAGCGGGGTGTTGGTGGCCAGCGGCAGCATCAGGCGGCCTCGCTGAGGGCGGGCACGGCGGGGACCAGCTGCTCGCCGGCGGTGGCGAGACCGCCGATCACCGGCTCGCCGTGCAGGCCGGAGGCGGCAAGCCGGTCGCGGACCAGCTGCGGGTCGCGCGGGGGCAGCGCGATCGTCGCCCGCCCGACCGGGTCGGCGCCGACCGACTCGATCGAGGCGGCCAGCAGGGAGACCGGGGCGTCGAGGGCGCGCGAGAGGCCACCGATCCAGTCGGGGTCGACCCGGTCGGAGACATAGTGGACCCGCCAGACGTCGCTTTCGCCGTCGGCCGCGGCCGGGGCAGGGTGCGGCAGCAGCGAGGCGCCGAGCGCCGAGGCCGGGTCGCGCATCAGCTGCTGCAGCCGGCCCTCCTCGACGATCCGCCCCTCCTCGAGCAGCGCCGCGCGGTCGGCGATCTCGCGGACCACGTCCATCTCGTGGGTGATCAGGATGATCGTCAGGCTGAGGTCGTCGCGCAGCTGGCTCAGCATCGCCAGCACCGACTTGGTCGTCGCCGGGTCGAGGCCGGAGGTCGCCTCGTCGGAGAGCAGGACCGAGGGGCGCAGGGCGAGCGCCCGGGCGATCCCGACCCGCTGGCGCTGGCCGCCGGAGAGCTCGTGCGGGTAGGCGTCGCCGCGGTCGCCGAGGCCGACCCGATCGAGCAGCTCGTGCACCCGCTCGTCGCGCTGGCCGCGGTCGACCTCGAGGAAGTCGAGCGGCAGGGCGACGTTCTGGGCGGCGGTCTTGCGACTGAGCAGAGATGAGGCCTGGAACACGGTGCCGATCGAGCGGCGGGCCTCGCGCAGGTGGCGCTCGCGCAGCGCCGTCAGGTCCTCGCCGTCGAGCACGACGCGGCCGGAGCTGGGGCGCTCGAGCATGTTGATGCAGCGCGCCAGGGTGCTCTTGCCGGCGCCGCTGGGGCCGATCACGGCGGCGATCTCGCCGCGCTGGACGGTGAGGCTGACGCCGTTCAGAGCCGCGTGGCGGGTCTCCCCCCGCTCGAACACTTTGGTCAGCTCGGTGAGCTCGATCATCGCCGCACCTCCTTCTGCTTAAAGTTGACTGAGTTGGTCAGCAATTGGATCGGCGGGGATGATGCGGTGCGCCCCGGGGCGCTGTCAAATAGGCATTTCCGAGGCCCCGATAGCCTTTCCCTACTTAGTTGGTCAAAAAGCTATACTTTGTGCCCGCATGCGCATCGAGCAGCTCGAATACGTCACCTCCGTAGCCCGCCACGGCTCCTTCCGCCGGGCCGCCGAGGAGCTCCACATCTCCCAGCCCGCGCTCAGCGAGACGGTCCGCAAGCTCGAGCAGGAACTCGGCGTCGACATCCTCGACCGCCGCCGCTCCGGGGCGACGATCAGCGACGGCGGCCGCGAGCTGCTCCCCTACATGCAGGACGCGATCGACGCCTTCGACCGGCTGCGCCGGGTCGCCGGCGACCGCCACCGCAACAGCCGCGTGGTCCGGCTCGGCACGGTGACGGCGGCGACCGTGCCGCTGATGACGCCGACGATCCGCGCCTTCCGCGAGTCCCACCACGCGACCCTGGTCGAGATCGTCACCGCCCAGCAGGACCAGATCCACCGCGCCCTGCTCGAGGGCAGCATGGACCTCGGCCTCGTCAACTACCTGGCCGGCGACGACATGCCGCCCGAGTTCGAGGCGACCGAGCTGCTGCGCGGCCGGCCCGTGGTCTGCTTCCGCCCCGACCACCCGCTCGCCGCCCGCACCCGGATTTCGCCCGCGGAGCTGTTCGCCCAGTCGCTGGTCTCGATGCGGTCCGGCTACGTGATGCACCGCTACCTGCACCGTCTGTTCGGAGATCGCGAGCCGGAGTTCTCCTACTCTGCCGACGGCGCCGAGATGGGCAAGCTGATGGTCGCCGCCGGGCTCGGTGTCGCCGTCCTCCCGGACTACAGCGTGATCGGCGACCCCCTGGCCGAGCGCGGCGACATCGCCTACCGCGACATCGAGGGCGAGGAGACCGACGTGCTGCTGGTCCTGCACCGCCGCCGCGCCGGCTCGACACCGCAGCCGGTCCGCCACCTGCACGAGCTGTTCGTCAAACGAGCGCAGGCGTTCGCCCACGAGGGACTGGCGACGGGGGAACGCGAAGCGGCGAAGCGCGCGGCCTGAACCGCAGCGGCGCTAGCTGAGGCCTTCGCGGGCCTCTCTCACCAAGGTCACGGCCTCGGGAAAGAGGACGCGGATCGCGTCGCGGACCTGCATCGCCTGCTCGTCGGCGTTGCCCTGCAGGTTGAGCCGGTTGATCGAGGCGACGGTCATCTCGACCGCGAGCTTGATCGCGTTGTCGGCCCAGGCGACGCGCTGGGAGGACTGCATCTGCTCCGAGAGCTCCTCCATGCGCTGGCGGAACTCGTCGGGGTCGCCGAAGAGGTTGAAGGGGCTGCCCTCCATCTCGTCCATCATCGCAAAGTCGTTTGCTCGGCGGTTCTGAGTTTTTCGTTTCTGCGCGGCACACGTGCGTGGCTGACGCCTAGCGTCGGGTTGATGGGAAAGGGACTGGCTGGGCGGGGAAGGGGTTGCCGGGAGCGTGGAGCCGCGTCGGTCGAGCACGTGGGGTTGGTGGCGCTCGTGGCGCTGTTGCTCGTGGGGGTGGTGGCGGCTGTGGTCGCCGGCGGCGAGGTGAAGGCGGGGCGGGACCTGGCGGGGACGATCGGGAAGCGGCTGGTCTGCGGGCCGCGGTTGCCGGATGCCTGCCGGCATCACGAGCTGGTGCCGGCCTACGGGTGGCCGCTGGCGCGGCTGGTGCGGGCATTGGCGCCGCCGCCCGTGGCGGTGGCGGGGCTGGCGCCGGTCGATTTCAGACGGTGCCGGCGGCAGAGCTGCGCGGTCTACGCCGGGCCGCACTTGACGGCGTCAAACCGCCGCACCACTCTCTTTACCGATGTCAAGCGAGAGGACGGCTGGGTGCAGGTGACCTACTGGGCCTACCGCCCCACCCTCGGCTGGGAACGGATCGTGCGCCGGGCGAGCGCTGCGGACGTGGCCGCGGCATCGGGAACCGAGGTGCTCGAGTCCTCCGACCCCGCCCTGGTCCCGCTCGAGACCCTGCCGGGTCGCAACCACTACGAGTTCCCAGCGCAGGAAGCGCCCCCGTGGCAATGGACCGTCGCGGGCCGCTACCCAGGCTGGTCGAGCTGAGCCTGTCGAGTTATGCAGGCCTATACGCGCATAACTCGACAGTCGCGATAATCGGCTCGTGACGAAGCCGCTGATCGAGTTCCCCGCCGACGACCCGGAGCGGGCACTGCGCTTTTGGCGCGGCGTGCTCGGGGTGGAGCTGGAGCCGCGCGGGGAATCGATGGGCCGCGGCTGGGAAAGCGAGGCCGACGGCCTCCGCCTCGGCGTCCACAAACGCGGCACCGGTCCCGGCGACACCGGCTCCCTCCCCTACTTCACGGTTCCGGATATGGACGCGGCCGTGGCGCGGGTGAAAGAGCTCGGCGGCTCCATCATCCACCCTGGCGAGCGCTGGTCGATCTGCCGCGACTCGGAGGGCTCCCCCTTCGCCTTGGCGGCCGCCGCCAACTAGCCCTGTCGAGTTTGTTCGGCCTGTCCGAACAAACTCGACACCCTCCCCCAGCCGCCCCGTAGCCGCTAAACCGGCGCCTTCGCCTCCGCCTCTTTTTCCTCGCCTTCTTCCTCGGCCCGTTCATCCTGCGCCTGTTTGATCAGGCCGCGCCAGTCCGTGGTCCGGAAGACGAGCAGCATCGCGCCGAAGCCGAGCACTACCGACCAGGCGGCCATCGCGATCTGGGTGCCGACCGAGAAGGAGAGGACGGCGGCGCGGGTCGGGCCGTGCAGGGTGGCGACGAGCAGGGCCTGCTGGGCGCCGGCGCCGCCGGGCGTGAAGGGGACGACGTTGGCGATCGCCTGCACGCTCATCACCAGCATCACGTTGCCGACCGTGGCATCGATCCCGAAGGCCTTGAGGAAGAACCAGAAGGCGGCGAAGCGGCAGAGCCAGCCGACGCCCTGCCAGGCGAAGACCTCGCGCAAGTAGCGACGGGGCTGGGTGAGGATCACCAAGCCCTGTTTGACCCGGTCCCAGAAGCGGCGCACGTGGTGGGCGAGGTAGAAGAGCCCGACGAGCAGGAGGGCCGCGACCACGCCCAGGACCCACGGGTTCTCGGCCCAGAAGGAGATCTCGAAGGCGGGCAGGTCGGGGATCCGCGGCAGCGGCGGCAGCAGCCCTTGGGTGATCGCGTAGAGCAGGACGAGGATGCCGACGCTGGTGTCGAACACGCTCTGGACCAGGAAGGAGGAGGTGACCGCGGGGTAGGAGGAGCCGGGAATCTGGCGCTTGACCAGGAAGACCTTGGTCACGTCGCCGGCGCGGGCGGGAACGATCGCGTTGATCCCGGCGCCGAACAGGTAGGCGGCCGCGAGCGGCAGGAAGGGGATCTCCTGCTCCGGGTAGGCGGCGCGAAGGACGTTGCGCCAGGCCCAGGCACGGGCGAGCTGCATAGCGAGCAGGCAGAGCAGGGCGACCCCGAACGCCGTCCAGTGGATTTCCGAGAGGTTGCGGAAGAATTCCGCCGCCGCGTTGAAGAAGCGGTCGAAGCTCGATCCAAGGTCGGCGGCGGGCATCGCAGCTACACTAGCCCGCTCGTGCCGGACACCGACACGCACACCTTGCCGTCCCCAGCCACCCCGCACCCGACCGATGAGGCGATGTGCGCCCGTGCCCGCGAGCGCTACACGGCCGACCGCAAGAGCAAGTTCCGCCGCCGCCGCAAACGCCATGCGGCGATGCCGAACTTCATCATCGTCGGCGGGCTCAAGTGCGGCACGACGAGCATCCACCACTACCTCGGCCTGCATCCGGAAATCCAGATGTCGAAGCCGAAGGAGCTCAACTTCTTCGTCGAGGAGATGAACTGGGACCTCGGCCTCGACTGGTACGCGAGCCGCTTCGACGCGCGCTCCCCGGTCCGCGGCGAGTCATCCCCGCACTACACGAACCTGCCCCGCTTCGAGGGCGTCGCCGAGCGGATCAAGGAGCACTGCCCCGACGCGAAGCTGCTCTACATGGTCCGCGACCCGATCAAGCGGATCCTCTCCCACTGGGTCCACGCCACCGGCGCCGGCTACGAGACGCGCGAGTTCGAGCCCACCCTGGCGCTGCCGAACACCCAGTACATCAACCGCTCCAAGTACTGGATGCAGCTGCAGCCCTACCTCGAGCGCTTCGACCGCTCTCAGATCGAGATCATCACCCAGGAGGAGCTGCAGTCCGAACGCGAGGAGACGATGCGCAAGGCGTTCGCCTTCGCCGGCGTCGACGAGAACTTCAAGTCCGAGCAGTTCGACCGCGAGTGGGAGAAGTCGGCGGCCAAGTCGAGCGACAAATACCAGTTCATGGAGAAGCTGATCAAGCTGCCCGGGTTCCGCTCCTTCGACCGCAACTTCGACCGCCTGCCGGAGTCCCTGCGCTGGATCGTCGAGAAGGTTGTCCACGATCCCGACAAGCCGCCGGCCGAGAAGCCGGTCCTGCCCGAGGACCTGTTCGAGACGATCCGCGGCCGCTTCGGCGAGGACGTCGCCGAACTGCAGAAGTTCGCCGGCCGCGAGTTCGCCGGCTGGCACGACTACAGCTGACCGGACCGGGGTAGCCTGGCTCGGGTGAGGCGCCTGCTCCCCGATCCCGGCCCGACCTCCGTCGAGGAGCAGCTCGACGGCTACCGGCCCTGGGAGGACCCGCGGGCCGAGCGGCCCCTGGTGGCGATGAACTTCGTCGCCACGGTCGATGGGCGGGCGACGATCGGCGGCGTCTCCGGCCCGATCGGCTCGGAGACCGACACGAAGATGCTGGCCCGCCTGCGGACCCGCTTCGACGCGGTGAT